>Ga0209211_10010999_pt1 | contig 11679 bp, 12 predicted proteins | sample RifGroA2_FD_183992 | JGI IMG/M metagenome (GOLD analysis project Ga0209211, IMG submission 183992) | Groundwater microbial communities from Rifle, Colorado, USA - Groundwater A2 (SPAdes) (version 2) | ecosystem: Environmental > Aquatic > Deep subsurface > Groundwater | place: Rifle, Colorado... | reverse complement strand
CTACATCGAGGTCGCCTCGCGCGACGCCATCCGCCACTGGGCGCATGGTATCGGGGACCGCAACCCCCACTGGGCCGCGCATCGCCTGGCGCCGCCCACGATCCTCTTCGCCATGGACCGGATCGCCTCCGGCTACGTGGGCGGCCTGCCGGGCATCCACGCCATGTACGGGGGGACGGACTTCCGCTGGCGGCTGCCGATCCGCGAGGGCGACAGCATCGTCGGCGAGAGCATCTTGCTCGACCTCGTGGAGAAGCAGTCGACCTTCGCGCGCCGGGCCGTCCAGCAGATCTACCGGACGACCTTCGTAAACCAGGACGGCGCGGTGGTCTGCGAGGCCGACTCGTGGTGCTTCCGCACCGAGCGCGACACGGCGCGCGAGCGGAAGAAGTACCCGCCGGCGGACCCTCACCGCTACTCGCCCGAGGAGATCGCGCCGATCCGCGAGGCCTACAGGAACGAGGTGATGCGGGGGACCGAGCCCCGGTACTGGGAGGATGTGACGCCGGGCGAGGCGCTCCCCGAGGTGGTCAAGGGCCCGCTCACGGTGACCTCCGTGGTCGCCTTCGTCCAGGGGTGGGGGAGCCTCTACGTCCGGGCCCATGGCCTGGCCTTCGATCTCTTCGACCGCCACCCGGCGCTGGGCATCCCCAATGCCTTCGGCGTCCCCGAGCCGCCCGAGCGCGTGCACTGGGATGACGCCCTCGCCCGCGCCGTCGGGGTGCCGGCGGCCTATGACTATGGCCCCGAGCGGGTGTCCTGGCTCGGCCACCTGGTGACCAACTGGATGGGGGACGCCGGCTTCCTCCGGCGGCTCAACGTGCAGGTGCGCCGTCACAACCTGATCGGCGACACCACCTGGTGCCGCGGCACGGTGCGCGCCAGGGCCGTGGCCGAGGGCCGGGGCGAGGTGACGCTCGACCTCCAAGCGGTGAACCAGCGCGGCGAGACGATCGCGCTGGGCGAGGCCGTCGTGGTCCTGCCGCGGCGCGGGGCGGGGGCGTGACACCGGGCGCCCTCGACGGCCTCCGCGTCGTCGAGCTGGGAGAGTTCATCTCGGCGCCCTATGCGGGGCGCCTGCTGGCGGGCCTCGGCGCCGACGTGGTGAAGGTCGAGCCGCCCGAGGGCGACCGCGCGCGCCGCCACGGCCCTTTCCTCCGCGACGAGCCCCACCCGGAGCGGAGCGGCCTCTTCCTCCTGCTCAACGCGGGTAAGCGCGGCGTCGTCCTCGACCTCGAGGCCGCGGCGGGGCGCGAGCGGCTCGGCCGCCTGCTCGAGAGCGCCGACTGCCTGGTCGAGAGTCTCGAGATCGAGGCCCTCGAGCGTTGGGGCCTCACTGCCGAGGAGACGCGGCGGCGCTGGCCGCGGCTCGTCCATGTCTCCATCACCACCTTCGGCCGCTCGGGTCCCTACTCGCGCTTCCGCGGGCAGGGGCTTCAGGCCTCCGCGGCCGGGGCGGCCAGCATCACCATCGGCGCGCCCGGCCGGCCGCCGCTCCCGCTGCCGGCCTCGCAGCCCGACTACCAGGGCGGCGTCAACGGCGCCATCGGGGCACTGCTCGCCCTGTTCGCGCGCCGACGCAACGGCCAGGGCCAGCACGTGGACGTGGCCAGCGCGGATGTCGTGGCCTTCTACGGCGGGATCACCTCGGTGATGTACACGGCGCACGGCCTGCCCTGGACCCGCGAAGGGCATCGGGCGGCGAAGTCCGGCGGCTACTACCCCTACACGATTCTCCCGTGCAAGGACGGCTACATCTGCATGATCACGCGCTCGGGGCACCCCTGGAAGAAGTTCGTCGAGGCCATGGGCAGCCCCGAGTGGAGCCGCGATCCGCGCTACCAGGACCGGGCGAGGATCGGACGCGAGTACCCGGACGAGATGGATGCCCTCCTCGCCCCCTGGCTCCGCGAGCGCCGGGCCGGGGAGATCCTCGCCGTCTGTCGCCAGGCCGGGATCCCGTTCTCGGTGGTCCGCGACGCGGACGACGTCGCCGCCTGCCCCCAGCTCGCGAGCCGAGACTTCTTCGTCGAGATCCATCACCCGGCCGCCGGGCGGCTCAGCTACCCTGGCGCTCCCTGGAAGCTCTCGGCGACGCCCTGGCGCCTGCTCCGCCCGGCGCCGCTCCTGGGCGAGCACACCGAGGAGGTCTTCGCCGCGTGAGCGGGCTCAGTCCCCTCGACGGCATCCGCGTCATCGACTTCGGCTGGGTGGCCGTGGGCCCGGTCCTGGCAAGCCTGCTCGCCGACATGGGAGCGGAGGTCATCAAGGTGGAGTCCTCCAAGCGGCTCGACTACTGCCGGCTGATCCCGGCGCCGGTCCTCGAGGGCGAGCGCCAGGCCGAGGCCTTCGCCTCGCGCGCGGAGATCATCGATACCGTGCCGCTCTTCCACAACTACAACCGCGGCAAGAAGTCGGTGACGGTGGATCTCCGGCACCCCGGGGCCCCGGCCCTGCTCAAGCGCCTGGTGGCGACGGCCGACGTCGTCGTCGAGAACTTCTCGCCGCGCGTCCTCCGGGAGATCGGGCTCGACTGGGAGGCCCTCCGCACGGTGAAACCCGACCTCGTCATGATCTCCTGCTCGGCGGCCGGGCAGACGGGTCCGTGGAGCGACCTCAAGACCTTCGCGCCCTCGCTGTCGAGCCTGGCCGGGCTCGAGAGCCTGGTCGGCTACCCGGGCGAGCGCGTCCTCGGCATGCTGGCCTTCGGCTACGCCGATCCCTCGAACGCGCATCACGGCGCGCTGGCGGTCCTGGCCGCCCTCTGGCATCGGGAGCGCACCGGCCAGGGGCAGTACATCGACATGTCGCAGCTCGAGGCCACCGTCGGCCTGGCCGGCGAGTCGCTGATGGACTACTTCATGAACGGCCGGGTGGCCGGGCCCGAGGGCAGCCGCCACCGCTCCATGGCGCCCCACGCCAACTACCCCTGTCGCGGCGAGGACCAATGGGTGGCGATCGCCGTCGAGGACGACGCGGCCTGGGTCCGGCTCGTCGAGGCCATCGGGGGGCCGGCCTGGGCGCGGGAGGAGCGCTTCGCGACACTGGCGGGCCGCCAGGCTCACCTCGAGGAGCTCGACCGGCGGCTGGCCGAGTGGACGCGCGAGCGCGCGGCCTGGGAGGCCACGGAGCGGCTCCAGCAGGCCGCGGTAGCGGCCTTCCCCGTCTACGGGCTCGAGGATGAGAAGGGCGACCCGCACTTCCGCGCGCGGGGCCTCCTCGCCTGGCCGAGCCATCCCCGGATCGGGACCATGGAGGTATACGCCCATCCCATCAAGCTCTCGGCGACGCCCGGCGCGGTGCGGGGGACGGCTCCGGCGCTGGGGGAGCATACCGACGAGGTTCTCGGCGAACTGCTCGGGCTCAGCCCCGAGGAGCTCGCGCAGCTCCGTTCAGGAGGAGTGCTGGCGTGAGTGGCCCGCTCGCCGGCCTCTGCATGATCGACTGCTCCAAGTTACTGCCGGGCCTCTACGCCTCGGCCCTCCTGGCGGATATGGGCGCGGAGGTCACCATGGTGGCGGGGCCGGCGCCCGACCGGATCGCCCGCATGCAGCTGCCGGCCCTCATGAACCGCAACAAGCGCTCCATCGTGATCGACCTCAAGCGGCAGGAAGGCCGTGGTCTCCTCCTCCGGATGTTGCGCGGCGCCGACGTCTTCCTCGAGGGCTTCCGCCCGGGCGTCACGGCGCGGCTCGGCCTTGACTACCCCACGCTGGCGGCCGAGCGCCCGCGCCTCGTCTACTGCTCACTCACGGGGTACGGGCACGGCGGGCCCGCCCGCGACCGGGTGGGTCACGACGTCAACTACCTGGCACGCGCGGGGCTCCTGGCGCTCTCAGGGCCCGCGGGCGGGCCGCCGGTGTTGCCGGTGCTGCCCATGGCCGACCTCGGCGGTGGGATGCAGGCCGTGGTGGCGATTCTCGGCGCCCTCTGGCACAGGGAGCGCACCGGCGAGGGGCAGTTCGTCGACGTCGGGCTCTTCGACGCGACCGTCTCCATGCTCACCTTCCATGCGGGCAACCTCTTCGCCGGGCATGCGCCGAACCGGAGCGAGCTCCTCCTGGGCGGGGGTTACGCCTGCTACAACGTCTACGAGACCAAGGACGGCCAGTACCTCGCCGTCGGAGCGCTCGAGGCGCAGTTCTGGCGAGCCCTCCTCGAGGTCCTTGACCTGCCGGATCGGGTCGAGGAGCAGTTCGCCCCGCCCGCCCGCCAGCGCCAGCTCATCGGCCTGCTCGCGGAGCGCTTCCTCACTCGGACGCAGGCCGAGTGGATGGGGCTGTTCGCCCGCGTCGAGGCCTGCGTCGAGCCCGTGCTCGATCTGGAGACGGCGCTGGCTGACCCCCACGTCCAGGCCCGGGGGCTTGTGGTGGAGACGGTGGCCGCGTCGGGCAAAGTGATCCGCACGCTCGGGCCGCCGTGGAAGTTCGCCCGGACGCCTGCCGGGCTGCGCTGGCCCGGCGCGCCCGTGGGCGCCGACGGCCGGGTAGTGCTCGAGAGGCTCGGCCTCGCGCCCGAGGAGATCGACACCCTGGTCGGGCTGGGCGCGGTCCAGCTCCCTGGAGGGGGCTCGTGAGCGCGGCGGCCAGTCTCCGGGCGGCTCTCGACCGCGCCTTCACCCCGCGGGCCGTCGCGGTCATCGGGGCCTCTGCCCAGCCCGAGAAGTTCGGCTACAAGCTCGTCGAGCACCTCGTCACGGGCGGCTTCCCGGGACGCATCTACCCGGTGAACCCCCGGTCCGCGGCCATCCTCGGACTGCAGACCTACCCCGCGCTCGCCAAGGTGCCGGAGCCCGTGGACGTGGCGGCGCTCCTGGTCCCCGCCGAGGCGACGCCGGCCGCGGTCAGCGAGTGCGCCGCCATGGGCGTGGGAGTGGCCGTGATCATCACCTCCGGCTTCGCCGAGTCCTCGCCCGCGGGTGCCCAGGCGCAGGCCGAGATGAGCGCGGTGGCCCGGGCGGCGGGCATGCGCATCGTCGGGCCGAACTGCGAGGGGCTCGTGAACCTCCAGGGCGGGCTCGTGCTGTCCTTCAGCCAGATGTTTCTCGGCCAGCGGCCGGGTCCCATCTCGCTCGTGTCGCAGTCCGGCGCCTACTGCGGCATCGTCTCCTCGCGCCTGTCGCGGGCCGGCGTCGGGACGGCGAAGATCGTTTCCTCGGGCAATGAGGGGGACCTGGCCGCGGTCGACTATCTCGAGTACCTGGGTGAAGACGAGGACACCCGGGTGATCCTGCTCCACGTCGAGGGGATCCGAGAGCCTCGCCGCTTCGCCCGGGTGATCGGCGAGGTCGCGGCGCGCAAGCCGGTGGTGGTGAACAAGACGGGACGCACCGAGACGGGACGGCGCCAGGCGCTCTCGCACACGGGCGCCGTGGCCGGCAACGACCGCGCCCTCGCCTCGCTGCTCCGGCAGCGGGGCGTGGTCCGCACGCGCCACATGGACGACTTCGTCGACGCGGGCCTGGCGCTGGCGAGCGCCGGTCCGCTCGGGGGCAACCGGGTGGCCATCCTCACCGTCGCAGGCGGCCTGGCCGTGGAGCTGGCCGATCTCCTCGGCGAGGCCGGCTTCGCGATCCCGCCCCTGACCGCCGCGACACGGCAGGTCCTGGATCAGCACATCCCCGGATACGGGACTACCGCCAACCCCGTCGACTTCACGGGCATGATGATCACCCGGCCCGCCGCCGTGGGGGAGTGCCTGGCCGCGGTGCTCGACGACCCCACCATCGACGCCGTGGCCTTCGTGCTGACGGCGGTGGGCGACCCCGAGTTCGCCCGCCAGGTCCACGCGCGGATGAGCGCCAGCCCCAAGCCCGTGGTCATCTGCTGGACGGCCGGGCCGGCCCTGGCCGGCGCCGCCCTCGAATACTTCACCCAGCACCGGATCCCGATCTTCGAGTCCACCCCCCGGCTCGTGAGCGCGCTGGGCGCGCTGCGCGCCTACTGGGGTTTCCGGCTCGGGCCCGCGTTCCGCGACGGGGGGGAGCGGTGAGCCTTGGGCCGCTCGCGCTGGCCAACCGGCTCGTCCACACCGCGACGCGGACGAACGACGCCGAGCGGAACCTCGGGCGGCTCGTCCCGGCGCGGGTTGCACCCGAGGGGAGGGCGGACTAGTATGGGGGCGCCTCGCGTGACGAGAACCATCGTTCAATACGCTGAACGTCGGCACAGGGAGGGAGCAGCATGCCAATGATCACGATTCTCGATCCCACGGCCCAGGCGCGCCCCGGGCGCGAGCGGGTCCCGGACCCCGTGCCCAGCCTCGAGGGCAAGGTGGTCGCCATCCTCAATAACCGCTGGAAGAGCATGGACATGGTGGCCGAGCGCTTCGCCGAGAGACTGCGCCGCGAGCATGGCGCGGCCGAGGTGCTGCACTGGGTGATCCCGATCTCGGCGCCGGCCCCGGCCGACCTGCTCGACGAGGTGGCGGCCCGCGCGGACGTGGCCATCGTGGGGTTGGCCAACTGAGGGGCCTGCACGGCGTGGAGTGTCCACGACCAAACCGAGCTCCTGAGACGAGGCATCCCGGCGGCAGTCCTGGTGACCGAGCGGTTCGTCGGGCTGGCGCAGGCCACCCACGAGCGGGCGAGAATGCCCGACGCGCCCATGGTGGTGCTGCCGCCCTCGGAAGAGACCGAGTACTCGAACCCCGAGCGCATGGCCGCCATCGTTGACGAGGCCTTGGTCCGCTTCGCCGACACCATGGTCGCCCCGGCGCAGCCCCCGGAGAAGCTGAAGGCGAGGGCGTGACATGGCCACGGCGCTGACCTCCACGCGGTACGAGGTCTCGGACGACAGCGAGGCCCTGCAGGCTTACCTCGAGAGCCGCGGTTGGGGCGACGGCCTCCCCGTGGTGCCGCCCACCCCGGAGCGCGTCGAGGCCATGGTCACCGCGTCCGGGCGCGCCCCCGACGAGGTGATCGCCGAGGTGGATCCCCGGCGCGGGATCGCCACGGTGGAGAAGATCGCCATCAACGCGGTGATGGCCGGGTGCAAGCCCGAATACCTGCCCGTCCTCATCGCGGCCGTGGAGGCGGTCGCCGACCCTGCCTTCAACCTGCACGGCATCCAGGCCACCACCAACCCCGTGGCGCCGCTCCTCATCGTCAACGGGCCGGTTCGGCGCGCGCTCGACATCAACTGCGGGCGTAACGCCCTCGGCCCCGGGCGCCGCGCCAACGCCACGATCGGCCGGGCCCTTCGCCTCATCCTCCTGCACGTCGGGGGCGCCCTCCCGGACAAGGTCGACAAGGCCACCATCGGCATGCCCGGGAAATACACCTTCTGCCTCGGCGAGAACGAGGAGGAGAGCCCGTGGGAGCCGCTGCATGTCGAGCGTGGCTTCCGGCGCGAGGACAGCACGGTCACAGCCGTGGGCGCCCAGGGGACGCACAACGTGCTCGCGCTCTCGGCCGGCGCCCGCGAGATGCTCCTGCTCACCGCCGACGCCATGGCCACCATGGGCAACAACAACGTGCTCTACGGGCGCGGCAACCCGACGGTCTTCTTCTCGCCCGGCCACACCCGCCTCTTCGTCGAGCAGGGCTACCCGACCAAGCAGGCGGTCAAGGCCGCCCTGTTCGAGCTCTCCAAGATCCCGAAGTCGCGCTTCCCGGAGCGGGAGGTCTTCCCGTTGGTGCCGCTGGCCGAGCGGTCGCTGGACGGCGACTTCGTCTGCGCCACCCGGCGCGCCGAGGACATCCTGGTGGTGGTGGCCGGCGGGCCCGAGCCCTACCACGTCTGCTACTGCCCGAACTTCGCCGACACGACCGCGGTGACGAAGCGAGTCGTGCTCCCACCCTCAGATCCCTGACCGGCACCGGCCGGGCAGCGGGCGGCCCTCGGGGTGATCCGCGAGCAGATCCGGCGGCAGTCGCTGACCCACGTCTTCACCCTTCGCCACGACTACACCATCTACCGCGGTCTGCGGGAGAAGGGCCTCATCTGACGGCTTCGCTGGCGGTCGGCTCAGCGGACGGCGCCGGCCTGGCGGGGCAGGAACAGCGTGATCTCGGGGAACAGGATGAGGAGCAGCAGGCCGAAGAACAGCGCCAGGAGGTAGGGCCAGTACGCCCGGAAGTGTTGCCCGACGGAGATGTTGGCAAAGCGCAGCGCCATGAGGAGCCCGACACCGATGGGCGGCAGGAACAGCCCGATGCCCACCGCGGCGGTGAGCACGATGTTGAAGTGAACCGGATGGATGCCGATCTCCTTGGCGATCGGGAAGACCACGGGCACGAGGACGACGGCCGCCGGCAGCCCCTCCAGCACCATGCCGAACATGATGACGATGAGGCTCACGGCCACGAGGAAGAGCCACGGCGTCCCCTGCAGGGGGCCCAGCAGCTCGCCCAGCATCCGCGGCGCGCCGAGCATGCCCATGAGGAACTGGTAGATGCTCGCCACGGCGAGGAGAAAGATCACCGCCGCCGTGAGCAGCGCGCTCTCGTACACGAGCGTCAGCATCTCGCGCCACGTCACGTTCTTGTAGTAGAAGAGCGCGGCGGCCATGGCGTACGCGGCCACGAGCGCGCCCGCCTCGGTGGCCGTGAACACCCCGAAGAAGAACCCCAGCACGATGACGATGGGGACCACTAGCGGCACGAGCGACGCCTTGCCGGCCTCCACGAAGCGCGGCCAGGTCGGGGGCACGTCCTTGGGCCAGCCGAGCCGGTGCGCCTGGACGAAGATCACCGACATCAGGCAGGCGGCCGTCACCGCCGCCGGGATGAAGCCGCCGAGGAAGAGTCCGACGACGGAGGTGTCGGTGATCTGGGCGAGCACGATCATGAAAATGGCGGGCGGCACCAGGATGCCCATCGCCGTGGCCGACGCCACCAGAGACACGGCATGCTCCGGCTTGTAGCCCGCGCGCAGCAGGGGCGGCGTCATCATGGAGCCGATGGCCGAGACATCGGCGATGGTCGAGCCCGAGATGCCCGAGAAGAAGTACTCGGCGAGCACCACCGACATACCGAGCCCGCCCCGCACCCAGCCCACCAGCACCCGCGCGAGGTCCACGAGCGCGTAGGACATCCCGCAGCGCTCCATGAGGTTGCCGGCGAAGACGAACGTCGGGATGGCGAGGAGGACCCAGTGCTGGGTGCCGGCCACCAGGCTCGACGGCAGCTTCTGCAGCGAGAAGTTGCCGATCAACAGCCCCAGGAAGCCCGAGAGGCCCAGCGCGAAGACGATGGGCATGGACAGGGCCGCCAGGACAATGAACGAGATGCCGACGGCGCCGAAGAGCATGCTAGTGGCCCTCCGCGCCCGGGACGCCGGGCCACCGCCCACGCCAGCCGTCGGCGATGGACGCCGCGCTGTAGATCACGATCAGCACGCCGCCGACCACCGACGAGAGGTACAGCCAGCGCAGGTTGAGGTTCAGCGCCGGCGAGAACGACTGGCTGTTGAGCTCGGCCACCTGCCAACCGAAGATCGCCACCAGCGCGCCGAACCCCGCGATGAGGAGGTAGTGCGCCGTGAGCACCGCCCGGCGCGCCCCGGCCGGGAGGCGATCGGTGATCATCTGCACCGAGAAGTGGACGCCGCGCCGGACGCCGATCGCCGCGCCGACGAAGGACATCCAGGCGAGGCAGAGCTCGCCGATCTCCTCGACCCAGAAGAACCGGATGCTCGGAAGGTCGAAGACGGCGGACACCTGGGTCATCACGTAACGGAGGAAGACGCCGGCCAGCATGTCCGCGATGGCGACCAGCATCAGGACGGTCACGAAGACGGGCGGAACAGCGGCGATCCAGCGCGCGGCCAACATCATGACGCAGGATCGTAGACCGCGCCGCAGCCCCCCGTCAAGGCGCGATTGGCGCTGTCGCAAAACGGGCTTGACTTTGGAGGGTGAAATCCGCGCTATAGAGGCGTCCAGGCCGGCGGCAGGGCTGGCCGCGCACGCGCTGACGCGTCGCTACACGAGAGGGGGACCCCATGCGAGGATTGCTCCGCGGTTTCGCTGCCATCGCGCTCGTCACTACAGTGGCTGTCGCCGGCTACGTCACGTCCGTCTCCAGCCAGACCAAGCCGGGGGCGAGGAAGCTAGACCTCGCCCTCATCGTCGCCCCGCCCGAGGCGAGCGCCGTCGGGATGAAGTTCATGGCCGAGGAGGTCACGCGGCGCTCCAACGGCTCGATCAACATGGTCTTCCACGGCGGGACGCTCCTGAACAAGGAGCTCGAGATCATGGACGCCGTCAAGTCGGGCAACGTCGCGATCGGAAGCCCCAGCGGCGCCGCCTCCACCGTGTTCCCCGAGATGGGCGTCTTCCTCACGCCCTACCTGGTGCGCGACTACCAGCACGCCTACTCGATGTTCAACGGCCAGATCGGCAAGGACCTCGACGAGACGTTCCAGAGGAAGTACAAGCTCAAGATCCTGTTCTTCTTCGACTACGGCTTCCGCCACTTCTGGAACAACAAGCGGCCCATCAACAGCCCGGCTGACCTCAAGGGCCTGAAGATGCGCGTGCAGCAGGGGCGCGTCTTCGCCGACACCGTGAACGGCCTCGGCGCGAGCGCCGTCCCCATGCCATGGGGCGAGGTCATCCCCGCCGCCCAGCAGGGCGTCATCGACGGCGCCGACCTGCCGATCGTCAACATCAACGCGCTGAAGGTCTACGAGGTGTCCAAGTATGCCTCGCTGACCTACCACAACTACGGGCCGACCGTGCTGGTGATGAACCTCGACATCTGGAAGAGCCTCCCCGCCGACCAGCAGAAGCTCCTCATGGACGTGGGGATGGAGGCGCAGAAGAAGATCCGCGAGGCCACCGAGAGCGTGGACAGCTTCGCCAAGGCCAGGGAGATCCTCGAGGCCAAGGGCATGAAGGTCAACCAGGCCGACGTCGCCTCGTTCCGGAAGGTCGCCGAGGAGAAGATCTGGCCCCAGTACAAGCAGCAGTACGCCGAGTTCTGGGACAAGATCGTCAACACGAAGTAGCGTCCTGATGCGAACTGGCGTTAGTGGTTCCTATGGGCAGCGTCGTCGCCTGGAGCGCGGCGCCGAACACCGCGATGACGAGCACGGCGACGAGGAGGGCGAGCCAGAAATTGCCCGTCGCCGCGATGGTCACCGCGCCCGTGAATCCGCCTAGCATCACGAGGTCGCCATGGGCGAAGTTGACCACGTCCATGATCCCGAAGACGAGCGCCAGCCCTGAGGCCACTGCTGTGAGATCTACGCCGGGCGGCTCCGTCTGAAGGCGCTGCCAGACCGGGGCAAGCAGTCCCTGGAGGCATTCGTCACCAAGAGCGTCGAGCTGCACAGCCACGTCATTACGGACGGCTGGCAGGGATACGACAACTTGAAGGCTCTCGGCTACGACCACGAGCCCGTCGTCCTCGGGGGTGACCCCGAGAAGACTGAGAAGGCGCTCCCGATGATCCATCTCATCTTCTCGAACCTGAAGGCCTAGCTGATCGGGACGCACCACGGCGTGAGCGAGCAGCACCTGCCGGCCTACCTCAACGAGTTCGTGTTCTGGTTCAACCGGCGCTTCTACCCGATGACCGCCTTCGTCTCAGCCTTGGGCATCGGTAGCAAGGTGGCCGGTCCGACCTACGCGGCGTTGTACGGCGGTCGCGGGGTGCGTCCAGCAGCTCCGGAGAAGCGCGACCACCATGGGTAGCCGGTCGGTGTGTCAACCGGATAGGCATGGTGTGGGGGA
>Ga0209211_10010998_pt1 | contig 11679 bp, 13 predicted proteins | sample RifGroA2_FD_183992 | JGI IMG/M metagenome (GOLD analysis project Ga0209211, IMG submission 183992) | Groundwater microbial communities from Rifle, Colorado, USA - Groundwater A2 (SPAdes) (version 2) | ecosystem: Environmental > Aquatic > Deep subsurface > Groundwater | place: Rifle, Colorado... | reverse complement strand
CCCGTGTATACTTCTATTGAAGACCCGAGTGTACGCCCGACAGTTAGTTTCTTTTCGAAAATCCTACCAGCCTCCGAGATTTGCCAAACAGCTGGAACACCGTCATCTTTCCAGAAAATAGATGAATACTTTATTGTTACAGCAGAAGAATTTGCTGGTGCAAGAACTCTAACTGATGCCCCTATTGGCCATTTTGTCTCTTCCGTAAACACAGCATCAGCCATATATGATCCATCATCAAGAGAACTTCCTACACCAACAAGTCGCGCTTTTTGCACATCTGTACCAAATCCCGGTCTAATGACTGAAAGTATTTCTCCGACTGCAGGTTTCTGAATATTATTCGGCATACGTATTCTTACAATAACCTGATCATTACCTTCTGAAGTCACTGTGGCCACTGGCATACCAGGACCTACAAACTCTCCCGGTTTTTTCATAATACTGGATACAACACCACTATTTGGTGCCACAATTGAATATCCACCAGTAATTGAACCCCTAACAGTTGTGTATGCAGTTTCTTTTGCAACAACATCTCCTTCAGACATAGCGAGTTCCTTTTCTAATTCAGCAATCATCAAATCAATTTCAGCCAGAGTGTCTATGGATTCTCTCTGTGTGTTTACTCTTTCCAATTCCATACTTTTTATTTCACCAAGAATTGTTACAAATTCCAGCTGATCTGCTACAAGCATTTTCTTCAGTGATGATAAATCTGCCTCTGTGAGAGTCTCGCTATCGGTAATAGAGCTATTTGCAAGTTTAATTGCACTATCAAAATATGCGGTACCAGACTGTTCAGGTGTAATACTTGTATCTTTTAAATCTGCTAGAGCTTTAAAAACAATGTTTGTGAAAATGTTTCGTAAGTTTGTATCTTGAGCCCCAAACAAGGTTTTGATTTGCAGATAAGTAATTGATGTTGGTGGTGGAATGTTTAATTGACCGTATATCATTGGAAAACTTGAAGTAATTGATCCACGAAGAACCACCTGTGCCATTTTCTTTTTTGATGCAATAGAAGATAGCAATTCATCTGATTCAGTACTTGATCCAAGTAATTCTATTTTTTGCTTATTAGATTTTTCCGTATCAGCACGAAGTTGTTTTAACTGAGTAATACGTTTTTCCGTGTATGTGCGTAAAGCTTCAACTGTGGTTCGAGACTCCGATGCCATTTGGGATTTTTCTGAAAGCATACTAACCATTTCAGGTGTTTGTGGTGGACGAGAGAGTTTACCTATAACCTGACCAGCATTTACTCTTTCACCAATTCGGACATACCATTGTGAAATAGTACCCTCACGGTCTGGTTGCACTTGTAAATTATTGAGAGAAATAATTTCTCCTGACCATGAGTTATTTGATTTGGTATTTCCGATAATGGATGAATCTTCCGCTCCCACTATAGCTACAAGTGAATTTTCTTCATTTAAACTTTCATCAGAAGCTTCCTCAGTCGATAAGGTTTGTGCATCACTTTTCCCAACTAGATAGAAAGCAGAAACTCCAGTAGCTACTACAGCTACCGTCATAAGAGTAACTATCAAAATTGCACGAGTCTGTCGTAATTTGAAATCATCTACTAATTTTTTTAATTTTTCTTTCATGTTTTTATTGTTAACTTATATTCCACATCCAGCCTGTTGAGGTTGTGGAGCGACAGTCTCACCAGTTCCTACACCACATCCACTTCCTCCTCCACTTTGTACGGATGGTGAAGTAACTTGAGAAGCAATATTCGCGTATCCTCTTGAGCTTGAATAATTTATACCCAAAACCTCTTGAGGAGTTACGTCTTTCCAATCAATACCTTTGCTCTTCATATAGGTTGCAATCGTCATGTAATTATTTGGAAACCAGTAAGAATTTACCGCTAAAGCAGTTTTCCACATATCTGCCTCACCTACACCCTGAGAAGCCATCAACTCCAAAAGTCCAAGCATAGCCATGCCATGATTACAATCTGGAAAATGAGTTGAATTTCCACAACAAGGTCTGTAAATACCTCTCGATACTTTATCTACCAAAGCCTGCTGTTCAGCTGTAAGATTAAAGAAACTATGACGACTATAATGATCCATTGGATTTCCGACCGCTATTGTCCAACCACCAGTAGATGCAAACCCTTTTGCTCCACCGTATTTAGGATCGACCATCTCACCAGTATCCAAAATAGGATTTTTACTACCTAAACCAAGTGCCCACAACAAATTAAGTAAGTAACCAGAATTTGCACTTGTCATTACTAGTTTACCGTTGTTGCTTTCAGTAAGAAGTTTTTTATACTCATCAGTAAATATTCCTCTTTGTTTGTAGATAGCTTCAAACTTATTTTGATCTATCACTCCAGTATTAACCAACTGAACACCAAGATCTCCCCAAACAGCAGGCAGAGTTACACCCTCTGCTGGTAAAACTTGTTTCTCTAAGGATGATATTTGAGTTTTGTTCTGAGTAGTATTTTTTTGTGGTGCGTTAGATTTTGATCCTGACGTATATATCCAGGTTCCTGATAATAGAATAGAAGAAATAATGATACTTAATGCTATAGAATCTTTTTTTATCCATTTTGAAAGAATCTTTATTTCAGAAACCCCTCTTTCAACTAAGTTTTTGTTTTCTTCCATAGTTATTATTCATTACAACAATCAGCAAGCTTATTAACTAGATCCTCGAACCCGGAACTATTTTTTGCTGTTTCCTTTGTTAATTCTCCACTTATCAATTTCAATTTAAGAGCCCAAAAGATGGAGTACACTTTGTAAGCCTGTTCAAATTTATTCTTTGCCTCATCTTTTTTATTTTCAGACTGTAGTTTATTTCCAACCTCTATTAGTCTCATCGTAGTTGAAAGTAAGTGCTTTGATATACACCATGTCTCTCCCTCGTGGTTTGGCATAAGTTCTGATAAAAGCTCTTTTCGAAGATTTCTAATCTCTTGCGCGGTGTTAAAATATTCATCCTTTTTTGTCTTTACACCTGTGAAGAAAAAATGTTCCTCTAGACTTACCAAATTCATGACAGCCAAACTTAAATCCTCAGTAGTTGAGAGATCAACTCCTGACTTTTCTTTAAGTGATTCTATCTTTGATAGAAATTCATCAATTGTTATTTGTTTTGTGTTCATAAGCTAAATGAAGAAAATTAAGATGCCAATAATAATCATTCCAAGCCCAGCCCATAATTTAACCCCGCTCATATTTGTCCTCTTCCAATCTTGTATTTTATCCACCAATGTTTTGTCAGATGCGGTCCAAAGAACTGCTACTAACGGAACAATGAGAATAAGATTATAGAGAAACAAATATCCAAATCCCTTGAAATAAGTAACTTGATCACGCAAGAGACCTATAACCATTAAGTAAGGACCGCCCATACAAGGAAATTGGCAGATACCAACTAAGACACCTAATCCAAATGCAGCTCCAAACGATGCTTTTTCCATAAGTCCAGCCATAGCAGTATGAGCAAATGTTGGAATTTTAAGTTTGAGAGGAAATCTTGGGAATAGATAATTAATTAAATTAAGTACCCCAAACACAATTAATAGTGATGCACCAAGTTTACCCATAAAATGTGGAGTGCTAAACAGGTGCAATACCTTAAGTATGCCGAGTCCGATAAGTAGATATGCAGCAAATATACCCGCGATATACGTTCCGCCTATTTGAATAATCTTTTTCCTTGTAAGTTGCATTCCAAACAAGAATGCGATTGTGATGAGAAGAATTGAGAATGAACATGGATGTACGCTATCCAGAATTGAAGAAACTAACACTAGAGGCAAAAGCCACGTTCCTTTATTGCTCAAATCCCAAATGAAGGAGGTAGTTCCAGAACTATGATTCAGGAAAACTATTCCTACAATCACAACGACCAAAACAATCAATGTTGTAATTATTTTTTTCATAATTGTTATGGAGTTACCAACGCCTTAATTTCTAATTGAAGCTGACCACCTGATTTATCTGTTAATGTAACAAACCTGTTTATTTGTCCGACACCAGCTGGTCCGTGAGCATTCGGATCGTAAACAACTCGAATTACACGGCTTTCTCCAGCCTTAATTGTTTCGTTGAGTGATGGAACATACCCCATACCCGGCATACCAAATGGTCCTTTAGCTGTTCCATCTAAACCAACCATAAATGCCTTGGTGCACATACACGAAGTTTCGAGTGAAGGAAAATACATATCTCCGGCGCTTGAATTTGTGACTGTAAATTCTTTTGTCACATCACCATTCTTCATAGAGATAGTGCCAAAGTCGTAGATATTTTCAGAAGAAACTAGTGCACTTTTTTTACCAGTATCAGCACCTACAGTAGGAGATTTTTGAATTGATTTTCCCCACCATAATAGACCGCCAATAACCGCAATGACCATAATAATAGTAATAATTGTTTTATTCATGTTATTTAATAGAGATAGATAATAAGCGCATTTCTTGTTCAACAGAACAAGAAATACAAGTAAAAAGCCTTGCAGTTAGCATTTACCAAAAGCGACCAAACAAGCTTGGTAAATCTGCAAGACTACACTACTCTAACAAAAAGTTTAGGGTTCAAAATACCCTGAGAAAATATTTCTTGTATAAAATTAAAAAGACTAATTTGTGGATGCTGCCTTATATAAAGTTTATAGCGAAACCTTATTTTTTCAGATAATCTAGAGAGAGGATCATGTATAAAAGGAATTATTACGACAAGGACAATAGCTAAGAGTAATATATCTAATAATCCAAAATTTTGAGGTAAACTCGTAACCATACTCTGCCAAACAGAAATATGTTCTGAAAAATCCATATTGCAAATCTCTTCCTGTCCATTAAATAAACAACTTCCCATGTTCATTTGGTTGTCTGATTTCATCCCCGTCATATGATTTAGCAAACCAAAAGTACCAAGCCACACAAACGAAATTGTGGTTAATATTAGCACTATTTTGGCCAAATTTTTATTTGCAAAAATGAAATTCATATACTGAACTATTATAGCATAATTCACAAAAACAATACAATTCAATATATAATGTTTTTAACAGACTATATCGAGAATTGTAATTTTTTAATAATTATTCGCTGCTAAGACTTAGGTTGTGGTTCTAAACAAGCTCTCCTTTTTTCTCAAGCATCATATGATGAATTGTTCCAATCGCAAGCCAAATTGCGATAAGAATAAGGATTCCACCACAGAGCAGGGCATCTACTTTTGTAATTCCAAAAACCAAATTATCTGATCCACCCAAAATGGCACCTAAAAATGTACCAACCCCAACTAGTCCCACTATAACACTGGCGACATGCATTATTTTAGACATTTTCATAATAAGTTCTTTAATTAATCTAATAACTTTAATTATACCAACTCTTGTACCAACCTTCCATTTGTTCTATCTCTTTTGACTGCGATTCAGCAATACTGTTCGCAAGAGATAACATCTCTGGTCTATTAGTCCCAGCTTTTAGCATCTGCACCATCATAAGGGCAAGCTGGTGATGTGGAATCATTGCCTCAAGAAATGCTTTATCAAAATCAGTTGCGTTTTGGAGCGATGCCATATCTTCTTGTCCTCCCATATGCATTCCACTTCCTGACATCATCCCACCGCCCATCATTCCCAAGTTTCCTTTTGGAACATCTTTTCCAAACCAATTCTTATACCAACCTGTCATGTCTTCTATTTCTTTGGTCTGGCCTGCAATTATTGCACTTGCAAGAGTTTTAATCTCAGGACGCTTAGACTTTTCGAGAGCCAGCTTCGCCATTGCTACAGCTCCATCGTGATGTGGAATCATCTGTTCGATAAAATGTTTATCCAAACTACCCATTGTTTGATTATTACCCATCATTCCATCGTTTCCATTACTCGACACAAAGACGCCCATCAAAATCAGACCAACAATAACTCCTCCGACTCCAAATATAATTTTATTATTCATATGTTTATAGTTAATTAATTTATAATAGCAAAAAATCATCAATTTTAAAATGATGATTTTTTGTCTTGAATACTGCTCTCAGCAGGTATGCGATGTTCGGAATAGATAATCGTGCGGTTTCTGCATACAAGTCCGTCAGCTTTACTTCGCTAAAAGAGCGTTGTGCTGACGCGACTTGAGCGCTGCACGAGTTGGCTGGGGGACAGGGACTCGAACCCCGATTAATGGCTTCAAAGGCCACTGTCCTACCTTTAGACGATCCCCCAATCTTCCGCAATACTTTAACACATTTAGCGGAAAAATTAAAGAAATTTCATCCGCAGATAAACATTTACTTACTGTCCCCCACTATTGCCAACAACGCCAACTCCAACGGTGTTTGAGGTAAATAAGAACGAGATCGAGTTTCGTAATATTCCAGCATTATTTTCAGCGCTCGTTCCATTTCGCCCGACTTGGCTAAATCTTTGCATTTTTCCAAAAACTTAAATTCATTTTCGCCGTACGAATCTTTAATTTGTTTTTTCATCGCCGGAGCCAATTTGAGCAGAATGATTGAACGGATATCTCTTAAAATCATTTTATAAACAATTTTCATATCCGCATTTTTCTCCATCGCCGTTTGAACAGCTTCCAATCCACTTTCCGCTTTTTTCTCTAAAATAGCCGTGATGAATTTTTCTATAATTTCTCTCGGCGGAGCGGATAAAAATTGTCTGGCGATTTCTTCCGTTATCTTTTTATCCCCCATGGAAATTATTTGTTCCAACATTCCCTGCGCGTCGCGGAAAGATCCTTCCGCGCAAAGCACGATAAGTCCGGCTGTTCCATCGTCTATCTCAAAGCCTTCTTTTTTAGCAATATTTTTCAACGCCTTCATTAGCACATCATCGGAAATTTTGCGGAAAGAAAAAGTTTGGCATCGGGAAATTATCGTTTCCGGCATTTTATCCGTTTCTGTTGTCGCCAAAATGAAAATGGCATGCGCTGGCGGTTCTTCCAATGTTTTGAGCAAGGCATTAAAAGCTTCTTTGGTGAGCATATGCGCCTCGTCTATAATGTAAACTTTCACTTTGCCTTGCATCGGGGAAAATCTCACCGCTTCTCTTAACGCTCGTATCTCATCTATGCCCCGCGAAGAAGCGGCGTCAATTTCCATCAAGTCCACATCGGAACAACCAGCCTCTCTTGCTAAAATTCTCGCCAAACTTGTCTTGCCCGTCCCGCGGGAACCGGAGAAAAGATAGGCGTGAGAAATCCGTCCCGTCTTGACGGCGTTTTTCAAAACCGAAACGATATGATCCTGCCCCAAAACTTCATCAAAGCTCTGCGGTCGATATTTGCGATAAAGCACATTAGTCATTTGTTTACATTGTATCAAATTATTTCCCAATAATCCTATTTGGACTTTAAAATATCCTTTTATTTCAAATCGGAAATTAGTTTTTCAAAACCGGCAGTATTTAACCAATAATTATTAGGATTATTTTCAAGAAATTTGTTTATTTCTTTTCTTTGTTTTGTTATTTTGTCGCCACCGTCACTATCACTTAACAAAACATTGGAATATTTTCCATCTAAAAAGGCCATATAAGAAATTTCATTTTTTTCTTTTAACCCCATAATTTCTATCAATTCGGAAATTTGTTTATCTTGCCCGCCACCAGAAGTATTCAGGTGCTTGGCTTCGCAAAGAAAAATTTTATCCTTAGCCTTAATTATCAAATCAAGCGTTTTGTTTTGCTTTTTTGTTTTTATTTTTACGCCTAAATTTTTACGTACATTTTTCAAGTTGAATTTTTTGGAAAATTTTACAACGCAATAATCCGTCTTTAAAAAATCATCCCAAGCAAAAACTTCTTTAAATCCTTGTTTTTTCAAAATATGAATCAACTTTTTTTCTCCGCATTTTCCTTTTTTGCGAGACGAATTTGTATCCAACAATGCTTGTGTCCATTCTTCCGGGACTATTTCATTTAACTTTCTTTTTACAAAATATCTTTCGGTGATTTCTTTAAGTAAGCCTATTTCTTTTTTTGCTCCATCAACAATATTATCGCAAGCGTTTATAAAGCAAGCAAACTCGGAACAATTGGAAAACTTACCTATAATTCCGGCTAGTTCCAAAAAATATTTATCAATTACACCTTGTTTTTCTTTTTTACTCTGAAGTGTTTTTATTGTTATTAAAATATTTTTTATTTCTTTTGTGTTTTCTATATATTTATTCAGATCAGGATGTTTATCGTCAAAAACATAAAAATCATCAAGCAGTTTTTCTTGATTATCTTTTGAAATTTTAAAGTAATGCAAGTTGTTCAGGATTTTTCCCATAAAAAATTAAATTTAAAAACTTATAAGTCATATCAAATGATATTCTTTTGCGGTTATTGTCTCTGAAATTTGTCAGAAAAAAAGACATGTACTTGTCTCTATTGATTGATAACTCGCTATTAAACTTATACATCAATTCAATTTGTTTATCAATGGAAATCTCTTTTTTAAAAATCAGATGCGCCATATTGCGCGATGTGTTTTTGCCCACAAGTCCGGATATCTTATATTTTCTTATGTCTTCCAGTTGAATTTTTTTACCACTCTTGCTATCAATCGCTCTTAAAAATAAAATATTTTTTTCCAATAACTTTTTAATATCATCGCTGATCTTCAATATTTTTTTGTCTTTTATGTTTTGCAAAGCTATTTCAACCTCATACTCGCCTGATTTTAAATAATCTTCCGTGAACCGAAAAACGCCCAAATCATTTCTAGTATTTTTTATATTATGAACAAACTCCCCGCCAAATTGCCAATCGTATTCTTTTTCAAGGGTTAATTTGACTTTCTTGCCTTCCGGATAAATTATTGCTTCTATAATATTTTTATCAAAAGCCTGTTGCCTTTTTTTAAAATAAAATGAAATAACATTATAAGTTGTATCATCAAAAACTTGTTCCGAAAAAATATTTAACTTTACTATTTCAAATTTTTCAAAAAACAATCTTCTTATTTTTTTTGAATTTTCAGCGCATAAAAAATTCAACGGAACGATGATTATGCCTTCCTCGCAATTTAAAATTGACAAAATAGAAATTTGATATAAATCTTCAAAATTTGAATTTTTGCCGTAAAAAAATTTTTCTTTTGTTTCTTTTACAGCTTTATTTTTATGCAGATATGGAGGATTGGTGCAAACAAACTTATAATCTTTTGGATAATTTATTGAATCATTTAAAAAAACATTTTTATCATCAATATATTTTTGATCGCAATCAAAGCCAATGGATTTTTTGCAATTATTTATCTTTGCCCATTTTAATAAATCTTGATTGCCGGCGAAAGGATCTGTTATTTCTTTGTTTTTAATAAACTGACTAAGACCACGAAGAATATAATCGGAATTTGTAGTAAAAAATTGACCTAAATCTCGTTTTTTGGCTACTTGATTCATGATTGCATTATATCAAATTATTTCCCAAAGAGAAAATTTTTGATAGTATGACAAGAATTATTGAAATGCTAGGCACCCGATTTGTCTATTAAACCACAAAAAACACTGCTAAAATTGAACGGATGTGCAATTTTTATCGTCAAATGACTTATGAACTTCTCACTGAACAACTTCTAGAAATAGATACCGAAATTGCGTTAGCGTAACTCCAAACTAAATTAGACAGAAAGGGGGTGATAGCAATGAAGTTGCAGATTAAGAAACATCTGAATCTGCAGGTGAAGAGTCTTCCAAAGCGGAAAGTACTCTGCACTTGCAGGAAACCAAGCAATTGCCACTAATTTGGTAGCAATTGTGCACAGGGCTGAGAGAAAGTGATATACTACTCTCAGCCCTATTTTTATTTATGATTAAAATCAGCTTAAGAAAAATTAAACCGTCTGACAAAAATTATTTTGCAAAATGGTGGAGGGATAAAGAACTGCTTAAATTGACAAGCGGTGTTTTAAAACTGATTTCAGATAAAGAAGTTACTAAATATTTTCAGGCTATACTGGACAACAAAAATGACTATAATTTTATGTTAATTGCAGATCGAGAAATTGTCGGTCATATATCATTAGTTAAAAGGCGAAATGATTGGCACGAAACGCAGATTGTGATTGGAGAGAAAAAATATTGGGGCAAAGGAATTGGATCAAGAGCAATCAACATTCTTATTAGAAAGGCGAAAAAAAATAGGATTTCCAAAATTTATTTGGAAGTAAGACCGACTAACATTAGAGCAATTCTAGCTTATGAACAATGCCGTTTTAAAAAAGTGAAGACGGCTAAACATCCAAAGAATAAATATTTACCGGAAACATTAAGGATGGAATTAAGAACCTGATTTTTGCTACCATATCAAGAAACATGAACGAATACATAAAATTTTTGCTTGCCGGCAAAATCGGCGTGATACCCACTGACACCATTTATGGATTAGTCGGACAAGCTTTAAATAAAAAAACGGTTGAGCGGATTTACGCTGTTCGCAAAAGAAACCCAAGCAAACCGATGATAGTTTTGATAAGTCATATTGATAACTTGAAACTATTTGGCGTTGATGCGAATGAAAAATTAAAAAACACCCTATCTCAATTTTGGCCAGGCGAAGTTAGTATTATTTTGCCCATTGACGATAGTTCTTATTTGGAAAAACTAAGCTACTTGCATCGCGGGACGAAAACTTTGGCATTCAGATTGCCGAATAATAAAGCCTTGGCGAAATGGCTTGACCAAACTGGTCCGCTCGTCGCTCCCAGCGCCAACTTGGAAGGACTGCCGTCTGCCGTAACCATAGATGAAGCCAAAAACTATTTCGGCAATTTTGTTGATTTTTATCTTGACGGAGGAAAAATAGAAAGTCCTTCGTCCAAATTGATTAAAATAGAAAACGGCAAAATTATTGAATTAAGAAAATAATTTTACTCGTTTAAACTTATCAATGGCACAAAAGCGAAACCGCGATAAATTGTTTCCTCAAATTCCGTTTCGCTTTTTTTAACAAGCAAATGAATGGCGTTTTTTACCGGCGCGACAATGCGTCCGCCAACCTTAAGCTGTTTTTTCCATGCTTTAGGCAGTTCTTCGCCGGAAGCCGCCGATATTATTTTGTCAAAGGGCGCTTTTTCCGGCAATCCGTTAATGGCGTTCAAAGAATGGAATTCCACAATTCCCGCCTTGCCGGCAGGCAGGTTTCTTTTTATAAATCCGTATTTTGCCGTATTTTTCATTCCAAAAGCCATAAGCTCCGGAATCAATTCAAGCGCAAAAATTTTCCCTCCTTCATTGGGCGGTTCGCCGACAACACTCGCAAGCAAAGCTGTCTGCCAACCGGAACCGGAGCCGATTTCCAAAATTTTATCGCCGGATTCTGGTTGCAATAATTCCAACATAAATGCCACCGTCAATGGTTGAGAAATCGTTTGTCCGAAACCTATCGGCAAAGGAACATTAAGGTAAGCCTTATCTTTCAATTCTTCCGGCACAAAATCTTTTCTGTCCACTTTTTCAAAAGCTTCAATAAGCGAAGGGGTATTAAGAATCCCTTCGTCTATCAATTCTTTGATAAGATATTTCATGCGCAAAAATTAGTCAGCGATTGCGATAGATTCTATGGTGATATTTTCAATCGGGTGATCACCCCTCATTTTGTCTACAGCGGTATTTTCTATTTTATCCACAACATCCATTCCTTCTATAACTTTGCCAAAAACGGTATGCTTGCCGTCAAGCCATG
>Ga0209211_10010996_pt1 | contig 11681 bp, 11 predicted proteins | sample RifGroA2_FD_183992 | JGI IMG/M metagenome (GOLD analysis project Ga0209211, IMG submission 183992) | Groundwater microbial communities from Rifle, Colorado, USA - Groundwater A2 (SPAdes) (version 2) | ecosystem: Environmental > Aquatic > Deep subsurface > Groundwater | place: Rifle, Colorado... | reverse complement strand
TTCGGCTGCCTTTTCACAGTTGGAAATGGCTTTACCTCGCGTATTAAAAATTATTTTGATTCCCGGGGTGCTGTGTCTGGATTGGATTATTACCAAATTGCGTCCGGGTTTGGGGAAAGAGAAGTTTTCTTTGGGGTTATTTTTTTCCTGTAAAAAATGAGCTATGCCAAAGCATGAAAATTATTTTGATCCAGAATGGGTAAAATCTCGTCACGGTGTAGTTCGTGAGTTGCGGGAGTATGTTGAGCATGGCCCGCCTGAACCGCAGGCTAATTGGGATGTGCTTTGGGTTTTAAGCGGACCGCAGCTTGATTGGGATGGCATTCAGATTGCTCCGGGAGAGCAACCCGCGAATTATAATCAAACTAGAAAACGTTGGGAGACCGGGCTTCAATTGGCTCGCAGAGTCACAGCTTTGCGTCTTAAAAAATCCCCAGATCAATTGACCATGAAAGATTTGGCCGCGAGTGCCCCGACGATTTATTATAATGGTGTGGCAACTGGTAATGATTTATTTCAAGAGTTTATTAAGCCCGGCGGGCGCTTAGAGACAGAGCAGCATTTCCCCGGTAGCAAGGTAATGATCACAGCCAATCGCGGAATTAAGCACACCGGCCATCAATTTGAAGATTTTCCGGCTGATTTGGTTCAAGAGAATAAAAAAGTAGTTATTATTTCTGATCTTTATCATCTGGCACGGGTTAAGCGGTATGTAGAAAAATTTTATGAAAAAGTTCCGCCCGAGAACGTTGTTTTATACGCGGCTGAACCCGCTTCCTTGCCTATTAGAGATACGCTGGGAGAAATAAAGAAAATTTATGAATATGCTCAGGCGGGGATTGTTTCTCCTGAGCCGGAAGAGTAAAATTCGTATTATGAATAATAAACTCATTTACATCGCCAACATTCGTCTGCCCACCGAAAAGGCGCATGGGATTCAGATTATGAAGACCTGTGAATCTTTAGCCCGGCAGGGTGTTCAGGTTGAGCTCTTGGTGCCGCGGCGTCACAACACTATCGTGACGGATCCATTTGAATATTATGGGGTAGAGAGAAATTTTACCATTACCAGGCTTAGGTGCATTGATTTTTTGGTATGGAAATTTTTTAAATGGTTTAGTTTTTGGCTGGAAACTTTCACTTTTACTGTTGCTGTCCGGTTATTTTTGATTGGTAAAAAGGCTCCGCGCCATACCCGTGATTTGTTGCCGGCCTTAGTTTTGCCGGCGCCTGTTTTTTATGAAATTCATACCGTGCCGGAGCGAGTTACTTGGCTCCATCGCCGTGCTTGGCAGCGGGCGAAAGGAATCGTAGTTATAAGCGACGGTATCAAGCAAGCTTTGGTGAGGCAGGGAGTAGAAGGCAAGAAGATCTTGATAGCGCGAGACGCCGTAGATATTGAGCAATTTCAAATTGCAGATACTCCAGCCGAATGCCGAAGTAAACTTCATTTGCCAGAGCAACAAAAAATTGTCGTTTACACGGGCCATTTGTACGAGTGGAAGGGGGCCGGTATTCTGGCCGAAGCCGCCTTGCTTTTGCCCGCTGATATTCATGTGTATATAGTCGGCGGGACAACTGAAGACGTGGAGAAATTTAGACAAAAATGTCGTTCACCTAATTTGCATATCGTTGGGTGGCAAGAGCACAGGTTGATGCCGTTTTGGAACAGGGCGGCTGACGTAGTAGTGTTGCCAAACAGCGCCAAAGAAAAAATCGGCGCGCTGTATACGTCGCCGTTGAAACTTTTTGAATATATGGCTTCGGGCACGCCGATGGTGATTGCTGATTTGCCAGCAATGCGGGAAGTGGTTAAAGAGGGCGAGGCAGTTTTCTTTAGACCAGATGATAAGCAAGCGCTAGCTGACGCCCTGTGCCATGTTTTTAGCAATCTTGTTAAACGTCGAGAAGTAGCCGAAAGGTTACAGAGAACAATAAACCAGTATAGCTGGGAGGCGCGGGCGGTTTTGATGAAAAATTTTATTTTTGTGTAGCCGATTGCTATGAAAAATATTTTGTCAATTGATGTGGAATCGTGGGTACATTTTTATGGCGATGCCCTGAAAGTTGGCCTGCCGTCCGCTGAGCGGAAAGTTCTCGATAGCGGTTATATTATTAAAGTTTTGCACGACCTGCTTAATCTGTTGGATGTGTATAAACAAAAAGCAACTTTTTTTGTAGTGGCAGAGATTTACGACTGGTATCCTGATAGTATAAGAGAAATTCAGCACCGTGGGCATGAGATTGGGTTTCACACACACGATCATAGTATTGTGACAGGTCGCGCTGTGTTAGAACAGCAACTGGTGAAGTCTGAAAGATTCATTGAAGAATTCCATCCGCTTGGTTTCCGCGCGCCACAAATTATCGTTACCCCAGATGTATTTTCGTGTTTACGACAATACGGTTTTAAATATTCTTCTTCCACATATGATGATGTTGGCAATACCGTGATTGACGGAATAACTGAAATACCTGTTTCGACGTTTTTCTTCCGCTCTCGCAGTGGGCACGATGATGTATTTCCTAAAAAACTTTCTCTTGGTCGCCTCACTCGTCAAATACCATTTGGAAGTGGCCTGTTTTTGTCATTGTTGGGTTCGCAGATTCAGTATTTTATTGATCGTTTTAATAAACAAGGCAAGTGTGTTACTATATTTGCTCATCCTTGGCAGATCTTTCCGCACGCCTCTATGCACAGTGGTCGTTTTTTGATAAAACTACTCTGGCGCAACCCACTTTGTCTGCCCTATGTCAGGAATGTGCACTCTCAGTTTGAGAAATTGTTAAAAAAATATACCTTTATCTCTTTTAGAGATATGCTCTATGGACAGTAAGTATTATTGGGATAAAAAGATTATTGATTGGGAGAACTCGATGAAAAAAGGGGTACGAGTGTCGCTGGTGGAGAAGCTGGCGGGATATTTTAGAAAACCACTTTTGCGACGTATGGCCATGGCTACAGATATTGTAGCACCTTTTGCTAAAGATAAAACTGTGTTAGAACTCGGGTGTGGATCAGGGTTTTTCGCTTTTGGACTCCAAGAGAGAGCCGGCACCAAGCATATTACGGGTGTTGATATCTCCGCACAAGCGATTAACCGGGCTCGTTCCATTACAGTTGAGCGCGGTCAATCGACCGCCTTTACCTTTGTTGAAGGCGATGCCTTATCATTGCCATTACCAGCGGTGGACGTCACAGTCGGCCTAGGTTTTCTCGATTATTTAAATTTGTCGGAAGTGGAAGCTTTGTTCAACAAGATGGCAACCAAGTATTTTATTTTTTCCTTCTCTGAGAGAAAATTTTCTTTGTTGCGTTACATTCATATCATCTACATGTTGTCACAGCACTGTCCAAAACATTTTTATTTTACGAAAAAAGAAGTCGCCGAGCGCATTGGCAGTGGCCATGGGAAAATAAAATTCATCAACGACAAACAGTCTAGTTTTAGTTGTCTGGTGCACAATCTTCCCATAGATATATGAGCGCAGGTAACAGAGTAGCTGAGATTTTTAGAGACAAAATCAAACCGATCGTTTTATGTCTTTCGATCGGTTTGTTTTTAATTCTCCTAGCTTACGGTTTCCCCGACAGTCCTTCGCCGTGGTTTGACGAAGGGATTAATTTAGGGGTCGCTCGTTCGTGGGTGGAACATAGGGTCTACAGTATGCGGATCGGCCCTAATGAATTTGTAGAGGAGCGGGCGTCTCTTATCACAACCAATTATCCGTTGTTATTTTTTGTCGCTGTGGCTTTCAAGATTTTTGGTGTTGGCTTGGGGCAAGCAAAAGCAGTGCTTTTTATATTTTTGGCGCTTTTTCTTTTGTTGGCGTATCAATTATCAAAAAAAATGTATGGCCAAAATGCCGCCCTCACCACTTTGGCATTACTGGTTACATTTTTACCACTCTATGGTAATGGAAAGAGTGCTTTGGGTGAGATACCAGGGTTAACGTATTTTCTAGGAGGATTACTTTTGTTAGGCAACAACAAGGGGTGGCGTGTGTTTGCTACGGGTATTCTTTTTGGGTTAGCGGTGGCTACTAAACCAATCTATTTTTTGCTTTTTGTTGGTATCGTCATTGGTGAATGGTTCACTAATATACGTGGCAAGAAAATTGATTATAAACATTTGGGGTTATTGTTTGGCGGCATGGCTATACCGTTGTGTGTGTGGCTGTACACTTTGTTCCCGGAAAAACCTACGTTCAGTTACCTTGTTAAAAGTTTTGGATCGTACAGTAACCCATACGAAACAAAAGTTGATAGTGCTTTTTGGCACAATCTGTTCCGTTTTGTCACCGAAACAACGCCAATTCATTTTATTTTGCTTTTTGGTACTTTTGTAGTAGCTAAATTGGTCACAAAGTTGCGTTCTCTTAATCAAACAGAGGTTATAGTGTTGGTTTTTATTTTGTTAGATATAGTGTTTTATCTGAGAACCCCTGGTTGGTATCGTTATTTTTTTCCTTCTCATATTTTAGTTTTTATTTTGTTCCCGCCAGCTGCTTGGTATCTGGTCTCTCGTATTTTTTCTGCTAATCGTGCGCGTTATGTTATTGCCGCTGTTTTTATGGTTATTTTGTTGGCGGCACAATTAACAGTCATATCATCAAATATGAATACGTCTCTTTACTACAATCCAGAGCCAGCTACCTTTGCTCGTCAGATCGATCGGTTGGTGGCACCAGACAGCAATATTTTAGTTGTTGATAATCCCGCGTTAGCTTTCATGTTAAAAAGTAAAAATGTTTGGCAACATGTCCGCATCAGCCCACACTTGGAAACGAGCGTTGACCTGCTTAAAAGAGAACAGTATCCGACGTATATAGTGGGGGGGCCTTGGTCGGAAGACGTATATCTTAAGAGTTATATGAATTTGAGCAATAAATATAATATTGTTGTGACGGAGGGAAGGTACAGTTTATATCGTTTGCGTGCTGACTAATATTTTTATGTCTAGTCTAGTTTCATCATTATACAATCTGATTTCCCTGGTGAGTGGGCAGGAATTCAACCCCCTTTGGCAAGAGCGGCTTCCTTTTATTTTGCAGGGTGTTATCTTTGTAGCTGTTGCTACAGTAGTTTTTTATTTTATCTATCGTCGATATTTTGGAAAAGAAATAAAATTGGAAAAAATGTGGTTTGTCGTCACCGGCTTATTATTTTCTCTGGTATTTGTTAGATTTATTATTTTTCATTTTGCTAAGGGTTATATTCCCGACCGTCTGGTTCTTTATGTTTTGCCGTCTCCCCGAGCTGAGAGCTTGCTCTGGTTTTGTTTGCCGATTCTTATTTTCTCTATTTTCATGAGATTTCGTCAGAAGATTGAGGCGTTGCCACATCGTTGGTTTTTAGCCGTGATCTATTTTATTTTTGTTGCTTTTACACTAAGCGTTGCGGGTATCCGCGAAGGGGTAGCGAGCATTATTGATCCGTTTACTAGAACTTTTTGGGAGTACAGTGGTTATGTGCCTTTTGTGCATAGCATTTATGATTTTTTGCATAGTTATGTTGTATTGAATCCGCAGATAGCCGCTCACATGGTCACGCACCCTCCTGGGTACATTTTGTTTTTGTATATTATTTCACAACTTTTTTCTACCAGTACCCTTAGTCTGGTGGTAGCCCTTGTTCTGGTGGTTGGTTTAACCGTGTTCGTACTTTATTTTTTGTGGCGTCAATTTTTGACTGAGCAGGAGGCGCGAAGAGCACTACAGATCTTTATTTTTGTTCCTTCGGTGGTGATGTTCACGGCCACCTCAATGGAGTCGTTTTTCATGTTTCTAGTTTGGTCAGCGATTGCCATTTGTTTTATTGGTTGGAAAAAGGGGAGCGTAGCATCTTTGTTGGGTGGTGCAGTAGTAGCGGCGGCTCTTTTTTCTAATTTTTTATTTTTGCTTCTTGCGCCATTTTTTGTTTGGTTGGCTTGGTATAGTATCTCTATTTCGGATAATCGACTCCGTACGTACGCGGGCATTTTGTATTCTTTAGTGGGTTTCACCATTTTCTTCTTCGCGCTCTACTATTATACAGGTTATTCTATTGTTGATAATTTTTTTATAGCGCGTTTAGCAAATAAATCAGCGGTGGCAAGCAATTATGAATCACTTACAAAATACGGTATCTATTTATTCATGAGTTTGACTGATTTTGTGTTGTCTCTTGGTTTGCCGTATCTCTATCTTTTTTTTAAAGATCCAGCTCGTTCTTGGCGAGAAGGTTTTGTCTGGTTTAGAGCCGGGGCGCTACTTGTATGTTTTTTTCTCATAATTGGTGTGTTTCAGGGCGAGACAGCGCGACTGTGGTTATTTTTGACGCCATTTTTTGTTTTGGGTAAGCGGGGCCTACTAGCAGGTGGCGAGAAAAATTTTTCAGCGTTTCTTGCTCTTTCTGTTTTTCAAATAGTGATTGTACAAACAGTATTTTATACCTATTGGTAGATCATATGGAACATTTTAATCAGTATCAATATGACGACCTGGTCAATCGTGAGACCGATGTCTACGCCAACGCTAAATATGAGATTATTTTGAGATATCTGCGTGGACGCACGCCACTCCGTATTTTGAATGCCGGGTGCGGATCAGGTGATTTTTCATTTCTCCTAGCCGTAGCTGGTCACATAATTGTTGGCATTGATCCAGCCAAAGAGTACATTGATTTGGCCAAGCGGCGGACTCCGGTCGAGCTCTCGGGCCGCTGTTCTTTTCAGGTGAGTTCTATTGAAGGTTTTGTGAGCGCAGAACAATTTGACTGCGTTATCGCGACCGATGTTTTGGAACACATCAAAGATGATGCTGTCGCCCTCAAGAAACTAGTGCAGTTCGTCAGAGCGGATGGCGATGTCATTATTACTGTTCCAGCCTTGCCGGTTTTATTTGGTTATCATGATGAGCAACTCAGGCATTTCCGTCGTTATACTAAAAAAAGTTTACGCCGTTTGGTGGAACAGAGCGGCCTGTTACAGCTCAAAAAATTGCGTTATTTTGGGTTCACGCTCATCCCTATCTGTTGGTTGTATAGCCGACTATGGCGAAAACCGTATCCGGTGGCTTCTTCGGGAAAGGGGATTGGGGTGCTGCTACGTAAACTTATTTTGGGTGCTATAATGGCATACGATCGTTTTGTACCCATGCCGCTTGGCACCAGCCTTATTTTTTGGGGCAGTAAGAAAATTATTTAATTTTATTTGTGAAAAAATATACTATCGCAGTCGTCGGTCTGTGGCATCTCGGAGAAATATACTCAGCCGGTCTGGCTGAGCTGGGCCACACCGTGATTGGTTTTGATAATGATGAAAAGGTTGTCAAAAATTTACAGAGGGGAACGCCGCCGTTAGCTGAACCCGGTCTCATGGATCTTATCAAGAAACACAGTCAAACAAAGCGCCTCCTGTTTACCGCTGATTTTGCAGAACTTAAAAAATGCGATACCGTCTGGCTCGCGTTTGATACGCCGGTTGATGAGCGCGATCAGGTTGACCTGGCACCGCTATGGTCATTTTTCAAATCGTATGTGAAAGTTTTTAAACAACATTCTCTAATTGTTATTTCAAGTCAGGTACCGATCGGAACGTGTCAGCTTTTTGTTGATTTTATACATCAGAAACGACCTGAATTGCAGTTTGACGTTGCCTATGTACCAGAAAATTTACAACTGGGCCAGGCAATCAAAAGTTTTTTTGAACCGAAGCGGATTGTCATCGGGGCGGCCACACAAATGGTCATCAAAAAAATAGCGGGGATTTTTAAACCCCTCCATACTACTATTTTGCCGATGAACATTGCTTCAGCGGAATTGAGCAAACACGCCTTGAACGCATTTTTGGCGACCTCACTTAGCTTTATCTATGATATTGCCGATGTTGCTCAAGCCTATGGTGCTGATGTAGTAGAGGTAATACGCGCCTTACGTTCCGATGAGCGTATTGGGCCGGGTGCGTATCTTGATGCGAGTATTGGATTTTCTGGTGGGACGCTTGCCCGCGACTTGAGCGCCCTTATAGACAAAGGAAGGAAGGCGTACGTTGTCTTACCGGTCATTGCCGGTGTATTGGAGAAAAACAAAAAACGTCGCGTACTTGTAGTCGCCTCTTTGAGGGAGAAATTGGGAGACTTAAGAGGGAAGAATATAGCTGTATTTGGATTGACCTATAAACCGGGGACACCGACGTTACGACGGTCTTTGGCGTTAGAGATTATTCCTTTGTTACTGTCTGCCGGAGCGATCGTTCACGCCTATGATCCGGCCGCCGACCGCCATGAGGTAGAGAGCGCAGTTTCTGCAGAGTTTTTTGAAGACCCATACGAATGTGCGACGGGCTGTCAAGCGGTTGTTGTTATTACTAATTGGCCGGATTTTAAACGATTGAATTTTAAAAATCTTAAATCATGTTTAATGCCGCCCTATCTCTTTTTTGACACCCGAAATTTTTTCTGCGATCAAGAAAAAGCTATACGCACGGCTGGTTTCATCTATATGGGTATTGGGCGCTAGCTCTGATGAGTTCCGCTTGACAAAGAGTCATTTTTTCTCTAAAATTGGTTTACATTAAGCCAATCTACAGTATGATTTCAATTGTTATTCCGGTCTATAATGAAGAGGCAAATGTGGTACTTTTGTATCAAAAGATCGTTGAAGCGATGCGAACGATGGGGGAGGATTTTGAAGTGCTCTTTGTAGACGACGGCTCTACCGATCAGACGGTGGCTCGTTTGAAATCCCTGTCAAAAGTAAAAATCATTATTTTATCAATGGATTTTGGGCAGACGTCGGCCTTAGACGCCGGTATTCATGATGCTACCGGAGAGATTATTATCACCATGGATGGTGATTTACAAAATGACCCGGCGGACATTCCTCGGTTGATTGCCAAGATCCGCGAGGGTTACGACGTTGTTTCTGGATGGAGGCAAGAACGCGACGATTCATTCGGTCGCCGGTTGCTTTCACGCTTGGCCAATAGGTTGACCACAAAAATGACCGGGTTGTTTTTGCATGATTCTGCGTGCGCCATGAAAGCCTATCGTCGTGAAGTAGTCCAGGCGATCCATCTCTATGGTGAGATGCACGTTTTTCTTCCGGCGTATCTCTATGGTCGGGGAGCAAAAGTTGCGGAGATCCCGGTTATCCATCACGCACGTCAGTTCGGCGTTTCCAAGCATTACTTCATGAAAGCCGTAAAGGATCTTTTTGATCTGATGACAATCAAGTTTTTAGCAAATATGTCCGGTCGTCCCCTGTTGTTCTTTGGTGGTATTGGGGTGTTCTCAATCGCGGCCGGCTTTGTGACCGGTTTCATCTCTGTGTATCTAAAGATAGTAGCATTTCGAAATTTTGGCCAAACACCGTTGCCTATTCTTACAATATTCTTTATTTTGTCCGGTATTTTATTTTTCATGATGGGTTTTTTGGCCGAGCTTATTCTGCGCGTCTATTTTGAAACTAACAAAAAGACCCCTTACGTTATTAAGGAGCGGATCAATAAGAGCTGATTTATGCAAGCAGTGATCATAGCCGCCGGAGAGGGGACGCGTATGCGTCCGTTGACGCTCACTATGCCCAAGCCGTTGGTGCGTATTGCCGGCAAGGCACTGCTTGATTATATTTTTGAAGCTCTGCCAAAAGAAGTTACTGAAGCGGTTATTGTCGTGCGTTATTTGGCGGAACAAATTAGGGAATATTGTGGCGATAATTTTCATGGTCGGCATATTATCTATGCCGAAGGGTCGGCGCTGGGTAGCGCCTATAGTTTTCTAGCCGCCAAGCCGCATATCATCGAAGATCGATTTTTATTTATTTATGGCGACGAGTTTCCGAGACGAGAAGACATACAGAATTGTCTTAAGTATCCCATCAGCATATTGTGTTGGGAAGTGAATGATCCATGGAATCACGGCGTACCTTCTCTGCGAGAAGATGGCAGTATTATAGAGATCGTTGAAAAACCAGAAAATCCCGCGAGTCATCTTATTTCTAATGGAGTAATGGTTTTAACCAAAAAGATTTTTGATTACCTCCCACAAAAAAAGGATAATGGCGAATTTTTTTTAACGAGTATGGTAAATCAGTTTGTTAGGGGTGAGCATGTGATGGCTGTTAGAACAGACGCCGCTGTTGGCGGACTGTCTACCATGGCAGACGTTGCTCGTTTAGATGTTTTATTGAGAAAGAAAAATTGATATGATTCTTACTCGCACGCCTTTTCGATTGCCGCTCGGTGGCGGATCTACCGATCTGCCGGGGTATTATGAAAAGCATGGTGGTTTTATTTTTTCGGTGGCGATTAATTTATACATGTATCTGGGCGTTAATCGTCCACCGGCCGATGATTTGATACGGCTTAAGTACCACGAGAGCGAAACGGTAACGCATATTAACGAGTTGAAACACAATATTGCTCGCTCGGCTTTGCAACGAACTGGTATCGCCAAAATGGTGGAAATTTCCTCAATGGCTGACGTGTCCGATGGCACCGGACTCGGGAGTTCGGCTTCTTATTTGGTTGGTCTGCTTAATGCTCTCCATACTTTGAAAGGCGAAAATATCTCACGTAGCCAGCTGGCGGAAGAGGCTTTTGAAATTGCGACTGAAGATTTGGGTTTACCGGACGGTAAACAGGATTTTTATCTGGCGGCTTTTGGCAATTTTTGCGTGTTGGATATTGCCCAAAATGGCAGTGTAACGGTGATGCCGGCGCGGATTGCGCGCGCCACCCAGCAGGATTTTGAAAATCGTACGCTTTTATTTTATACTGGTGTCCGCCGATCCAGCGTGGAAATTCTTCGCGAGCAACAGGTAGATCTGAAAGCGGCCGAAGAGCGGGCGTTGGCGTTGAAACACGAAATTAAAAAAATCGGCAAGGAAATATTGCAAGCTTTTGAAAATGGAAACCTGGATCGTTTTGGGGAACTGATGAATGAACATTGGGAAGTAAAGAAAAATATGTCGCAAAAAATGAGTAATGGCATTTTTGATGAGATTTATCAAAAAGCTAGACAAGCGGGCGCGCTCGGAGGAAAGATTGTTGGGGCGGGCGGTGGTGGTTTTTTCCTGGTGTATTGCCAGGACGGCTCGCAGACGGCCATACGTAGAATTTTTGCGGACTACGGCATGCGCGAAGTATTACTTCACCGACCGCGCGGAATGAACACTATATGAAGTTAGTAAAAAAGACTGCTCTCATCACTGGTGCCACCGGTACCATTGGTGGAGCAATTGCTCGGCGCTTTGCCGAAGAGAGCTGTCGCTTGGTGCTTTCCGGGCGCTCGGAAGAAAAGCTTGGAAAGCTTCAAAAGGAACTCTCGCGTTTGACGAGAGTGGAAATATTTACTACCGATGTGGCCGACCAGAAGTCTGTGCAAGAGTGTCTGGCTTTTGTGGAAGAAAAATTTAAACAGCTGGATATTCTGGTGTGCGCGGCGGGGACTTTTGGCGAAATTGGTACCTTAGAACAGTGCGACCCGAGCGCGTGGCGTTCGGCGGTGGAAGTAAATTTGTTTGGTACGATGTGGTGTATAAAGTTTGCTTTGCCTCTTTTGAAGAAAAGTTCTGAGCCGGCGATTATTACTTTCGCGGGCGGCGGTGAAGGGGCGTTCCTCAATTTTTCTGCTTATGTGAGCTCCAAAGGAGGAGTGGTCCGGCTCACGGAAACACTGGCAGCGGAATTATCTTCATA
>Ga0209211_10010991_pt1 | contig 11685 bp, 9 predicted proteins | sample RifGroA2_FD_183992 | JGI IMG/M metagenome (GOLD analysis project Ga0209211, IMG submission 183992) | Groundwater microbial communities from Rifle, Colorado, USA - Groundwater A2 (SPAdes) (version 2) | ecosystem: Environmental > Aquatic > Deep subsurface > Groundwater | place: Rifle, Colorado... | reverse complement strand
AGAAATATTTACTTATTTTTCATCGGGAGAGCAGCGTTTGGAAACTCTACGGAACTGAGGACAAGCCCTAGCCTGGCAGTTGCTTAAAATCCTATAGTATGATACAATGAAAGTATATGAAAAGAGTCGTGAGATATATAAACCGCCACGTTGCGCCCCATCACGAAACGGGTGAGAAGGCCCTAGCCCTTCGTCACGAGGCCCTTCTTTTTTACGCGATTTTTCTTTTTCTCCTCCAATTTGGCTTACATTTCGTTTCGGTGCGCTTTCCCGGTATCTTAGGTTTTGCTTCAAACATTGCCGTTGATGATATTATCAATGACACGAACAAGGAAAGGACGACCCAAGGGTTAAAACCGCTTAAATTTGATGGTAGACTTAGTCAGGCAGCCTCCGAAAAAGCTTCCTACATGTTCGCCAAGAATTATTGGGCCCACACGGCTCCTGACGGTATGACGCCGTGGTTTTTCATCCAAAAGACTAAATATTATTATCTCTATGCCGGAGAAAATTTAGCCAAGGATTTCCAAACCTCAAAAGACGTGGTTGAGGCCTGGATGGGATCGAAAGCGGGCCATCGGGAAAATATTCTTAATGTTAATTACTCGGATATTGGCGTGGCTGTTACTAACGGCGTCTTAGACGGGTTCGAGACGACTCTAGTCGTCCAGATGTTCGGATCGGAAAAGATCGTGTCGGGCATGGTGGCCGCGGCCAGTCCGAAAGAGATAGAACCAGAACCTACCCCGGTGTCGCTGGAGGGTCCAACTTTTAACATTGAAAAGAAATTCGTCAGCTCCGGCGTCTCGGTAGCAGCTACTCAGCCTTCCTACACTCCTATTTCGAATCCTTTAATCCCATTGGTCGATGTTGTTGCTTTAGGAAAAAGCGTCTCCTACACTTTTGGATTCTTCCTTCTCGGACTCTTCTTAGTTGATAGTCTAATCATCGCCAGAAAGGGGCTGGTGAGAATTTCCGGCCATTCCGTGGCTCATATCATGGTGGTGATTCTTCTTTTAGCTACGACTTGGCTTGTGAGCCCGGGAACGATAAGATAGTAGAGAAGTTTATGAATTATAGATTTCATCTTTTACATTATGCCTTACTGCTGGCAATTATAGCTCTCGGGCTCTTCGGGTTTTGGTATTTTTCTTTTAACCGAAATCTGCGTTTCGGAATCGCCGCGCTTAGTGTTCTCGGTTACGTTGGCTGGGGAGTTTGGCACCATTGTATTGAGAAGAGATTGAGTTGGAGTATCGTTCTGGAGTACCTTCTTTTAAGTTTGGTCGTTTTATCGGCCCTCTCACTAATTTTCCGTTTCTAAAAGGCTATGAACATTGTTGTTATCATTCCCACTTTCGGAGAAGCGGAGAACATTAACCGTCTTCTTGGCGTTCTCAAGGAAGAGTTTGAGCAAATAAAGGAAGACAACCTGTCCGTTCTTATCGTCGACGGGAAATCTCCGGACGGAACGGGAGAAATCGTAAAAAACTTTGCTAAGGATCACGCTTTCGTGCACCTTGTTGAGAAGGAAAAAGGTGGTTTAGGCGCTGATTATATTTTTGGGATGAAATACGCGATGAGAGATTTATCCGCCGACGCCGTTATCGAGATGGATGCGGATTTCCAACACGATCCCCGTGATCTAAAACGATTTGTGTCCCAGCTTGACGCGGGCTACGATTACGTTATCGGTTCGCGTTATATCGAAGGTGGCTCGATTCCCAAAGATTGGGCTATTTACCGACGAATACTTTCGGTTTGCGGGAACGCCGTCGCCCGGGTCATTCTGTGGTTACCGCAAGTTACCGATTATACGACCGGTTTTAAAGCTTCACGCGTTAAAGGTTTCCTCGATAGTATTGACCTTGATCGGATTTATTCAAAAGGCTACGCCTATAAAATACACCTTCTTTCGGAGATGATCGATAGGCGCGCCCGCGTTAAAGAGATACCGATCACCTTCGGCGCCCGAAGCAAGGGCGTCTCAAAGATGGAAGGTAATAATCTTCTCGATTCACTCAGAGTCGTTTTGAGGATCAGGCTGCGTAAAAGTGAACGGTTTGTTAAATTTCTAACCGTTGGCTTTTTCGGGCTTATCATTCAGTGGATTATTCTTTTGCGGCTGCGCGCTGAAATGCCGGCGTTTTTGGCGACGGCAATAGGCGGAGAAGCGGCCATCATTTCCAATTTTACTTTTAATAACCTTTGGACTTTCCGGGAAAAAGTTATCGTTAGAGAAAAAATTATTTTTAAGTTCCTACAATTTAACCTGATTTCAATCGGAGCCGTTTTGATTCAGTCTCTAGTGGTGCTCGTCGGTAATATCTTATTCGGCCGCGGATTTATAGTTGATAATTCGTTCTTCTTTCTCGGTTTGGCCTTTGTTGTTATTTGGAACTTCATTTTTTACAGTAAGGTTATTTGGAAAGTGAGGTAGATAAAGCGATGAGAATTCTCGTCACCGGAGGGGCCGGTTTTATAGGCAGTGTCACCGTAAAGAAACTCCTCGATAAAAATCATCAGGTAACCGTTTTTGATGTTTTAGAGAACGGCCACTCCGAAGCGGTCGATAAACGCGCGGTACTTATCATCGGGGATTTACGCAAGATTGGAACTTTAGAGCCGACTTTTTCTAAAGACAAATTTGACGCCGTAATTCATTTCGCCGGTTATATTGAGTCCGGGGAGTCAATGAAAGATCCCCTTAAGTTTTTTGAGAATAATTTTTCCGGGGGCCTAAATTTACTAAAACTTTTGAATAAGTATGGCCCGAAGAATATTATCTTTTCCTCAACGGCCGGAGTCTACGGCAACGGCAGACCTCCTTATACCGAGAAGAGCCCGATTGATACGACGAGTTACTATTCGATGTCGAAGTATTTTTTTGAACGCGCGCTGGAGAGTGCCAGCCTCGCTTACGGTTTTAAGGTCGTTGTCTTGCGTTACTTTAACGCCGCGGGGGCGCTTAAAGACGGCACCCTTGGGGAGGATCACACTCCGGAGACGCACCTCATTCCTTTAGTTATAAAGACCGCTTTAGGATTAAGAGAGGAGCTTTATCTCTACGGGACTGATTATCCGACCATTGACGGTACGGCGGTTAGAGATTATATTCACGTCGAGGATCTCGCCGACACTCATGTCCTGTCACTTAATAAATTTTCGGATGAGAATCCATTTTTCGAAATCTATAACGTCGGGACCGGGGAGGGATACTCCAACGCCCAAGTTATTGAGATGGTCCGAAAGGTTTCCGGAAGTGAATTTAAAGTAATTAAAAAGAGCCGAAGGAGCGGGGATTGGGCCTCCTCTTTCGCCGATGTCTCAAAGATTAATAAGGAATTTGGTTGGAAAGCGAAGTATGGTCTTTCCGAAATTGTCGAAAGTGCCTACCTTTGGCACAAAAGCCAGTCCGGATCGGTCTTCAATGATTCGAAAAACAGTTAATAAACTCTACTCTTTAAAATCAAACCCTTTAGCCCACGGTAGTTTTTTCATGTTGGGCAGTTCGCTTTTGGTGAATTTTCTAAATTATATTTTTAACGTTTTCGTCGTTCGTTTACTCGGACCGATAAATTACGGAGTTTTCGCGGCCCTCATCTCACTTTTAACGATTCTATCGGTTCCCTCCTCGGCGCTAACGACGGCGGCAACAAAATTTACGGCCAGTTATAAAGGGGAGGGAGATCTAGGAAAAATTAAAACTCTCTTTTTAATTTTGTTTAGGTGCCTTTTAGTAGCCGGAGTTATCACCTTCGTAATTATTACTGTTTTCTCCTCTCAAATAGCCAAGTTCCTAAACATTAATGACCTGACACCGGTCATTATTATTGGTCTGGCTTTCTTAATAATTTTTCCGCAAACAGCCGCAACCGGGGTGTTACAGGGCATGCAATCATTTACTTTTCTCTCATTGAATAGTATTTTCTCGGCGGTGGTGAAATTAATCGCCGGCCTAGGATTAGTTTACTTAGGGTTTTCCGTAAACGGCGCTCTGATGGGTTTCATCCTGGCTCTTCTTCTCCCGTTTCTCGCTTCGGTTTTTATTCTTAAGAATTATTTTAGTGACGGGCAGAGTCATATAAATTGGAAATCGTTTTTGAAGTACGCGCCGGTGGCCGGGCTGAGTCTGTTGGGCCTAACCTTCCTAATTACCAACGATATTATTTTAGTTAAACACTACTTCAACACCTTTGACGCGGGTATTTATTCTTCGCTTTCCCTCGTCGGTCGGGTCATTCTTTTTGTTTCGTCGCCGATTTCGGTGGTGATGTTCCCTCTGATTGCCGAGCGTTACTCCTCGAAAAAATCTTACTACCGCTATCTTTTTTACAGTATTTCTCTCGTAACTTTAGCCTCACTTTCCGTCACAATTTTTTATTTTCTTTTCCCGGAGTTTTCCGTCAATTTCTTTTTCGGAAAAAAGTTTCTCGAAGCCGTCCCCTATTTAGGATTTTTCGGAATATTCATCACTCTTTATAGTGTCTGCAATATCTTGGTTTCCTTCTTTCTTTCCGTGCATAAAACAAAAGTCGCTATTTTTTTAATCGCGGCCGCCTTACTTCAGTGGTTGCTGATCTCTTTATTCCACAGTAACTTTTGGGAAGTCATTGGCGCTTCCGTGACGACCTTGGCTTTACTGACTATAACCCTTCTGTTATATTTGCTTCTTGATGATGATTTCCGTAGTCGTTCCCGTCTATCGACAAGAGAAAACGATTGAAGATGACATTAGAAACATCGAAAAGTCGGTGGAAGCTCTGGGGCAAGATTTCGAGATAGTTGTCGTTGTCGACGGCTCTCCTGACGCTTCCTACGAGAAGGCTTGTCATTTAGCTATCGGGCGTGTCAAAGTTTACTCTTACAGTGTAAACAAGGGTAAGGGGTACGCTCTGCGCTACGGGACAGTGCGGGCGCGAGGTGATATCGTCGTCTTTTTAGACGCCGGGATGGATATAGATTCCTCCGGAATCGCGATGTTACTCTCGCACATGGATTGGTATCAGGCCGATATTATTGTCGGTTCAAAGAGACACCCGGTTTCAAAAGTTGATTATCCGCTGATTCGACGGCTGACGAGCTTCGGTTATCAGGTTTTAGTAAGGATTCTTTTTGGCCTTAAAATTAGGGATACCCAAACCGGTCTTAAGGCTTTCCGTCGCGGGGTGCTCGACAAGGTTATGCCGAGACTTCTCGTTAAGAATTACGCCATCGATATTGAAATGCTTTCGGTGGCCAACCATCTAGGTTTTAAAAGAATTTATGAGGCCCCGGTTAACGTCCACCACAGCTTTGCTTCCCTGGCCAAGCCCTCAATGCGTCGGGAGATATTTAACATGCTTAGAGATACTCTGGCTGTGTTTTATCGTCTTAAAATTCTTCACTACTATGATGACGGCAACGAGCGTAAGTGGATCTTCGATCCCGATTTACAAATGAACGTTAATATCGGCTAAACATATGAAAACAATACTGGTAACCGGCGGCCTTCCGTATTTTACTCAACAGATTGAAAAATAAAGATGAAAGTTTCCATTGTTATTGCCGTTGAAGAGGTGACTGATCTTGCGCGGGAAAATATTGCCCACTGCCTAACAATGAGCTTTGCCGATTTTGAAATTTTGCTGTTTGTTAGTCACGAAACTGATGAGTCGTTTGCGAAAACACGAATTATTGTCAGGAGTGATCTTGCCTTTAATCCGGCCCAAAGGAGGGATTTAGCCATTGATGAGGCCCAAGGGGAGATACTGGCTTTTATTGATGATGACGCTTACCCTTCCCGAGACTGGTTAGCACAGGCGATAGCTTATTTTGATGATCCGGCTATCGCCGCTGTCGGTGGTCCTGGAGTTACTCCTCCTGCGGACAATGTTAGAAAACAGGTTTCCGGTTGGTCGTCAGCTTCGCCTTTGGGGGGTGGCCCTTCAGCCGCTTATAGATTTATACCGGGAAGGAAGCGGGAAGTTGACGATTACCCTTCAATGAACCTCATCGTTAGAAAATCGGATTTTGCCATGGTCGGGGGGTTTGATAGTAATTATTGGCCGGGGGAGGATACGAAACTTTGTTCCGATTTAACTTTGAAAATCGGTAAGAGGATAATTTACGACCCGGAAGTCTTAGTTTATCACCACCGCCGTGCCATTTTTAAGGATCACCTAAGACAGAACGGCCGTTATGGGTTCCACCGTGGGCACTTTGCCCGTGTTTTGCCGCAAACTTCGAGAAAGCTGGCTTACTTTTTACCTTCTATTTTTACTGTATTTTTATTTGCTGGTTTAATTTTCTCGCTGATTTCTTTTTTAGTTAACCCACTACCTTTCCCACTCCCGCGCCTCCGGTTCTTACTTCTTACTTCTTACTGCTTACTTCTTACTTCTTACTTCTTACTTCTGCTTCTTAATTCTCTTTGGGTTTGGAAACGGTGCAGAAATTATAAAATGGCTTTACTGACGATTCCGACGATCTTTCTAACCCACTTCTGGTACGGAGTCCAATTTATTTTTGGCTTAACGGTGGGGAAGATAAAACGCTAAAAGTGTGTTATATTGATAGGTGTCTATACGTCTAGCTTGCGACGGAGACGAGAGTTTGATTTAATTGTCATTACTTATGAAAGTGGCTGTGGGTTACCCTCCTTTGAAATTGCGCCACGTCGGTGTGCCTTTACTTTCTCAAAATAGGCAGTACCAGATTTTTCACGCCCCCACTTTTATCTATCCGATGGTCCCCGCCTACGCCGCTTCAAACCTTAAAAAACACGGATACGACGTCGTCTGGATGGACGGTATTGCCGCAAAGCAAACTTACGATGAATTTTGCGCGCAGATCGAAAAGGAACGGATTGATGTTTTAATGGTCGAGACGAAGTCGCCGGTGATTAAGCATCATTGGGAAACCATGGCTGATCTTAAAACGAGATTTCCCAATCTGACTCTTGTTTGGGTGGGTGATCACGTGACTTATCTACCGATGGAAACGTTGGATAAAAGTCCGGTCGATTTTATTATCACCGGCGGTGACTATGACTTCGTGATCGTCAATCTTTTAAATCATTTAACCAAAGGGGAAGAGCTTGAGGGCGGTATCTGGTTTCGCGACGGTAACTCGCGGATAAAAGGGCCAGAAAAATTTGAGCTGAAAACGAGCGAATCAGGAGAGCAATATCGTCTTACCGGTCCCGTCTCCCTAAAGCACAATCTTGATGATCTGCCTTTCGTGGATCGGGACTTAACAAAGTGGGAACTTTACGCCTACGCCAATGGAAATTACAAATATTTCCCCGGTACCTACATGTACTCCGGTCGGGATTGCTGGTGGAACCGTTGTACTTTTTGCGTTTGGGACCACACACTAAATCCCGTCGGTTCCTACCGTTCGTTTTCCCCGAAGAGGCTTCTTGATGAGATCGGTCACGTTATTGATAACTACCCGGTTAAGGAAATTTTTGATGACGCGGGAACACTGCGTATTGGGCCGTGGCTAAAAGAGTTTTGTGAAGGGTTAATTGAACGCGGTTACAATAAACGTGTGGTTTACGGGTGTAATATGCGTCTTAATGCCATCCGCAACCAAGAGACTTATGATTTGATGGGCCGGGCCAACTTTCGATTTATTCTTTATGGTTTGGAGTCCGGCAATCAAAAGACTCTGGATATGTTGGACAAAGGGCTCAAAGTCGAGGAAATGGAAAACGGGGTCAGAATGGCTAAAAAAGCGGGGCTGGATCCTCACGTCACGGTCATGATGGGTTATCCGTGGGAAACTTACGAGGACGCTAAAAGAACGGTCAGTCTGGCGGCCGATCTTTTCAGGAAAGGCTATGTTGATACTCTTCAAGGGACGGTGGTTATTCCTTATCCGGGCACGCCCTTGTGGAAGCAATGCAAAGAAAATGACTGGCTTTTGACGGAAGATTACGAAAAATATGACATGAGGGAGCCGGTGATGAAAGCTCCCATCTCGAAGGAGCAAATTATGGAACTGACGCAGGACTTGTATAAAGCTTTCTTAAGCCCGCAATACATCGTCCGGAAGCTTTTATCGATTAGATCCTTCGACGATGTAAAATTCTTTTGGTTAGCGGGGATTAAGCTTTTCGGTCACCTTCTCGATTTTAATAAAGGACAGGTTAGGGGGACGCAAGCGGGCGAGCGGATCCGATCGTAAGAAAGCCGAGTGTTTGCAGAGGTTGACCCCTTGTCAAGGGTTGAACCTTTGGCAGATGTTGCTTTGGCGCCGCTTTAATTTTGGTGTTTTACCTTGTCAAATCAACTAAATCAACTGCAGCGAGCCAAAATTCCGAATCCCTCCAGAGGCGGGCAGGCAAGTCCGGAATGACGTCTTAGTGCGCCGACACGATGCGAGGTGAGTAACTCTCAAAGAGAATAGGGCTTAATAGAAAAATATGTGGTTTTTAGATAGACTTACGATCTTTAAAAAGATTGCTTTCAGATAAAAATGCCACTCCGATTATTTAAATTATCGGAGTAACGGGAGTAGATCTTTATCAGACTCAGGATGATGCAAGAATGATACCGTTATGTTCGGGAACAGTTTCTAAGTAACCACTTCAATTATTTGAATAATTGAAGTACTTAGAAGTTTTTCAATACAAATCAAATTTACCTTCACTTACAGCTAAATACCGCCTGACACTTTTGTGACGATCGTCCAATAATTGTCATGTTAGTTAACCGACCGTTGTTATTTAAACTTGTGATTTAAACAAGGAATTTAAGGGTTTGGCTATGAGTTTCGGGAGTTCTAGTTTTGGGTTTGGGGTTTTTCAAGGTTAATGAGGTTTTGCTGGAGCGCCTGATTTCCCGGATTAAATTTAAGCCCCTCTTTTAGAATTTCCTTCGCTTTCTCGATATTTTTATTCTCATATTCTATATAAGCCCACATCGAGTAGGTCTTAGCGGCCAACGGATTAATTTGTAGGGATTTACCGATCATTTCCGCCGATTTTTGTCCGTCACCCTTTTTGTGATAAACCAGAGCCAGGTTGTTGTAAGCTTCAATTAAATTTGGATTAAATTGGAGGGATTTTTCAAAGTAGGGAATGGCTTCGTCATATTTGCCCATTTGTACGAGGGTGTTTCCGGCGTTGTGCCAGGCGTCGGAATAAGTCGGATTAAGCTGGGTCGCCTGTACAAAGGCTTCAAACGACTTTTGCGGATCACCGTGGCGGCCGTAGTAATCACCCATGTTGTTCCAGGCTTTCGAGCTTCCCGGGGAGACTTTAACGGTGGCCAGCCAAAGGGAGTCCTCATCCTTCCAGTCAAACCCTCTCAGTAAAGACAGTAAGGAATAGGTAATGACCAGAGCGCCCAGAGCGTACTTGCCAAAGTGGCCAAAGCTCGTCTTCCCGATCAGATGATTGAAGGAGGTCGCCAGAAGGATAGACAATCCCAAGGAGCCAAAGTAAGCGTAGCGCTCGGCGACGACCCAAGAGATCTTGAAAGGAGTTAAGGTGGGTATCAGGGTCGCGATGAAAATTCCGACCGCGAAGGTAATCAGACGATTTTTTTTGTAAAAGATAATTGGTACGATCAGGAGGCCGGCGACCAGGAGACCCATCAGCAGAAGGGCCAGCGTCGAGAAGGACAGACTTTCGTGGTAGAAAGAGAGACCGAAGGGCAGGAGAAAAAGTTTGAGATAGGTACTGATGGCAATAATGCCGGAGAGGATAAAGTTTATTTTCTCCTCCCCGAGCAGTTGGGGGTTGAACGAGACTTCGTAGACTCTTTGCTGGACTCGGTTGAGCGAGAGAAAAGCAAAAATTCCGGCCAGGACGAAAAAAGGGAGATAAAGTTTGGCTTTTTTAAGAAGCTGCCCCCGGTAGAGGTCAGTGAGCGGCAAGAGGAGCGGAAAAACGATGGCCATTTCCGGGAAAGAATAAATGGCGAAGACAAAAAAGACGATCGAACAAATATAGTAAAAATTCGTCTTTTTCGGCTTGTTGTTCGAGATGTAAAAAATGAGGGAAAGTAGGGAAAAGAAAGTGTAAAGAAGATAGTGACGTCCGGAAATCCAGCTGACGGCTTCGGTGTGGAGAGGGTTGACGACAAAGATGAGGGCCGTCATAAAAGCGATTCTGGAATTTAGGAGCCGGCCGAGGAAGAAGAAAATGGCAAGGCTGACGGCGAGGTGCAGGAGAACGTTGACGAGGTGGTAACCAAACGGGTCGGTGCCGTGGAGAAGAAAGTTAAGCGTGTAAGTCAGGGAGTTGATAATGGCGTTGACCGGCTCGCTTTTCATAATCGGCAAGGGGTTGCCAAGATAGGGGCTGGCCATCAAAGGCTTATCGTCGGAGACGAAAGAGTTGGGTAAACTGGTTGAGTAGGCGGTCAGGCCCAGAATAAATACTAGAAGGAGTTTTGCTTGATTAGTTTTCCAAAAAAACAGGATTGCTTCGGTTAAGCTTGTTTCCGTCGTTGGCGGGATTTCAGCATCCGAGTCTTCAGTTTTGTCACCGAAACTGTTTTCGTTTCTTTTCTTTAGATGATCTTGGACCAAAACGACTTCCAAATTTAATCGGGAGGAAATTTCGGCCGGAGACAGACCCTTCAGTTGGGCGATGGAGGTTTTTTGCTTTCTGGTCAATCCCATGTCTTGATTTTAATTATATATCTTATCATAATCAGATGGTGTCCAAGAAGAAAAATAGATTTGACGCCGAAAAGCGTTTCCCGCCTCCAAATAAAACGGCACCGACTCCGCGGAACAGGAAGTTTTTAGTCGCCGTCTTCGGGCTGTCCCTAATTCCTCTGTTATGGTTCCGCCCCTGGGACACGCTGATTAGCAGCGGAGATTTTTGGATACCGGTCAGCCCTCAGAACTTTCTCAAAATGATTGCCAGTCCTTGGCTGGCCAATGTTTCGGGCGGTCAGGTGAACAACACCGCCACCGAAATTATTCCCTGGGTTGGGTTTTGGGCCCTCTTTAAATTCTTAGGATTTTCCCTGAGTGACGTCGAAAAAATTTCGTTCGTTTCCCTGTTTTTGTTGGGCGGGCTTTCGATGTACCTTTTGACCCGGGAGGTTTTTGGAGATAAGAAAGAAGGTTGGAAAAATTTCCTACCGGTAGTTCTCTATGCCTTCAATGTTTATATCATGCTGGCTGGGGTGGTGACGACGAATTTGCTGGTTTATTCTCTCCTGCCTCTTCTTCTCCTCCTTTACATTCGGGGTGGAAAATCACCTTCTCCCTTGAGGCCAGCTCTGATTCTAGCTCTGACGTCTGTTTTCCTAACTTCAGCCGTCGGTAACCCACCCATTTATACCATTCCTTTCTTGCTTTTCTTTATCTACTTTGCTTTTCTGCTTCTGAGTAAACGCCTGACGAGATCGTTTCTAAAATTTAACTTGTTGTTCGTCTTTTTTTATCTTCTTTTCAATGGTTGGTGGCTATTTTTCTTCATCAGAAACCTGACCCATCAAATTGACCAGATCAAGACCGTGACCGATGCCGCCGCCGTCGGACCGAGTTCCAACTTCTTTGATGCCGTCAGACTGCTCGGTTCTTGGGCCTTTTTTGCTGGTCACCAAGGCGCTCCTTACTTTCCTTTCGCTCAAAGCTATCTCAACCCGTTTCTGATGTTTTTGACTTTTGCCGTTCCGGCACTCACCTTCGCCGGAGTTTTTTTCCGTTCCCCGGGACGTCAGCCCCTCATCAATT
>Ga0209211_10010990_pt1 | contig 11687 bp, 8 predicted proteins | sample RifGroA2_FD_183992 | JGI IMG/M metagenome (GOLD analysis project Ga0209211, IMG submission 183992) | Groundwater microbial communities from Rifle, Colorado, USA - Groundwater A2 (SPAdes) (version 2) | ecosystem: Environmental > Aquatic > Deep subsurface > Groundwater | place: Rifle, Colorado... | reverse complement strand
TGACTAGAATCAAACAACGATAAACCTGTCTTTGAGGTAGAATTGCAATGCCTTAATCAGCTGGTCGCGGTACTCATGGTCCATGAAGAAACAGCTGTATTTTTTTCCATCGATGGTATCAATGTAAATCTGAATCTTCTTGGCGAGTCTAATTTGCTTTATGTCAGAATATAAAAAATCATTTGTAGCATATTCTAGGATTTGCGGCAATTGCTTAGTTCTGAACATCTCCTCACCATTTTTCCTAATCTCTGCTCTATTAAAAAAAATATTTTCTTAGGGTTATGTTTTAATAGCCCCGCCAGGATGAATCACTATTTTCCTGTCTTTTTAGGGAACACGGAAATCTTTCGGAACCCAGTTATTATTGAAATAAAGAATGTTGATTGTTTATATACTTTTCTCCGAGCTCTCCATTAATGTTATGTCAACCTATTAATTTTTATCTCCCCTCGCAAAGCACGGGGGAGAGAAAAATTAATCCTATCAAGAAAATGGTGCGAACTTGTAAGCGATGCTAAAAAACCATGCAAGGACAAAATAATCAGGAAGATAATTCTGCTTTTTATGTTTTATTGTCTATACTTTTCTTAGCTTGGCTCCAAAATAAGATAGAAATTATTGGGATGCAGAAGATAATTAAGACAGTCATTACGATAATCGCCTCAATCAGCTTTATGTTATTGCTTTATCTAATTGCTTGGAAGATTAACAGGAACAGGCAAAACAAGAAGTATCAAGCTTCGCTATTGCAAAATAGAATTGTTAAACAATGTGAGACGAAGGAAGAGTTGCCTAAACTCATAAATCAAGGCAAAACGAAAGAGGAATTGTCTGAAGGCATAAAGCAAGTCACAACGAAGGAAGAATTATCAAAAAATGCTGAAATCGCAACACGGAAAGAAGTCACAATAAATGTAGACTCCTATGTAGGATTATACAAGTGCTCAAAGCTCAATCTCGAAGAAATCAAGTACCTGATGGCCAAAGGCCACAGAAGCTTTGAAGCCAAAAGCCTGCTTGGAAAAAAGAAGGAAAAGTTTCTGATAAAGCCAAGGTTCAATGAAAGCCTTAGCCATGCTTTCCATATTTTTGATATTGCAAAATTCCTTGAAAGAAATGGTGTAAATTGCCAGAAATACATCACAAAAAAGCCGGACATTGTCTTTGAAATCGAAGATAAAAAGTTTGCAATTGAAGTTGAGACTGGGAAAGTTCTTCAAAAATCCAAAAAGCAGCTAATGGAAAAAGTCAAGCTTCTCAATGAAAATTATGACCATTGGTTTTTTGTTGCTACGCAAAGAAATTATGTTAGAAAATACAGAAAATATGGCAGGACAATAGACCTTAGATATTTGGAGAACAAGCTCATAAAAACACTAAAAACAGACATTGAAAAAAGGAGCAAAAAACACAGGCCCATCGTCGGTAATAATATTAAAATTTAGCAAAATAGTCTACCCACATAATAGCATTCAACAATGCTGTAGACTAATTATAAATATGAATGATAAACTTGAAAAGGTACTAGGCTCTAAATGAGCCCATATCATACTTCTGTTACATTGTTAATTCAAAACCATGAATATTGCAATATTTTTCAAATATTCTTTTTTTCTCATGCTATCGCAACACCTGTTACATTGTCGCTCTGCGACGATGAATTAATAACGAAGGTCAGAGGATAAATGCCCGAAGCGGAATAATTGAATTCAACAACAATTATAGCTGCCCCAGATGAGTTCAGCTCAACATTTTGTTCTGATGCAATAATTGCATCAGTCTTGTTCAGTCTCCATGATAAGTTCAGGGGGTTGATATTGTTGATAATCTCCGCCTGAGCAACTGATTTTACATCACTGTCATACAATGTGGAAAATGAAATAATGCCAATCTGGTCTATAATGAAAATATCTTTAATGGATTCCTCCACGAAGGAAGCATTTGACGCTGTTATGGTTGGTTCCTTCCTGCCTTCAGGATAATTTTCCTCTATGAAAACCAAAATTGACTTATTTGATGATAAATTTGTTGAATAATTCAAAGCTGGATTGGTGGTATTCCACCTTGAAGTCGTTGTAAGGTCATTCAAGTTCTGAACTATGAAATCCATTATCCTTGTTGTGCCATTCTTAATAGTGTAATAGAATCCATTTATTGTCAGCCATTTTACAAGATAGTATTCAGTATAAGTATCGGTGAAGTCACCGGAATAAACTGTGGCCTTAATCTCCTTGATTCCACCTTTTGTAAAGTTAAGTTGCTGCGAAATAGATGTAGATTGTCCTTGCTCCAAAGTTATAGGAGAACTGCTCCGATATAGCAGATTATCAGCTGTAATGTTCCAGCTTGCATTTAATGTGGAGAAATAATTTTTTATCCCGAACCTGACCAATACTGAATCTTTATCAATTCTTATGCTGTTGTAGTCTTCAATAGCAATTCCATCAAATGTAAGGATTGCAGTACTATTTTGCCTGCCATCTGTTGAATTGACAATACATGTAAGGTTGTACTCATTTTGCAGGGTATAATTATTCTCTATGATGACAAGTAATTCTTCTTCGCTTGCAGACATGTTAAAAGGCAAGCTTGAGCTTATTCCATTGCAATCCCACTGCCAATTAGTGGATAATTCCCTAATGTTGTTTTCTGACGAAAATTCCGTAACAACAACAGTTGCATTTTTTCCCAAAATGCTAAGGTAGTTGGACAGAGTGCCGAAAATCATATTATACAAGCCAAGATCCACAGAGGCAGAGGCTCTTGCTGTCACATTTAAATCAAAATTCCCTCCCTGACTGTAATTATGCTCAATAAAAGCCATAAGGTTGCCTATGTAGCTTAAATTGAAGTCAATCAATGAGGAAATTGATTTTGTATCGCCAAATTCGGCTGTCCAATTAACATCTGTTATAGACTCATTTTTCTCATTGACAAGGAAAAAGCCCACTATCCTTGTTTTGTTTGATGTATTGTAATTCTCTTCTCTGTAAATATCAATGCCTGTTGGGCTGGAAATTACTTTATTTGGTGCATGAGCAAGCTGGCCATCATATTTAAAGGAAGTTGTCTCGGAGTTGTTCCTGATTATTTTCAAAATATTCCCAATAGCATCAAAAGAGTAAATCCATGAATAAGAATTTATGCTGACATTTGTTAATCTGTCAAGTCTGTCATAGGACATAGAATAGGAGCGATTATTTGAAGAATCATTGATACGAGCTATATTGCCAACATTGTCATAGGTGTAATTTAATTGTTGCATCAACCTAGCTTGGGATCCAGGAACATCAACAATTGTTTTTATCTGCTTTAGTCTGTAATTATCTGTCTGATAAGTGAAACTTGTGAGCACTGTATTAAAATAAGTCCTATTGAGAGGATTTCCAAATGCATTGTATCCTGTTTGGTCAGTTATGTTCTTTATTTTGTCTATTTTGTTTTGCTGATTATAATAATAGTCTATCTCCTGTCCCGAGGAAAGTATTTCCTTCACTAATCGATCATTTGAATCATAATAATATTTCTTATTGAATTCAATTCCATCTATTATTCTTTTTTCTTCGATCACTCTTAACTTATCATCATAAATATACTTGTAACTCGAATTTCCAAAGCTGATATTTGTTAATGTTCCTTGATATTGCGCATCATAGGAATAGTTTGTTATTTCTGAAGAGGTATTTATTTGTAAAGTTCTATTAAGATTATCATGGCTTATTTTTATTAAATTTAGATTTGCATCATAAATTAGACTATAACCCTGACCATTAGATTGACCAATCAAAACTACAAAGAACGCCATTATAATTAAATTCCTAAATAATTTATTTTTTTGCATTTTTTATTCTATCAAGTTTTTTAAGCCATTCTTCGAGCCATTCTTCGGGAAATTTAGCTTTTTCACTTTCCCCACTAAATGGCGAAGATATCATACCCCACTGGGAGGCTATGTCAAGAAGTAAATCTAATATTTTCCCTTCATTTTTTAATGTGATATTTTTACCCTTTCCTTCAACATAATAATACCACAATTTTTCAGCCCATAAACCTAAATCTTTGCTTGATAGTTTCCCATCAAAACATTTTTTAATGTTATCAATAACCATATTTTCAATTTGTTTCATGTATATTTGCACCTTAGTTTTTATTCTGTTTTTCCTTATAACTTTTTTCTGGATGAAAAGTAATTTGTAGCGCTGTTTCATTGAAATTGTCCTGAAATTTTATTCCCCTATTGTAAAGTTTTGCAGCTTCAGGACCTACCCAAGAATATAATCTCAATTTTTTCTTTAAAATTGGATCAAATGCATGGTATCTTACACACATTTTTTTGAGAGTTTTTGCAACCTGATTCCACCATCCCACGAAATTTAGAGGTTGGTATATCTCCACTGTCTCGTTATTTGGAATATCTTCAATAAAGGATAAAAATGCAGAAATTCTTCCCTGTTCGATAATCTTACCAATTTTTACAGAAGGCCAGAACTGGATTATAGGTGATTTACCTGTAAGCAGCAAATATTTCTTAAAATTATTATTATACCTTATTTCTAATTTACCTATTCCCCTGTTGTATATAAGCCAATTATTGCTTTTTTTAAATGTGGTCCATTCACTTTCTGTTATCTTTTTAAATAATTTGATATGTTTATTTTTGGATAAATAATCCATTATAAAAAATATAGTATCTCCTTCTATTCTATTTAAAAATTCTTTTTGGTCTTTTGTAGTCATAAAAAATCCCATACTTCTTCCTTTGCCAAAGTTTCCCATAATTATTAACCCCCTCCACTCTTTTGTTTTGGTGTATACTGAACAAATTTAGATTTTTGGCCAGTCTTAGAAAGGTCATTTAAGGCCTTTACTTCACGTGATACAGGTTTTCCTTTAGAAGTAGTCCTACCTATATTAACATATAATTTTTGATTATTTTTTTTAGCTATGATATCTGGATACCTATATCTAATTTGCCCAGGAATATTAACCCTCTTTTCTGGAAATAATCCTCCCCCAGCAAGTATTTCGTATCCTTCATCCCTCAGAGAAGCAGCTTGTTTAGCTACAGTTGCTCTGTGTTCTACACCTCCCAGTCTACCACCTAATTTGATGGCATCGCTCGTTTTATCAACAGCTTTACCAGTTCTAACAGCCAATCCCAATCCAGTTGCATAGGGGATAGCAGTACCTGCTAAGTCGGCACCTAAAGCTTGTAAGTTTTCACTATCCTCTCCTGCACCTTCTGTAGCCAACTTGTAAATATCATAAGCGATAAATCCAATATCTGCAATTGTATCTACTGGTATGTTTCCAGAATCATCTTTGAAGCGATAAGGATTGTTTAATCCATATGCATAGCAGTTTAATGCTTGTGGATTATAAATGTTAAATTTAACGGTATCACATTGTATAAATTTTGCCCAATCTGATTTATAGTATCTCGCCCCATAATAATATTGGTCAACCGTATCTTTTAACTGACCCGTAAAAAGTTTAAATTTTTCATCAGAATTTGCACTTAACGATTCACCGTAAGGACTGTAGAACTCATTCTCTAAAACATTCCCATTCTGATCGGTGATTAATGTTGTGCTTCCTAAATGGTCGGAATGATAAAACCATTTAGTGCCATCTGGATTTATTTTTGCAATTAAAGTGTTGCTGTCATAAATGTAATAGAAATTGTAGGTTCCAGATGAATTCCTTATCTGTAGCCATTCTCTGAATGGGGTGTAAATCGTCTCGTTTGTGCCACCATTGTAACTATATCTGTTTGCTTTAATTCTGTCTCCATTTGCATCATAGAAATATTCTTCCAATATCAATCCACTGCTTGTGTTTCCTTGTTTCACTCTTTGTAACTGCCCTAAACTGTCATATTCTCTGTAGTAAGAATCTCCCGTAACTAAATTTCCGCCGCCGCCTGATTGAGAAATTAAATTTCCAATTAAATCATAAGTATATGTCCATGTTCCGAGATCAGGATCAATTAATTTAATTTTCCTTCCCAAACTGTCATATGTAAAATTAAATTCATTTCCATAAGTGTCCTTTATCCCAGTTAATTCATCCGCTCCATTATAATTGTAAGTTGTGTTGAATGTTATATTATCTCCAAGATAGAAATCTGTCAAATATTCAGTCACAGCAATTATCCTGCCATATGCATCCAATATGTAAGTGTGCCTATTACTGTTTTCATCATAGTCATCAATTGCAGCACGATTAAAATTAGTTCTTTTTGTTGTGCCATCTGGATTTATGACTGAAGTAATTCTTGACAAAGCATCATAAATGTAATAAGTTCTATTTGTTATAGTGGAAATATTAGCCAATGACGCTGAAGAAATACTAAAATATTGATTTTGTTCACTTGAAGCTCTAAACATTCCGTCATAGAAAATATTCTTGACCACCTGCTGTCCATCATCAGCAGGACTTTTCACTTGTACAAGATTTGCAAAACCATCATAAAAATAGTAAACATCTATTGAATTGTTTGCTGTTGTTTTCTGCGAAACTTTGATAATTTCGGGAGCAATGCTATCAAATGAATATGTATATCGCCTGGTTGGTAGATATTCATCATCATAAGGCAGGATTTCCTTCTCGATTCTCCCAAAAACATCATATTCATAGGACTTTGTTATGCCATTTTTTGTTTCTGACATTAGATTTCCATTGCCAACATCATAAAAATACACAGTAGCATGGCCTAATGAATTTGTATTTCTATTTGGATATGTATGAGTTATGTCAGTTAATCCGTACTCATATCTGGTAAGCCTTCCCAATGGGTCTGTCTGCTCAATTAAATTTCCAAAGCTGTCATATCGAAACCTTGTTGTCGGATTGCCGCTGCCCGTATCAAGCCATTGCTCAATTTTTGTAAGGTCTCCTACCGAAACAACATTGTATTCATTTTCATCATAGAAATATTTTGTTTCCCTGATTTTGTTTTGGTCAGCATCAAAAAGCGAGTACCAACTTATTTTATCAACAATCCATGCTGAAGTATTGTAGGCAAAGGAATAATTTTCAAACTTTTCATCATTTTCAGCATCCACATAACCATGACTAATTTTCTTTAATACGTTGCCATAATCATCATAAGAATAAGATATATTCCTAATTAGCGGATTCAATGGAATTCCGTCATAAACATAATCTAAACTATTAAGGAGACTTATGACAAAAAAGCCATTCTTTTCGGTGTAGTTGATAATATTCTCTTTTACTGAGAAAATATCCCCATTCAAATTATAAAGTTCTGTTCTATATTCCTTTCCTTTTAGTACATCAGTTTGGTTGAAATAATGTATTACAGATGTATTGTCTGACAAAGTTTCATTGACCTTGTTAAAACCTCTGAACTCTGTATCATTGTAATCATACAGCCCACCAAGATATGCATAATTGTCGCCACTAATTGTGTTAAAATCTCCACTGAGGGAACTGTTTCTCAAGACCGAATCAACCACCCAAACATTAAAGCCAATGTCTGAAAGACCGTCATCTCCTGTATTGTTAAACTGTGTTGATTTGGCATATTCCAAAGAAATGACACCGCCAAATTCAGTTGTCACATTTTTCAGCAGGTAAGGGATTGTTGAATTTCTTGATATTACTTTCAATATATTATCAGTTCCATTGTTGTATCCAATGACTATATCGCCAAAACCATCTCCATCAACATCACCAATCCTCCTGCCGACATTCTTGCCTTGATAGCTAAACGGCTCAGGGGAAATAAATTGGTTGCTGTTTTGCCATCCTGAGCCGGTGCTAATCCATGCATTTCTTTCCTGTATGCTGTTATTTTTGTAATCCTCCCATATATCTGGCAGACCATCCCCATTCAAGTCGATGATTCTTGTTCCAATATCAATTTGCGTGTTGCTTGTAAATAATGTTGGTATTTGCCAAGAAGACTGATAAGTCCAACCACTGCCATTATTTAAGTAAACATACCTGGCATTGGCACTAAAATTATGGGAAGTCAGAATGTCAACTAAACCATCGTTGTTCAAATCAACAAGTCTTGTTCCATAGTCTCCCCCATCTGACTTTATAAACCATATAGGTGAAACCCAAAAGTCAGTTACATCTCCCCAGCCAGAACCAGTATTCAAATATGCCCTCTTGGCTGCTCCTTCCTTGGCTTCCAGTATGTCAGTTTTTCCATCGCCGTCAAAATCTACTAGTTGAACACCATTATCAGCGCTGCTGGTGACAAAATCACGCGGAGGCCGCCATGCTGTGGAATTAAACCATCCTGAGCCATTGTTTAGCCATGTGGAATTGCTGCCGTCAATCCCTTTAATAAGGTCTGGAAAACCATCATTATTAACATCAGCAATTCTCAATCCTTTATCATTGCCAGAACTATCCACGAAATACGCATTTGCAGGCGGCGTAAAGTATGAGGATTCGGTCCAATTCAAGCCATTATTTAGCCACGCTCTCCTAACATTGCCGTTTTCTTTTCCCTGAATAATGTCTATATACCCGTCATTGTTTAGGTCTGCCAGTCTGATGCCATAATCCTGTCCAGAAGAATCGGCAAATATATCTGGAACTGAAAATGATGTGGCATTATAATAATTAGCCGTCGGTTCATTGTAACCAAATATCAATGTATGCAAAATTGAGCTATCATCAGAACCATAAAAACGAATTTTGTAGAGTGATGATAAACTGCTTTCGTTGTTTAAGGATAAATACTCAAAATTATATCTTCGAACCAAAGAAGTGCTGAAATAAATCTTGATATCAGATAGCCGGCGACTTTCCTGTAAAATATTGCCTTGGTCGTAAACCAATCTTAGATCTGGCTTTGCATTAGTTTCATAGTCAAATTGTATTTTTCTCAGTTGGTCGTTATTATATGTTATTTGAGATAGATAAACAGTGCCATTATCTTCAGCTTGCGGGTTTTGGAGATATGTGTATAAAATTTTATTGTTATGTGTATCTTCAATCTGATCAAGGAACCATTTAACTGAGTAATTTTTTCCCGTGTTGGAAGATAACTCGGAATCAATGTTATACCCGTACCTTAATTGCAACCCATTCTTGAGAGTCACAAGCCAATATCCTGCTGTTGAACTTGCTACAATCGAAAAATTCTGTATCCTCGCAAAAGTCTCTGTTTTTGTGTGATAATAACCATTAGTTGAATCGTATATTAGCTCATATAATGCACCATTTAGCACTATCTTGAAAATATCATCAGAAGTATTATCCAGTGTGAAGTTTGCATCTCTGTAAATATAATTTTCATTCAGGCTCCAACCAGCACCTAAAATACCTGGCCTTTGCTTCATGGCTTGGCTATTGTAGAAAATGACAATTGATGGCTGTAAACTATTTGTGCCTTTCGGCACTTCGATACTATAAGAATAGGTTGCAGCGCCAGGAAATAAATTTGTGCTATAGCTACCATAAAGCTTTGGTTTCGGATTTTCAGGGATGGCAGGATTGTGAAGATAAGGCTTGAAGGAATCCTCAGCTGCATATGATGGCAATAATGAGAGTGAGAAAATAGCAAGGAAGACTATAATCCATCTAATTGCTTTAGCATCCATGTCACCTTCCTCTCAAAATTCATTTTGTCAAATTTATAAGCAATTCAACTTGATAAGTAATTTGTGCATTGCTGGTATTGACAAACTCTCTTGTATACAAAACAGGTGTTATGTTGAACAGATTTGCATAAATATCGTTGCCTGTAATAATGTTAAAGCCCCATATCTTGTTTGTCCATCTCGCAATCTTGTCAAAGCTGCCAACAGCCTGGCTATTGTTCATCTTTCTGGCATAAATCTTGATGTCAGATTTTATGGAATAATCATCCAGCAGAGCATTTTCTATGCCCTGCTCTATTGCGCCTCTTCCTGCTTCTTCCAAGCCAATTAAGGTAACAGCCAAAGCGCCACTTGTGCTTGAAGTATTTTGCGTTCCGCTGGCAGGCTTGCAGCCGATATATAGAAAGCCACTATATTGAACAAATTGGTCATCTGTAATCAGCGTACAAGTATGAGATTTAGTTCCTGCGCCATCACATACCCTGCTTGTACCCAAAACAGAATAATTTGAGTTAGTTACACCAATGGCGCAATGTGCATTTTTAGCGGTATTAATTTGAACAGTGGGTGTTAAGTCATTTGTCTGGCAAGGATAGCTTTTGTTTGTATTCCAGTTGGTACATCCCAAGCCACCATCTGAGGTAAGATTGTAAAATGTTATATTGCTTAAGATTGAGTCACTGGATGCATAAGTTATGTTAAGATATGGTGTCAATGAAGTATTGTCAATTGCTTCTTTTGTGCGATATATATGCTGGTAACCATTGCTGTTGCCAGATTCCAAATATCTCAAAATCATGCTTACATTATTTTTGCTGGTTTCCACTGCATTTTTAACCATTGATGTGATATTCCACTTATATGTAACGTTGGCTGTTGTTACATTAACGGAAGCCGCTGATGTTATATTGCATTTGTTTATATTGCCACTAAAGGCCTGATTTACATCACAAGGCTGGTTATTCCATGTTATAGTGTCTTCATCCCAGCTGACATTTGAGTAAACCTCATGTACATAATCAAAAAAATATGAATCGGCATATCTTGGAGTCAAATATAAATATGCTTCGCTAACCGTTATTCCTGATTCGATTATTTCTTCAATGTTAAAACGCAGATAAATCCTTTCCCTTTCAAAATTTGAAGTATACTCAGCCGTGTGCATATCTGGTGAAGTGCCAAAGTTTATATCCTGCTGGCCCGAAATCTTGCTCACTCTGCTATCTGCCAAATTTTCTGTGTCTGCGTCTTGGAGGATTACACTTGCTGTGTCTGCGTATGATACTTTCAGGAACAAGGAAATGATGATGACATAAATCATTGCTTTAGGGGCGAACCTAATAAACTGTCTTTGCTTAATTTCTTTCAGTTTATTAGCCATCATGAGTCTGCCTCTCTTAATTCAAGCTTTTTATTGAAAAATGTGGGATCATTCTCCACAAAATCATCTCTGGAATTTTTATAAAGAACTCTCACTTTATCTTGGCAAAACTCAAACCTCTGGCAGGTTTTGCCTCCACGACAATCAGTGAATTGGCCATTGTGTGCGCCATCGTAGCGTGATACACAAGTAACAATAATGCAGCCATTGCTTTCCTCGTGAATGCATGGTCCCCAATCCGAAAAATCAATCTGTTTTTTTTGAGTGGTAAACTGTTTGTTGATTGATATTATGTATACTGTGGTTTTGCATTTGCTATTGTCCAATGCGTCACATATTTGTTTTTCCTGCAAATCAATTTTTTTGGGATTTTCGATATTCTTGTTAAGCAAATGCTCCGTAACAGAATCTGGGATAATCTCTGTAATATCAACTCCTAATGCCAATGTAGCAAGTGTAAATGATAGTGCCAAAAACATTACAAGCTTAAACTTTTTTTTATGCATTTTTCCCTCATTTCGTATTGTTAATCGTGGTTTCCACAATGGAGATTAAACTAACATTTGTCAGGTTGCTTAGTTCCAAAACATACAATACCGGCGACAAATTGAAAAAGCCAGAAGCTGATTCTCCTGATTCCAGATAATTGAATGCCCATGCCTTATTTCCTTTTTTTACAACCCTGTCGAAAGTCGCTAATCCTTGCAATCCTTGTG
>Ga0209211_10010989_pt1 | contig 11688 bp, 6 predicted proteins | sample RifGroA2_FD_183992 | JGI IMG/M metagenome (GOLD analysis project Ga0209211, IMG submission 183992) | Groundwater microbial communities from Rifle, Colorado, USA - Groundwater A2 (SPAdes) (version 2) | ecosystem: Environmental > Aquatic > Deep subsurface > Groundwater | place: Rifle, Colorado... | reverse complement strand
GTTAAGAAAAAGAAATCGTGCGGGTCGTATCGTCTACGAATTCAAAATGGAGTTGTGTGTGGTCTTTGGGGAGAAGGTCGGCCACCTTGTCTGCCCACTCGACGAGAATGAGATTCTTCGGGTCGGTGAGGAGTTCCGAGAAGCGAAGATTTCGAAGTTCGTCGGAGTTCTTGAGACGATATGCATCCACGTGCACAAGTGTAGAAAATGAGCACCCCCTCTCAATCTCCTTCTTAACAGAAGCTGTACACTTTTCACTTTTTGAAGACAAAACGCTCAAAGTCTTGCGAAGCTCCAAGTCTTCGCTTCTCACCTCTAAAGAGGTGGAGAGGCCGTGCGATAACTGGTACTTCTTGAAGATAAGAAACGTTGGGCTGTTAACCACCTCAACCACCCCGAACGCTTTCGCTACCGCCTGCACGAAGGTAGTCTTCCCCGCCCCGAGGTCGCCGTACAGACCAACGACCGTGGCACGGTCAGGTAAGGGCGCGAGACCGAGCGCAAACTCTTGCGCTGTCTTCTGGAATTCGGCTAGATTGTGAGTCTTGGTGCGCATGGAAAAGAGCATACCATAACGAGGACGGGGAGAAGAAAATCCCTCCCGCCTAAGAAGGCGTGTGCTCCTTTTATAACACCCCTCCACTCGAAGACTCGTGTGCTCCCCTTGTTAGGGGAGATGGGGGGAATAAGAGGGTCGGAGTCGGATTCGTAGGTATTCGTAGATTAGTTTCATTCGTTGATTGGTACTTACTTGGTTGTGTTACAATAAAAGTCATGGTTACGTTTGACGATGAAAAAGAGAAACGGGAACTTGCCGATGTACGGGAATCCGAGGAGGAGGACCTTATACAGTTTCTCGCCGAAAAGCATGGGCTTCCCTACATTAACCTTATACCTCTCTCCATAGAGAATGACGCCTTGCGGCTCGTAACCGAAGCGGAGGCGCGCGCCGCGAAGCTCGCCCCTTTCGCGATTAACGGGAAAAAAGTCGGTGTGGCTATGTTCACGCCCAACACTCCGGCGGTACAGGCCGCACTTCATAAACTTACCGTCGCCGGATACGCGGTTGAACTCTACCTCACGTCAACCAAAAGTCTGGAAAAAGCATGGGGTCACTACACGGAAATCTCACACGCAACCTTAAGTCATGCCGGCACGGTGGATATGAGCGTAAATGCGATAAAGGAGGCGGCGGTGAACATTAAGCACCTCGCGGATGTCATTCCGCAAATTGAAACAGTCGTCGCGTCAAAAGAGCAGAACCGCATTTCTCGGCTTGTGGAAACAATCCTCGGAGCGGCAATCGCGCTTGACGCATCGGACATTCATATTGAACCCGAAGAAACCTTCGTTCAATTACGACTGCGTCTTGACGGCATATTACAGGAGGTCATCAAATTTGACCGCGCGACGTACACGCTGATGAATTCACGCATCAAGATTCTTTCGGGTCTTAAACTGAACCTAAGAGAAGAGGCGCAGGACGGGAGGTTCAGCGTAGACCTCGGCGACAGTGCGATTGAAATCCGTACCTCTCTCCTTCCGGGGGCTTACGGCGAATCTATCGTGCTCCGTCTTCTTGACCCGAAATCCATTTCTGTACCGCTGGAAAGTTTGGGTATGCACCCGCTTTTGCTTGCCGCGGTGGAAAAAGAAATCGCGAAGCCGAACGGCATGCTTCTCACGACCGGCCCCACCGGTTCCGGAAAGACGACCACGCTCTACGCGTTCCTTCGGAAAATCCATGTCCCGGGAGTGAAAATCATTACGATTGAAGACCCGATTGAGTATCACCTCTCGGGTATCGTTCAGACACAGGTGGAAGTCAAGAAGAACTACACATTTGCTTCGGGTCTCCGCTCCGTGCTCCGGCAAGACCCTGACGTGATTATGGTTGGTGAAATCCGAGACAGTGAAACAGCGGAGGTTGCGATTAACGCCTCACTCACCGGCCACTTGGTGTTTTCTACGCTCCACACGAACAACGCCGCGGGTACCTTCCCACGCCTTATTGACCTTGGTGTGAACGCGAAGACCATGACATCGGCAATTACGCTCGCGATGGCGCAGCGTCTGGTGCGAAAACTCTGTGCGGTATGTAAGAAAGAGTCTCCCCTTCCGGCAGAAGAGGTCTCTCGTTTTGAAAAAATACTTGCTTCACTCCCCGCAGACGCGCAGCCAACGAATAAAACGGTGATGTGGACGCCTGTCGGGTGTGACAAATGCAATAAAACGGGCTACAAAGGCCGAACCGGCGTGTATGAAGCTATCCGTGCTGACGAAGCAATCGAGAAAGTGGTGCGTGAGAACCCGAGCGAGCGTGAAATTGAAGATGCCGCGCGCCCACAAGGTATTCCGAACATGACGCAGGACGGAATTCTGAAAATTTTGTCGGGAGTGACGTCGCTTGAGGAGCTTGAGCGCGTCATTAATTTGGAATAATTCCTCTTGCGTTTTATTGACGCAACCTGAATTGAATGACGCGCTGTAAAAATGCGGTTGCGCGGTTCAAAAGAGGGCGTAGGATGACAAAGGAAACACAAAACACTCTTTGCTTCGCAAAAAGTGTGTGAGAGGTCCCGCATCAAGTGCGGGATAAAGTTCTAGAGAGAAATCTCTAAGCAATCAAACTTCTAATACAAGTACTAAAAGTTAACATGGAACCTAAGGGGTGTTGCAGAGGAGTACGCCTAAACGAACTTCCAAAACGTCCTCGGTAAAATGTTTGAAACCCCCCACTTTTGATTTCACAGGGTATCCTCCTGTAGAAAACAGAAGCGGAGATGATGATTCGGCCTTAGTCAAGCGTGACTACGGAGGTGGAATCAAAAGTGGGGGGCTGATCGCTTAGAGATTTCTATCGGGAACTTATTTTTCTTGATATAGAACGCCGTAGGATACAACTCCTACGGTAAAAGTAGTGTATCACGGAATTAATTTAATGTCAACCCCGTAGTGAATTTTAGCATTGGCTTCTTAGCCATGTCCCGGCTATGCTCGGGACGATGCTAAAATCTACTACGGGGTCAACCTCCTCCACATACGCCCTTGTAAGGCCGTATTTTATCCTTTGCGCAAGGTGTACATTGAGCGTCATCCACCGTACAATTGAGCGGTATGACTCTATTCGCATGCGCCATTCGCTAAGCGTATCTACATATGACGACTAAAGCCTCAAAGAAAGACCCCGCCTCCACCGTCGCTCCAGATGGAAATGACGTCTATCTTGACCAAGCACTCCGCCCATCGGTGTGGACCGAGTACATTGGGCAAGAAAATATAAAAGAAAACCTGCGGATTCTTTTGCAAGCAGCCAAGGAACGAAAGCATTCACCCGAACACCTTCTCTTCTACGGTCCTCCGGGACTCGGCAAGACCACTCTTGCCCATCTTATCGCCAAAGAGATGAACGCGCAGATGAAGATGACCTCGGGCCCCGCGATAGAGAAAATTGGCGACCTTGCGTCGGTACTCACCAATCTTGAAAGCGGAGACATACTTTTTATAGACGAAATCCACCGTCTCGGAAAACAGATTGAGGAAATCCTCTATCCCGCGATGGAATCGGGACGACTGGATATTATTATCGGCAAAGGACCAAGTGCGCGGACGGTACAGCTTGAGATTCCTCCGTTCACCCTCATTGCGGCGACCACTCGCGTCGCGATGCTCTCTTCCCCACTCCGCTCACGATTTAGCGGTGGGACATTCCGTCTGGAGTACTACACCGAAGCGGAGATAGAAAAAATCCTGAAACGCTCCGCGAAAATCCTTGGCATTGATTCGGAAGACGGTTCGCTTAAAGAAATCGCGATTCGGAGCAGATTTACTCCGCGTACCGCGAACTACTTACTGAAACGCGCTCGCGATTACGCCCAGGTTTACCCGAACACCAATTTTGGCATTGCGTCACGTTCGACTTCAAAGACGTCGTCTAACCGATTTGGTGCAGGAGAAGACTCTAGAGTTATCGCTGAACAAGACGGTGACGCAAAGAACGATGCCAAAATTGGTGAGGGGGTCAAAGCTCCAGCACTGACTAAAGAGTCAGTGCTTTCCGCTTTGAAGCTTCTTGGTGTGGATGAACTCGGTTTACACCCGTCCGACCGCTCTCTTCTGACCGTCCTAATTGAAAAATTCGGCGGTGGCCCCGTCGGCTTAAACACCTTGGGCGCCGCCCTCTCCGAAGAAGAGGCGACGATTGAGGATGTCCACGAGCCCTACCTCATCCAGCTCGGTCTCCTTGAACGCACCCCGCGCGGTAGAAGGGTAACACCTAAGGCTTACGAGCATTTACAAGGATTCAGACAAACTTTAATTTAGGTACACATCGCCGTCGCGCCTGCCCCGTAGTGAGCTCTGCCCTACTACTGGGGTCACCCCGAAAGCCTACGAGCACCTCGGCGGTCTCAAACAAACATTGATATAAAAAACAAAAGTCGCTGATAAGGCGACTTCATTTTCAGGAGATTAAGGATATCTCCAACCGAATCTTCAGTTAGCGGCAGGTGTTTGCCATTGACCGTTCGGGACGACCATCTCAATCCGGTTTCCGGAAATCTCCACAAAGATGGTCAGTTTGCCGTCAGGGTCGAGTTGTCCCCTTTCGTCGGGAATTTTCGTCTGCTTGGTGATGACACCCTGTTGGACCAGTTTCCTGACTTCCTTTCCAGAGTGTTCAATCCAAGCCGCTAACACCGAAGGTGCAATAGCCACAGTATCTAAATCAATGATTTTTGTATTCATAGCGCTATACTGATTTTTCCAAACCAACATAGCGCTATGAACACTTTTGAAAGTACAACTGTTTTCGTCCTTTTGGACTCATCAGGCGAGACTACATCTCGCTAACAGTGGGGCGATTGGTTTTTACTCTCCAATCGCCCCCATATTCAAAGATCACCGCCCTAAAAACTCCGACCACCCAGTCCAGGTCTTTGTATATACCTCATCTGGATTCCTCGGGAGACGTGGGTCCTGCTTCCAAATCTTTCGATAGTCCGTCGAAGTACGAGCACCGAGCGCCTGTGCAGCCAGCCCCGCCTTTTGTCGTGTCGGATAGCAGTTTTTGGCACGTCGTCGCGTCCGTCCGGTCCCGAAGAAGTTGCCCCACGTGGTCCACCCTTTTCCCTTGTATTCCACATCTGGAGCCGAGGGAAGATGAACGACGTCCCCCCACCGTACACGTCGCCGGATTTTTCGATACTCCGTTTTTGTGCGGAGGCCCAATTTCTGTACCACCGCTTTCGCCTCCTCCAGAGAAGAAAAGCGCTCGTGCGAAAGTACTCTTCCTCGCTTGCTACCGGCGCCTCTTTTCTTCATCTTTTTGTGGTTTCCAGAGCACCTATAGTTGCAAAACCATTTTTTGTGCGGGTACAATTTGAGCGCCCGTTTGGCCCACGGCATCGGTTTCATTCCCTTTCTCCCACAAAAATCACAACGGAAGTGGAAAAACTGGGCGGGAGTCCGTCTTAATTGAGGAATCGTTTCATGAACAATTTTCCACAATACAGCTCTCGGTTTCCCCAATTCTTTTGAGAGCGGGACAATGCCTCCGGCTTGTTTGAGCATTTTCCGAAGTGTTTTCGGGGTCACCAGTTTGGTTACCAGAACATGGTTATTCGGAAACGCTCTTTGCGCGTACCAGATCGGTTCCCGCTCCGCCGCCTTGCCAGTTAGGCCAATTGACCGTACTATCTGCCGACCTCGTTCGCGAGTAAGCTCCACATTCTCGGTTTCGTGAAGCTTTCGCATAAGGTCTGTGATAGTTTCCCCGCCTCTTTTTAAGGCGTACTCGATGGCATCTCGACCACCAAGCAATCGGACATACTCGTCTTCTTTTCTGTTCATCCGCCCTCCTTTTTTTGGTTTGAGATTTGTGAAATTGTGTAAGGACCTTTCAACCAGAAAGCAAAATCCTGTATTTTGTATAACACAAACACAGGCCTGTTGTCAAACTTGATTCGGAGAAACTTCGTAGACTCTATAGACCGCATCTTCCCCTTCATCGTAATAGTCGGGAACGAGAGCTTCTTCTATTGATTGAACCCCCATCCTTTCCAGCGCCTCCCTCCGCGTATCAAGCATGGCGAGAGAACTAGGCCGTAGGTGCATATCGAAAAGTACCGGCTTACCCTCGCCACTAGCTCTTTCCTGTAACCTCCCCACCATAGCTTCAATGAGCTTCCACCCCACACCCTGACGCTGGGCTTCCGGCGCCACAGCAATATCTTCGAGATAGACCGATTTGTCTCCCTCATCTGTTTCATCCTCAACGGCGACAGCATAGGCAATCATTTCTAGTTTTGTACTGCCGGGTGCCATACCCCATGTTGCGACGGAATATTCGAGACCGCTCCCGTCTTTAATATCTTGAATTAGTCCTTGTCCTTGTATAAGTTCAGTGTCACTTGCATACACTCTGCGTTCAAGCTCACGAATTGAGCTGAAATCGTCCTCGGTTAGAGCTTGGACGTTTACATCACTAAACACAACCCTCTCGACTCCCGAATCTTTCTGTCCGCCTTCTACCTTTTTTGCTACAACCTTCTTTCCCTTTTCCCAAACTATTTTGACATTAACATCTTCTGCTTCTAAGAAGTAACCGTCAGTCCTGTTTGTCCCACCAATCTTTTTATATTTGCCTGCGTCATCAGCCATCTTTGACAACTCTCCTCCCGTCGGCATGTCATTGTTCGCTTTTCCAAGTACAATTTTCTTAACGCCGAGAGCTTTGGCATAGCCCTCAAGATAGATGAAGAGTTCTTTCGTAAGCTGTTCAGAAAAATTAGCGCTGAAAAGCGTATTTGATTCAATATTGTCTACAATCAAAGCCGGCTTGCCGTTTTCATCCTCACCAAGCCAACACCACGCCGCGGTTATGGGCTCGTTCTTCGTTTCATCCCAGATATTCACAATTTGAATGCCGAGGTCGGTATTGTAATCGGCAATCGGGGATTCAGAACCGTGGTATGAACTATCTATACAAATACAGCACGGTGAATAATTCCCTTGATACAAGTCAACATCCGGGTTTCTAGTCCAGACAAAGATAGTCATAGGACGACTCTCCATTTCCTCTTTTGTCTTAGTGGACTTCGGGGAAAATAGGTTTTTCAGCATACTTCGGTCGGCATCAAAGTGGTTGAACTGTTCGGCAAGTCGAGTATTTATATCCTGAACCAAAGCGGCTGCTCGATCACCGCCTAAAGCGGGAGTAATCATATTCTTAATATTCGCACGGAAATCTTCAATGCGGCGCTCCATTACCGAAAACTTACCGCGTAAATCTTCTTTTGCGGCACCGATCTTGCGTTTAATGTCCTGTATCTTTTTGCCAGATGGCATCTTCTCGGCAAGGGCCTCTCCGAGTTCTCTTTCGGTAGCGACAAAGGTTTCTTGAGATTTAAATACATCTTCTTTAAGACGCTGGAAAGAAGCCACATCAGCCAAAAGTTTATCCCATAGTACGCCTTTACGCTCTTGTGAGGACTTCGCTTTCAAGTTTTCTATTCCTTTTTCAATACCAGCCGCTTTTTTGTCATTACCTTCGGCGCGAGCTTTTTCTAAAGCTGATGTCATCTTCTGAAGCTCTTCTGTGGGTACTTCGCCCTTACCGAGCTTTATCTCAAAAGCCATCAGCTCTGTACGATACTCGGTCAATACTTCTTTAATGGTATAAGCGTAGGTATCAATCGTTTCCTTAATTCTTTCAATCGGAGTATTTATTATTTCCGAGAATGCCAACGTATTCTCACTGGAACCGAGATTGAAATAAGCAACGTCATCATAGTTAAGCCACCGTTCAGAATTGACCCCTGTTTCATCAATAGCTTCAATTATTTCTCTATTTTTCCCGAACCCCATTAGAGCCTCTTGCATCAGTGCGCGAAATTCAACTGACTGCGGGTCAATATCCGGATGTTCAGCCGTAATTTTCTTCTTGCAGGCAAATTGAGTTTTTATACTCTCTTGTGCGGGACCGTCGAACTGCCGATACTTAACAAGAAGACGAGAACCAAAACGCGGATTGTTGGCAATCGCATCTAAGAGAAAAGGATTCTCTTTAGCCACATTAAGGATTTTATTAGGGTCACTTCTGAATTCAAGAAGACTTAATAATAGGTCAGGAGTTTTTTCAGCTTGCGTGGCAAATTCAGGAGAAATAGCTCGCAAGGAAGATACGAGTGTTCGCATTTCTGGAATAACAGTAAATATATCCTCACTATTAACGCTTACTTTAAACTTCTCTTTGATTTTCTCTGCCGTTTCCGTTTTATTTTCAGCTAAACATGTCAAAAAAGCTTTTTTTGAAGCTTCCGATATATATTCAGAAGAAAGATCAAATTGCTCTGATATTTTTAGTGCATATTCAATACTGCCACTCTCTAACTTCTGTGCCATAGCTTCTTTAGCGACTTTCCGGCACGCTTCAGCCGAAAGAGAAAAACTATCCCTAATTTTTATAGCGTCATCAATATTTCCGCGATTTACATTTGTTAATCGTGCGAGCATCCCTTCCATAGCGGCTTTTTCCGTGTTCTCATCTGAAAGAGAAAAGACATCTCTAATTTTTAAAGCATAATCTATATTTCCAACTGATAAACATTTAACCAATCTAGCGCCTGCTTGGGCATGAACCCCTTTGGATGTGATAAAATCGGCGGGAATTGAAAATTCCTTAATAATTGCAGCGATACGGTTAAAATATTCCCCATCAACAGATCCGTTCAATATCCAAATTATCATTCCTTCCCTAGTTGCTTCCTGTACTTCTACAGAAGAAATCATTTCAGCAGAAAAATGAAACCCATTTTTTATGTTAACGGCAGTATCAATTCGATTGGTTCCAGATGATACGGCTTTTATCATCTCTTCTTTTGCAATTTGAATCATCGCCTCAATGGGAAGTAAAAACTTTTCTTGAATCTCCAGAGCGCGTTCAACAGCTCCCTCTGCGAGGCACTTCACTACACCCTTTTTGGTTGCCTCTTGTACTTCTGGAGAAGAAATTACTTCTGTCGTAAATGAAAACTCACTTCTCACATTACTGGCCTCATAAATACTTCTGTTAGATAATAGGACCATCATCCCTTCTTTGGCGGCTTGTTGCATGAGTTCGGGAGACACAGCAAATTGCCCTTGCGTTTTTCGAGCTTCGTTAATATGTCCCTTTGACAGTTCATTTGTTATGAATATTTTGGCGGCATTTTGAATCTCTGGTGAAGAAATAATTTCTGCAGAAAGCGGGATTCCATCTTTGATTTTTATTGCATCCCGGTCACCTCCTTTCGATAGAAGCCCGATAATCCTATTTTTGGCTGCTTGTTGAATTTCGGAAGACGACATGACTTCCGAAGGAACTGAAAATTTATCTCTAACCTCGTTTATCTTATTGAAATAATTATTATTAATGTATGATGTTCCCGACACATAATTGACGATTGCTCCTTTTGCCGCTCTTTGGATTTCTGGTGACAGAAAGAATTCAGAAGGAATTTGAACCTGGTCTCTTATCTTCACGGCGTTATCAATCTCCCCCTCTGACAAGCACTTAACCATGCCGGTCTTTGCCGCGTTTTGAATCTCTAGTGAGGAAAGAAAATCAACCGGAATCGAAAACTGGTCCCTAATCAAGACGGCACTGTCAACGGATCCATTCAATAAACGATTTTCCATTCCTTTTTTAGCAGCTTCTTGAACGTTATCCGCTGAAAGTAAAAACTTTTCCTGAATTTCCTTACCGTAGCGAATAAAAAAGTTATCATAACTCTGGCGTCCTTCAGAGAGTCTGAGGACCATTAAGTCTCTTGCGACTTTTTGAACCTCTGGCAAAGCAAAAGTCTCATCAGAAACTGCAAATGTGCTTTTTATACGCAGAGCGGTATCAATAATATCGCCATATTCATTACGAAAGAGACAGTTGACTATTGCGCTCTTGGCTGCTTGCTGAATCTCCGGAGATGCAAGAACGCTCGCGGGAAGAATAAACTTTTCTAAAACTTCCTGCGCCCCCTCTACATACCCATCTGACAGCAGTCTCACAACCGTATCTTTTGCCGCCTCTTGCACCTCCGGAGACAGAAGAACTTCGTCTGAAAGTTTCAGTTCTTCCTTAATTTTCAGAGCACTCCAGTAAGAATTACGGTAAGAGTGTTTACGATGGTTTCTCGATGATGTTCCTGATAACTGAGAAATCATTCCCTCCTTGCCCGCAACGAATAAGTCTTCTGCGGAAAAAGAGAAGGCGTCTTTAAGCTCAAAAACTGTTTTAGTTTCAAGATAATCCTCAGCTAAGCAGTCAAGTATGCTCTTTCTAACCGCCCTTTGGACTTCTGGTGAAGAAATAGTAGTGATAGAAAGAGAAAGCTTTTCTTTCAACTGGATAGCTCTATCAATGTAGCCGTCCGAGAGAAGATTAACTAAGACTTCTTTGAGTGCTTTTTCGGCTTCAGGTGATTTGAGGAGAGTAGCATTTTCACTTTCTTCCGAAGGAAAAAAAATATTTACTATTTCTTCAACTCCTTCCGGAGTGCCGCTTGACGCGCGATGTATCATTTCCTCTTCAAGAGATTTTATTTGTTCCGAAGAAGTAATAACCTCTGCAGGAAGAGCGAAGCGATTTTTGATCTCAATAGCCCGAACAACGTCCCTGTTTAACAGGCATACTGCAACGCCGTCTCTAGCAGCTTCTTGAACTTCAGAGGAAGAGATAATGCTCTGAGGTATGTTAAACCTAGGTCTCTCAAAATCCAAGTCATCTTCTGAATTATAATCACCATAGCTGTCAACCCCATCTTCCTCGGGTTCGGGACGGACATTGTCTACATTCTCAAGGCTGTCCTCTTTGTAGTAGATACGGCCTTTCCGTAATTTGTCTATCAACTCTTTTTTTGCCCTTTCCTGTATTGCTTCTTTTTTCTTTACTTCATCAACGCCAAACTTCCCAACCATATCTTCGGGTTTCAACGAAATCTCTAATTTTTCAGATTCCGAACCAAGTTTCTCCTTCATGCCACCATTATATATGCCTCTAGGGAAGTTTGCGCAAGCGAGAAATGCCAACAACGGCATATATAAGCTCCTCGGCTCGGAAATGCAAACTCAGGGCAGTTTACATTTCTCTCGCTCTACGTCGCTTATAGGCAAGCGGGGGCGAAAAGAAAGCGGCGGTGTTGAAGTGATAACTAGAATATGGTATGATTACTTGTATGAATACTGTTACTATCACCAAAACACAATATCGTGCGCTTAAAGAGCGCGCGGACGCATACGCGCGAATCACTTCGGTCGTGCGAAATGACCTCTTTGCTCCGCCGCCGATACGCAATCTGAAAGCAACCATAGACGCCTTCCGCAAAACCGGTAAATACAACACGGCATTCCTGAAAAGTTTGGAACGCGGACTCCGTGAATCAGCCTTTATTACTAAGTAGTCTTTGCGTATGTTGGTTTTGCCGATTAAAAAGCGGCTCCTGTATTACCTCCGCACACATGGACTGGAAGAAAAATTTGAGAAACAGCGAATGTTGTTTGAGATTAATCCGTATCATCCAAGCCTGAACTTAGAGTTGCTTGAGCCAAAGCGCCTTCGTTATTTTAGTTTTCGCGTGGATAGAAAATACCGCGCGGTTTTTATTTTCATCAAGCCGGAGATGGTAGAAATTATTGACATAAATAACCATTATC
>Ga0209211_10010987_pt1 | contig 11691 bp, 12 predicted proteins | sample RifGroA2_FD_183992 | JGI IMG/M metagenome (GOLD analysis project Ga0209211, IMG submission 183992) | Groundwater microbial communities from Rifle, Colorado, USA - Groundwater A2 (SPAdes) (version 2) | ecosystem: Environmental > Aquatic > Deep subsurface > Groundwater | place: Rifle, Colorado... | reverse complement strand
TGTCAAGGCGCTCAGCAATCAGAAATACCGCGACTTTCGCGAACAATACGGCGATGAACGCGTCGGCGTTTTAACCGGCGACGTTTCGATCAACCCCGACGCGGCCATTCTGATCATGACCACGGAGATTTTCCGCAATTCGCTGTTTGAAGCCTCCGACCGCATTCAAAAAACCGGCTGGGTCATTTTTGACGAGATTCATTATCTGGATGATCCCGAACGCGGCACGGTCTGGGAAGAAGCCCTGCTGTTTACGCCGCCTGAGATCTGCATCCTGGCCCTGAGCGCCACCGTTCCGAACGTGCGCGAGCTGGCAGCCTGGATGGAGAGCGTGCGCGGCAAACCGGTCCGCGTGGTGGAAGAAATGACCCGGCCCGTGCCGCTTGATTTTATTTTTCAATGCCAGGCCATGTTTTTTGAAAATACTAAATTGCTGCGGCACCACGGCTATTTGACCCGCGAAAACTGGGGCCTGACCTCGCGTGAAAAAAGCCGCGGCCTGCGCCCGCTGCGGGCCAAGCCCAACCGCCTGGACTCTTTGCTGGAGCGTTTAAAGCGCCGCGCCCAGCTGCCCGTGATTTATTTCGCGTTCGGCCGCCAGCGCACCGCCGATCTGGCCTGGGAAGCTTCCGCCTTTGATTTCTGCGAAGATGAAAAAGACCGGGCCAAACTGGTAGCCATGTTTGAGGACCTGCTCGGCCGCTACGGCCTGATGGGCGAGCGCTCAGCCGAGGATATGCGGCCGCTAATCGAGCGCGGCATCGCCTATCACCACGCGGGCATGCTGCCCTCTTTAAAGGAAATCATCGAGCGCCTTTTCACCAGCCGCTTGATCAAAGTTATTTTTACGACGGAAACCTTCGCGCTCGGCATCAACATGCCCGCCCGCAGCGTGGTCTTTGACGAGATGGAAAAATTTTACGGTCACGGATTTGAGTTTTTAAGCACACGCGATTTTTATCAAATGGCGGGCCGCGCGGGCCGCCGCGGCATGGATGAAAAGGGCCATGTGTATATCCGCACCCAGCCCAACCGCCTGCCTTTCAACGAGCTCACCCGCATCGTCTTCGGCAAACCCGAAGCCATCCGCAGCCAGCTCAATACAACGTATGCCACGGTGCTGAATCTATACGCGCGCCGGGGCGAGCGCCTGCTGGAAATTTACCCGCGCAGTTTTCATCATTGGCAGTCCTCACAAAAAAACCGGCTGCGCGGGCATGAATCGCTTGAGCACAAACTGGCACTTCTCAAAGAGCTGGGCTTGATTCAGGACGGGCAGATCACGGACAAAGGCCGTTTTGCCGCCTCACTCTTTGGTTACGAGCTGCTGCTGGCCGAAATGTATTTTGAGGGCGCCCTGCAGGATTTAGATGAGGCTGGCTTTAACGTGCTCGTTTCCGGGCTGATTTTTGAACCGCGCCGCGATGCCTGGCCGCCGCGGCTTAAGCCCAAACATGAAAAAATCCGCAAAATGGCCGAACATGCCCACCGCAAAATTCACCGCGAGGAGGCCCGCTTCAAGGTTTGGCCCTACACCAAACCGCCGCATTTTCATATGGCCGAGGCCGTGGAGGCCTGGACCGAGGGCGAGACCTTCGATAAACTTTTCAGCCACACCCAGATTGACGAAGGCGAAATTGTGCGGCACTTTCGTATGATCATTCAGGTTCAGCGCGAACTTCTGCACGCCGCCGGCCCCGAAAATCATATCCGCAGCATCCTGCGCCGGGCCATTGAGAAAATTAATCGTGATTGGGTGGATGCCGAGAAACAGCTGAAGATCTAGATTGTCCGCGCTGTCATTCTGCCATTGCATAACAATGGAAACTGTCATGCACACAGCGCCGTTAGCGCTGTGTCATTCCTGCATGGTTTTAGCAGCCTGCCTGCCGTGGCGGACGCGGGGATGACGAAGAGTGGGCAGGGATGACAAACACCTCTTTGGCCAAAAAATTGCAGGCTATTACTTAGGAACTTCGGGCTCGGGCCGGCGCAGCGGACTCACCGTAAAAGCTTTCTGCCCAAAAATGCGGTCGTTGGAATAAATCCGGAATTCATAATCGCCCGCCGCCTGAAACCGCAGATTGCTCAAATTAAAAACCAGTTCGTGGACTGAAAGCGGATTATCGATCGTCACTTCGCGCGCCAAATCACCGCGCCCGATCACTTTATCATTTTTAAGATCAACCAGCTCCAGATGAAACCGGTAAATTCCGTTGGCATCGGTCAGCTTGATGTAGACCGACAGCGAAGGATGCGTGCAGGGAAACCGCGCTGCGCTGATATTCTCAAAAATCCCGATCAGGCTTTTTTTACGCGTGCCTTGCTCGGTGATCACATAATCACAGATCAGCATGGCGTTGGCTTTGGGCGTTGGCAGTTTCAGAGTCATTGAAGGGTAGGATACCAAAAAACCGGTGGAATTAAAGTGTCCTTTTTGTTAGAGTCAAAAAGCTTATGCATCCTCCCCCTTTAAGCAAAATGGCCGGCAAAGCGTTTTCTCTGGCGGCGCTGCTGTTTTTGATGAACACAGCCCATCCGGCGCTTTCGTTTGCCGCGCCGGCGGCCAAGAATCAACAGCCCGACTTTCTGACTTACGATGAGCTCAAAATCATCTCCGCCAAGCCGCAGCCGGGCGGCAGCTTGGAGAAAAAACTAAACAAACTGTGGGTCACGCCCGCGATCAATAATGACGCCTTTTTTTCAGGAGCCAAACCGCTCAAACCCAGCGACCCCAAGCTGGGCCCTATCCTGAGAGTCACCACCTGGAATATTGAAAAATCCCTGCATATTCCCGAAGTCATCCGGGTTCTTACGTCCAAAGACGCTTTCAGCGACATGCTTGATCCGGAGCGCATGAATCAGGGCTCGCGCAGTCTCGAAAATCTTACGCGTCAAAAAAACCGGCTGGCTCAGTCGGATATTTTTGTACTGCAGGAAATGGAAATCGGCATCAAGCGCTCGCACTACCTCGATGCCGCCGCCGAAATGGCCAATGCGCTGGGCATGAATTATGCGTACGCCCCGCAGTATCTGGAGATTGATCCAGTCACACTGGGCCTGGAAAATATTGATCTGGAAGAAGGCGGGAGTGACAAAGAAGCCATGGACTACTACCAGGTGGACGCGGCCAAATACAGGGGCGTCTTCGGCTGTGCCGTGCTTTCACGTTACCCCATTAAATACGTCGAGATCCGGCCTCTGCATATCCAGCCCTATAACTGGTACGACGGCGAAAAGAAGAAAATCGGTTTTATGGAAAAAAGCCGGCGCTTCGGAACTAAAACCGTGTTTAAAAATGAGCTCACGCGCGAACTCAAAGTGGGCGGGCGCGGTTATTTCCGGGTTGATCTGGAAGTTCCGGATCTGCCCGAAAAAACGCTTACGATCATTAACGTTCACCTTGAAATCAAATGCATGCCGGAGGGCCGCGAGGAACAGATGCGCGAAATTTTATCTTACATTCGCGGCATCAATAACCCACTCATCATGCTCGGAGATTTTAATGCGGCGCCCACCGACATCAGCCCCACCTCGGCAGTACGTATCGTCAAGCGCACCTTGAAAAATCCGACAACCTGGCTGGGCGTGGGCATAAACTATATTTCCCCTTACGGCCTGGCCATTAATACCACGCGCGGGGCGAGCAACATCACCAAAAATTTTAATAACCCCTTTGCAAAAAACATCGATATTGTCGCGCCCAACCCGCAATACGGCATGTTCGACATGATTCGCAATTACCGCTTTAAGGACGGTGCCGGGTTTGATATGCGGGGCGATGCCGAGCGCTCGATCAACGGCAAAAGAAAGCTTCTGGCCAATTCCAACCAGCGCGGCCGCAAAGGGTTCAAAACCACTTTCAGTGTCAAGCGCGCTCTCGGCATCGTTGGAAAATTCAGACTCGACTGGCTTTTTGTAAAACAGCCCGTGAATCAAAAGCTGCGAGAGCGCTATGTTTTTGCGCCGCATTTCGGAGAAACGCTCGAAGAGCTCAATACCAGCCTTAAACGGCCTTTATCCGATCATCATCCCAGCCTGATCGACCTGCCCTTCAACGAACCCTTGCTCTCCGCCGAAGAAGAATAAACCATTCGAGGGTAAACTCCAGCGGAGATCCATCCCCTCCTGTCATCCTGATTCGCCTGCGTAATCGCAGGACGAAGAAGGATCTCGGTTCCTAGCGCTTAGCTGTTTTGTAGGGGCAATTCATGAATTGCCCCTACGCCACCAAATCTATCAAATTATTCCCACGCTCGTCATTGCGACCTGCAAGCAGGGGCCTAATGGGCGACGACTTGCCCGCCTGTGGCGGGAGCAATCTCGGAATTAAGTATTGTGTCCCTGAAATTCTCGAGAATTCTTTAGTTTATTTATATGAATATATTTATTGATTATAATGAATTTAACCGATATTATGCCTTCCTCGGCAAGTCGCGAGTTGATCACATGTGATATATAGATTACAATTACGGAGGCGATCAGGTGCACAATCAAGAATGGGAAATTGCTTACTATATCGCCCAAAATGGGCACAGCCCCTTTCGGGATTGGTTTGAAACACTGCGTGATTTTGATGCAAGAGTCATCATTCATGCCCGACTTGATCGTCTCGGTTTAGGAAATTTTGGCAAGTGCGAGTCTCTTGGCCTGGGAATCTACGAAATGAAAATTTATTACGGCCCCGGCTATCGTATTTATTTTGCAAGAGCCGGAAGTAAAGTCATCTTGCTGCTTTGCGGCGGTGATAAATCTACTCAGTCTGAAGATGTGCGAACAGCCTATCGATATTGGCAGAATTATAAGGAGCAACGCTCATGAAAAAAAAATCCATCCCAACCTATCATGAGGATTTAATCAGACACCTCAAAGATGTGCGCTATGCTCAGGCATATCTCAATGCCACCCTCGAAGATGACGACCGGCGCGTCTTTCTTCTCGCTTTACGTAATGTTGCCGAAGCCCATGGCGGCATGACCAAGCTCGCCCGCCACACTCATATCAGCCGTGAACATATCTACCGGATGCTTTCTGAAAAAGGAAACCCCGAACTGGCCACGCTTAAAAATCTCCTAAGCGCCGTCGGTTTTAGACTTGCCATAGAAACCAATACGCCCCACAAAAAAGCGGCTTGATTAAAAGCGCTCGTCATTCCCGCATCGGTATGGAAACCGATACTGTCATGTACACAGCCCTGTTAGGGCTGTGTCATTCCCGCATCGGTATGGAAACCGATACTGTCATGTACACAGCCCTGTTAGGGCTGTGTCATTCCCGCAATGTTTTGGCGGGAATCTCGATTTTTCAGCATGGGATAACCGACCAGGCGCGCAGCTTTTTGGCGAAAGATAACGCGGCATAAGCCGGGCTGGTAGAAGGCAGATAATAAAAAGGAACTTTGACGAACGGCGCAAAGCGCTGCCGAAAAACCTTTTCTGCGGTACGGCTATTGAGGTAAATGGCCCGGATATTCGGATACTTTTTTAAAAGCCACGGAATATCATTGAACTCTGCGCACTGAATCGCGCTATCTAAAGCGCCTATGCGCTCGCAGGATTGAAATACATCCCACAAAGCAATTCCTTTTTCTTTCAAAAGCCGCTTTTTCTCCGAATACGTCAGAGTTTTTCGAACTTCAAATAACTGAAAAATGATTTTCCAGAAATGATTGCCTGAAAACCCGTAGTACTCCTGTTTTTTGAGCGCCATCGGTCCGGGCATGGTGCCAAGAATCAGGATTCGCGAGCGTTTATCCACAATCGGCGGGAAACTTTTGAGGACTTTTTTCATGCACGAATGCTTTCGCCCCCCTCCCGCTGGCGTCTCTGAGAAAAATCAGATTGTGCGGACGGGAAGCTTCGGGTTGAGGATTCTGCGGGCGCTTTCCGCGCCGGTCACAGGCAGGCCTTTAGGATTCAGTAAACCAAGCTGAACCAGCACGCTGGCCTGATCCCAGTAAATATGCTCATGCGCGATCTTGCCGTCTTCCACCTTCACGATCACGGCAAAAGCCGCTTCCACTTTTTTACCGGTCGGCGCCACACCCGGCAGCATCCATTCGATCACTTTGGTGTGTGTAAACTTGATGACTAACTCGTCAACAATCTGATCGTCTCCGATGGTTTGCGATACGCTGAGCATTTCAACATCGGGCGGAAAAAATTTGCCCACCAAATGATTCGCATAAAAATCCCGCACTCCCTGCCAGTCTGCTCCCCCCATGTTGTTGGGCACATTCGTCAGATGCGGATTCGCCGTCATCGTGGCCATCGTCGTCTCCAAATCCCCATCCAGCTCAGCCTTGACGTGCTTCTGAAAAATATCAAACATCGCTTGTTGCGCAGGCGTTAAACTCTTCATCTTCCCTCCTTAAAATAATAGTGTTTGCTGCTGGTCTGCAATTTGTAGGGGCGGGTTTTAAACCCGCCCTTCTTCCTGTGTCATCCTGAACCGCCAGCGCCTGCTTGCAGGACGCTGGACGGTGAAGGATCTAGGTGTAGGGGCCGGTTCCAAACCGGCCCATGGGTGGGTTATGAACCCACCTCTACAATTCATGTCATTCCCGCAATGTTTTGGCGGGAATCTATCCCCTCCTGTCATCCTGCCCCTCGCGGGAGCTCGGGACAGATCAGGACGCAGACCCAACAGGGATGCGCCTGAACAGTCTCTGTCTCCGACAGAGGTGTCATCCTGAACCGCCTGCGGAGCAGGACGGTGAAGGATCTAGGTTTTTCAGCGATAACCTTGGCGTACGCAGGAACCAAGACGCCTTATGTCAAATGTAAAGCCATGACCCCAAAGACACTGATTTGATTCTACCCAGATTCTAGATTTTATTTTTAGAAGCATTTGTTCCTGATGTCGTTGGCTTTAGACTATTTTGTATGGTTTCAATCAACTTAGGATCACCAAGAAATAACCTGAAAGCGTCGACCGTCGCAGAGTATTGTTGACCAGATGAAAAGTCCATACTTCCAACTCCCACGTATTCGGCTTTGTATATCACTGCCTTCACAGTCTTGTCATAAACTTGCCATTCAACCTTGTCTTCTTGTTTCGCAAACCCATGGGCTGCTGGGTGGCCATATGCATCGTGTTTCCTATCCTTAATCATGCCCCCAAAAAGAAACCTCGCCCTTGAAGTGTCGGCACTATCAAATAAGAATGTGCCTCCCTCAACTGTGTAGCCATTTTTTTCTAATTCATCAATAATCCATTTTTTAGCTTGATCTTCAAAATCCGTTTGTTGTTGGATTGTCTTGGGCGGAAGTGGCGTTGGATGTACTTGCCCCGTTGGGTCATGATACAAAAGAAATGAAGCACTACTCAAAACACTTGCATCAATTTTAGAAACCGCCACTGGTGGGAAATTCATGTCACGAACGAATTTTGGCTTAGCTGCGCTTGTAAGAGCGCTTGGAAGGATCCTTTGATTGAATTTAATGATAAATCCCTTTGCGTGTTTTTTGTATATTGGCGTTGAAGTTGGCGGCGTTATCGTGTAATTACTCGTCGAGGAGGTATTTGCCGACCCTGTGTAGTCCCCGTAAAGATTGCCACCTGAACTGTTGGCATTGAGAAATCCATCGGATGTGCCATGAGTTGATGTGTTGCCTTTTACACTACCTGGCTTATACACAGTCCCCGCAAAAAGAGTATCTTGAACAATAATGACAACAGCATCTCCGCCAATCTCGGCTGCTTTCATCTTCATTCCTTTTTTGAGACTCCCCCAATTAGCAGCAGGCGCGCCAGTCGCCTCGCTTTCTCCAATGATGTCATATGACTGCAGTGGAAAATCCGAAAACACAGAAACGCTATCTGGATTTGTGGCCGCATAATTAGCATTCGGATAGCGAACCACGGTCGTTGAAACACATCCTATCGGCAAAACAGTAAGCGCCACACCAAACATGAACATTTTTTTCATCGCCACAATACCCTTCCCCTGTTCTCTCTCACCTACCGAAGCGTGTCCGTTACCGAAACTCCTTTGCTAACAAGAAGTGTTACCGTTGGTGCCGGACTGCCAGCATAGCACTGTCAACAAAAACCCTGCTTCTACCTGATCTTCGCTTCCAGCTCATTGAAATGTTTGGTTAAGACTGACCATTGATTGGCCGCAATAAGATTTTTAGTTGTAATTATCCATCCATACCCAAAGGGGTCATAAAGAAATGCCCGCTTTCTAATCTCCTTAGCATTACCCTGCCAAACATAAATCAAAAAATGTGTGTTTTTATCCGACATCATTTTTTGCCGTGGAATCACTACAAAATCGTCCCCGTAAATATAATCTATTTCACTTCGCCCCTCTTCCAAGACTTCTCCCTCGCCAAAAGATATATGCTTCCAAAAAATACGGACATCTTTAGCGGGTAATTCGCCATAGTTTCTAAAAATGAAATCGTGTGTTTCATTGTTGTAAGCCAAACCCACGTTGGGTGCATTGATCCGATTAGTTAAATTGAATGTGCTAATAGCAGCCCAAGCAGAGAGCATTGCGGCAATGACCATAATCGCGGTAAGCCTTATTGTTATTTTAGCCTGCTTCGTTGTTGCAACATTAAAAATATCCACAGTCTCTTGTGTTTTTTTAAACACAGAAGAGACTGTTTCAGTGGCAGATCGGATAACAGCCAACTGTTCTCTAATTTCTTTGACTTCTCTTGGGGTATTAGACATTTTTAATAATAAGCAAGGTTAATCCATTAGGTACCGGTACCAGCAATGCCGGGCTGCAAAGCCGCGCAGTCCCGCCTTACTCCTTTCTGTCAAACCTTATCGAATGCTCCAACAAATTTAAAATTCTTTCGAGCCTTGTGGCTTTCAGCACCTTGCTTTCTCGAAAATAAGATTGTTGAATTCCAACCAAATACAAATTCGGCGACCAAATACTTCCTTTTTCACTAACATCTCTTGCCCATATGCCCGCGCCACTAAATCCTTTGGGTTCAACGGAATGTTCATCTATAGGATAATCGATAAGAAAGTGTCTCTCTCGCTCGTAGCCCCCCATTTCACTCTTGGCATCAACTACTTTTGAGGCTTCAAAAAACGGTAAGATGCCAAAGCTTTTTTCATGCGGGTCAAATCGAACAAACTCGGAAGAAAACCCTGTTAAGAATATCTGGGTGCCTTCCTGAGGTGATTTTTTATCTTCTCTCAATTTGCAAAATTTCAAACCATCTATCCTCGAGTCAGCTTTATCCAGTCTAATGATCAATACGTCATCAGAATCGTCAGAATAAAACCGCCCCAATATTGTGAGCGGTTGTGCGTAAGATTTCGGGACGCCCTTTAGAGAATGCTTTGAAAAAGATTCCTTATCCTGCACGTACTGCATGGGTTCATCCGCCCGTTTTAAGAAACTAAATTTCTCATCGGGCAAATTTCTGTCAAAAGCATGTTTGCACGTGACAATGAACTTCTCCGTTCGAAACTCAATTAAAGCACCTGTTGCCCAATTTAAGCCACCAAGGTCTTTCCCTGAAGAGGCATCAATACCGATCGTGTACCATGCCACCGCCTCCTCGATAGCTTTCTTAGCATATTCTTCCCACATAATTTCCTTCACATTTCGCTCTGCCATTCATAGAAAAACCATTAGGTACCGGCACCGACGGCGCTGAATCGCCAGCGTACACGCTGGACGGTGAAGGATCTAGGTTTTTCAGTGATAGCCTTGGCGTACGCGGGAACCAAGACGCCTTATGTCAAATGTAAAGCCCTGACCCCAAAGACTCCAAAGATTTGTTCTTTGCTGCGTTACCCGCTTTGTACCTGTTCCCCTTCGGGGTACCTGGCACCTTCTCGCCTTCTCGCAGAGTGACCAAAATGTAGTTACCGCTTAGTATCCAAATAATAGTTCAAATACAGATTTAATGTTTCATCGATCGTCTCGGGTAATAGCTGCGCGTAATTAGTCCCTTCAAATAAAATAACGTCGCAGCAACCCATAAAACCACCGCAAATTTTTTTTCCTAATTTCTGGAAATATTTTTCGTCTATATTTACTAGAGAGATTCTGAAATGGCCCGCCACACCAGCGCTCGCTGGCGGATTTGGATCCTCATACTTAATCTGATAAAAACACTTGGAATGCGATTCCGTAAAATGAGGCATCCAGTCACCCAAAATAAAGCGTATCCAAGTGCCATCATCATGCAATTGGTAACTACATCGAATGTGGTTTTTCAAACACGCTCTACCGTATTTCTTAAAAATTGGTTCGATTATATTTTTTGAAATTTTTTTCGCTTCCTTCCTCATCTCATCATATCTTTTCCCAAACTCTAAATTTCGCGCCACCTCTAGCTCATAATTCAACTTGGCTTTTTGAAGCTTTGCTTCTGTTTCCTTATCCATTTCGGGCTCCTTCAGCATCTTGATTGCCCATGTGCGTGCCCCGGCAAAAGGATGAGGGCGTCACTTTTGATGCCGGTTCCCCTGTGCAAGGCTATCATTTTATTTCATATCCGCAGCAAAATCACTTTTCCCTCATCATAGCCTTCGCGTAAGCGATGCAACAGTATCAGCGGCCTGTACTCTTAAACAGAAACCTCATAGTGCTTTTTGTTTTCCTTTTTTAAAAATGATATTCAATGCCAAGCAAATCCAAGGAAACGCATTCCCAAATGGGAATATGAACTACTGGGCCTTCTGGCGCGCCTGACCGGGGATCCCAAGAACTGGGCTCTACTTTAGCTGTCTCATCTGCAAATTCATAAGCTTCTGTGGCGGATGGGGTTATTATCAAAGAGAATTTCGGGTCTAGCACCAAATTATCAGCTTTGATACGCCACTCTCTTTCCCACATATAGTCAATTCCGTTCACTGGGTCGTAAACCTTATGACGATATTTGAGATTGTCCGGGAGAGCTTCGAACTCGCTATCCGGCTGATAGATTACAGGTCGCCCCCCCTTCTCGAAAAGCCATTCTTTTCTGACTGCAATGCCGTATGGGGCATACTTTGGCAGCACATCTGTATCGTGGGAGTCGTGTGCGATTGCAAAAATCATAGAAAGTTCTGAGATAGGCGCCTCTGAAAAACAAATGCATTGAGAACCACCTTTAATACCACCCCCCACTCCTCCTCGAAGCTTTCTTTGATACAAGATCTTTCTTAGTACATCACAAGCGGTTGAAGGCTTGTTCACCCAGGGAAAATAGATTTTACAACCTACTTGGCCACAAATGCGATTAAGGTCATGCGCTACATCCATTTCAATTTTTCTTAACATGAGATAAGTATTATCACTGGATCGCTCATAGGCGCTCATAAATATTCGCTTATCTTCGGGGTTGATACGAAAATGTTTGCTTTGGCATATTTTTGAAAAATCCTCTAAATCAAGCTCATTAGGAATCCCAAGATGATCATATTCACACCGTTCAAGGGCTTTAGGAGTCTTAGTAAAGTGAAACAGCCAATCACTCATATCTCTCCTGAAAGCTTTGAGAAGTTTTTTATATTCTTCTATGGATCTCGATAATTGCATTTGTTTTCATTTCACCATTAGGTGCATTAGGTACCGGTACCAGCGGTGCCGGGTTCGTCATTACAAAGGCACAGGCTAAACCTTGGTGCGGTCTGAGTCAATGAGGTTTTGGAGGAGAATTGCAGGGCCGCGAGATCCTTCACCGTCCAGCGCGTACGCTGGCGGTTCAGGATGACAGGTGTATTTAG
>Ga0209211_10010985_pt1 | contig 11692 bp, 11 predicted proteins | sample RifGroA2_FD_183992 | JGI IMG/M metagenome (GOLD analysis project Ga0209211, IMG submission 183992) | Groundwater microbial communities from Rifle, Colorado, USA - Groundwater A2 (SPAdes) (version 2) | ecosystem: Environmental > Aquatic > Deep subsurface > Groundwater | place: Rifle, Colorado... | reverse complement strand
CCGCCGCTATTTTGAAAGGGCCAAGCCCGCCTTTATCATCAATTGCGCCATTGCCGCCATCGACAGCGACCCTCAGCTTTCCTACGAAATCAACTATCAGGGCACGGTCCACCTGGCCAAAGCCGCCCAGGAGCTGTGCATCCCTTATATCCACCTGAGTTCGGCCGCGGTCATGCCGGTCGGCGAAAATTTAAGCGAAGAACACCGTCTTCCCCTGTGCCCGGACCTGCCCAACTACACCAAGGCCAAACTTATGGCCGAGCAGACCCTTGAACATCTGGGCAGGACCAGCGGCCTTGATTATACCACGATCCGGCTGGGCATCGTCTATGGGGCCCACGATCACAAGATCCAGGGCTTTCACCGCTTGTTCTTCGCCATTGTCGACCGCTCCATGCCGGTGCTTTTTACCAGACAGGAGGCCCTGCACTCCTATTCCAGCGCCCGCAAGCTGCCCTATTTCGTCTCTCATGTTCTGGACAACCGGGCCGAATTTTCCGGGCAGACCTACAACTTTGTCGATCCCAACCCCGTGTCCCTGAGTCAGCTCATCCTCACCATCAAATCCTATCTCGAACTGAAAACCCCACGGGAAATCTACCTGCCTCTCCCCGTGGCACAATTCGGCATGGGGATCATGGCCAGGCTGGTGCGGCTGATAACCAGACTGGGCATCGATGCCCGAATGCCGGCCGAGCTGCTGTTTTTAAAGAAATTTTACGAGACCCAAACGCTGTCCTCCGCCAAATTGCGGCAATCAAGCTTTGTCGATCCCGACCCGGAGACGACGATCTTCACCGAACTCCCGGCGCTGATCGAATATTATGTGACCCGCTGGGAGCACCTGAACCTCATCGAGCCGTTCAATAAGGAATTTTTTGACCCCCGCAAACGGGCCGAGAAATTTCTTTATACCCCGGACCAGCTCCTCCAGGAAATCCATCAGGAAAGCGATCAGGCTTTTCTCAAACAATGCCCCCTGGTCAGCTCAGGACAAGAGGGGAATTAGCCTTGCCGGCGCGGTTTTTCTTGGTTTTCAGGGAAGCGGGTTCAGGGCAAGAGACTGAGCCGCCATTCCTGGCGGAGCATGCTCAGAGCCGCGTGGTTGGTGAGGTCAAGATGCAGCGGAGTGATGGAGACATACCCGGCGAGAATGGCCTGGGCATCGGTATCCTCGCCCTCGTCCCAGAACGGGGTGCCGCCGCCGATCCAGTAATGCCGGCGGCCCCACGGGTCAAAGGTTTCCTTGATCGCTCCATCATAGACCCGCCGCCCCTGCCTGGTAAAACGCACCCCCGCTATCTCTTCTCGCAAGCGGTTGGGGATATTGACATTGAGGAGGGTATCCTTGGGCAATCCCTTGTCGAGAATGGTCCGAGCCAGGGTAACGGCAAAAGCGGCGGCGGTTGCAAAACAAAAGGGCTCTTCCCCGGCCAGGGAAATCGCCAGGGAGGGCACGCCGAGCATGGTGCCTTCCACGGCGGCGGAAACCGTGCCGGAGTAGCTGACATCGTCGCCCAGGTTGGGGCCGGGATTGATGCCGGAAACAACCAGATCCGGCTTTTTCGCCAGAACCCTGCCCAGGGCCAGGGTCACGCAATCGGTGGGGGTGCCGTCAACGGAATAGCGATCCCGGCCAAGCTCTTTCACCCTGAGGGGCCGCTTCATGGTAAGCGAGTGGCTGGCCGCGCTGTTGTCCTGATCCGGGGCGACAATCACGGTCTGGCCGAGGGCCTGCAGGGCCTGGGCGAGGCTGGCCAGGCCAGGGGCGCGAACTCCGTCATCGTTGGTCACAAGTATCAGTGGCGTCATTTTTTTCTCCCCTCCTTTAGCCCTCAATCTAGTAATATTTGTAAAAAAGCGGGAGTTTTTCTTGGCCGGAGCCTTTAAAAACGCGATTGCCCCAAATGCCCCACTCTCTTTCTTCATTTTTTCTGACTTGTGCGGTATATTGACAGAAACTTTCCCCGACCGGGGAGCAGCCAGAATACAAAAATAGAGGGGTCGCCATGCCGTATGTAAACATCCGCCTTGCGGGTACGCTGAGCAGGGAGCAGAAAGAGGAGATGTGCGCCGGAGTGACCAGGGTGATTGCCGAGGTGACCAAAAAGCCGGAGGATTCCATCCTGATCTTCGTGGACGAAGATCAGTACGACAATATCGCCAAGGGCGGCAAACTCCTCAAAAAACCTGCCTGATGACCCAGCTCTCCTTACTGAACCAGGGCAAAGACGGAGTCCGTGCCCGCCTGCAGGCCCTGCGCCAAAAGCTGCATCACCATGCCCACCGCTATTACGTGCTGGATGATCCCATCCTGGCCGATGCGGAATATGACCGCCTCTTCCAGGAACTGGTGGCGCTGGAGCAGCAGCATCCCGAACTGATCACCGCCGATTCCCCGACCCAGCGGGTGGGCGGGACGCCTCTGGCCCAGTTTACCACGGTCCCCCACACCGTGCCCATGTTGAGCCTGGAAAATGCCTTTGCCGCCGATGAGCTGGTGGATTTCGAAGAGCGCCTCTTCCGGTTTTTGCAGAGCCGGGCGCCGATCGACTATATGACCGAACCGAAGCTCGACGGGCTGGCCGTTGAACTCCTCTACGAAGAGGGGCTGTTCGCCCTTGGCTCCACCCGGGGGGATGGTCTGGTCGGCGAGGAAATCACCCAAAACCTGAAAACCATCCAAACCATCCCCCTGCGGCTTCTGGCCCGAAAGGGGGAGACTGCCCCAAAGCGCCTTGAGGTGCGGGGCGAGGTTTTCATCGGCCTGGCGGCTTTCAAAAGGCTCAATGACGAACGCGGCAAGGCCGGGGAACCCCTTTTTGCCAACCCCAGAAATGCCGCGGCCGGCTCCCTGCGTCAGCTTGATCCCAGAATAACCGCGACTCGCCCCCTTGATTTTTACGTCTATGGGGTAAGCGATCCGGCGGCCCTGCCCTGCGCCAATCAGCAGGAGCTGCTCAGCTATCTCGGCAGCCTCGGCTTCAAGATCAGTCCTCTCGTCCATCTCTGCCGGAGCATCGCCGAGGTGATCGACCAGTTTGCCGAACTCCAGGGGCAACGGTCGGCGCTGGCCTATGATATCGACGGGATGGTGGTCAAGGTCAACGATTTTGCCCTGCAAGAGCGCTTGGGCGCCAAGGCCCGCAGCCCGCGCTGGGCCATCGCCGCCAAGTTTCCTGCCTCCCAGGCCACCACCCGGCTGCTGGCGGTCGAGTTCGGCGTCGGGCGGACCGGGGCGATCACCCCGGTGGCCATCCTTGAACCGGTGCAGGTCGGCGGAGTCATGGTGAGCAGGGCCACCCTGCACAACGAAGATGAACTGCGCCGGAAGGGGTTGCTGCTCGGCGACACCGTCCTGGTCCAGCGGGCAGGCGATGTTATTCCGGAAGTGGTCAAACCGATCATTGAGGCCAGAACCGGCCGGGAGCAACCCATCAGCATGCCCACCACCTGCCCCGAGTGCGGCTTTGCGCTGGTCCGGGCCGGGCAGGAGGCGATAACCCGCTGCCCCAATCCCGAATGCCCTGCCCAACGGGTGCGGGGCTTGATCCACTTTGCCGGCAAAAGCGGCATGGACATCGAAGGCCTCGGGAAAAAAGCGGTACACCAGCTTGTCAGCCAGGGGCTCATCCAGGATATCCCGGATATCTATCAGCTTAAGGGCGAAAATCTTGCCGCCCTTGAGGGCTGGGGCGAAAAATCGGCAGCCAATGCGGTGCGCGCCATTGAGGCCAGCCGAACCCCCAGCCTGGCAAAATTTCTTGCCGCCCTCGGCATCCGGCATGTGGGCGAAGTAACCGCCCAGCTTCTGGCCCACCATTTCGCTTCCCTTGCCCGCCTTTTGCTGGCCTGCGAAGCCGATTTTTTACACCTCGAGGGCATTGGCGAACAGGTGGCCACCAGTCTGGTTGATTATTTTCAGGATCCCGCGGTGCGGGAGATGCTGGCGCGGCTGGAGGCTCTGGGAGTCCACGTTCAGGAGGAGAAACAGGCTCTGGAGGGCGGTGGCCCCCTGGCCGGCCGCGCCTTTCTTTTCACCGGCGGACTTGCTCACCTTTCCCGGCATGAAGCCAAGGCCAGAATAAAAGAGCTGGGCGGCCAGGTGGCCTCGGGCATCAGCCGCAAGGTAACCCATGTGGTTCTAGGAGACAGCCCCGGCAGCAAGCTGACAAAAGCCCGGGAATTAGGTCTGCCGGTAATCACCGAGAACGAATTTCTGCGGCTTATCGGTCGCTGATCACGCTCGGATCACGGAGCAAGGCACGGCAGGAACAGTATGGCAAAAAAACGAGTGGTGGCAAAGATTGAAGGGTTGGTGCAAGGCGTCTTTTTTCGTAATTATACCCAGCAAGAAGCCAGGCGCCTTGAGTTGAGCGGCTGGGTTCGGAACCGATCGGACGGCACGGTCGAGGCCGCGCTGGAAGGCGAGGCGGAAAAGGTTGCGCAAATGATTACCTGGCTGCACCTCGGCTCACCCCAGGCCGAGGTCCGCAAGGTACTGGTGAGCGAGGAACAGCCCTTGGGCGACAGGAGCGCCTTTACCATCCGGTATAACTGAAACAAGCCCAGGGCGCGTCCCACTCGGCCATCTTAATTGACATTTCCCACCATCTGCCGTAGAATTTCCCCCTTTATCATCAAGGGAACCCCTCCCTTTCCCTTTTTTTCTGACAAGGAATGGCATGGAAACCGAAATAGCAACCCCCCGCAGGGTTCCACCCAAAAGCCGGGCGCGCATTCGTTGCCCGCATTGCGGCAACGATACCGATTTCTTTGAGATTGCCGACGAGGTTGTCCTGACCACCCGCTATATCCAAAATGCAGATGGAAGCTTCATCCAGGAAAGCGACGAGTCACAGGTTCTGGGAGAGATCAAATTCTTTTGCGGCGAGTGCAACCAGGATCTTTCCGAGTATCACAACCATTTCCTGGAAATGCTTTTTTGAGGGGCTTGGGGATTTTTCGCTTGTCCGCCTGAGAGGGACAGGAAATTTGTGATTTTTTACCGGAAAAAAACAAAAAAAAAAGGAGAAGGCAAATGCCTTCTCCTTTTTTCATTCAAAGTTGAGCGAATCGATTGGCGTGGTAATTACACACAACCGGTCGGCTTCGGCAGACCAGCCATTTTGCAGGCTCCCTTGCCGGGGCCGGAGGGGAACAGCTCGTAAATCCGCTTCAGCGGGAAGCCGGTGGTCTTGGAAAGGATCCGGACCATGGGAGCGATACCATTCTTCTTGTAGTAATCACGAAGGATATCGATAACCTTGCGATGTTCGTCGGTCATCTCGGTAATGCCCTCAACACTCTTGACGTAGTCAACCCAGTTCTCGTTCCACGCATCCATGTTTCCGGTGAGGAAGCCATCTTCGTCAACAGTGAAGCTTGAACCATTATGCTCGATTGTAGGCATACTATTCTCCTTCAGTAAAAATTTAACTAAATTATTGTGAAATGTAACGTATTGGCTAACTAAAGATACCACTTATTACTATATGCTTTTCCCTTTGTCAAGCAGAGGCTTTTATTTTTTTCCGCTCCGACTGCCAGGCTAAACACCTTGATTTAACAATGTTTTTTATGCAGCCTCGGTCGCCTCAAGCGATCCTGCCAACCAGGCGGGAAAATATTTCCGGAGCAAAACCCTGCTCTTTTTCAAAGCGAACATCCAGGGTGGTCCTGGGATTAAAATTTTGCAGGGTGAGGCGGGAGCGAGAGCGGTCAAACTGCTGATTCCAGGCAATAATGTCTTCTTCCGTGTGCAGGCCGGGAGCAATGGTCATGCGGAACTCATGGGAGATATTGCTGTAACTCAACAAGTCTATGCTTTTTTGGATCGCCCCCAAATCCACCGGGCCGCCGGCGCAGCGCTCATATTTATCCTGCACCAGCACCGTCTTTACATCCATGGCCACCATGTCGAGAAGATTGTCCGCAAGCAGCTGGGCCAGAACCTCCGGCCTGCTGCCGTTGGTGTCTAGCTTGATCGCCCAGCCCTCTGCCTTGAGCCGGACGATCAGAGCGGGAAGACCCGGAGAGAGAGTCGGTTCACCGCCGGAGATGCAGACCCCGGCCAACCAGTTTTTGCGGGCTGCCAGGCGACCCATAATTTCCGCGAAGGGGATGGTCTCCATGCCTTCCGGGGCGAGGACCAAAGGATGATTGTGGCAAAAGGGGCAACGGAAGTTGCAGCCGCCTACAAAGAGGATGGCGCACAGCTTGCCGGGCCAGTCGATAAATGAGGTTTCGAGAAACCCCTTGATCGGCGGCAGGTCAACGTTCACCACGAGACTATTGCAGGGTGCAGCTGCCGGCTTCGCAGCCTGCTGCTGGCTTGCCGTGACGCTTAGCCGCCACCCCGCACCGGGCGGCACGGTCCAGTAGCTGGCTTTCGATGTGGGCAAACTCATGCAGGGCGGAAGAATCGTCCAGCACCAGAATGGGCAGGGCCTTCCGCGCCTTCTCCACCAGGCCGTGCCAGGCAAGGTGGGCCAGGGCTCCGGCGTCGTTATTGCCAAGCACCTCCACCTGCACCTCCATGGCGGCCAGATCAAACTGCTTTTTCAGCTGGGCGCAGAGCACACAGTCATCCGTGGTAAACAGTGTCATAGGTTCTCCCCCCTTTAGTTATTAAAACGGTCGACATTCCGGTAGCGGTCGTGCAGCTCGCCGAGCTTGCCCTTATTCCAGCTGGAGATCTTGGTGAAATAGCCGGTGATCCGGGTGATCCCGTCCACGTCTTTCGACGCACAGTACGGACAGGTCTCGCTCAACCCCCGGCTCGTCTTGCCGCAGGCAAGGCAGGCGGTGAACTCCGGGGAAAAGGCGATCTGGTCGTTCTGGGTGTATTTGAAGACATTGATCACGAATTCGGCCAGGGCCTCCTTGTCCGGCTTCGCCTCACCCAACCAGACATGGGTGATGGAGCCAGCTTCGATGAGGGGATGAAACAGACCCTCCTTCTCCACCCTGGCGATGGGACTCATGTTGGCGCCCACGTTGAACAGGGTGGAGTTGCTGTAGTAGACCTCCCCCTTTTCCCGGTTGCCCTGGACAACCTTTTCCGCCTCGTCGGTGAAATGGGCGAGATCCAGCTTGGCAAAGCGGAAGGAGGTGGACTCGGCGGGGGTCTGCTCCAGGACGAACTTCATGCCCATGGACTCGGCCAGCTTGTTGCAGACGATGTTCATGTGGGCAATGACCTTAAGGCCGAACTTGATGGAGGCGTCCGAATCGTGCAGCTCCTCACCGAGATGCACCCGGATCAATTCGTTGAGGCCCACCATGCCGATCAAAAAGGAGCACTTGTGCAGCTTGAGGTAGGGCTCGCCGTCCAAATCCATGGCCAGCAGGGAGAGAGGCCCACCCTTGCCCAGGCTCATCAGCCGTTCGATGAACTTCTTCTTCTGCTCGTGGGCCTTGGCCGCCAGCTGGATCTTTTCGGTGAGCAACTGAAACAAGACCGTGTCCTCGCCCTTGGCCTTGAAGGCAAGGCGCGGCAGGTTGATGGTCACATTCTGCAGGGCCGAGTAGCGCATCTTCCAGGGCTGCTTGGCGTCTTCCAGGTCCGAGGCCTCCAGCTTGAAGCTCAAACGGCAACATTCGGAGATCTTGGCCGTGTCGCCCCGGTCAAAGACGAAGTAGGTGTTGCCCTTGACCGAGGCCACCTCGCAGATATGGTGCAAAAAGTCCAGGTGGCCGTCGGTTTTGAAGAACTTCTCGGTGATGTGGACCAGCGGTTTGGGGAAGAAAAAGGGGCGGCCGGCGGCATCGCCCTCCTTATAAACCTCAAACAGCGCCCAGGCGAAGCGCTGCGCCTGTTTTTCGTATTCGCCATAGGTCTTGCCGGTGTACACCCCGCCCGGCCCGATGGCAGGCACATCCACGAAATGCTTGGGCACCTCCCAGTAGATGTTGACGTCGGAAAAGATCGCCTGCCCGCCTCGGGCCACGGCCTGCTGGGAGAATTCGTAGATCATCATCTGGGCCAGCTGCTTGACTCCGTCGTCGGAAAGCTCCTCCAGATAAGGGGCGTAGAAAAGGTTGATCGCGTCCCAGCCGATGGCCCCGGCAAAATGGCTCTGCAGAGAGGCGGCGAACTTGACCATATGGGCGAGGAGCACCTCGGCATGCTTGGCCGGCTTGGCCATGGACAGGGCGTGGGGCAGATTGAGGCCGAATTTCTTGATGTATTCCAGCGACTGCCCGGAACAGTACGGCCGGTCGATAAAGCCCAGGTCGTGCAGGTGCAGGTCGCCGCTTAAGTGGGCGTCCGCCACATCCGGGGTAAAGACGTGGAGCAGGGCGTATTCCTTCTTGATCCCCTCGGCCAGGGTGAGGTTGGTGGCCTCCGGGCCGTGTGGGACATTGGCGTTTTCCTTGTTGTGCTGGACCAGCAGCTGATCCACGTCGTAGAGCGGCACCCCGAGACGGGTGTGCATGCGGCGGGCCTCTTCCAACCCCATCTCCAGGAGCTTGGCGTTGACCATCTCACGGATCAGCGGGCCGGTGATGGTTTTCACCTTGCCGGCCTGAATGGTCACCTCGATATCGCGGCTGATCTTCTCGGCGGTGCCCCGGTCGATAAAGGTCTCCCGCAGCAGGGCATCGACGATGCGCTGCCGGTTCCAGCCGGTCATGTCATCCTGGGAGGAGCGGACAAAGAGGGCGATATCGGTGCTGTCCTCGTTTACTACCCGTTGGGTTCTGGCCTGGGCGGTCTCGGCATTGAGCGGCATCACAACTCCCATACCCTTACTCCTCTTGATGATTAAGAAATTAATTAAAGCCTTCCCCTCTGGCTCCCCTTTAAACACGACAGGTTGTGTTTCGGAAGCCATTATCGCACTACAGGTAGTATACATGCAAGCAAAAAGGGACCGGAAAAGAAGAAAAATTGATGGGGTTTTTTGCGCGGAAAATCAAGGGAATGCGAAGCGAAAGCGCTTAACGAAAAACTTACCTTCCGAGGGCTTTTGCGGTGCGAAGGGAGGAGTTACGACGCCTATCCGGCTACTTGGCGCAGGCAGCCAGGCCCGGCTCCCCTTCCTGCCGCTGGATGATGGTGTCCTTTTTCCAGTGGACATCGTCGGGGTTGGGGAAATCCACCAGGTAATGCAGACCGCGGGATTCCTTGCGGATGCAGGCGCAGCGCACGATAAGCTCGGCAACCTGGGCGATGTTGCGCAGCTCGATGAGGTCCGGAGTCAGGATGTAGTCGCGATAATGCTGGTTCACCTCGCCGGCAATGACCCGGAGCCGTTCCTGCACCAGGGCAAGGCGCTTTTCGGTGCGGACGATGCCGACATAGTTCCACATCAAGCGGCGGATCTGGTCCCAGTTGTGGCTGACCAGGACATTCTCCTCGATGCGCTGGGCCTCGCCCGCCGACCACTCGGCCACCTCGGGCAGCGTGGCTTGGCGCAGCTCGGGCCACTCCCGTTCGCACTCCAAAAAGGCCTGATGGGCAAAGACCACCGCCTCCAGCAGGGAGTTACTGGCCAGCCGGTTGCCGCCGTGCAGGCCGGTGCAGGCGGCCTCGCCAAAGGCGAAAAGACCTTCGATATTGGTCCTGCCCCATTGGTCGGTGACCACCCCGCCACACATGTAGTGGGCTGCGGGTACCACCGGAATGGGCTCCCTGGTCATGTCGATCCCCAGGGACAAGCATTTCTGGTAAATGGTCGGAAACCTGTTTTTAAGAAACTCCGCGGGCTGGTGGGTGATGTCCAGATAGACGCAATCGTCGCCGCTCGCCTTCATCTCACTGTCGATGGCCCTGGCCACCGTGTCGCGGGTGGCCAGATCCCCCCGGGCGTCGTACTTGTGCATGAATGGTTGGCCGCGCTGGTCGATGAGCCGCCCGCCCTCCCCGCGCACCGCCTCGGAGATCAGGAAATTCTTCACCTGCGGGTGGTAGAGGCAAGTGGGGTGGAACTGGACAAACTCCAGGTTGGCGACCCTGGCCCCGGCCCGGTAGGCCATGGCAATGCCGTCGCCGGTGGCGATGTCGGGGTTGGTGGTATAGAGATAGACCTTGCCGGTGCCGCCGGTGCAGAGCACCGTGGCCTTGGCCTGCCAGGTGTCGATCCGGCCGGTTTCCCGGTCAAAGACATAGGCGCCCAGACACTGGTCGCTGAAGCTGTCGTGGGGCTGGTACGGGGTGCCGGTCTTGGAACTGACCAGCAGATCCACGGCCAGATGATTCTCCAGCACCGTGATCCTGGGGTTGGCCGCCACCTGGGCCAGGAGCCCCTCCTCGATCTTGCGGCCCGTTAGATCCATGGCATGGGCGATGCGGCGGGCCGAGTGGCCCCCCTCCTTGCCCAGATCGAGATGGCTGGGGTCGCCGGCCTCACTCTGAAACCGGACGCCGAGACGGATCAGCTCCTCGATCCGGGCCGGACCGGTCTCCACCACCAGTTTGACGATGTCTTCATGGCAAAGCCCGGCCCCGGAGCGCAGGGTGTCCTCGATGTGCAGGGCAAAGGAATCATCCGGCGACAGCACTGCGGCGATGCCGCCCTGGGCCAGGTTGGTGGCGGTGTCCACCTTGGCCTTTTTGGTGACAATGGTCACCGAGCCCAAACGCGCCGCCTTGATGGCAAAGGATAGCCCGGAGATGCCGCTGCCAATGACTAAAAAATCGGTACTCTGTTTCATGGCCACCCCGCCTGCTTAACCGCTTGACATCACCCGGCATTGTTCAGTAAAGATGAGGCTCATTCGCGCAGCAACCAAAGGCAACCTTATCCGCCCCGCGCCCTGATGCGCCCATCCTGGTAAAGGATTTTACATAGCGCGGACCTGGCAGGATGGCAAGGATTCTTCACCATGGCTCCCCTAAAACTCGTCGTATTCGACTGCGATGGCGTGATGTTCGACTCCAAAAACGCCAATCGGGTCTACTACAATCATATCCGCGCCGTTTTCGACCGTCCGCCCATGGACGAGGAGGAGCTGGAATACGTCCACATGCACCATGTGATGGATTCCATCCGCCACCTTTTCCGAGCCTACCCGGCGGATCTGGCCCAAGCCGAGGCCTACCGGCAGACCCTTGATTACACCCCCTTCCTGCAACACATGCTCATGGAGCCGGACCTCCTCGAATTTCTCGATTTCCTCCGGCCAGACTACAAAACCGCGATCAGCACCAACCGAACCTCCACCATGGCCTCGGTGCTACGGATGTTTGCGCTGGCAGACCGCTTCGACAAGGTGGTCACCGCCTTTGATGTGGCCCACCCCAAACCCCACCCCGAAGCGTTGGAGCAGATCCTGGCCCATTTCGGCTTCAAGGTGGACGAGGCGGTGTACATCGGCGACTCCATGGTGGACCGGGAACATACCGAGGCCCTGGGCATGCGGCTCATCGCCTTCAAAAATCCGGCGCTGCCAGCGGAATACCATGTGCGGAGCTTCATGGAGATTGCCCGGCTGCCGATATTTGGCGAGACTGGAAAAGGGAAAAGATAACTGTACGGCTGTGTTACAAACCGTTTTTTGATTACCACGCAATCTGAGCAGCCAGAGGCAGACGCTTCGCATTCTGTTCATTTCTTTGCTTGCCCAAAGAAACGAACCAAAGAAAGGGCCCCCGGTGTCCCTTGTCCCGCCGAAGGCGGGATGCCCGGAGTTTATGCCCCGCATGGGGTACTCCTCGATGCTGCCGGGGCTTTGCAAACTCGGC
>Ga0209211_10010983_pt1 | contig 11693 bp, 11 predicted proteins | sample RifGroA2_FD_183992 | JGI IMG/M metagenome (GOLD analysis project Ga0209211, IMG submission 183992) | Groundwater microbial communities from Rifle, Colorado, USA - Groundwater A2 (SPAdes) (version 2) | ecosystem: Environmental > Aquatic > Deep subsurface > Groundwater | place: Rifle, Colorado... | reverse complement strand
TTCGTTATTTAGTAAAATAAAACTATTAAAAACAAAGCATAATCTCTTCATACCTTATTATGCATTTATTAAAGGCTGATTCTTTTGAATCAGCCTTTTTTATACTTGTTCTACGCTTTTAACTTCTGGAATATCTCTTTTAAGAGCTTGTTCAACACCATTTTTAAGTGTCATTAAACTATATGGGCAAGTTCCACAAGCTCCCATCAATTTAACCTTGACAACCAAATCTTCTGTTACTTCAACTAATGAAATATCGCCGCCATCTGCCTGTAAATAAGGTCTTATTTTTTCTAAAGAAGCTGTTACTTTTTTTAAAAATTCTGGATAATTAACGTTTTCCATATTTATTTTTTATTAATGAATTTCTACTTTTTTGGATGCTTCAATTTTTTCGTTTCTTATGTTTAATTGAGATATAAAATTATCACAAAGCTCGTTATAAGCAAAGTTTAATAATTTATCATCTGCTAAACAAACTGGCATTCCATCATCACCTGACTTGCAAATTGACTCAACAATAGGAATTTGTCCAATTAGAGGAAGATTTTCTTTTTCTGCAAGATTTTTACATCCTTCACGACCAAAAATATAGTATTTTTTATCTGGCATTTCAGAAGTTGTAAACCAACACATGTTTTCAACTAATCCTAAGATTGGTACATTTATTTTGGCATCTCTAAACATATTGATACCTTTTATAGTATCAGCTAAAGCAACTTGTTGTGGAGTGCTTACAATCACAGCACCAGTTATAGCCATATTCTGAACCAATGAAAGATGAATGTCACTTGTTCCTGGAGGTAAGTCGAAAAGTAAAAAATCAAGTTCTCCCCATTTGGAATCCATAATTAATTGTGTTAGAGCATTTGAAGCCATTGGTCCACGCCATATTGTTGCATCATTTGGATTAACAAAAAAACCAACTGAAATTAACTTTACACCATATTTTTCAATTGGAATAATATTTTGTTTTCCATTAATTGATTCAACAGCAGGCTTTTCATTCTCAACTCCAAACATTTTTGGGATTGAAGGTCCAAAAACGTCAGCATCAATTAAACCAACTTTATAACCTTTTTTTGCTAAAGAAACTGCCAAATTTGATGAAATAGTTGATTTTCCAACGCCTCCTTTACCTGATGCAATTACTACAAAATTCTTTATTTGTTCGATATTATTTTTCTGTGGTTCAATCTTTTTCTTCTCATCAAGGTCAACTATAATTTTGAAATCCTCTGGAAGAACATTTTTGACAGATTGTTCGCAGATTAATTTTATTTTATTTTTGAATGGATCTGTTGGTCTTGGAAATTTTAAAAAAATTGTAACAACTTTATCACTAATTTCTACTTTTTCAAAAATGCCTGAATTTACAATATCTCCACCAATTTCAGGATGTTTTATTTCTTTTAAAACCTGAATTATATTTTCTTTTAAATCCACCTTATTTTTATTTATATTAAATTAAAATACAAAAATAAGAAAAAACTGTGTGTAACAAATTTTTTTTGGAAAACTTAACCTTTTATAAATTAAAATTTCTTTTAATGGATTCAAGATTTAATCTTGGATTATTCTTTTCAAGCTCATTTACCTTGGCTTTAATCTGTGTAATAAATTTTTGATACGATTCAGAATTTTTGTCGATTACTCTATGTGTAACAGCTTTGTTAAGTTTTTCGACTTCTGCTATAATTTGTATTGTCTCTTTACTCATTAAACTACCAATAAATTTTTCCCAAACATAATTAACTCCAATTTGTGATGGGTGAATCATATCATCTGCATAAAATCTATACGCACGCAAATCGTCCATAAATATTTCATAAGCAGGAAAATAAGAGCAACAACTAAAGTTTTTAATTAGTGAATTAATTGCTAAAATCAAAGTCGATTTACTAACTTGATTTCCAAAGTTGCCATCTTTTAAATGTCGTATTGGACTTACCGAAAAAATAACTTTTAGTTCAGGATTATACTTTATCAAACTATTAATTAATTCAGTATATGTTTCAATTATTTCAGCAACAGTTAGTAATTCTCGTGAAAATTCGTTACTTGGAATTTTATGACAATTTGAAACAATTTTATTTGTTTTCAAATATCTATAAACCCAAGCTGTACCGAATGTTATGACTAAATATTTTGAACTTTTTAAAAAATATTCTACGTAATTTATTTTATCATTAATTTTTGAAATCAAGGCTGTTTCATTAGCAGAATTAAAGCTACTATAATGATAAAAGCTTTTCCATAAATCTTCATGAAAAACCAAATCATCTTTCTTTATTTCTAACTGTCGAGTAATTATTTTTAAAGAATTTGAAATTGAAACAGGATTGTAAAGAGTTCCAAAACTATTTATTTCGACATTAAATCCTGAATTATAAAGTTGTTGCCCAATATTATCGCTAAAGCAAGAGCCAATTAGAAAAATTTTATCTTCGTGATTAATTTTAAAATCTGATTTCGGAATATTTATTTTTGTTCTAAATTCTGACATTTTTTTATTTGTTTGGAATTATTTAGTTATTCGACAAAATTAGTGAGAAATAACGAACAATTATACAATATAAAAGATGAAAACTTACAAAAATGTTATACAGTTTTTTAAAGCTCAGCGAAGCGTAATAATAATTCCTTATAAATTGCAAGCTGTTTGAGCGAAGTCGCAGACGGAGTGAGTTCTTGCAATTAAAAGTTTTTTGTTACTTTTTTTCGATAAAAAAAGTAAAAGAAAATATTAAAATTAATGCTGTTTTCACTTAAAATAGCGAATAACCAAAATAATGTAAAATTTTCATTAAATTTGATAATTAATAATAATATGACTAAACCAATTCCCATATTCGATAAACAAATTTTCTGGGATATCAATTTCGACAATATTGATTACAAGGGAAATGCTAATTTTATTATCGAACGAGTATTTGAACGAGGCGAAATTGACGACATCCGTCAATGCCGCCGATATTATGGCGATAATAAAATAAAAGAAGTTTTACTTAATTCTAAATATATTATACAAAGCCGATTACATTTAATTGCAGCAATAATTGACCAACCAATACAAAATTTTAAATGTTACAAACTTCAGCAATCGAACCCCGAACTTTATCCTTATTAATAAGGTTATGCAAATTACAAAAAAAAGTAAAAACTTTTTAAAACAATATAACCATGAAACATTCACGATTTAAAAGACCCCTGTCTGCAAAAGGCAGGCACAATAGAATGATTATATTTTCAACAAAAGTAAAAATTTAGACAGGATTACAGGATTAACATGCTCAAACCTGTTAATCTTGTTAATCCTGTCAAAAGAAATAATTAACCCTGTGAGATAGCTTTTAAAAAAGAAACGAGCATAAAATGAAGAAATTATCTAACAGGGTAAATCAGCGTTAAAACAAAAACTCATGAAACAATTTAACCCCATATCAACCCATTCTATTCTTTTACATTTTACATTTTACATTTTACATTTTACATTTTACATCTTACCTTCTTCTGCACAAGACACTCATCTCTCCCAATTCTACGTGGCGCCAATGTTTTACAATCCTGCAAATCTGGCAATTTCGCAATGTAAAACTAAAGCTGGAATAGATTATAAAAGTCAGTGGAGCAGTGTTTCAAAACCTTATGTTACGCAATTGGCTTATCTGGAAAATAAAATTATTCCAAAATCATTCAAACAAGATTGGGCTGGACTAGGATTAATTGTATTGAACGACAAAGCCGGAGATATAAATTTACATACATTCAAAGCTTCTTTGGTTGGCTCTTATCATAAAGGAATAATTGAAGACAACAAACTTTTTGCAAGTCTTGGTGCAAGTTTCGGTGTTGTGAGCAAAAGCTATGACCCAAGCAAACTTATTTTCGATAACCAATGGACTCAAAGCGGATTTGATAATTCTCTACCAAGCGATGAAGTTTTGTTTAATACAAATTATTTATATACTGATTTCAATGCAGGAACAATGCTTACATATTCGCCCACAAGCGAAATTTCAGCCAGTTTGGGTGGAAGTTTACAAAATCTTAACAGACCAAAAGAATCAACATTTTTTGAAAGCGAAAACAGAATCGGTGTAAAGAAAGTTTTGCATTTTGGAGTTGATTTTATGATAAATGAAAAATTGTTTTTCCTTCCCAAATTTATGCTTGTAAGTCAGAAAAAAGCTAAGGAAATGCTAATGGGTTTAAATATTTGCTACTTAATGAAAGAAACTCAGGTTTATTTTGGTGTTTGGGACAGAGCAAAAAGCGATATAATATTAATGGCTGGCTTTGAATACAATAAATTAGCAATAGCTCTAAGTTATGATGTAAATTATTCGAAACTCAATGTAGCTACAAATTACCGAGGAGGATTTGAAATATCTCTTTCTAAGAAATTTGGAAAGAAAAACGAACGAAAAGTTTCAGCAGGGAAGAAAACAATGCCAATGTTTTAATTTTTTTCAAAATAGAGTTATAGATTATTATCAATATTTTTTAAATGTTGTTTCGAGGTCAATCTGAATTTATTTCAGATTCTCTTGATTCATTAACTGAAGATCATAAAAATTCATGTTTTTCTAAGCTTTATCATCCTGAAAATTCCTCCAAAATCAGCTTTTTCATCGGAAACGGTTATAAGCTTGGTTTCAGAAATAATTTTTTCAATACTTCGAGTAATATCGCTGAAAAATAAATTCGTAAATTGATTTAAAACTTTTCGACCAAAACTAATTTCAGACTTTGTAGGTAAAAATTTATCAAACACAGCAATAGTTCCACCAGTCTTCAAAACTCTTTCAACCTCTTTTATACAAGCAAAAGGGTCTGGAATTACAGCCAGAATCAAATGTAAAATTATCTTGTCATAAGAATTATCAGGGAGTAATAACTTTTGACCATCCATAACTCGAGCATCAACATTCAGATTCAGCTGTTTACTTCGTTTCGATAATCTTTTTATCATTGATGGTGTTATGTCGGTTGCAGTAATTTCACAATTTGAACTTAAAAACTCTAAATCAAGTCCGGTTCCAGCTCCGATAATCAAAACCTTATCGCCGTCTTTTATTTCAAGAGATGAAATTGATTTTCTTCTCGATTCTGCAAATATTCTTCCTACTGAATCATAAATAGGAGTATATATAGTATAACGAGTTTTATTCCAGGCGTTTGTGTTAATTTTCATTTCTATTGTTTTTAACAGAATTAAAATCAATCAATTCTTTTCCTGAATCTCTCATTAGTTCAATTGCCCATTTTGTAATAATAACTGAACTAATAATTCCGCTTATGCTGTCTAAAGAATAAAGATTATAAAAATATCCGGCAGTTAAAGCAATTATTGCGGTTACGCTTGTAAGTCCATCGGCAATTACGTGCATGTAAGCCGAACGAATATTATGGTCGCTATGTCCATGTTTTTGATGAAGAAAAACAGCACTCAACGCATTTACAATCAGTCCGATTATTGCAACAACAATTGCATCTCTAAATATAATTACAAGTGGATTTAGCAATCTGTCGATAGCTTCAATTGCCATTATAATAGCAATAATTTGAAGAACCAATGCACTTGTAAAACCCGATAAAGCAAGAAGTTTTTGTTTGTTGAATGAGTATTTTGAACTTTCTGCATATCGACGAGCAATTACATAAGCAACCCATGTAAGTCCAAGTGCAAATACATGCGATGCCATGTGCCAGCCATCAGCCAATAATGCCATTGAATTAGTCCAATAACCATAGAAAATTTCGAGAACCATAGTTGCTGCTGTTAAGAAAACAACCCAAAGAGTTTTTTTCTCATTATCGTGACTATGGTCGTGGCTATTATGATTTTCGTGCATTAGGGTTAAAATAATTTCAAAAGTAGTTTTTTTGTTGATTTTTGTAAATGTATTACAAATAAACGTACGACTTTTTGTTAAAGTTCACACTTTTCGGAACGACATTTTGTAAATAATTACATTTATCGGAACGACTTTGGTGGTTTAATATTGAAAAAAACAATCAAATTACCTCAACAATGTAACATTTCCTGCCTTTTTCAGATTTGTTCCATCTAAATAAATAATTTCGATTTTCCAGATATAAACATCTTGTTTGCAAAGCGTTCCTTTGTAGTATCCATCCCAACCAATTGATAAGTCATCGGAACTAAAAATCATTTCACCCCAACGATTAAAAACCTGAAAGTTGTAGCTTTTAACATACTCAACTATTGGATAAAACACATAATTATTATGTTCATTTATATTGTAAATTCCTCCGCATGAACTTTCAGGATTTGGCATAAAAGCAGTTGGAATTTCAAAATCATTTCCTGTGCTGACTTCTATTTTAAAATTGCTTTTATTTTCGCAACCTAGAGCGTTAGTAGTCAAGACACTTACATTATATTTCCCAGAGTCAGGATAAGAATGTAATGGAGATAACAAAGTTGATGTGTCGCCATCGCCAAAATCCCATAAAGCCTGAATAATTCCAGCGGTTGAAATATTGAAACTAACTTCCGGGTTAGTCATGTCTGGATTTTCTGGCGAATGAGTTACAATAATTTCAGGATTATATAAAACATTAACGAAAATATCATCAACAGATGTAGTTACGCAATTCTGGTCATAAGTAATAGTTAACGAAACGTTGAATTTGCCAGTGTCGTTATACACATGATAAGGCATTGATTCTGTTGAGGATGTTCCGTCGCCAAACTGCCAGTTGAATGTTTCAGCTTTTGAAGTTTTTTGGTCGTAAAAAGTTACTTCAAAAGGTTGGCAGCCTTCGGCATATTTGCCTGTAAGACTTATATTTGGCAATGTTGCATTTGAAACAGATTTAATTGTGAAATTATTGTGATTTCCGTCGGGTTGGCAAAAAATCAGCGAATATGTAGTTTCAGGAACTAAACATAAGATTTGTTTGCTTTTATAAGTTGTAGATTCACATCCGGTTTCGTCTGCCAACATTAATTTAAAATCGGTATTTGAAGGCATTGTTCCACCCGAAACACTAAAAATAATTCCTTTTGCACCAGAGTCAATTTTAATTTTAAATTTCAAGCAGGTGTTAGGACTTTGAAAATCGCAACAAGTTCCGCTTCTGTCAACATTTTCAACGATCCAAATACTATCTGGATTTCCTCTTAAGTCAACAATAAATTCTGGAACATCTGCAGTGCAACCTTGACCAAATAGAGCTACAGATGAAAGATTCAGTGCAAAATATGCAAGAGAAAAAATTTGTACTATTTTAAAAAAACTTGTCATCAATAAATAATCTTCTTTATTCTTTGGAAACTATCTTTGTGAAACTTTCAAAATAACTTCCCCCAAAACTACGGATAAATTCGGTAATTTAGCTCAGGTATTTTCGGATGATAAATAATTCTTTTTTCATCAATTTCATCTTTTTTCACATTGATACCTGTTTTATATTCTTTAAGATTAAGCCTCACTACTACCGAAAGACCAGTATTTGTTGATGTATTTTCAATAAGCTTTTGAACAGTTTTGTAATCAGAAAAAATAGCTCCTTCCATTGCCTTGTGTACATGACTAAATAACCTATGTTCAATAGGATTCCATTTAGAGCAATAGGGCGGATAGTGGCATACAATAACAGATAGCCCTGTTTGTTTAGCAAATAATTGTAATCTATGTTTAAAAATAAAATGCCGATATGAATTTGCACCACCTGCATCGCATAAAAGCAAAATATTCTTTGCATCAGGGTATTGATGAATACCATATTCCTCCCACCACCAAAGCAAATTGTCAACAATAAAATCTGCTGTTTCACTACTTCCTCCGATAGAAATGTAGCCCTTATTGGTCTGTATATCAAAAAGCCCTTGAGGTATTACCTCCCCTTCTGACAAATGTTCATAATCGTGGTCATAAACATTTAATGTCTGAGTAGCAAAGCATTTTCCTCCTCTATAAAGATTGCCTAATTTTTCCTTCTTTTTGCAATCAATACTTATGATTGGACTTTTTAAACTCATCGCCAAAACTAAGCTACAAATAATATTGAACTGTTCGTTGCGTAATGCATAACTCCCAGTTGCCAACTGCTTTGTTTGTTTACGATAACCGTAACCTAATTCTTTTAGCAGACGCTTTACAACTCCACTGCCTATTCTAATATGATGCTCTTGTTCAAAAAGCTTTGCTATTGCAAATGGTTTCAGGCTTATCCAATATGTATTGCTGTCTGTTGGACTACCTGCCTTAAATCGTTCAATTAGTGCTTTAAGATTTTCTTTTATTGATGGCTCTTTATCAGTTTTTTTTTCTTCCTCCTCCAACTTTCCGTTGGCGGATTCCTGGTATAAATGTTTTCATTTCTGAGGTTAATTCTTTTCTGCCCTGAGAAATTGTTTTTTTATCCACACCAAGTATTTTACTGATATATAAAACTCCGCCTCTGCCTATTTTTAACGATTCTAATGCAGCATATTGTCGCCGTTCTTTTTCTAACAATCGGCTGTAATGCAGTTGCATCAGCATTATTGTCTTTTCTGAAAATTCTTCTATCATGGTATTCAAAGAAAATACTTGTTGATATAGATTTTCTAATGTATTCCTTTTTTTATTAATATTGTGCTGTTTATAACATTGACTTATGCATCTATTTTTAAAATGATTTTGGGGGAAGTTATTTTGAAAATCTTACTTTGATAGTTTCATTTCTGTGAAAATTTGTGAAATCTGTGGCATATCTTCTTATATTTCAATTAAAACTTTGGACTTGGAATGGCTTTATTAAAACGTTTTTTCTTCAATGCTTGATTTTGTAAAAATTCAAAAACCAATGAAACTTCGTGTGCATTTCCAGAATATCCCTGAAGCTTCGATAATGTCATATCGAAACTGTAAGCAATTTTAAATCCTTTGAAGTTGTAACCCATCATTAAAATTAATGCATCGCTATTTGAAATTCCTGCAGATTTAAGAAAAGGAAGCCCACGATACCAAGCTCCGGCAGTTATTTGCTTATACTGCCAGTAAAATCCAGCATCGAGCTGACGAAATTTTTGTTGCTGTTTATACAAACAAGTAAGAGTTATAACTTGCGATTTAAAAAGTCCAAATCCGGTTTTTGCAAGTTCAAATTTTTTGCCTCCAAAAACTACAAATTTTAATGGAAGTACACTTTTGTTATCATCTACTGCAATATTTGGCATTAATAAATGGTCAACTGAGACTCCAGCCCAAATTTTTCCGGAATAAACTAATAATCCGGCCGATGCATCAAAAAAACTTACGTTTTCTTTATAAGTGTTTTCAGTAGAAATATCTTTATTTCCAAAAACGAGTTGCTCTTTGAATGTAAATTTCGAATAATCATAAAAACTATTTACATAAGTTGCTTGCAATGCTGGACGAACTTCCCAAAAACGATTTATTGGAATTGCATAAGAATATTGTAAGCCAATATATGACGTATTTATTGCACTATTTCCGGGCATATCTTTTATCAAAATTAAACCTAAACCACTTTTTGCAGAACTAAAATAATGGTCGTAAGAAACCAAATAAGTCGTATAATTTGACCATTGATTGCGATAATTTGTAACTAATCGGCTACCATCAGTTGAGCCGGCATAAGATGGGCTAAGATATAATGGCGAAACATAAGGTTGCGATAATTGAATATCTTGTGCAAAAGCAGAAATGCTTAAAAAAAGCACTAAAAAATGAGATGTTATTAAATGCTTGTAATGTACCAATTTCAAGTTTTTTACAAATGTAAAATATTTACTCGAAATTTTATACGTTATTTACCCGTAAAGGTTTTGTTTATTGTTTTAAATAAATATGTTACAAAGACAATAATGACTATCTTATTACAGTAACACTACCTGATTTTTGTTGCTCTTTTCCAGTAGTAACTTTATAAACAGCATACCATGTATAGGTTCCTGTTTCAGCAAAGTTTCTATTTTTTATTCTTCCATCCCAACCATATTGTTTATTATTTTCGGGATTAAATTTATTGGTTTGATATACAACTTCGCCCCATCTATCGTAAATATATAGCTGAAAGACTGAAGGATTTATTCCACTTCCTGTAATAAAGAAAACATCATTTAGACCATCATCACCAGGCGAAAATGCTGTAGGAGCATAAAATGTAAATTCATCTTTAATAAATACGGGAAGACTTGTAGTGTCGGCACATTCAAATTCATTTTTTACAATTAATTCTACATTATATTCACCAACCTCTGAATATATGTGTATAGGATTTATATCATTAGAGTAGTCATAATCGCCAAAAACCCAACTATTAACCAGATTTGATTCAGAGTAGTTCAAAAATTCAATTTCTGGATTAATAATGCTTGCAGTTGAAGGCTCTGCTGAAAAAATTGCTTTTGGTGTTGGATAAATATTAATAAACTCAGGCTTTGTAATTGATGTTTTACATCCATCATTTGTAACTACTGATAATGTTACATCAAACATACCTGAATGATCAAATGAATGAACAGAATTTGTTGTAGAATAATTATTTAAGTTATCGCCAAAATCCCAATAGTGTTTTTTTAATGGATCTGAAGTAGTAAAGTTAAATTCAATCATTTGTGGAGGACAACCTGATGCAATATCAGAAGTAAAATCAATTTCGGGTTTAGGAAATATTGATACCTGAACAGAGTCTTTTGCTTTTTCAGCCGTACAGTTGTCGCTTAAAGTAACATAGTACCATATTGTTGTATCTTGATTTTCAGGAATCATCTCGTATTCGGGAGTTATTATTGTTCCATCTGTTAGCATCAAAGTATAGTTAAATCCTAATCCGCCCGAAACATCATTTGCAATTAATTTAATTGTATCGGCAGGACATATTTTGTATTTATCTGAAATCATATCAAGCGATAATGGCGGTTTAACCTCAACATGAGTTTGGCTGTTTTTTACGCAACCATTAGCATCGGTTAATTCAACCTGATAGTATGATGAATTTATTGGATTTACATTTATTGGATTTCCATTGTAAATAGTTCCATCTGGCGAAGTCCAAGTATATGTATAAGGAGAAGTGCCTCCTAATTGTGTTGAGGTTAATAAAGTTGATTGTCCTTTACAAACGGTTTTAGCTTCTGGTGGATATAATCTTAAATCTAGAGGTTGTGTAATGGTTACAGTACCTGTTGTGTCGCAATTATTATAATCATAAACGGTTACATTATATGTTCCTGCACCTGTAATAATAATTGAATCAATAGAACTTACATTATTCCATTGATATGTATAAGGTCTTGTTCCTCCGGTTGGACTTATAAATCCAGTACCATCTAAAGACCCAAAACATTTTGTGGGAAATGACTGTGAAGTAAATTGAAGTAGTGACGGTTCAGTTATATTAAAAGTAGTGTCGGTAGTACAGCCCCAAGAATCTTTTATTTCAACTCTATAATTAATTCCTTTACAAAGCAAATCCTTATTGTTCTCAGGAATAAAATTGTTGCTATTAAGCCAGTTATAAGTATAAGGAGCAACTCCTCCGCTAATTATATTTACTTTTGCAGAACCTTTACAACTGTTATAACATAGATTGTTATTTATGGTTAATGAATAATTAATTTTATTACTAACAGAAACCTCTATGTTTTTAGGAGGAACTGTACATCCATTATTATCAGTTAAATAAACAAAATAGTTAGTTGTTGTTGT
>Ga0209211_10010982_pt1 | contig 11695 bp, 11 predicted proteins | sample RifGroA2_FD_183992 | JGI IMG/M metagenome (GOLD analysis project Ga0209211, IMG submission 183992) | Groundwater microbial communities from Rifle, Colorado, USA - Groundwater A2 (SPAdes) (version 2) | ecosystem: Environmental > Aquatic > Deep subsurface > Groundwater | place: Rifle, Colorado... | reverse complement strand
CACCGACGTCGCTGGCAACAGCGCATCAAGCACTACCTTAACCTTTATGCTGGACAAAACTGTGGCGACGCCGACGGTGGCGCTGGCCGTGGACTCGGGCACCAACACCACTGACAAGGTGACTAACGACGTCAGCACATTGACCCTGAGTACTGCGTCTGAAACGGTCACCCGTACTTACAGTGTTGATGGTGGCACAGCCAGTGCCAGCTACGTTGCGCCCACTGTGGACGGCAGCCACACGGTGGTGGTGACCGACACCGACGTCGCTGGCAACAGCGCATCAAGCACTACCTTAACCTTTATGCTGGACAAAACTGTGGCGACGCCGACGGTGGCGCTGGCCGTGGACTTGGGCACCAACACCACTGACACGGTGACTAACGACGTCAGTACATTGACCCTGAGTACTGCGTCTGAAACGGTCACCCGTACTTACAGTGTTGATGGTGGCACAGCCAGTGCCAGCTACATTGCGCCCACTGTGGACGGCAGCCACACGGTGGTGGTGACCGACACCGACGTCGCTGGCAACAGCGCGTCAAGCACCACTTTGACCTTCACGTTGGACAAAACGGTCCTCGTGCCAACCGTGGCGCTGACCAGTGACACGGGCACAAGCAATAGCGACAAGATCACCAGCAGCGGCGCCGTGACCGTTGCGGGTACTGAATCAGGTGCGCTTGTTGAGTACAGCACCAACAGTGGCAGCACCTGGACCAGCAGTTTCACTGCAGTGGCCGGGAGTAACACGGTCCAGGTGCGTCAAACCGATGTGGCTGGCAATGTGAGCGCAGCATCGACTGCCTTAACGTTTACGTTGGATACCGCTGCCCCGACTGTGGTGATCAACGAACCCAACACCGCACCAAATGCCACGACCGGTGCCTTGACCTTTGGGTTCACGTTCAGTGAGGCCGTGACAGGTTTTGATGCGACCGACGTCACCGTGGGCAATGGCACCAAGGGAAGCGTGGTCAAGATTGATGACAGCCATTACAGCCTTGAGGTGACGCCCACATCGTCAAACACGCCTTTGAACCTCACGGTGGCGGTGCCGGCAACCGGCGCCACAGACATCGCAGGCAATACTTCTGCCGCAGCCAACCAATTTTTGGCCTCCATCCTCTATGGAACTGCGGGTAACGATACCCTGACGGTCGGCCCCAGCCTGGACCATATTTTCCTGGGCGCGGGTGCCGATGTACTCAAGCTGACCTCTGCGGCCGATTCCACTGCGGCTCTGCCAGACGACGTGCTTGATTTTGGCCAAGGTGACATGATTGATTTGTCGGCCTTGCTAAGTACGGACGGCAGTGGCTACACCGGCAGTGCATTGGGAGATTCCGGGGCGGGTTTTGTGGAGTTGAAAAATGTGACGCTGGTGCAGAACACCACAAACAGCACCACTTTGGTGAAGTTTGATGTGCATTTTGATGCTGCATCTGTTGGCGGATCTGGGGTCAGTGGTGCAGTGATAGATTTGGTTTACAACTATTCTGCAGTTTCTGTTGCGCAGGCAGTGAGTCCAACATTTGTCGATCAAGTTTTTGGAAGTACTACAAACGTCTGGTCCAACGTGGTGGGTAATCTATCTGGTGCAACAGCAAATGGCAAGATTGCATTAACCGCAGATTTAACGGCAGGTAACCCAATCATCGATGCAAATGGAAAAGCTTTGGCGGTTACGTTGGTCGTGAATGGTTTGGTCAATAGCTTTGATGTGGGTCTTGAGGCTGTGGCCAATGGCGGTACCACAGCCATTACCACTGCTGACAATGTGACTCACAACGTCGACGTCGGCATCACCAAAACCGCTGGTGTCACCATCGGTGCCACCGGCACGCTGGAAATCATCACGGACACCGGCGCCCTGGGCACCGTTGGTGACAATCAGTTGCACATGGTGTCCAACTACGATGCACAGAACAACACCACCCACCTGCAAGTCCAATACGACACCAACGCTGCCTTCGGCACTGGCGCAACGACGGCCAGCAGTGTCATCGCCCTTGACTTCCAAGGCGACGTCACGGCCAACCTGACACCTGCCCATCTGACGTTCATCTGATGCACTTGTGTCGTGTTTCGTGCCCCCGCAAGGGGGCACTTTTGTTGTCTGCGGTCGGGTTGGTGTTGGCAAGCCTTGGCCCGGGCAGTGCCCTGGCCGCCACGCCACAGCCAGCAGTCAAGCCCGGCAAAATTGCCGAAACCTACGAGCAGTTGCGTGTGACCGAGGTGGCTGACCAGCTCATTCGCTACCTCGGTGAAGCGGGTCAGTGGGTGGATCAGCCCCAGTTGCGCCTGCCGGTGCAGGCGCTTGCGCCCAAAATTCGTGCTGCCGTGTTGGCCCACCCCGAGGTGCGTTTGTCGCAAGAGCAGCGCGCCACAGCCAAAATAGCCACCCGTGAGGCCTATGCCGGTTTCTTGCCGCAGGCCTCAGTCAACGTGGAATCTGGCAAGCGTAATTTTGACGAGGTCAACACGCCCTGGAACTATTCTCCGGCGCACGTAGACAGCTCAAAAGCCGTGGCCTTGTCGGCCCGCCAGCTCCTGTACGACTTTGGCGCCGTGCGTGGCACGGTAGATGCACGTACCGCGCTTGAAACTGCGGCACAGGCTAGGGCCGAGCTCAAAACCTCCGAGCTCACGCTGCGTGCCCTCACGGCCTGGCTTGAGATGTTTCGCGGCCGCCAGATGTTGGTGCTGACCGACATGAATGTGCAGTCGCGCCAGCAAATTTTGTCGTTCATTACCGAGCGGGCGCAACTGGGCGGCAGCGCGCAAAGCGACGTGCTGCGTGCGCGGGCCCGGTTGTCTGATGCCCAGGTGGCCGCCGTAGCAGCACAAACCCGGCTTTCTGCCGCCGAAGCGGTGTATTTTGAGGTGTTTAACGAAGCGCCGCCGGCCCAGCTGGCACTGCCGCAACTGACTCTGGTGTCGCTGCAGCGTTATGCCAACCTGGGCGAACTGTTTGAACGCAGTGCGCAATTGGCCGAAGCCCGCGCCCAAACCAAAGCCGCCGGTTTTGAGGCCAAAGCCGCCGCGGCCTCGCTGCTGCCCAGCATTGCGCTGGACGTGACGGCGCGCCGCCGTGACCTGGGCGGGCAGGGTATTGCCGGAACCGACTGGACGGCGGGTATCAACCTGAAGCAAAACCTGTATTCGGGCGGTGCCGATGTGGCGCGCAAGCAGCAAGCCGAGCAGCGCGCCATAGAGAGCCAGCTGGCCGAAGACAACCTCAAGCGCCAGCTGGAGCGGGCACTGGCCCAGTCGGTGGCCGATGTCAAAAGCAGCAGTGCTGCTGTGGCAGCGCGCAAAGACGCCGCCCAGGTGGCTGCTGTGGCGCTGGAGGCGGTGCGCGAGCAGTTTGCCTTTCGCCGCGGCTCTTTGCTGGACCTGCTGCGGGCGCAAGAAGAGCTTTATATTGCCGGGCGTGATCTGATCGACGGTGTGGTTGACCATGCCTTGGTGCGCTACCGCCTGCTGCACCTGGCGATGGAGCTCAACCCCATGTTTGACGTCCCGGTGGAACGCCCCGAAACCCTGAATTGACCGCCATGAAGAACGAATCTCCGCAAGTGCTCCACGACGCCTTGCAAGCCTGTTTGCGCGCCGTTTTGGCCTGGCATGAGCAGCCGCTGTCTAGCGCCTCCATGCGCTCGCGCCTGGGCGGCCACACCATGTGGTCACAAGACACCCTGATCGAAGCCGCCGACAGCCTGGGGTATGACGTGGAGACCGGGCGCATTGACCCGGCCTTGCCGAGCCTGCCGCTGTTGCCCGCCATTTGTTACACCCATGAAGGCACCGCCATAGTGGTGCTGGCCTATGAGAGCGAAAACCAGGTGCTGGTGGTCGACCCCGAGCGCTCTGAAAAACCCGAACCCGCCCAGCTGGCCGATGTGTATGCCCGCCTGAGCGGCAACACCTTGAGCCTGAGCCGGCGCGGTTTGGGCAGCGTTGCGGGCGACCCGGCCACCAAAGCACCCACCAGCCGCCATGGCCACTGGTTTTGGGGCCCGATCATTCGCTTGCGCTGGGTCTATTTGCAGGTGGCGCTGGCGGCCCTGTTGGTCAACCTGTTTGCGCTCGCCAGCTCGGTCTTTTCAATGATCGTGTATGACCGCGTCATCCCCAACAACGCCACCGACACGCTGATTGCGCTGCTCATTGGGGTGTCGATCATCTTTGTCAGCGACTTTGTCATTCGCACGGTGCGTGGCTACTTTCTGGACCTGGCCAGCGCCAAGGCCGACGCCGCCATTGCCGACGCGCTGTTTGAGCAGGTGCTTGACGCGCAATTACACACGCGCCGGGGCAGCAGCGGGGCGCTGGCCAGCATCATGAAAGAGTTTGAGTCGATTCGTGACTTTTTGACCTCAGCCACACTCACCACTTTCATCGACATTCCGTTTTCCATTTTGTTTTTGGTGGTGATCTGGCTTATTGGCGGGCCCATGGCCTATGTGCCCCTGATTGCGATCCCCGTCATGCTGCTGGCGGGCTTGCTGGTGCAGCCGCAGCTTAAAAAATTCATGCAGGAGTCGCAACAGGACGGCCACCATAAACACGCCATTCTGGTCGAAACCCTGAGCGGGCTGGAGACCATCAAGTCCCTGGGGGCGGGCGCCTTGATGCGTCGGCGCTGGCAAGACGCGGTGGTGCACCAGTCCAACGTGGGGCTCAAGTCACGTATGTTGGCCCAGCTGGCGACCAATGTGGCCAACATGTCGCAGCAGTTTGTGCAGGTGGCGGTGGTGTCGGTCGGGGCGTTTCTGGTGCGCGACGGCGAGCTTGGTTTTGGCGCCATCATTGCCTGCACTATTTTGTCGGGACGGGCCATTGCCCCCATTGCCCAAATTACCCAGTTGCTCACGCGCATGAACCAAACCGCGGTCAGCTACCGTGCCCTGAGCGATTTGATGCACCAGGAGCGCGAGCATGAACACGGCAAGGTGTACATGTCGCGGCCCAATTTTCAGGGCAGCATTGAGTTCAGGGATGTCACGTTTACCTACCCCGGTGCCTCCAAACCCACCCTGGACAAAGTCTCTTTCAGCATTGCGCCCGGTGAAAAAGTGGCCATTGTGGGCAAGGTGGGCTCCGGCAAGACCACGGTGTCCAAGCTGATTCTGGGGCTGTACAAACCCGATTCGGGCACGGTGCTGATGGACGGCGTGGATGTGCGCCAGATCGACCCCGCCGACCTGCGCCGCGAATTGGGCGTGGTGTTGCAAGAGGTCTGGCTGATCGGTGGCACCGTCAAGCAAAACATTGCCCTGGGCGGCAACTACCCCACCGACGAAGAAATCCTGCGCGCCGCGCAAATTTCAGGGGTGGACGAATTTGTGCGCCAGCACCCCGAGGGTTACGGCCTGCGCCTGGGCGAGCGCGGCGAGGGGCTCTCAGGCGGCCAGCGCCAAGCCATTGCGGTGGCGCGGGCCTTGCTGGGCAAGCCCAAAATCTTGCTGTTTGACGAGGCCACCAGTGCCATGGACATGGGCTCCGAGTCCGCGCTGTTGCAACGCCTGAGCAAAGAAATTGGCGACTGCACTTTTGTCACCATCACCCACAAGGCCAGTTTGCTGCAAATCGTCAACAAAATCATCGTCATCGATCAAGGCAAGGTGGTCATGCAAGGCACGCCGGAGCAGCTCATGCGCGCCCAGCAACCCCAGCAGCCAGCCAACTAGTAGATATGTTTACAAACTTACAAGCCCGCCTGAAAAACTGGATCGATCACTACGCCGGCACGGCTGCCACCACGGTGGCAGGCAGCGCGGCCGACGCGGGGCAGATCAGCCGCGCCTCTTTGTTCATGCTGTGGTCCATTACCGGCTTTTTTGTGGTGATGTTCATCTGGATAGCCGTGGCCGAGGTCGACAACGTGACCCGTGCCGACGGCCGCGTGATTCCGTCGGCCAAGATGCAGGTGATTCAGAACCTGGAGGGCGGCATCGTTACAGAAATCTTGGTCAAGCAGGGCCAAAGCGTGCAAGCCGGCCAGCGGCTGGTGGCACTGAGCGCGGTGCAGCACGACGGCGACATGAAATCGCGCCAGCAGCAGGTGCTGGCCCTTGAGGCACGTGCCGCCCGCCTGAGCGCGCTGGCCAGCGGCCAGGCGCCCACGTTCCCCAAGAGTGTGACCGATACCGCGCCCGAGCTGGTGGCGGTTGAAACCGCCAGCTACCTGTCGAAAAAGCTCGAACAAGAGTCTCAGGTGAGTGTGCTCAGTGCCCAGGTGGAGCAAAAAACCCGCGAGCTCGAAGAGTCGCGCATCAGCCTGCAAGCCACCCAAAAAAGCCTGGAGCTGGGCCGCGAAGAGCGTGCCACCGTGGCCCGCATGGTCGAGCGTGGGCTGGAGCCGCGCCTGGAACTGGTGCGCATCGACCGCAGCTTTGCCGAACAAGAAGGCCGCATGCAAGCCGCCAGTGTGGCCATTGAGCGGCTGCGCTCGGCCATTAACGAAATCACGGCCCGCAAACAAGCGGTGGTGCGCCAGTTTCGCTCCGAAGCCCTGGGTGAACTCAACCGCACCATGGCCGACCTGGGGCCGCTGCAGCAGTCCATGCCGGCGCTGCTTGACAAGGTGTCGCGTACCGAAATCAAAGCCCCCATGAAAGGCATTGTGAACCGCGTGTTTGTGACCACCGTGGGTGGCACCGTGCGCCCCGGCGACCCGATTGTGGAGGTGGTGCCGGGCGACGACGAGCTGGTGGTGGAAGCCCTGGTCAACCCCAAAGACATCGGTTTTGTCAAGCTGGGGCAGCTGGCGCGGGTCAAGATCACGGCCTACGACTACTCGATATTTGGCTCGATGGAAGGCACCGTGCAAAGCATCAGCGGCGACGCCGTGCCCAACGAAAAGGGCGAGGCCTTCTTTCAGGTGCGCATCACCACCAAGACCAAAGCGATTGAAGCCATCGACAAAAAGCTGCCCATCATGCCCGGCATGCAAGCCCAGATTGACATCATCACCGGCAAAAAAACCATTTTGCAGTTCTTGTCCAAACCCATTGTGGCGGTGAAAGAAAACGCGTTCCGGGAGCGTTGATGCGGACTTTGTCTTTGTAGGAGCGGCGCCCCCGCCGCGAATGCCCCCTGACAGTTTCCGCACCTCTGCCAAAATCGGGTCATGAACCGCAAAAAGCTCCCGGTTGGCATTCAGACCCTGCGCGAAATTCGTGAAGAGGGTTATTACTACGTTGACAAGACCGGCCTGGCCGTGCAGCTGGCTGAGCAGGGCAAGTATTATTTTTTGTCCGCCCCGGCGCTTTGGCAAGAGTTTGTTTCTTGACACCTTGAAAGAGCTGTTTGAGGGCAATGACCACCATGACACCGCGCAAATTCCTTTTTATCCATCAAAACTTTCCGGGCCAGTTTGTCCATGTGGCGGCCGAGCTGGTGCGTCTGGGCCACGAGGTGGTGGCGCTGGGCATCAAGGGCCGTGGTGTGCCGGGGGTGCGTTTGCTGCGTTACGCCCCCAAGGCACCGGCCAGGGTGTCAGAGGTGTCGGAGGCGCGCGACTTTGAGGCCAAGATTGTGCGCGGCATGGCCTGCGCCCAGGCCATGACACAGCTCAAGACCGACGGTTTTGAGCCAGACACCATCGTGGCCCACCCCGGCTGGGGCGAGTCGCTGTTTTGCAAAGATGTCTGGCCGTCGGCAAGGCTCATCATGTTTGCCGAGTTTTTTTACTCCGCAAGTGGTGCCGACTTCAACTTTGACCCCGAGTTTGCCCACGACTCCTTGAGCGGGCGGGCGCGCTTGCGGCTTAAAAACAGCGTGCACTTGCAGGCCCTGCACGCCGCTGATGCGGTTTACAGCCCCACCCATTGGCAGCGCAGCCAGTTGCCGTCCGAATACCTGGCCAAAACCAGTGTCATTTTTGACGGCATAAACAGCCGTGCAGTGGTGCCCCAGCCCCAGGCCAGCATTCACTTGCGCCGTGACAAACTGACCCTGACGGCGGCTGATGAAGTGATTACCTTTGTCAACCGCAACCTGGAGCCTTATCGGGGGTTTCATGTGTTCATGCGTGCTTTGCCAGACATTCTGCGGCAGCGCCCCCAGGCCCACTGCCTGATTGTTGGGCAAGACGACGTGAGCTACGGCACGCCGCCCAAGGCCGGCGGCACCTGGCGTGAGGTGATGCTGGCCGAAGTGGGCCGGCAGTTGCCCATGGACCGCGTCCACTTTTTGGGGCGACTGGCTTATGACGATTACTTGCGGGTGATTCAGATTTCAAGCTGCCATGTGTACCTGACCTACCCCTTTGTGTTGTCCTGGAGCTGCCTGGAGGCCATGAGTGCGGGCCGGGTGCTGGTGGCCAGCAACACCGGCCCGGTGCGTGAGGTCATACAACACGGTGTGAATGGCCTGTTGTTTGATTTTTTTGATGTGCCCGCGCTGGCAAGCCAAGTGGTTGATGTGCTGGCCACGCCAGCGCTTTATGCGCACCTGGGCCAGCAGGCTCGCCAAACCGTGCTGGACCGATATGATTTGCAGCGCGTGTGCCTGCCGCAGCTCATTGAGCTGGTTGGCGGCGCTACGCCGCAAGCAGTGTCTCCACCTCAAAGCTGACAATATTGCGGCTGGTTTTGCTGAACTCCACCCCAATCAGGTGGATGGGCTGGCCCAGGCTGCGGTACTTGTCGGCGTAGCCCATGGCCTTGATCTGCTGTAGGGCAGCGCCCGCCGGGTTGAGTTCAACCACCTTGAACTCAAACAACAGCACCATGTTGTTAAACAGCACCGTCATGTCGATGCGGCCAAGGTTGGTGGGTTCTTCCAGCCGGATGTCCAGGCCCAGCGCGGCAAAGTAGCTGTAAAAATGCTGACGTAATAACCCTCAAATTTTGAGAGTTCGTTTTTGCGGTACCAGTCGTTGGCAATGCTGGCGTAAAAGGCATGAAACAGGTCTTTCAGGCCGACAAAGTCTTGGGCCAGCAGCAACTTGTAAAGCCGGCTGATGTGTGGCCCCGGCACCGCCTGACCACCGGTCAGGCTTTGCAGCAAGCTGTCATTGAGGGCAGACTGAACCTCCAGGTTGGGGTATTTCAGCATCAGCTCCAGCCGCCCCATCATGCGCCAATGGCTGGCAATGGTCAGGTAACCCGCCTGAAACATCAGTGCTTCTACCGGAATGTTGTCCACATCAAAGGTAGACAGCAGGGTGTCGGTGGCCACAATGCGGCTCAGGTCGGGGGTGAACTGCTGGCGCTGTTGCAGCAGTTTGATCAAAAACGTGGGCGTGCCGGTTTCAAACCAATGCGGCATGAATTCACGGGTACGAAACAACTGCAACAAGCCAAACGGGTTGTAAACCGGCTCACCAGCCAGTTGTAGCCGTTGTACCACTGGCGAATCAACTCGCGGTCCAGCCCCGGCAGCTCAGGCGCAAACACCCGGTCAACATCGGCGTCGGTGTAGCCGCAGATGTCGCTGTAGGTCTTGTCCAGCGTGATGTCGGTCAGGTTGTTGAGCCCCGAGAACAGGCTTACCTTGCTGAACTTGCTCACGCCGGTCAGGAATGCAAATTTGATGTGCTCGTCGCTGTCTTTGATGACGGAGTACAGGTCTTCGAGCACTTCCCGAATTTCTTTGGCAATGGCGGGCGACTCGATCCGGTCCAGGATGGGTTTGTCGTATTCGTCCACCAAAATAACGGTGCGTTGCCCATGGGTCGTGGCCGCATGGGCAATCAGCGCTTTGAAGCGGCTGCGGTGATCGGGGAACTGCGCCTGCATGCCAAACTGCTGCTCCAGCGTGGTGAGCTGCTGGTGCATACTTTGGTTCAAGTCTCCCACCGAGCCCAGCACCCCACCACCAAAACTGATGCGAAGCACCGGGTATTTTTTGGCCCAGTCCCACTGTGTTTCTGCCGCCAGGCCCTTGAACAGCGCCTGGTTGCCGGCAAACAGCTCTTTGAGCGTGTCAAGAAACAGGCTTTTGCCAAAACGCCGTGGGCGGCTCAAAAAAATAATACTTGCCCTCGTTGGCCAGGCGCACCGCAAAGCCGCTTTTGTCAACGTAGTAATACCCTTCTTCGATGATTTCACGCAAAGTCTGAATGCCAATGGGCAGCTTGCGCCGGGTTAAAGCTGGCGTTGACGCAGACGTGAGCGGGGTGTTCATGGCGGCATTTTATGGTCAGCCCTGTGGGTGCAGCTTGATGTCAAAATCAGCCCATGAACAATGACATGAAGCAACTGATGGCAAGTGATGGCCCAATCGTTAGCGCGATTCGTGCGCGACTTCCCCAGAGTATTGCCATTTATGCCTTTGGCAGCCAAACCCGCGGCCAGGCAAATGCCGACAGTGATCTTGATCTGGCGGTTTTGGTGGCGGGATATGTGGATCCCTTGCTTGTCTGGGACTTGTCGGCCAAGTTGGCCGACATAGCCGGTTGCAGCGTTGACTTGCTTGACTTGCGAGCCGCATCCACCGTGATGCAGCACCAGGTGATAAGCACCGGCGCTCGACTGTGGGCAGCAGGCGTACAGGCCGGGTTGTTTGAATGTTACGTGCTCAGTGAAAAAACCGCGTTGGATGCAGCCCGTGCCCCTTTGTTGGCTGACATTGCGCGCACCGGGAGGGTCTATGCCAGATGATGTTTTGCTGAACAAAGCCGCTACGGTGGAGCGCTGCGTCGCCCGTGCGCGTGAAGAATATGAGCACAACCCAGGCGCTTTTGCGACCGATTACACGCGGCAGGACGCTGCCACCATGAATGTTCAACGCGCTTGCGAGGCCGTGCTGGACATGGGCCAACACGTGGTGCACCGAGACCGTTTGGGCGTGCCGCAAAGTGCGCGCGATGTGTTTGACCTGTTGGCTCGCAGCCACTGGCTGCAACCTGCGCAGGCCGATGCACTCAAGCGTATGGTCGCGTTTCGCAATATTGCGGTGCATGATTACCAAGCCCTTTCGCTTCCGATTTTGGTGAGCGTGATCACCGGGCATTTGGGGGAATTTCTCGACTTTACGCAAACCATGTTGCAGCAGGACGCTGCGCGGCATTTGTGAACGGCTTGCGCACCGTGCCAGTCGGGTGTTTCAGTGCCTGGTGAATTGGAATCCGGCCACTGGTTGAGTTCAGGACTTTGTTGACTATGAATTTTGAGGAACAGCAACATGAATGTAGTGGGTAACGCAAGCGCAGAAGCCTTGCCAGGCACAGATGGTGCCGACACCCTGGATGGCGGCGCAGGCAATGACACCATGTATGGTGGCGCAGGGAATGACACCTATCTTTTTTCGGTGGGCGCGGGCACCGACCTGGTGCAAGACAACGACACCACCGTAGGTAATGTCGACACCGTGCAGTTTCTTGATGTGGTTTCAGGCGCGCTCAGGGCCATTGAGGTTGTGGACATGGACCTTATCCTGAAGTACGGCACAGATGACCAGCTCACGCTTCAATATTATTTTTATAACGGCAACACTGACTTTCAGATTGAGCTGATCACCTTCAGTGATGGCGTGACTTGGACCAGGGCCGACATCACCAACCGCGTGATTGCCAATGGCACCGATGGCAATGACACTTTGTATGGCGGTAACGACCGTAACAACCGTATCTACGGGCTGGGTGGTGCCGACACCCTGTTTGGCGGGTCGCTCAACGACCTGCTTGACGGCGGTGATGGCAATGACACTTTGTACGACCAGACCACGGGTAACGACTCGC
>Ga0209211_10010981_pt1 | contig 11695 bp, 7 predicted proteins | sample RifGroA2_FD_183992 | JGI IMG/M metagenome (GOLD analysis project Ga0209211, IMG submission 183992) | Groundwater microbial communities from Rifle, Colorado, USA - Groundwater A2 (SPAdes) (version 2) | ecosystem: Environmental > Aquatic > Deep subsurface > Groundwater | place: Rifle, Colorado... | reverse complement strand
CAACCGGAATTTATAATTAAGCCAATTATTATTGATTATTGGGTTTTTTCGGGGTTGACAGTCCTTTCCCGATATTGTAATTTAGAAACTGGTGACAGGGGAAGAACTCGTGGGAGTTTAAGTCATGAATACTAAAAGTTTGTCCAAGATCCTGTCCACCATTCTCAACGTCCTGACGGTTGCTGTTGTTGCAATCCCTGCGGTTTTAATTTTCACCCTGACCAGCGACGCCATCACTTTTCCTAAACATTTATTTATTATCTTGGCGGCCTTTGCCGCTTTGACCGTTTGGACTTTAGGATTCATTTTCCGTAAAAAAGTCACCGCCACCGTTTCTCCGTTCTTATTGCCGATATTTTTCTTGGCTATAGCCTCTATCGCCTCGATAATTTTTGGGGCTTCGCCTTTTCCGGAAGCCTTATTGGGCCAAACCGGTTTAAGTATCGCTTTTTTAATCCTATTTTTAGCCGGCTCCAGCCGCCCGAAAAAAGTTTCGGGCTGGATTACTGGAGGGCTTATCGCCTCGGCCGCCATTCTAGCGCTGACCAGCTTACTAAGTTATTTAGGCATCTTAGATACCATCGGGATTTTGGGAACCGTCGGCAAAATGTTTACTCCCGCCGGCAATCTGATCAGCCACTTGATATTTTTGGCAGCGGTTTTACCTTTGGCCATCGGCGTCCTGAAAAGGCCTGGCCTTGCGAAGCAAGGCCAGGCCTTAAATGATTCAGGTGTAACCTTTCGAGCTCTAAAACAACTCGCCATCTTGGCCGGAATCATCTTAATCGTCGGCGGCTTAATCGTTGGCGGAGTAAATTATTTAAAAAACCGGTCTGCCTTCAGACAATTACCGTTATCAGTCAGCTGGCAAATCGCGGTCGAAACTCTGAAGATTTCCCCGTTTGTCGGCGTCGGCTCCAACGGATATTTAGCGGCTTTCACCCAATACCGGCCGATTTCCGCCAACAACGGCGATTTATGGAATATCAGATTCCAACAGGCCCCCAACGAATTTTTGCAGATATTTACTGAAAACGGGATTTTAGGCCTAGCGGCGCTTCTGCTATTAATCTATAAGTCTTATAAGGCTTATGAGTCTTATCAGTCTTATCTCCCCTCCGGTCTTGGAGCTGCCTTGGCCATTTTTGGCATCGGACTTTTCTTAGAGCCTTTAAACGTGGTAGCTTTGAGTTTATTGTTGGGATTACTACTGATTATGGTTCTATCCGTCAAAGGCCAGGCCTCGGCCTATGATAAAACCTCTATCTACGACGTTATTTTGGGGATAGTAACTTTTAGGAAAGGTATCGTCAGCGTCAATTTAGTTCCGCCTTCGGCCGCCGGAGACATGGCTCCGATCCAGCAGAATGAAAAACCCGCCGGCAAAGCTTCCTTGAGTTCCATCCTGGGCTGGGTGTTGTTTGTTCCGGCTTTAGCCATTTCGATATTAGTATTCTATTTTGGCAGCCGGGTGCTAGCGGCTGAAATCGATTACCGCCAAGCCTTAGTCGGAATTGCCGGAAATGACGGGACTACCGCCTACAACCAGTTGATAAAAACCATTACTGCCAATCCCTGGTTTGACACCTATCACCGCCAATACGCCGACATTAATTTGCGGCTGGCGAATTCTCTGGCCGCCCAAAAGAATCTGTCCGATACCGACCGGAACAATGTGTCGCAATTAATTCAACAGGCTATCCGCGAAGGCAAAATCGCCATCCAATTGGATGGAAACGATGTTAGGAATTGGGAAGAATTAGCCGTGATCTACCGGGCTTTAATCAATGTCGCCGACGGGGCCCGCGATTGGACCACCGTGGCCTATACCGAAGCCATCCGCCGCGATCCCATCAATCCCCTGTTGAGATTGGATTTGGGCGGAGTATTTTACTCCCTAAAAGATTGGGACAACGCTATCCGGACATTCCAGACCGCGGTTTCCCTCAAACCCGATTACGCCAACGCTTACTATAATTTAGCTTTAGGCTTAGAGCAGGCCGGAAAATTGACGGATGCCGCCAAAGCCATGCAATCGGCAGTCCAAAATCTGGATGCCAAATCCCCCGACTACGCTGCGGCGGTGGCAAAATTTGAAGAATTAGCTAAGAAAGCCCAGGAAGCGACGGCAATAAACAGTAATACCGGAACAAGTAAGGAGCCTTTGACCAAACCCCAGCCTCTGCCAACCGCCGGACCCGGGGCCAATAAAGTTGATTTAACTCCCAAAGAAGCCCCGCCGGTGACGCCAACCCCAACTGCTGAACCAACCCCGGCTCCGGAAGTAAACATCTCCCCGACCCCGGCGCTATAACGATTTACGATTTACCTGCCCGCAGACGCTACGCGTCAAGCGTTGCAGGCGGGTGATTTATGATTCTCCGTAATTACCAGCTATCGATCGTGACGTGATTGACATAATTGACGTAATGATCTGATATATATCAAAACATATCAGAAAAGGCCTGGCCTTTTTAAAAAGGCCAGGCCTTTTTTATTCTGATTCGATATCCAAAGCTACCTTAGAAAGAATTATCGCTTCTTTGTTATTCTCATCCATATCTTCAATATTCACAAATTCCCGATATGAATCATATTCTGCCTTTGAAAAATACGCTAATATCCGTTCCGGCTTTACCCACTCCTGTTTTGCAAGTCCTAAATAAATCGGGTAAGAAGATGGATATTTAAGTTGCAATTCCGGCGGTAAAGACCGGATATTCCGGTGTATATAACGGCTCAAATAAAGAAGCCGTTCATCGCTCTCCACCAACGCGCCTTTATAGATCCCCTGAAATAACGGACCCACCCGTTGATATCTTTTATTAAAATACATGGTATATCTTGTCCCCAATGAATTCATAAAACGATCTATTGCGTCCGGAGTCGTCTGATAAACCAGAAAATGGAAATGGTTCGGCATGGTGGTATACGCAGTCATTTCCAGTTCGGCGGAAAAATTATTTAAAGCCAAAAGGCGTGAGGCATCGCCTCTTTCTTTTGGATTTTTCCGGGGGTCGACAACAATATCTTTCAATGTTTTTTCATCTCTGGGAAGCAAATATGTTTTTAGGTATGATAAAAATACGCCGATGTCCTGCTCGTCCATAAAGATCTGGCGTTTTTCAACTCCGCGGTTATATATATGGTAGAAAGAATCTTCAACGTATGTCTTAAGGCGATTTCTGGCAGGCATGATTAATTATTTAATCACACTTGCTGTCATTAGTAAAGGCCTGGCCTTTTTAAAAAGGCCAGGCCTTTTTTGATCTAGTTAGATGGATTTAATGGAGTTGATGACAAAGATGACAAAGATGACAAAATCGGACAACGGCTTTATAATAGAAGATAAAGCAATATTCTTGTCTTATATCCGGGCCCGTAGTATACCGGTAGTACGCTTCCATGGCATGGAAGAGAAGGGAGTCCGATTCTCCCCGGGTCCACTCTTCGATTTCGGGCCGTTAGCACAGTGGTAGTGTGCCGCATTCGCATTGCGGAAACGGGAGTCCGATTCTCCCACGGTCCACAAAAGGCCTGGCCTTTATTCTTATTTCAGGAAATTCAACGGCGGAAGAGCCACCCCGTTCTGTCTAATCTCGAAGTGCAAATGCGTCCCCGTTGACCGGCCGGTTGATCCCATAATCCCGATAATTGATCCTTTAGCCACGTTCTGCCCCACTTCTACCCGGAAACCGGATAAATGAGCGTAAAGCGTTTGGAAACCGTTGCCGTGATCAATAATAATATGATTGCCGTATCCGTATCTGGTCGATAAAACCGCAATCACCCTTCCCGAATCAGCTGCCACGACCGGCGGACCTTCCTTGTTGGCAATGTCCAAACCTTTATGATACCAGGCAAACCCTTGAGTAATCTTGCCCGCTGCCGGCCATACCCACGATCCTGAAGCCGTAACCGATCCGGCATCCGGCGTTAACCGGGCTATTGAAACCCTCGGATTAACCTGAACTTCGTCCGGCTTGACCCCATCCGGGACAATTAAAGTTTGCCCGACCGCCAATTCAAAAACTTCGTCATTGACAAAAGTGTTGTACGGCCAGTCAACAATAGCCTGGGCCGATGAATCGTATTTTTTAGAGATACTCTGAACGGTCTCACCCCGGGACACGGTATGTTTAACCCCTGTCACCGGCAAAATCCGCAACTTGCTCCCCGGCTTTAATAAAGTTTTCGGGGTAATATTATTTTCCCAATAAATCGTATCTTCGCTGACCCCGAATTTATCGGCGATTTGCCCGACCGTATCCCCGGCGGCAATCGTATATTCCCGGACTTCGGCCGGCGGTTTATCCGAAATTTGAGTCTGGGCGGAAACCGCGTCTCCGTTGTAAGCCGCCACCCCCAACACCGCTCCGCCCCTACCTTCATCCTTCGTCCTTCGTCCTTCGTCCTTGATTATTCTCGGCCCCAGCGTAATTCCCAAAAATACCAGCCCGATGACGCCGGAATGGATGAAAGGCCGGACGTATTTTCCCCGCTCTTTAATCAGCCGGTCTACCAGCGAATCTTTGCGTTTTTCAAAATGGAAAAATCCCCGCTTCAAACGGATGGAAAAATATTGGGACAGAAATTTTGAATATCCAATTGGTTCGGAGAAACTGATCATAATTTATGTCATTCCGGACGATTCGCTTGTCATTCCGTGCTTGACACGGAATCTATATAAATATTTGTATAGATTCCCGTTTTCACGGGAATGACATTAGGCGGGAATGACTTGCAGAAGAAAGTATAGCACGGAGGGAAAACGGACAAACTAACAAAGGCTCAAATGAACAAAAAAACATTAAAAAATCAAATTAAAGAAACAGAAAAAAATATTTCTGTTTATTAGTTTTTGGGTTTGTTAGTTTTTTTGTTAGTTTGTCGTTTGTCAGTTTGTTAGTTTCTAGCCCTCTTTGAGACTGGCCAAAAACTCTTTATTACTCTTCGTCTTCCGCAGCCTATCGAGGAAGATCTCGGTTCTCTCATCCTGCGACAAAATATCAATCATCCGCCGCATGGTAACAATTGACTGATAATCGCTCTGGGAGAATAATAATTCTTCTTTCCGTGTTCCCGATCTTGGCAAATCATAAGCCGGCCAAACCCTACGGTCGGCCAGTTTCCGGTCCAAATGCAATTCCATATTGCCGGTGCCTTTAAATTCTTCAAAAATTAATTCGTCCATCCGGCTGCCGGTATCAACTAAGGCCGTACCAATAATCGTGATTGATCCGCCTTCTTCGAAATTCCGGGCTGCCCCGAAAAACCGCTTGGGCGGATACAAGGCTGCCGGGTCAAATCCGCCGGACAGAGTCCGGCCGGAAGTTGGAATAGCCAGGTTGTACGCCCGCGCTAACCTTGTAATCGAATCTAAAACTATAACCACGTCTCCGCCGGCTTCGGCGATTCTTTTAGCCCGTTCCAGAGCCACCTCGGCCACAATTGTTTGGTCTTCGGCTTTCTCGTCAAAGTTGGAAGCCGCGACAAAATGGCGGGGCGCGGCGCGGTTATCGGTTTTCAGTTTTCCGTTTTCGGTTTCCTGTTCGTCAGTTTTCGGTTTGTCAGTTTCAGGTTTGTCTGTTTTTGAGACTGATGAACCGACAACCGACTGACCTTTATCTGACAACCGAGAACCGAGAACTGATGACTTACTCCCCGCCGTTATCTGCAAAAGATGGCGCTTGATATCCGTTACTTCTTCCGGACGTTCCCCTATCAAAACCGCCATAATCGTCACATCCGGGAAATTAGTAGCTACGCCAGTCATAATATCCTTCAAAATCGTAGTCTTTCCGGCTTTAGGCGGAGACACTATCAGGCCTCTTTGGCCTTTACCGATCGGAGCAATTAAATCAATCACTCTGGTGGCTAAGACATCTTTAGTTGTTTCCAAAGTCAGCCGTTCATCAGGATAAATGGCAGTTAAACGGTCAAACCACGGCCGGGCCCGCAACTTAGCCTCGTCAGGAACTTCCCCGTTAACCAAATCCACTCTCAATAATCCCCAATATCTTTCATTGTCTTTAGGCGCCCGGGCCGGGCCGGTGATTAAATCGCCTGAGCGGAGATTGAAACGTCTGATTTGAGAAGTGGAAATATATGCGTCGCGGGGAGACGGGGTGATGTCAATCCGGATTAATCCATGGCCTTCGTCGGTATCGTCCAAAACGCCGGTAATGGTTTCCGTCGGTAAATCCGCGTCCGGAATCCGGTATCCACCGCCGGAATTATCGTTATATCTGCCGCGGGGCCTATAATAAGGTTCACCCTGACCGCCTGTGGTGAACCCTACTGAACCATCATTGGTATTGTTATTGTAATCTGAAGACATCTAAAAAAACATTGTCATTCCCGCGTAGGCGGGAATCTATAGAAGAATATCTATAGTATCCCACCCTGCTCTATTAATTGTCAAGAGGCAAAGGCTAAAGGCTAACAGGTTAGCAGGTTGAAAAGGTCGGAAAGGTTAGAAAGGTTTTCAGCCTTTGTAGCCTTTTTAGCCTGTTAACCTTTTCAACCTGTTAACCTTTATATCCTTTCTGCCATTATTATCAATCTTTTCCACGTCGTCCCGGGAGGAGTACATGTTGCCAGGATCAACAACTCTTTTTCCGTCTGCGGTGTCAGAAAACTGGTATCGTCGGCCGCAACGGTTTTCTTGTCCGTCACCCGGTATTTATAGCTTTTATTCCAAAAGACTATTTCTATTTCATCCCCTGCTTCCAATTTATGCAACAAATAAAATTGGGCGTTATATTGAGCCACTAATGACGGGGCCGAGGTCGAATGGGCAAACAAATAAATTGAACGGTTAATGGAACTTTCCACCCCCGGCAAACCCGATCCCAAAGCGTGGGCTACTCCGTTTTTCAAGGCTTCCATATAGATTTTCGGATCAGAGGCGTCAACATTGGGAACCACCACGCTATGGGCGTTAATTTTACTGATATGAATGGCAAAAGCCTCCATGTCATTAGCGGGACCGGGTTGTTTGTCATTCCGAGCGCCAGTCGAGGAATCTAGCGAAGCGATATTAGTATCGCCGCGCTGCCGCGCGGCTAGATCCTTCGACTCGCTCTGCTCGCTCAGGATGACCCCGCCAAGTGTGGTCAGTTGATATTTAATCTCCATCGCCGCCACAGGCAGCATTGTCAAAATCATCCCCGCCAAACTCGCCAAAACCAGAAAATTAGAAAAAAACTTAACCCCGCCGTGAAGCCTTAGCCACAAAAGGCCTGGCCTTTTGTGGCTGACAGTATTTTCCCTTGTTAGCCCTTGGCCCTCATCCCTTATTCCTACGTCAACCCACACCGTTCCCCGCGAAGGACTAAATGACGAATCGTAAATGAGGCCGGAAACAGACATAGTAATTAAAAACGAACAAATGAACAAATCCCGACCCTAGGTCGGGACAAACGAACAAAAAAAATATAAAAGTAGACTAAACTAAAAAAACAGAAGAAGTTATTCCTGTTTATTAGTTTGTAAGTTTGTTAGTTTTTTTGTTAGTTTGTCGTTTGTAAGTTTGTTAGTTTATTAAAGCCTCAGTATCAGCCTTAGCGCTATCCCCACTCCTCCCGCGACTATTAACCACAAGGAATTAAATCCCGTCTCCGGCTGTTTTTCCGGCGCCGCGGCGGCTACAACCTGAGCCATTGTCGGGGTGGCTCCGGGGCGGATTTCCAGTCTGGATCCGCAAGCATTGGCTGCTTTCCAGCTACCGCTGTTATCGCGGACTTCGCAGGAAACGTCGTAATTGCCGGCAGTACCATAGGAATGGAACACGTTGCAGGAGCTATCAAATAATTCATCCGAGCCATCGCCGAACCTAAACCGGCATTGATTAACTTGGGATTGGGGCGAACCGTTACATATAAATCTAATATTTTCCCCTACCACCCTGGTGGTCCCACCCGGCAAATCCAGATTTTGGCAGACCAATCCGGAAGTCCCCGTTGGTGTGACTGTCGGGGTCAAGGTCGGGGTCAAGGTTCCGGTCGGAGTTGGGGTTGGCGTCAGAGTTGGGGTTGGCGTTGGAGTCACCGTGACAGTCGGAGTTACTGTCGGAGTTAAAGTCGGGGTTAAGGTTGGTGTCAAGGTTGGCGTCAAAGTCGGCTGAATCAGGTTCTTGACATCGGCCTTAAATTGAATTTCAACCGAGCCTCCCGGGGCTATTTCACCCACGATTTTAGGCGCGTCCATAAAACTCCGGGTAATCGGACAACCGTTGGGACAATTGTAAAGATCGGTCACCCCGATAATGTTGTAATGCCCGTCTCTGGGCCATAAATATGATGGCAAACCGGTGAGATTGACTGTGGCAGTGTCCGTCACCGGATCGGCATTATCGGCGTCCAAAGTCGCGTGAGAAACTAAGCTATTGCTCTGATTTTGCGGATCCCAGGCCAACTGAACATAAACGCTGGTATTCCGGGCCGGATTCTGGCCGTCATTGACAATTCTAACTTTAAACTCGATCACGTTTCCCATCACCGCTGCCACCGGATCGCCCCAAGTTCCGCCTGTCGTATTATTTACCCCCTGAAACAAATCCCCGGTTCTGAAATTCGTGGTCTGGCTAGGAGAAACCACAGTGGTATCGACTCCGTAAGTTTGGGCTGTCTGGCCTTCCGGCTGAATTTGACCGCTGCCGTGAATTACCGTTCCTACCACCAACGACGCCGGAACCAACACCCTGTAGACGATTTTGTTTTCCTGATCAGGGATGATCGTTCCCATATTTAACCGATCCTGCAGCCAGGAATCCGGCAGAGTAAATTGCTGGCTGGCTTTGTAAAAAACTGATGATCCGGCAACATAAGTTGCTTGCGGATCAATGGAAGTGGAGGCGCTGACGTTTGTCAGATTGGCGGTGGTTCTATTTTTTACATACAACGTATAGGTAATTTCCTCACCGGGAACTGCTTGGGTTTTATTGACGCCGAAAGTGACATAAACGTCATTTTGGGCTTGAGAAGACAATCTGGTAAGTAACACTACGGCAACAGAAACCAACGAAATTATCAGTGAACCGGCCAAAATTAGCGGCCGGCGGCGAGCATTAACAAAATTGATGATAGTATTAAGAATTTTCATATTTTATTTTTACCCTCCGAACGGCGTTGATGTCGGACCGGGAATGTCGGTATATGTCGCTTCCGGAGTAACAGCCGGAGTGGCGGTATCCGCTCCGACGGGAGTGGGGGTGCCGGCATCAGTCGGTCCCGGGGTCGCGGTGTCAATCGGCAACTGCGGAGTAATTGTCGGGGCTTCGGTGACTCTGGTTGATGTTGGTGTCGACGTTTCCGTCAATACCTGAGTCGGGGTTATTGTCAGTGTCGGCGTCGGTCCAGTTTCGGTTGGATTCGGTGTTGGTGTCAATACCGGTGTTTCGGTTGGTCCCGGCGTCTTAGACGGGGCTATTTTAGTCCCTTCGCCTCCGGCCGGTATCGTCGCAATCGCCGGAATGGCAGCTTCTGCAGTGACAATTAACCGCGGAATCGATATTCCACAACTATTCCATCTGCCGATTTCCGCTCTCTCAACGATTATTTCGGTATCCAACGGTTCCGGTTCATTTCTTTGCGGGTCCGGCGGAGACGACAAACTAAAAATGTCAAACCGCAATTTATCTCCATGATTAGGGTCAAAACTGGCGGCCACCAAAACGCTGCCGGTGGTATCCAGCTCAAAAAAGCTTTCGTCATTGCCGGGAGTCCGATTTTCCAAACCGCGGATATAATCAACTTTTCTGAATCTTTCCGAAACCTGGGCCTGACGTTTATCCGCCGCCGTTCTGAAACCGATACAAGTTTTTCCCTCATCGTCAACAAAACTATCTGTTTCAAGGCCAAAAATTCTATCCGCTCCCGGCCAGACCTGCCAAGTTTTCGGCTCAAATCCATTTTCCCTGACCGCCTGTATGACTAAATTTTGGATCTGTCCGTCAAACCGGCGTAAAACTTTAGGATCGGTAAAATCCAAACCGGGATTTTGCAATTGCAGAGCCGCTCTGACGCCGGCGGCTAAGGCAAATTCAAAATCCGCTTCTTTTTGGACCACCGTCAGCTCCCGGAAAATCCCGTCTGATCCGCGCTTCAACAAATCTCCGGGATTAGCGTTGATGGCGGCCTGCATCCCGTCATATCTATTTATATTATCCGGGCTATATCCCAAACCTCCCGCCGCCATCCAAAAATCCGGGCCGCGGGAAGAAGTCAGGGCCGATAAACCATCACTATCTTTCAAGGAGGGTTGGCTCATCAACATATCAGCGGCGTAATCCTGACGGGGCGCTGAAACGGGAAAACGCGCCAGCTGTTCCCACGTCGAGTCAAACCATTCCGTTAATCTGGCAAATTGGGCCTGGGCCGCGCCGGCAATATTATCCCCGATATTATTGTCCGCGCCTTCGTAAGCCGAAGATAAAAAATCTCTTGAAGCCGGAGTTCCAGCCATGGTCGGGGTAAAAGTCATAGCCGGAGCAAAAGTGGGCGCGGAAGTAAAAGTTGCGGTTGGGGTATGGGTCGGAGTCGGAGTTAGAGTTGGGGTATGCGGAATTTCGGAAGTAGCGGTTGGAATGGCGGCAGAAGCCGAACCACAACTGACTGCCAAAAGAGCTATTCCCGTTAGCGCCAAAACCGTTCCGGCCGGACCATATGCCTTCGACTTCTCCATCAAGCTTTGAGAAAATTTAAGGATACTGACGTCAATCGGCTTTGGTTCAAAACGGGATTGAGACTTGTTAAAACGGAAATTGGGGCGCGAAACGCTAGCCGGAACATCCGGACGCAGAGGTTTTAATTCTCTCGCATCCGCTAGCCGAAGCGTTGGATAATTATCCGGTCTTCTATTTCTCATAAATATCTTAGGGCAAGTTGACAGGAAACTTAACTTAGGCAGAAGTTTTTTAGTGTCCTCGGTGGGAAGCTGAAAGCCTGCCCGTCAATCAGCCCCCCGCCGAAGACGAGCCCATTATATCAAATAGGCTAACATTCCCCTAATCTTCACTGTCATTCCGGGCGATTCACTTGTCATTCCGGGCGTAGACCCGGAATCTATATAAATAATTATTTAAATAGATTCCCGCTGGAGTTTACCCTCGTGGATTCCCGCTTTCGCGGGAATGACACACGGGGGCGGGAATGACAACCAGTATCCCCTTGACACTGCCTTTTAAAACTGCTATTAACATATATTTAGCGGTAAAGTTCATCTGTCCAGAACAATCGCTTATAGCAGGGCGTTTCGACTTAACGAAAGTATACGATCGTTCTGCGAGTCCCCCCTTCATCTTCACGGGTGAAGGGGGTTTATTTTTACCCTATACTTCGTAGTATATCACATTTTGCAAATATTTGAGACGAAATACTCCGGTTTCCCGGGAAAATCTTTTCCGATATCAAATAAATATAGGAAAATTGAAGCAATAAATCATACGTTATAAACATTAAAATGCGTTGTGGACAACTATGTCATTCCTACGGAAGATTTGTCATTCCCGTGAAAACGGGAATCTATTTCAAATAATTATTTATATAGATTCCTGGTCAAGCCAGGAATGACAAGGAGAGTTCCCTGATATTCCTTATCTTATTTGACCCTATCAACTGCCCCACTCCCAACCTCTTGACTTCCTTTTCCCGCCGCTCCCAGCCCTGGACTTGGCGGACCTCGCCCAGAAGAC
>Ga0209211_10010980_pt1 | contig 11695 bp, 9 predicted proteins | sample RifGroA2_FD_183992 | JGI IMG/M metagenome (GOLD analysis project Ga0209211, IMG submission 183992) | Groundwater microbial communities from Rifle, Colorado, USA - Groundwater A2 (SPAdes) (version 2) | ecosystem: Environmental > Aquatic > Deep subsurface > Groundwater | place: Rifle, Colorado... | reverse complement strand
GACGCGGGCCAGTGCGACGTGGTCGAGAACTGCGACGGCGCCGGTTCTTGCCCGGTCGACAGCTTCGAGCCGGCCGGCACCGCCTGCGGCGACCAGAACAACCTCATCTGCACCGCGCCCGACACCTGCAACGCCGCCGGCGCCTGCCAGCCCAACCACGCCCCCGAGGGTATGGTCTGCGGCGACCCGGCCGACGCCTGCCTCGTCCCGGACGAGTGCACGGTCGGCGTGTGCGTGGACATGGGCAACCGGCCCAACAACACGCCCTGCGGCGACCCGGCGGACAGCGACTGCGACAACCCGGACAGCTGCGACACCGGCACGTGCGTCATGCGCAACGAGCCGCCGGTCACGGTCTGCCGCGACGCCGTGTCCGAGTGCGACGTGACCGAGATGTGCGACGGCCTGGGCTCCTGCCCGGCCGACGCCACCAAGGTCCCGGGCACGCCCTGTGGCGACATGGGGACCAACACCACCTGCGACCGGCCCGACACCTGCGATGGCAACATCACGTGCGAGGACAACCTCGCGGACGTGGCCACGCTCTGCCGCGCCGACGCCGGCCAGTGCGACGTGCTCGAGAACTGCGACGGCCTGGGCTCCTGCCCGGCCGACAGCTTCGAGCCCGAGCTCACCCCCTGCGGCAACCCCGGCGACACCGACTGCGACAACGCCGACACCTGCGATGGCAGCGGCGGTTGCGCGCTCAACAACGAGCCGGCGGACACGGCCTGCGGTGACGGCAGCGTCACCCAGTGCACGGACTCCGACACCTGCGATGGCAGCGGCGGCTGCGTGGACAACCACGCGGTTGACGGCTTGCCCTGCGACGACGGCGCTTCCTGCACCCTGGCCGACGACTGTCAGATCGGCCTTTGCGGCGGCACGCCCGACCCGGCGCCCTGCCAGAACCCCTGGTTCTGCGACGGGCCCGAGGTCTGCGAGCCGGACAACGCCAACGCCGACCCGAACACGGGCTGCGCGCCGGGTACTCCGCCCAACTGCGCCGACCCGGTGGATTGCACTACGGACTTCTGCGACGAGTCGCAGGACCGGTGCCGCCGCATCGCGGACGACAGCGCCTGCGAGAACGACGGCCTGTACTGCAACGGCGAGCCCAAGTGCGACCTGGTGACCGGCTGCAGCAACGTCAACGTGCCCAGCTGCATCAACGGCGTCTGCGACGAAGACCTAAACGCCTGCGTCGGTGCCGGCGACGGCAACAGCGACTGCCGCGTCAACAACAACTGCGGGCCCAACACGGTCTGCAACGCCGAGACCGGCCAGTGCGACGGCGTCGCTTCGGGCGACTGCCGCGCGGCCAACAACTGCGCTCCGGGCACCACGTGCAACGCGAATACCGGCGCCTGCGACCCCAATCCGCCTTCTTGCACCGCCGCGGTCAACCCCGTGGTGTGCGTGGGCGGCACGGTCTGCAACGTCAACACCGGTGCCTGCGATCCGGCCATCACCTGCGGCGAGGGCACCGTGCTCGTGAACGGGGAGTGCGTGGACGAAGGCACTTCCTGCGTGGAGAACGAAGCCATCTGCCCGGCCGGCACCACCTGCAACGCGGGCACGGGCCTGTGCGCGCAGAAGGGCTTCACATGCAACCGCGACGTCAACGGCGTGCTCATCCGTGGCGAGGGCGGTCTCATCCTTTGCTGGCAGGACAGCAAGGGCTTCAACTGCTACGACACGGACATGGACGCCGGCCCGAACAACTACGTTCGCTGCGTCGGCCTCGTGGTCGTGCCCGGCGGCGAGTGGTCCACCATCCTGGATGCCGACGACGCGGACCCCATGGTCTTTCCGGGTGCGCAGGAGACCTGCGATGGCAAGGACAACGACCAGGACGGCCTGGGCGATGTCGCCGAAGGCCTCACCTGCGACGAGGTCTGCGACGGCCGTGACAACAACGGCGATGGCAAGCTGGATAACGGCGTGCCGTCCAACGTGGGCGGTCAGGATCTCTGCCGCCCCTCCGGCGTGCAGGCCTGTGGCCAGTGGGCAATCCCGGCGGCCGGCTCTCCGGACGAGTGGCCGGTGCTGTTCTTCACCACGCTCGCTGCGGCGGTGGCGGATGGCTGCGCCAGCAACGCTCCCTACCCGGTGTCGCTTAGCTGCAACGCGGGTGACTACGTGCTGCGTGGCGACGACGCCAACCGCGAGGCCACCACTGGCATCGCGGCGGCGAACTTCGACGCAGAGCGCGCCTACCGGTGCCAGCCTACGCAGTTCCCGCACACCTGCACCCCGCTCGACGCGGTGGCGAACGAGGGTGGCTGGTTCTGCTACGAGTGACGGGTCCCTCCGCTAGCTCTCGGCCACAAGCCGCGGAGCTGACGGGGAGTGTCCCGTTCACTCTTCCCAGCGCCGGCCGTTGCCTCCGGAACCGCTGCTTGCCCTTGAGCAGTGGAGGTCGTTCCCAGTCCCGCATGGATAATCCCCTTCTGCCGCGTGTTTCTCATCGCGGTCCTCCCGTGTGACCCACGGCAGGAGGGGCTCCATGCGGGGCTAAAATTTACTGGAAACATCTCGGACGTTCTTTCGCGACTCTTTGTGAGTTGCACTAGGAGATGTAGCGCGGCATTGATTCCCTCGGGGGAATTGATGTCGCGCTGTTTTTTTGCTCTAAATACGTTAAATATGCTATACTCTTTACAGGTAAAAGTTGTGAAAATGTTCGGTATGCTCATTCAAGACGCGGCTCGACTTGCTGGAAAATATGTATTATTTACTTTTTGCTCTTGCAATCGCAGGGATACAATTTTCCGAGCCGCGAGGAGGAAAATTCGTATCCCGAGATTGCCTCTAAAAAAGTAAATAATACATATTTAAAACGCCGCTCGAGCGTCTTTCATGAGCATACCGAACATTGGTAATTATTGTCTGTATAAGGCCCTATGCGCCTTTTGACATTTCAGGACCTCAAAAAACGCAATGATCTTCAATTAACGCTTTTAGCCGTGCTCGCCACCACGGTTTATTTGATTATCTGGAGCATTGTTCAACATCCCATTACGCCCTTATATTTATTGCTGCTTATGGTGCTTTTTGTCGCCATTATTCAGTACCCTAAAATAGGGGTGTATCTCATGATTTTTGGTTCGTTTGTATTTATTAACGCCTTTTCATTGCACCCGCTGTATTTGGGCGGTGTTGAAATTAAATTGTATCTGGTGGATTTTATTATTGGTTTTACCGTACTCTCCATTGTTTGGCGGTTGCTTAACAAACGTTTCACCCTTAAAGAACATCTGCCGCGTTGGACTCCTGTTGAGACCGTAGTGTCCTTTTTTGTCGCACTTGTGTTAATTACCTTTGTGCGCAGTTTATTTTTACCTGCCAGTATATTTGATCTCAATTTCAGCACGCTCAAAAATTATGGCTTGTATGCGGTTGTATATATTTTGGTGATGCTGTTGTTTAAAGAAAAACACAAACGTGAGGAACTTATGAGTGTTGTTTTTTATTCGGGTATAGTTGTTTTGGGTATTGCGATTGCGGGCATTATCCGCGGTGAAGGATTTTGGGCCGCTTTGACGCCGCTTTCAACCTTTGGCAGCCGTTTTGTCGCTATGGGGCACACTTTTTTTACCGTCATTTTTTCTTTGTTATTAAGTGGTTTGTGGTTTGTGCGCAAGCGTATTACCATGCGATCGTGGGTTTTACTGTCCCTTTTTCTTGTGTGCATAGTTGTATTTTTTGTTGGCCTGGTACGCCATCTCTGGGTTGCGGTTGCCGCGCTTGGTGTTATTTGGTTTATATATTTGCAAAGGCCGGTGTTTAAAGATATACTAAAATTGATGTTCGGCGCGTGTGGCATATTACTCGTGTCCGGTTTTTTTGTGTACACGTTTTTTGTATCCTATGGCCTTGAGACGCGGGGGTTTGATCGTGTACAGTATGCGCTTGAAGAGCGTTTTGATGTTTCAAAATGGTTTCAAAGCGGCACGGATACAAGTGTTGGATACCGGTATGCGTTGTGGTCTACCGCATACTCAATGTTTTTTAAACAGCCCGTGTTTGGTATTGGTTTTGGCCGATGGCTGCCGGCCAATGACGCCGGGTATTTGTTTGAAGCGCCTGTGCGCCAGGTGCATAATTTTTATATTGCCGTGGCGCTCCAAATGGGGTTTGTGGGTGCCGTAGTCGTTGCTTTGTGGCTTGTGCTTTTGGCCAAATCGGCGTTACGCGACAGGGCCAAAGAGTTTAATCTCATCCGTTTTTGGTCGGAAAGTTCCATGATTTTGTTTTTGTTGTCATCATTTTTTGCCACGTATTGGGAGCTTAATGTATATATTGTTGTGTGGTGGATATTTTTGGCTTTGTGGCGACTTGAGGGCGGGGGAGAGCGCGTATGAACATATTGCAAATCAACAAATTTTTTTATCTTCGCGGCGGCGCCGAGCGCCACTATTTTGATGTCATTGACCTGCTTGAAGAAAAAGGACATACAGTTATTCATTTCTCCATGCAGGACTCCCGTAACAGACCGTCGCCCTATAGTACATATTTTGTTTCGCATCTTGAATTGGGTGATATACAAAAAACGCCGCTTACCGTAGCCGGGCGCATTCTCTATTCTCGTGAAGCGGCGCGGAAATTATCCGCGCTTATTGATAAAACCAAGCCGGATGTTGCGCATGTTCATTTGGCTTATTACCATTTGTCCCATGCGGTTTTGCGTGTGTTGCGCAAAAAAAAGGTGCCTATTGTATACACCATACATGATTGGAAATTGATCTGTCCTCATTATATTTTATACCCAGAAGGCGCGTGTGGTGAAAAAAGTTATGCCGGCTCTGTATTCAATGCCATCCGTTATCGCTGTTTTAAAAACAGTTTTTTGGCCAGTACACTTGCGGTTGCCGAGTATCTATTGAGTAAGCGATGGTACCGCTACATTGATGCGCTTATTGCACCCTCGCAATTTGTTAAAGATAAATTTGAGTCGCTTGGTTGGCATGGTGCTCCCATTACCGTGGTTCCTCATTTTGTTGAGATACCTAATTGTACAAGAGCAGCACGATTATTTAAAACTGACGATACTGTGTTGTTTGCCGGACGTTTGGCGCCGGAAAAAGGGTTGCGATTTTTGTTATCCGCATGGGCAAAACAAAATATTCCGTACAGACTGCGCATTGCAGGCTCAGGGCCACTTGAAATTGAATTGAAGGAGTTTGTTAGGAAGCACGGACTCAAAGACCGCGTGGAATTTTTAGGATTTCTTGGTAAACAAGAATTGATCAAAGTCATGGTGCAAGCAGGGCTGTTGGTGATTCCATCTGAATTTTATGAAGCATTTGCGTACAGCGTTATTGAATCATCGGCCGCAGGATTGCCGGTGCTGTCCAGTAATATTGGTCCCACACCGGAGTATCTCAAAAAATCAGGTGGCGGGTGGGTGTATCCGCTGGGTGATCAAAAGGGCTTTTCCCGGCAGATTAACACTATAATGGGGGATGTTGAAGGCCGTAAAAAAGCAGCTCAAAAAGGCGCTGAATTTGTTAAACAATCGTTTAGTAAAGCCAAATTTTACGACCGGTTGATGAAGGTTTATGGGCGTGTATCCAAGCAAACATACTACAGTTCGGAACGTCCTCACGTCGCTAAGCCCTCCGCCTAAGGCGGAGGGCTATGCTTTGGCTGCGGCATGTTCCTCACTATAGTATGTTTGCTTGGATAGGTGTCTATGGGAAATCAGCAAAAAAATAAATTGTTTTTGCGCTATGTACAATACACCCGATATGGAATTGGATTTTTGATGTTGGTCATTGTGGTTGCGGGTTTGCACACCATAAGCCAAATCAGTTTTGCCAAAACGATTGCAGCAAAACAGACGGCCCCGCGGTTGTCAAACTATTATCTGAGCTGGACCCTAAACGAAGCAGTAATCAAAGAGCTTGCCAAGTGGGATATGGTGGTTATTGATATAGAGAATCAAGCGCACAATCCGGAAATGATCAAAGCATTGCGTCGTTTAAATCCCGATATTCTTATTCTGGCGTATCTTCCTGCCCAGGAAGTGTATCGTTCACTGCGCCAGTTTCAGGGAGCGGCGCAAGTGCGTTCAAAATTGTACGCGGGCATTCAGGATGAGTGGTGGCTCAAAACCGTGACCGGCAGTCATGCTGTTTTTTGGCCGCGTACGTGGCTACTGAATGTATCGTTTGACGCACCACGTGCAAACGGACAGCGTTGGATTGATTATTTGTCATCATTTGTAGTGAATGATATTTTATCAACGGATTTGTGGGATGGCGTTTTTTATGATAATACCTGGGACAATATTATGTTTATTGATTATAATATTGATCGCAATCGTGATGGGCAGATGGATGGCTGGGATGACACCAACGCGGCATGGAAGAAAGGTATGTCAGAGCTTTTTACGTTGACGCGGCAAAAATACGGCAAAGATGTTATTTTGTTTGGCAATGGTGATATTTTTCTGGAATTAAATGGTGTGCTCTTAGAAGGTTTTCCAAGAGCCGGGTGGTCAGAAACCATGCGTAAATATCAACGTTCCATTGATGAAAGTTTTTCTCCTTCAATTGGTTTATTAAATGCAAATACACACAACACCGGCAACCGTGATGATTACCAACTGGTGCGTTTTACGTATGGAAGCAGTTTGCTTTCCGACGGTTATTATTCTTTTGATTATGGTGATTGGAGCCATGAGCAGACCTGGTGGTATGACGAGTATGACGTTGCTTTGGGAAAACCGCTAAAAGCAGCGATGCTTGTTGGCGATGAGAAAAACAGCACGCCTTTCAGGTCCGGTGTGTGGCGCCGTGACTATGAGGGCGGTGTTGTGGTGGTTAATGAGACCACTAGCAAACAAGATGTTGGTTTGGGCGGTGAATTTGAACACATTAAGGGGAAACAAGACACTGCAGCCAACAGTGGTTTAATAGTGGACCGTGTTACGCTCGCGCCCCAAGATGCGCGCATATTGCTGCGTCCGGTTACGGAATTACGCGGACGGTTATTTCAAAACGGTTCATTTGTGCGCGTGCTTGACGCAAACGGCCAACCGGCGCGAAATGGTTTCTTTAGTTTTGAAAAAAAATTTGATGGTGGAACGCCATTATTGGTTACTGATTTTGATAATGGCAGCATTGATGAAATTGTGGGTATTTTTGGCCCTGAAGTACGCGTGTACACGCGCGGTTATTGGAATATTCGTTCTTCGTTTTATCCGTACGGTGAACAGTACAAAGGAGAATTTGACCTTGCAGTTGGTGATCTGGATGGTGACGGATATAACGAAATCGTTACAGTCAACCTTTCAGGGCGGCCTGAAGTGCGGGTGTTTTCCATAGCCGGAGAAACAGTGTTAAAAGGTGTTTTTCCTTTTGGTGTTGCGACAGGTGGAGCGCATATAGCGCTTGGTAATATTGACGGCAAGCTGGGAGATGAAATGGTGGTGGCAGAGCGTGGCAAGGGTTCTCGCGTTCAACTTTTAACCGGAAAAGGTGAGCGCATAAACGGTTTTTTACGGCCTTTTGGCGCGGAGTACAAAGGCGGGTTTGACGTTGCATTGGGGGATGTGAGCGGCGATAGCCGTACGGAATTGATTGTTGCCCCGCTTGATCAAAAAAAGCGTATGGTTCAGCTTTATGACAGCAAACAATTGGTTTTTATTTCATCGTTTGAATTGCCAGATGGCGTGCGCGGGCAGCGCTCACTTGACGCTGTTGACATTGACGGCGACGGCCGTGCCGAGATTGTGGTGTTTGGGCAATAAGTTTTGGGCAATAAAAACAAAACCGGTGGACTCGCGGGACAGAATTTTTTCGGGTCCGGATTCGGAGTACCTCATAGGACCCTCAAAAATTGTCCCGCTGCGTTCCCGGCTTTTGTTTTTATTGCCCTAGAAGTTTATTTCGCCAACCGGAACGCAGCGGCCACGGCGCGGCGTTTTTTGCCCGGTTTTACGGCCACGAGCTTTTCGTAGAGGTGGAGCGTATCTGAAGTGATAGTATCCCAGTTAAACAGATTGTTCACATATACCTGTCCGATTTTAGCGCGGCGTTCAAGTGTTATGCGGGGTGTGGCAAGGAGTTTTTTTAATTGGCGGGCCAAATCAGCGCTATTGCCGCTTTTAAAGTACCATCCGTAATCTGAAAGCGCCTCGCGGTTTTCATCAATATCAGAAGCCAAAAGAGGCCGACCATAGTTCATGGCTTCAAGCAGTGAAATGGAAAGACCTTCCAATTCACTGGGCTGCACCACGAGCGCCGCGTGTTCATACAGGGCGTGCAGTGCGGCACCGCTTTGGAATCCGGTAAAAATTATGCGTTTATCGCCGTGCGTTAATTCATGCAGGCGTTTGACATATAAGTCGGTAAAATGCCCGCCGCCGACAATCACCAATTTTTTTTTGGTGTTAAGCCCGGTAAAGGCAGTAATGAGATGATGAATGCCTTTGTGCGGGATAAGCCGTGTTACTACAGCTACATAATTGTTATGGGTCAAACCAAACTGGTTCTGAATAATCTGTTCGCTGTTTGTTATGGGTTTAACAGGGTTAATACCATTGGGAATATATATTGCTGTACAGTCGTATACCGCTAATGCGTACGCTGCAATGGTTTTTGAAACCGCAATGATTTTATGGGCAAAACGGCAGGTGCTCCATTCGCCCAAGCGCAACATAATGCGGGCAAAACCGCCCCATTTTTTATGTTTGCGGTCAATACAGTGAAACGTGGTAATCACTACGGTGTGCGGAGAAAAAATACGTGGAATCCAGGAAAGCAATGAAGGACCAACCCCATGAAAGTGGATAATATCGTGATGGGTTATCAGCGCATGAATAGTGCTTGTCAACGTGTGTGTGATGGTATCAAAATGTTTGGTATGCAATGTCGGCGTTGTTACAACGCGTATGCCTTGGAAGGTTTTTTTTTGGTAATCAGAAAACCACCGACGATTATAGACGGTAACTTCAATGCCACGTTTTGCCAGGCGCGTGGAAAGTTCTTCAACATGGCGTTCCACGCCTCCGTATGCCGCGGGCAATCCTTTTTGACCTATCATGGCTACACGCATAGTATATCATTACGCAAGACAATTGAGTATAGCACCATTTCATTTGTGTGTCAAGGCACTACTGCACCATCAAACATCTGTGCTTTTTGATCAGTTGGCAGGTCGGACGTAAGCGGTTGGCGCTCTTGTGTGTCTTGATTGTCAACGGTAAGGCGGCTGCCGTTTATAATAACGATGGATTTTCCCATGTGCACTGGCTGTGGGGTTACTCCCAGTTCAAAGAAAATATCAATATCATCGCCCGGATTGAGCACGTCCGCGCGCCATTCCATGGCATGTTCTTGTGAAAGATATGCTGCGGGTTTGCCTTCGGTAACACTGCCGTTTTCGGTTGCGCGTACATAGCTTGGAAGCGTGGCTTTGACAACCGCATTGCGGAATATTTTTGAACCACCTCTCACGTTCCAGTGCACCCAGTATTTTGTTTCACGTCCCACGGCTGGAGGTAACGGGCCGCGCCCGAGCTGGTCCCCAAACATATTAAAATAGCGCGCTTCATCGCTGACAGTGGGGAATGCCAAGAGCGCATAAGAAGATGATGCGCTTTTCAGCATTCCGGACAAGGGCGTGCCATTGTATTCAAGTGTGTAGTACAGTGTTGGTTCAAGAGTGATATTTTGTACCGTGTCTGTTTTTGGTATGGTTATGGTGCCTGCGGTTGTTGATTTTCGCGAGCGTTCAAGCACCTCTTTTTTGTGCCATGCAATTGTTTTATTTTGTAAATCAAGTTGCGACCCGCTTGAAAGGCGGATATTTTCCGATGCCGCAAGTTCAAACGTCCACTCAAGCAGCCGCCACTGGCCGTTGTTTTCCACAAATAAATCAAAGGGCAGCGGTGTACCCAATTCAGGTGGGTTTTGCCATGTTTCTTGCATACCAAAGCGTAGTTCCGGGCTCACCACGTGTACGGAGTTTTGCGTTTGTGTCAACATAGGAACAACGCCAGTAGGCAGGGTAATCAAAGGTTCAAGATGGGGAGTGATGTCATCTGTTTTATCAACTGTGGTTATTGCGGTAAAGGTAAATGATGCATCCGGCTGCCACTCATCAATGTGCCATGTATTCTCAACCAAAGCAGGCGATGCCTCGGTGGTGTGCGCAAAGGGTGGAGGAATTTTTACGTTGTTGAGCGTCAATCCGGACGTATTCTTGAGCGTGCTGGTTATTGTCAATGTACTGCCTTCCAGCACGGCTTGCGGGGCAATGGTTGAAAGAGTAAAAATACTGTTGTGCGCCGTAAGAGTTTTAATGGATGCTTTCCGTTCATTTTTTTCACGTCCTTTTTGATTGTAGGTTAATTCTGCGATAAGATTTTCCGTTTTGTCCGGGCTCATAAGTACAAGCGCCTCAAGTAAAACGTTTTTTTTGGTTTTTGGGGCAACCGTGTCTAAGGTAAATGACTGTTTGTTTTGATTCCAGCGTTCAGATGGTTCTCCTTTTTGAATAAGGAAACCATTGGGTGATTTTATGTTTAAAACAGCGTTTTCAAGTTCCGCATCGCTGGTATTTTCAATGGTTATTGTGGCAAAGGCAGGCGCTCCGTTTTTTTGGTCAGTTTCACCTATGGCAATACTAAGCTCTATAAATTTAGTAACTGTTGGTTCATAGAGCATAAAAAAAACGCCTGTACCAAGCGCAATGAGCGCAACACCAAGCAGGGCGAGGTCGGCGATAAAAAGTTTTTTGGCGTTTGCGTGGCGTTCTTTGTAGCCCTCTTGGAAGATTGATTTCCAAAACGATTGTTGTTTTCCTCTGCGCAAAACACAGCCGAGCGTACTGAAATGTCCTTTTGATTTTTGCTCGCACGCAATCAAGGCCTTCATGAGCGCCGGGTCAACTGTGTGTGCTTGTTTTTTGATGTTCAAGAGGGGCATAACATTATACCCCTAGTATACCATTAAACGGACGGGTTGTCGCTTGTATTTTCTGTAGGACTTACGCGTTTGGCGCATAACTTTGTCAGAAGCTGCGTTTTGTGCTCGCCGTAGCGCTGCTACGCCTCGCACAAATCCTCGCTTCTTTCGCGTTTTGCACTCAAACGCGTAAGTCCTCTTCTGTTTTGCTTTGTGGAGAAGGGGGAGTATTTTTTGGGTTAGGGCTGTAGAGCTTGTTGCGAATGCGCCATTTCTCAACAAATTGACCTAAGCCACGGGTTGCGAGTTTGTTGCGTACCGTGGTTTTTTCCTGTGACCATTTTATTAAACTTTCAAAATTGAGTTTATAGCGGCCGCCCACGATAATATATGTTACTTCTTGTTCTTTAATGGCACGACGTACTGTTTGGGCACTGACACCAAAAAGTCGAGCTGCTTCACTGATGGAAAGCCGTATGGGTTCTGATTTTTGGTTTTTTGTGTCTTCCGGCATATTTTTGTATACACAACTGTATACAAACGTACTATATCATGGCTCAAAAGACGTGTCAATCTTCATGGTTTGGCAAAGCGTCAATATCAAAATTTGTATACGCTTGTGTATACAAAACGGCAAATAACGATAAAAATAAACCGATGGACTCGCGGGACAGAATTTTTTTTGGTCCGGATTCGCCTGCCGATTCGGCGGGCTCTACTCACTTTTTTCACTATTGTTTTTGAACTCATAGCGAGTTTCGCTGAAATATAGATTA
>Ga0209211_10010977_pt1 | contig 11698 bp, 13 predicted proteins | sample RifGroA2_FD_183992 | JGI IMG/M metagenome (GOLD analysis project Ga0209211, IMG submission 183992) | Groundwater microbial communities from Rifle, Colorado, USA - Groundwater A2 (SPAdes) (version 2) | ecosystem: Environmental > Aquatic > Deep subsurface > Groundwater | place: Rifle, Colorado... | reverse complement strand
TTTAGCGAAGGCGGGGAGGGCTTGGAAAATAATTAAAAAAACTAAAAAACATTAGGTAATTAGTGGATGTTTTTTTTAGTGAGCGGGTTTAGTTTTTGAGGGAGTATTTTCGTAAAATAATTTTCTTTGGTCTTCATTTGCGCGTCTAGCCGCTTCCATAATTACTTTCTTTTTTTCTTCTGGAGACGCACGCAACAAAAAATCGGAAAGCCCCGCGTATTCGGAGTTATTTTCCTTATTTTTTCGTTTGAAAATGTTTTTAATTATATCAATCATAGTAATTTTTCTAAACTTTCTTTAGTATATCTTTGTTCCAAATAATCGTCAATCTGCTTGCTACTTGGTGTTATCTCAATAACATCCTCTACTGCGTGTGTCTCAAAATTCTTTTTTACCAAAAAAATAACAACTTTTTCATTGAAATCCAACCTGATTTTGTTTACTGTTTCCCTTGAATTAAGAAATTGTTCCATAAAAATATCTTTAGGAATATTTCGCCCTTCTATTATTTCTCGCGCTCGAGTAAACTTCCAAGCCACTTCCGGTTTCTGATAAACATAGAAAATAAAAACCGCTCTATTTCTTGATAATGATCTGTCAATATTTTCTTTAGCTTTTTCATATTTTGAAAATGTTCCATCAAGAAGAAAAGTTTGTTTTTGATCAAGAACGATATCGTGGATTTTGTTCACAATCGCAGATACGGCTCCTTGAAAAAGATATGAATTTTTTCCGTTATAGCTTGAAAAGTATTTTCTCAATTCGTCCGCGTCGATACGAACAACTTTGTGTTTTTTATTTTTTTCTAAAATATCAATAAGGTTTTCTGAATATTCTGTTTTTCCGGCGCCAGGCGATCCTGCCATAAAAATAGAAACAGGAATGGCATCTGGTAAATATTTTTCTAAAGCGGTCAGTTCTTTGGCTATGCGGTTCTTATTTCGTTTGGCAAATTCAACGGCTTCAGCGATTATTTTTTCATCTTCATTATTCATAACTGTATTTTAGCAGAAAAAGCTTCATTTAAAATCCCCTTTTCCAGCAGTTTTAATTCTTTTTCGGAAGCGGATTGGAAACACACAAAACACATTCGCTTGACATCAAAACTTATAAAAAGTAATATAGTGGCATAAATGGACACCTAGTCCTTCCTCCCTTCGGGGAGTAAAGAGTAAAAACCGGAAAAACTCATTGAATCAATTCAATGAGTTTTTCTTTTAATTTTCCGTAATCGCCTTTGCTCATTCTTCCTGTAGCATAAGACAATCTTTTGGAATCAAATAATCTGATTTGGGATAAAATTGCCGTGCTTATTTGACCTTTAAAAACAAAACTATTGTAAAACTTGTCATCTTTCTTTGTTCTTGTTAACGGTATTCCCAAAAAGACATTTTTGGAAAATTTTTTATACACAACAACTGGTCTTAAAAATTCTTCCCCTTTCCCGTTTTGCTCAAAACCGATATTTTCGCCAATTTTGATAAACCATATTTCTCGCTCGTGAAATGTCTTTTTGTTTTCCGCATCGTCTATAACCTTTTTAATTGTGTTCCATTTGTCAAAATCTTTTTTATGGGTTTTTGTGTTCATATTTTTATCTCAATTATACCACAAGCTTTTTCTCTATTTATCAAACGCCGCCCTTAAAATCCCCTTTTCCAGCAGTTTTAATTCTTTTTCGGAGGCGGATTGAAAGACTTGGATTTTTCTGACTTTTTCGGAGAGTGAATCAAGATATTTGACGATTTTCTTTTGTTCGGAGAGAGGAGGGAGAGGGATTATAATATTTTTTACACAATCCCTTTTTCAATTTCTTCTTCTACTTTTCTTTTGGCTTCTTCCAAAAGTTCTTTGCTTTCTTTTCTTAATCTGTGACTTTCTTGGATTTTTTCAGAGATTTGTTTTTGGATTGATGGTTTGATGAGTGGGATTTTAAGATTTAAAATATCTTCATCTTTAATTACTGGGTATGAAGTGCCACAATTATATCTCAATAACAATTCTTTGATAAAAATAGTTTTTAGAAAAATCATCAAAACTTCTTTTTTGTATTTCGTTTTTTCTTGCAAAACTGTAAAAGCCCCACTTCCTAGTAAGTTATCAACTTCAAAATCTATAAATGAAATAGCTCCACGATATGGTCTAACCTTTGAAATTAATAAATCATCTTTAAATAATTTTCTTTTTCCATTTGCGGGAACATTTTTTATTTCAACTCTATTTGGTGTAATTTCGCCATTTGAAACATTTACATCACTAATCTCAATGTAATTACAATAATCTCCATCTTTTTTTGATAAAGTAGTATTTTGTTTAAATTGATTTTTCACAAAATCCCATCCGCCCTCATACTCCTCAATTTTCTTGATAATTTCCGCGTACTTCGGCTGAAAATATTCGCTGTCGTATCTGCGAGCTTCTTCAATTTCTTTTTTTGTGGTGGAAAAAGTAAGTTCGTGTTTGACTTGATAATCCAAAAGTCCAAGTTCTTGCAAAAGTAATTCTTCGGCTTCATGGTAGAGTTGTTTTGATTGGGTTTGTTTTTGATGAGCTAATTTTACAATTTGTTCGATTTGAATTTGGAAGGATCGAGGAAGAATGGGGATTTTTAAATTTCTAACTTCAAATAAATCAAAATTGTCTCTTGCATTACCACCCCGTGATCTTGAAATTTGTAATTGTATATTTCTTGTTCTGAATAAAATGTTAAAATATTCTTTTGAGAGTTCATTTTTAGGAGATATTATTGCAACAGCTTGATTACAATTTCCTTCTTCTGTTAAATCATAAAATCCAACTTCACCTATTGTCGCACCAACAATAGCCAACAATGTATCTTTTGGTTTTATTATTGATCTTTTTTTCAGTTTATTATATTCACTGGAAACAAAAACTAGATCATCTCTATTTATACCAAAATTTTTGAAGTTTTGGCTTCTAACAAAAGGAATGCCATCTGTAATATAATCAAATCCTTGCCATAAAGGAGTTTCGCCTTTTGTAATATCTCTTTCTACCATGTTAATGCATCTTTCCCATTTCTTTTTGGAAATTATTTCATCATTTTTTGTATACTCAGGCCTAAAATACTCCGCATCATATCTGTGAGCTTCTTTGACATCCGCATATTTTATGTAGCTTATTTGTGGCATGTTAATTTTCTAATTGAGTAAATTTATTTTTAATAAACTCAAAAATCTTTTTGAAATTTTCTTTTGTTTTTTGAGATAATTCTATTTCTGTTTTATCTATATAACACTGTTGAATAACACTATTAAATTTACCCTTGTCATAAATCAAAGATTCTGGAATAAATAATTTTTGAATTTTTATTTTATCTTCATCCCTAAATAAATTTTCAGTTGTAAAATTATCAAAAAGCAGATCTATTTGCTCTAAAGTAAAAATTCTATCTTTTAATTCTTCGGAAACATCTTCTGTATATTTTCTTTTCCAATATTTACCTTTCCCATTTTCCTTTGTTAAATCACCGTCTGCATCAAAAATTGCAATAAATTTTTTATTATTTGCTAAATAATCTCTTAATAACTGATCGTACGCACTCACCCCAGAACCAGGATAAAAATTAAAATCACTAGTATCGGCTAAAATTTCTTTAATCCACTTAAAAGTATAATAATCAAACTTTCCCTCTGTTAAGATGATATTCGTTTTTGGATTAAACATATGCTCTTTAAATTCTAGAGCATCTAATAATGTCTTAAAATGCATTGTGTGTTTTGGATTATCGAAACTATCACCAGAGGAAAAATGACGATACTGATACGCCTTTATGTCTTGAGTATAAAATAGATCTTGATCATCTTTTTTACCTTCATCTTTAACAATAAAACTATTCAAAATATTTTTATCATCTATTAAATATGGGCTATGTGTTGAATAAATAATCTTTGCCCCATTAGAAATATCTAAAAATATACTTAACAGCTCTTTTTGTGCAGATTCGTGTAAATTACTGGCTGGTTCATCAAACAAAAACAAATACTCTCCATTCTCTCCCTCTCTTTTTTTTCTAAATTCTGTAAATAATATAAAAGTAAAGAACCAACGGAAACCTAAGCTGCCTTGATTGACTTTAAAACCGATACCGCCAACAGAAGTCTCAATACTCATAGAAACACCTTCGTTAACGAACTGATTTTTGATTACCTTTATTTGTGTGATTGGTTTGTTTGGAAAAATAGACTTCCATTTTTCAATTATTTTACAGTTTAAAATGGTTTCAATTTGAGTAACTATGGAGTTTGCTGCTGAAATATCTTCCGGTTGTTGACTCTTTAATTTTGTCAGAAAATCATTAGCTGAGTTTTTTAAGTTTATACACTTTAATACATCATCAATAATATTTTTATATTCTGTTAGAACTAACTTATCTTCTTCATTTTTATTTGACAAAGAATCTATATTTTCTAAATAAATCCATTCTGGAAAATCAAAAAGGAAGTTTTGAAAATATAATATTTTAGGCAAATCTTTTTTAATTTCACTTACCACTTCATTCCACAGAGCATTATCTTCAGTATGTAAATTTTTAAAATTTCCATCTGATCTTTTTTTTACAAAAATACCCATTTCATTAAAAACCCAACTATCGCTTTCTTTTTTTTGAAATTTAGCATTTTCAAAAGACCATTTTCTTGTAATAGTGATAATTTTAATTTCTTCTTCTAAGTAAGAGAACTTCTCTTTTATTTTATCTGCAATATTTTGAGTATTGTTATTTTCTAACAAAATAGAAGCTGAAATCTCTATTATTCCCGTGAAATTACTAGATTTAGATTTGGGTATAAAATTAAACAATTCATCGTCACTAATTTCATTAAAATTTTGAAAAAAATTTATAGCCTCAAGTATGCTGGTTTTACCAGATTCATTTAACCCTACTAATGGAAAAATGTTTCCATTAGGATATTTTGAAAGATCTATCTCAAGACTTTGAATCCCTTTAAAATTTTTAATTGTAAATTTTGAATATTTCATACTATTTCCAAAAACTTAATTTCTGCAATATTTTTGAGATCGTGTTTTTGGATAAGATGATTGTGTTCATCAAGTTTCCTTTCGCCTTTTTCATCGGTTTCATACATTTCCAGTCCAGAATTATCTTTTCCGCTATTTTCACTCACTGCCATAAATATCTCATAATCACCGACCTTTGGATTGATTTTTTCATCCCATTTCTGGATAAACAGAACAGATGTTTTTGTCCCTGTGTGTGGCTTAAAAGTATTACCATCGAGTCCGACAACTGCAACAAGCCTTGCTCTTTCCATTACAAAATTTCTAATCTTTTCATCACTGGTATTATTAAATCTTCCTTGTGGTAAAACAATCGCCATTCTTCCGCCCGGTTTGAGGAAATCCAAGTTTCTCTCTATAAACAAGATGTCGCGAGAGACTTTATTAGATTTCTTCCCTTTAGCATCAAAAGCCACTTCATAATTTGAAATGAGCCTACTGTCTTTGATGTCTCCAGCAAAAGGCGGATTCGCCATTACAATATCAAAATTAAATTCTTTGGGATTTTGACGATTTTTTGCCAAGTCAAGAAGTCTGTAATATCCATCAAGATATGTTTTTGCCCATGAGCTATCTTTGAGTTTTTCTTCCCATCTCGTGTAATCCAAAGTATTTAAATGTAAAACATTCGTTTTTCCGTCTCCTGCAATCATATTGAGGGTTCTGGCAACACGCACGGATTTTTCATCAAAATCTATCCCGAAAACTTTATCAACAAAGTTTTTTTGCTCACTAGTTAGTTTTTGATTTGAGAAATTAGCAAATTGTGCCTTACCTTGATTGACGAGTTTTTGCCAAACATTAAAGAGAGTATGTACGGTAAATCCGCAACTTCCGCAAGCTGTATCAATCATATATTCATTTACTTTTGGATTCATCATATACACGCACATATCAATCACATTTCTTGGTGTGAAATATTGCCCTTTTTCTCCTTTGGCTGACTTATTTACAAGATATTCAAATGCTTCGTCTATAACTTGAAGATTTGAATTAAAAAGTTTTACATTTTGCAAAAAACCTACACAGATTTGTAGATGGTTCTCGTCGGTAATTCTTAGTGGTTCGCCTTGTTCAAAAATACCTTGCCATTTTGCTTTGGCTTTTTTGTAGAGTTCATTGATGACTTCTTTTGTACGATGAGCATCGCCACGACTTCTAAATTCAAGTTTTCTAAACTCTTCATTATCTATTTGCTCAAGAATCTGTTTATCGGTAAAATCTGAATTTTGTCTTTTGATAATCTTGTATTGTGTTTCAATATTTACTCTATCATCGGCACTTTCCATTTCATCATAGAGCTTCGTGAAAATCAGTTTAAAAACCTCTTCAAATACATCTACACCAGCATTTGCTAAAACTTCATCTTCCATTTCTTGAATCAAATCTTTTAGGGATTTTCTTTCTTCAGTAAGCCTGTCTTTACCCATCAATTCTAGATAAGTAAATCTTTCGTTTTTTACATCGTCAATCGTTTCGCTTGCTTTTGGAATATCAGAAAGTGGCTCAAAATAATTTGGATCAAGTCTTTCATAATAATTTATTTCAACTCCGTTTGTCCAAACAGCAAGCGGTGCGCCTGTGGCGTTGGTATAACTTTTCAACTGGTCTTTTCCATCTTTGGCATTGTGTTTTTTGATCTCAAGTACACAATAAATACTAGTTTTGTCGGTTTTATTAAAAATAACGATATCGGCAAATTTCTTTTCTCTGCCAAAATTTACCGTATATTCAACATCAAGCAAATCAACAGAATAACCATATTCATTGATAAGTTTATCGAGCATAAGCTGTCTAACGATTTCCTCAGGCTTTACTTGAATATCTTTATTTCTTTTAAAGCATTTGAGAAAAAGCTTGTCTCCTTTTTCAAAAATACTATTTTTAATCCTATCGATACTTTCAGGCGAAAAAATTGTAAGATCATATTTCCCATCTGATTTGATTATTTGTGATAAATTTATTTTGTTCATATACCTTTAATTCTACGCCATTTCCGCCAATTTAACTATTATTTCCATCTCTTTTTGCTTGCTTTTTGACAATCTGTCGTGTTCCAAAAAAGCGTCTCCGTTTGTGCTGTAAACAAAAGGAATATCAAGGGTCTCGGCGTAATTTAAGGCCTGTTGCATGCCGGAACCGACAGAATGATTGCTATCTTTTGCTTCTATGATGGCTATGGGAAAATTGTTTTTATAGTAAATGATAAAATCAGCGCGCTTTTTCTCGCCTCTTGTGGCAATTTTGCCTTTCACGATGATTCTTCCCGCCGTAAAAGTCGTCTGTTCCCTGATTTGTTTTTGAAGATCCCAACCGGCCTTAACGATTGCCGGCAAAACATACTTGGAACAAATGTCCTGTTCGGATAAGGATTTTTTACCTGTTATTGATGTCATCAAGGCAATTTTACCATTTTTTAGCTCAAATCACAAGGTTTTTTTATTTTTTTTCCTTGACAGTAGGAAAACAAATTGGTAATATGATGCGGTAAAAAGATCCTTTACAAGCGAAAAAAACGGTTAATTTTAGTTTCTAATTTCAAACAGTTTCAGAAAAGGAGAAATGAAATGAGCGATGATTTGAATGACGGCGTTAACAATTTGATTTTAAAAAAGGACATTTATAATCTTAGGATTAAAACAACTCTTATTGCTGTCCAAGATATGAGCTTTGAGAGGTTTTTGAAAATACATCTTGAGATTGGACCTGAAATATCTCCTTGCGATTTATTCCGAAATGCCATTACCGATTCTTTGTCGGCGGTTGAGTACGCAATCAAGGAAGATGACAAAGAGCTCCTCAAGTATGTAGACCTCTTGATCGAAAAACTTGACAGCGAACAGGGTGATGAAGAAAATATTCCTCTCGGCAAATTATTTGCCAAGCTTCTTGAAAAGGCAAAAAGTGTTTGCCATGCGGGATTGCCTGTTAAAGGGATGGTTGTTACTTTTGAGTATGGCCACCTTTACAGGGCATTTAATGAAAAAATAGTCCCTTCAAGGTCAAGGAAGCAGAATAATAATGTCCCATATTCTAATAATTAAAGTTGCGCATAGAATTTAATCGCTAAACTGCGAAAACCCCTGTTATAAGAAATTAGACAGGGGTTTTGTTTTACTTCAATCCCTTGCAATTCGCAGCGGGAGTAAAGCCGGCTTTTTGAGCCTCCGCTTCGGAGGCGAACCAGATTTTGTTTTCTTCTTTGATTTTTGAAACTCCTCCGCACCAGGGGAAGTAATATTTTGTCCCAAATTTTGACGCGACGAAGGATTTTTTCGATGGATTTTGAGCTGTTTTGACGGATGCCGTATTTTTATTGGATATGGATTCGTTTGATGAGGGCGATAAAGATAAATTTTTTTCAATTAAAATAGGTGATCTCTTCCCTTCCAAAGCGGACAGTCTGCCCAGTCCGAATCCGGCGAATGCCACGAGGATAATGACAATCGCGGTGAAGAAATCGGTGCGGAAAGCTATCTTTGCCTTATGTTTGAACATATAAGCCGAATTTCCGCCCCAGACCTTGATTTTTAATAAGATATCTTTTATACTCATTGAGTTATTATATCAAACAAATTTAATGTTATGAGTTCATACTTTATGGACTTTATGACTTTGTAGACTTTGGACTAAATTATATGGCAACAAAAAAAGCGGCAGGCGTATCAAAAAACGGGAGAGATTCCAATCCGAGATACCTCGGGATAAAGCTCTATGCGGGAGAAACGGCTAAAGTCGGCTCTATTTTAGTGCGCCAAAAAGGACGAAATGTCATTGCCGGCCAAAATGTCGGCGTCGGCAAAGATCACACTCTTTTCGCCCTCAAAGACGGCAAAGTTGAATACGGACACAAAAGAAAAGGAAATTTTGACTCAACGTGGTCGGTGAAAAAGATTGTCAGTGTGGTATAAAGATAAGTTTTAAAATAAGCAGTTTAAAACCCTCAATTCCGCGGGTAGCGGAATTGAGGGTTTTGATTGTCATTTACAGAATATTCAAGACAAAATTCTGCGAGGCCTGATTTGTTCATCAAAAGATTGAAAAAATCTTCTTGCCCATGTACTATCTAGAGTTTCTCGTTTTTCTCCTGCGTCAATAGCAGAGATTGTCGCAGATATTTTCTCAAATAATGAAATATCAAAACTTCCTGAATTTATGTCAGCAAGAGCGACAAGAGCATATCCATATAATCTTATTCCTTCCCATAGTCCTGATATGTCACTGATTTCCTCTCCTGTGCATAATTTTGATGCCTTTATTATTTTATCAAGTATCAATTCCTTGCCTCTTAATAAAGTTTCTTTTTGCTTTTCAGTTAACTCCCCTCCTTCTCCGTACTTTAAAAGAATTGAAATTATTTTTTGAGACAGAAGTGACAATTGCATCAAAATACCTCTTTCCGCAAGTTCGTTTGGCATTTATAACTCCTTTCTCCCGTATAAATAAGATTTTATGAATTAATTTAAGACAACTTTGTTCTTAAGACAGAATACCTGTAATCAAGATTTTTGCAAGACTTTTTAAAATTAGACAGCTTTGACAACAAGATTGAATTTTACCGTCTTGTCTGCCACTTTGACCGTGATCTCATGCTCGCCGACTTCTTTGATGGGTTTTTCAAGAATTAGGAATTCGGGCAACATATCAATTCTCGTCTGCTTTTTTATTTCGGGAATAATCTGTTCCTTGTGTATGCCGGCAAAAAGATGCCCCTTTGCGTTAGCTTTTTCCGACATCTCAACCTTAATCCCGTCCAATTCTTTCAAATTCATTATCAAAAGGTCTTCTTGAATCTTCTTATGTTCTAAATCAGTCCTCTTTTTAATATCAACCTCTTTCATATTTTTATCCGTCGCGTGAACAGCCAGCCCTTGAGGAATAAGCATATTTAAAACATAGCCGTCTTTGGCTTCTTTGATGTCATATTTCTTCCCCAACCCTCTCACATCTTTCAAAAGTATTATTTTCATACTTTTAGATTATCATAATGCCGATTGAAATTCAATCAAAACGGTTCTAAATGGTTCTAAATATAAATATCAGTGTTCAGCTGTTCAATAAAAATGTGTATCCTATTTCAGCGATAGCAAAATTAAGGTGCACATTTTATTAACAAATCAATTTCATCTTTTTATAAAATAAAGGGAGCAAGAATTTTCTTGCCCCCTTCAATATCCGGGAAATTGATTACTATTATCTAGGGCGCTAGCATTAGCTTTTTCTCAAGGAGGCGGCCGCAGGTTAAATGATACCACTGCAATCCTATATTTTTTTCACAAACCTTTTTAAGTTCTTCTATTGAAGGAAGGTGAAGTTTTTCCTTATCTCCTGTCTTTGCGTAAGTGATAAAGTTGTTCAATGCGGTTGAAAACAGTCTTGAGCAATGTTTGCATTCTTTGAGGCCTCTTTTTTCTGCCTCAAAATTTTTTAACATCCCAAATGTTATCTCGTAAATTCTTTTGCTGGTCTCAAGCCATGGGTTCGGTTCAAATTTTTCCCGAAACTTCCATAAGACATTTGAAAGCTCCAAGAGAACAACCGTCCAATCATGCCATTCTTGCTTTGTCAGATAACCATCTACAAGATGACTGTTTAACTTGAAGCGTATGAAAAATGCCTCATAAAATTGAATGGTTTCGGGAATGTTTTTATCCTGCCCGTCTATCACGGTCAGAACATCAAGAAAATCTTTTGCCTCAACTAACATTCCTATAACCCCTTTTACTCTCTTGGGTTTTTTGTCGCTCAAAGCCTTTAAAATATACTCTTTCAACGACGGCGCTTTTCTGGTCATTATTTCCTCCCTATTTTTTAAAGTAGCCCCAAATATAAAGTTAAAGAACTTCTAAAAAATACCCTAAATTAAAATAACATCTTATTCTGAAAATTCAAAATGTTAACAAAATTTATCTTCTACTTGCCCCAATTCTTGAGAACATCTATCGCCTTGTCCGTCTGCGGATCTTTGCCTTTTGAGAATTCTTCCGGAGTCAATTTGACTTCAAAATCCGGAACCAAGCCGTTTTCCGAGATTGAATTTCCAAGCGGCGTGAGCCATCTGGCTATTGTAACCTTGAGAGAAGTTTCGGGAGTGATTTTAACGACTTCCTGCACCGAGCCTTTTCCGAATGTCTTAGTCCCGACGAGTTTGGCGATACCGTGCTCTTTGAGCGCGCCGGCGAGAATCTCGGAAGCTGAAGCTGAACCGCCGTCCACAAGCGCCACCATCTTCAAATTGCTGTTGAATATGTCGTATCCCTTGCTTCTGTATATTTGGTTAGGAGCATTTTTGCCGAAATCCTCGCTCACAATGACCTTACCGAGCGGCAGAAACCAGCTTGCCATATCAACCGCCGCTTCCAGATAGCCACCGGGATTGCCCCGCAAATCAAGAATGAGCTTATCGGAATCCGACTCTATGAATTCGCGAAGCGCCTCCCTGAAAAGATTAGGCGACGCGGAATAAAAATTATAAAGTTTAATTATGAAAACCCCGTCTCTGATCTCCGTGTCAACGGTCGGAATATTTATGACTTCTCTGGTAATAGTGAATTCAAGCGGCTCTTTCTTCCCTTCTCTGGCTACGGTAATTTTCACTTTCGTGCCAACTTTGCCGCGGATGAGCTTCACCGCTTTGTCAACGCTCATATTTATCGTT
>Ga0209211_10010976_pt1 | contig 11698 bp, 11 predicted proteins | sample RifGroA2_FD_183992 | JGI IMG/M metagenome (GOLD analysis project Ga0209211, IMG submission 183992) | Groundwater microbial communities from Rifle, Colorado, USA - Groundwater A2 (SPAdes) (version 2) | ecosystem: Environmental > Aquatic > Deep subsurface > Groundwater | place: Rifle, Colorado... | reverse complement strand
TTCCAGGTTCAAAAAAGGCGTTCCCGGCCTATTTGACGGTGAACAGAAAGCCCCTGAGCAGTGACTTTAGATTTGGACTAATTCGCGCTCACTGGCGCGACATTTTCCGGCATTCTTCGAGGATGATTTTTGGCTGGAACGCCCTCAAAAGCTCCTAGGAATAATGGTCTGCAAGCAGGCAATTTTTTAGGGGCAAAAATATGAAAATCTCAAAACAGGAAATGACACGACATTTGACACGACCTCCCGTCATGCACATGGTCGTGTCGAGCATATAAACAAAATGACACGACTTTTACACGACATTTTTCAGCTCTCTTCGAGGAGAAATTCCAGCCGAAACGCTCCTAAAACTCCCAACAAATAATGGGTATCTGTTCAGATTCGCCGATAGTTTCATAGATTTTCGCTCCCTTCTTTTATCGCGACCAATATGAGCTGCAAAAATTGCAAACGGCTCGAACAGCGGATAATCCAGCTTGAGAAACTAGTGGCAGAACTTGAAGCAAGGCTGGCCCGCCACGAGAATTCCAATACCCCGCCATCAGCTGGCGGAAGTTATCCCCAACGGGAACCATCTGGAAAACCGCCTGGAGCCCAGCTGGGTCATGCTGGGACAACAAGAGAACAGAAGAAACCTGACGAGATAAGAGATGCCCCTTCTCTTACAAAATGCCCTGAATGCCAGCATATGCTTGGAGATCCAATAGGCGCAATCCCCTGCATTTTCGAGGACATTCCAAAGCCCCAGCCAGCCAAAATCATCCAGGTCAACCAGAGCATCTACGAATGCCCTGGCTGCGGGGAAATCCTTATTGCCGAAGATTCCCAATGCCCAAAGTCAGGAAGATTTGGTTTCAACCTCATTGCCGAAGCAGTCATGATGAGGTTCGAGCAGAGGCTTCCTCTGCGCAAAATACAGCAGGCACTGCACAATCAGTTCCAGTTGGATTTGACGCCTGCTTCCATCTGGATGCTCATCAAGAGGGCAGCCGCCGCAGGAGAGGAGGAATACAACAAAATCTTCAAGGAAATGTACAAACAAAATGTGGTGAATGCAGACGAAACCAACCGCAATGTGAATGGAAAAGTGCGCTGGCTATGGGTGTTCGTTTCTGCCGCTTCTATCCTTTATCTGGCTGGAAGAGGTCGAGGAAAGAAAGCCATTGAAGACGTGCTGGGGGAGGATTTCAAGGGCATTCTTGGTTGCGATGGATGGAAGCCCTACACACTCATCAAATTGCTCCAGCGCTGCTGGGCTCATCTGTTGCGTGAATCCAAGACGCTGTCCCAGAGGTTCAACAGGGCATCAACCCGTCAAATACATTCATCACTCAAGGAATTGTTCAAGGCTGCTGATGGTGCACAGAAGGCAGAATTATCCGCCGCTGAGAGACAGAGAGTTCATGACAGACTGAATCAGATGCTCCTGGGCGTTATCCAACTTGCCAAGGAGCATAAGAAAAGCCTGAAGTTTGGGGAGAAAATTGAGAATGGGATGGGGCACTGGTTCACAGCAGTTCTCCACCCAGAGGTGGAACTCACCAATAACGTTGCAGAGAGGGCTTTGCGTGAGTCAGTCATTCAGCGCAAAATCAGCGGCAGCCTGCGATCGAAAGATGGTGCTCATGCAATGGAAATTCTCATGACTTTACTGGCAACATGGAAACTGCGGGGGAAAAATCCCCGCGAAATGTTGCTGCAGACACTGCAGGGGAGCTAAACAGATACAATAATTGTATGTAACGTGCCGCGCCTGCCTGGCGCTGTGTGGCATTTGAAAAATGCCCGAAAAAGAATTGCCTGCTCGGGAAAAGGGGTTTTAATCCCTGCCATCGAATAGCCAAGCATGGAGAACCCTGCGCTGATTGAAAGCTACCTGCGCTTCTGTGCCTACCGGGACAAGTTTTTGCGGGAGAAGCATATCAATCTTGAAACCGACCAGTGGTTCTACCCTACTACGCTCCTGCCCCTTGCGGATTTCATCAAGGAGCACAAGGGCATGAAGTGCACCATGCCGTCCAACGAGGTAACGAAGAACTATATCGCCTCCATCATGGACGGACCGGATCCAAAAGCGGAATCCCTATCTTACTGCCCTATGGTCAGCCTGCCAACACAAAAGGACTGGGCAGAGAACGCCCTTGAGCCGCTTTACAAAGTCCAGGACAACGGCCGCTACTGTGGAGGGGAGAACGCCTTCAAGTACATGATAGGTGAGCTATTCGACAACATCTACCAGCACTCGCACTTCAGGCACGCATTCGTCACGGCTCAGCGATATGCAAACTTGGGCTTTACCGAAATCTGTGTTTTCGACGATGGCATCACCATACCCGGCAGCTTCGAGAAAAGCGACAAGGAGACGATACGCCCGGATGTCCAGGCAATCGCACAGGCATTGCAGGGAGCGACCACCAAGGACGAGGACCGCGGGTTTGGGCTTGGAACCTGCACAATCATAGCCACCACCGCGCTCAAGGGAAAGCTGATGGTGGTTTCCGGATCGGGGCTTGTCCATCTTGCGCACGGGCAGGAACACATATTCCGGGACCTGTCATCCGACAGCAAGCTCCACCTCCACGGAACGCTCGTCAGCCTCCGCATCCCGATAAATGAGGGCAAAGTCGACATCACAAAGTACGTGGAGAAGAAGCTTGTCCTGTAGCCAGCCTTGGCAGGGTGGGGATATTTATACCTCGCCGGTGGTAATACCTCAGTCGGGGCGATGTTCCCGGCGGGGTATCGACATGGCAAGGAGGAAAGAGGAAATGTTTGCCCTAAAGGACATGCTGTCTCCGGACCTAGCCCTGAGGGACACTGCTGATCGCCTATTTGATACTGTGGAGGATTCACCAGACAAGAAGATTGTAATGGACTTTTCCAAGGTGCGCTCCGTCACCCGCTCCTTCGCGCACCAGTATTCCATCCGCAAGAAGGCGAGCTCCAAGTCCATTGTGGAGAAGGCAGTGCCGGTCAACATCAGGAAGATGTTCATGGCAATCAGGCGCCCGGCGCGGAGAAGCAAGCTCGTCATGCTGAACCGGGCAAAGTTCAAGCCGCTAAAAGTGGACCTGCGGACCTACTTGTTCTGATGCCTTTGTGGTTTGCCGTGGGTTTTCTTTGACGTTAAGTTAGACTCCTTGGCTTTCTTCCCTTCCAGTTATTTACTGCAGCCCTGAGGCACCCGATTGCAGAGGAATATTCGCCGTTTCTTTTCAGGCTTCCCGCAGTTTCCTCCTGCGATCCTGCATTGATCAGCGGCATTTTTATCGCTGGATTGCTTGCCCTTGATTTTATCAATTCGGCGATTTCATCCGGGATTTTTTTGGTTGCGGTTTTTTCTTCCACAGCAGGCGTTGAATTTTTTTCCTTGCTCCCGAACATTTTGCTGAAGAACTCGTTGACCTTAATCCCTGCCCGGGGTGTGCCCATTTTGAAGCCTTCTTTTTTCGGATTTGGATTGGTTTTCACTTGTTTCCTTTCCATAGCATGACCTGTGCCAAACAAATATAATCCACTTATATGCATTTAATACCAATATATTTATAATCGCGGCTGATGCCTTCGGGATGTGTTTTTAAGCACAAAAGCCAATTAAGCCTATGCGAATAGCGCTTTTCACGGACAGCTACCTGCCCAATACCGACGGAGTGGTCTCCTCAATTCTCGCTTTGAAGAAAGGCATTGAGAGGCGCGGGCACTCCTATGAAATATTCGCTCCTGACGCGCCGGGCTCCAAGCCCGAAAAGGAAGTGCACCGCTATTTTGCTGTAAAATTCCCGCCCTATCCCCAGTACCGAGCAGCGGTTTTTCCCTATGTGCCTGCGAGCATGGCTGAAAAGACAGGAGTTAAAGTGGTGCACTCCAAGGCAATGATGAGCATGGGCGTATCAGCCATGAGCTTTGCAGGCAGGGCGCGCTTGCCATCCATGGCCTCGCTTGAGACCATGATAAGCGACGGAGTTCACTATTTGACGAAGAACAAAAAGGCCCAGGAAATGGGAAGGAAAATCGCCTGGGGCTATCTCAAGTGGCTCTACTCGCACTTCGACACGATCACCGCGCCCTCGCGCCACACGCAAGGCCTGATGGCGGAGAACAGCATAGATTCGATAGTGCTTCCCTCGCCCGTGGACACCAGCTTTTTCAAGCCCAACAAAAACGGCATCAAGGTCAGGCGCGGGCTTGGCCTTGAAAGGAAAAAAATCATCCTCACAGTGGGCAGGGTGGTGAAGGAAAAGAACTACCTGTTCTTCGCCAAGGTGGCAAAAGTGATGCGCGACCCTGACGTGGTCTTTTTGATATCAGGGCAGGGCCCCTATCTTGAGGAATTCAAGTCCGAAATCGAAAAGATGGGCGTGAAGGACAGATTTGTCATTTCCGGGTTCCTCCCGCGCGAAAAGCTTGTGGACTACTACAATGCCGGGGACGTGTTCCTGTTCGCCTCGCCCTTTGAAACGCAAGGGCTGGTGCAGCTGGAGGCAATGGCATGCGGCACGCCAGCCTGCATACTGGAGGGCACGGCGCCGGCAGAGGCGATAAGGGAAGGGAAAAACGGGCACACCTTTCCCGGGGAGCCCAATGCCTGCGCTGAAAGGATCCTGGCTTGCATTGAAAAAAGGGCGAAATTTTCAGGCGAGGCGAGGAAGACCGTGGAAAAGGATTACTCGATCGGCCCGCTTGGCGGCAGGCTTTCAGCGGAATACGCCAAGCTTTCTGAAATGAAGGGAAGATAGCTTTTTTCCGTTTCTGCCCCAAGCTACAAAACCTTATAAGCAATGTCGGAGCAGGAGAAGCGTCAGCTGCCGGCGCCGAATGCTTGGGCAGGGAGAATGACCTCTGGCGCGGACCGATGGTGAGCACATGGTGAACTTCAAGTACTTTGCATACGGCTCTGCCGCGCTTGCCATTGTTGGCGCAATGGGAAGCTTCCTTTCAGGAGAAAACCCGATATTCAAGATCGTATCCGCCATCCTGTGCCTGGTCGGGGCGATAGGGGCAATAGCCTTCTACAAGTACGGCTACCTCCTGGTGCCGCTTCTCACGCAGAGGGGCAACATAGTCCAGATAATGGAGGGCGGCTACGAGGTGCCCCCCTCAAACGACGTGGTCCTGAAGAACGTGGGCGGGATCTATTACGCCTCCAAGTACCTGGGCGTCAGGATTTACGAATCAGCCTCGGAAAAGACCATGGACGAGAACATCGTTTATTCCGAATACTTCGAGCGCGCGGTCTCCTCGGTGAAGTACGTGACCAAGTTCGCCATGATGGTTTACATGAAGGACATCTCCGACCACCGCAGCAGGATAGAAACCAAGCACGCCGAGGCGCAGCTGCGCCTCGCCCGCGAGCGCGACAAGCCTGACCCGGATGTGCTCAAGCTCGACAGGTTCGAAAAGGAAGTGGCAATGTGGGAAGGCCAGATAAACAAGCTGACGCGCGGCATCAAGCCCATGGGGCTGGTGTCCTACATGATGACAACGGCTGTGGGAGTGAGCAAGGAGGCGGCGATCGCTGCGGCAAGCGCGCAGGCAAACGAGCTTCGCGCCACCATCTCAAACGCCCTCAACGTGCAGGTGGACCTGCTGCAGGGCGACGAGATGCTGCGCTGCTTCCAGTGGGAGACCATGATACCGCCCAGCCCGCAGGAGCTGGAGCAGGCAGTGCTCTAAAGAAGCCGCACCCGGTGACAAAGATGGGAAATCTGAACATATCCGAGCTGGACAATACCGACCTTGCCAAGCGCAACATATTCGTCCGGCCGCCCGAGCCCCCGGAAGACGTGCTCATGGCAGACCCCACCAACGCCATCTACATAGGCAGGACAAAAATATTCCACGTGCCTTTTTACTGGACTTTCCAAAAAACTACCAACCCGCACATCTGCATTGTCGGGATCACCGGGTCCGGCAAATCCTATTTTGTGAAGACCTTCCTCACCCGCGCCTCCTATGTCTGGGGCACCAACGCATTCATAATCGACTGGGCGGGGGAGTACCGCGACTGGGTCAAGCAGACAGGGGGCAAGGTGATTTCGCTTGGCAGGGGCTCGGCAATAAACCTCCTGGACACGGCGGGCATGAAGCCCAATGACAGGATAAAGCAGATAATGAGGACCCTGGACATACTCACGGACGTCACCCGCTACCCGGAGCAGCGCAGGCTGACCGAGCTTGCGATAGAAAAGGCATACGTTTCCCAGAAATTCAAGCTGGACTCCAAGCTGCAGGTGGACGGATTGGGCCGCCCGCTCCGCCCGCCCACGCTCAAGGACGTGCAGAAAATCCTGGAGGACATGAGCGAGGCAGGCAGCTACGAGTTTCCGGCCGAGCTTGAAAACGCGATTTACAGGCTGCGGCAGTTCACGCGCGAGGGCGAGGACTTCTTTGCCCAGCAGTCCACGATAGACCTGGAGAAGCTGACGAAAGGCGGGTTGGTGGACCTGGACCTCTCCGGCCTTCCGGACGAGACATTCAGGGGCTTGGCCGCGCTTTCCATGCTGCAGTTCATAAAGGAGAAGATGCGCGAGGAGGGCTGGTCGCCCACCAAGGGCCTGAAGCTTCTGGTGGTGCTGGACGAGGCGTGGAAGATAGCAAAGGACGAAAACTCCGACGCGGTGATGATTGTGAGGGAGGGCAGGAAATACCAGTTCGGCCTCATTGTTGCGTCGCAGAACCCGACCGACATATCCGAGGCGATATTCTCCAACGTGGGCACCACGTTCATATTGAGGGTGAAGTTCGAGCGCTTCCTGGACTACCTGCAGTCCACGCTCAACTTTTCGGACTACATGCGCGAGGAGATATCCAAGCTCGGGGTGGGGCAGGCTGCCGTGAACATGGCGTTCCAGGCCACCACGGACTTTTCCGAAACCTTCATGATCGGCAAGATAGACGGCGAGGAGCCCATGCAGGAGTTCTTCCTGGACATGGATGCGGTGCTTTCCCGCCAGGAGCTTTCAATGGAGGGCAGCCAGCGCTCGGTCGGCTTTGAAAAGGACGAGCTCAAGAAGAAGATCCGTTCCTACGGGCTCGGGGAGGAGCAGTCCGACGAGATCGTGGCGCTTTTCACCAAGAAGGGGCGCAGGATGGAAATCGCCTCGTTCGTGGTGCTCCTGTCCAGATACGGGATCGCGCGGGTCAACATCTCAACTTTCCTAAAGGAGCTTACGCTCGAGGACAATGTGGTCATAAGCGTGCTTTCCAAGGCGGACGAGCTGGAGCTTTCGCTTGGCAGCGAGGACATAAGCGAGCACATAATGAGCCTGCAAAGCTCGCAAGAATCGGAGAGGAAATAATGGCAAGAAGTGTGTTTTTCTCAAAGGACGACCTGAGGCGGAAGCTCCGGACGGCTGGGATGGACGAGGTCCGCGTCACCGAGATTTGCACGGCGTTTGACAAGAACAACCGGCATATCGACGTGGTGTCGTTCGTCATAATGCTGGAGCGCTACGGGATCCAAAGGACCGACATCTCCTCGCTGCTCCACGACCTCGGGATTGACGAAAGCACGCTCATAAATGTCTTTTCAAAGGCGGACTTCACGCGCCTGGGGATGGGAAGCAGGGATGTCACGCAAGTGGTTCTTGCGTAGGGTAAGGGGTGGAAACATGGCAAAGGTGTGCATCGTGTGCGAAAAGGAGACAGTCGGCCGCAGGGTCGAGGACGACATGGTCATCCGGACCATAAGGAGGATCAAGCAGTCCGTGGGCGCAGCCAAGAACAACGAGCTGGTGGTCTGCGAAAGCTGCCTGGAGGCCCATAAGAAAAAGAGGGAAAAGTTCGAGAAAAACCTCGTGATGCACGTGGTCGTAGCCGCAATAGTGCTGATAATTTTCTTTTTCGTCTCGGTCTTTTCAGCTTCAGGAATCTCAATCATGGGCATAATACTCGGGCTGATTCTGGCCGCGCTCATAGTGGGCTTCGCGGTGTTTTCCCACTGGCCCAAAATTGAAGAAGAACAGAAGAGACCTTTGCAGGAATCTGCGGTTCGCAAGAAGGCACCTGCTGGAAAGAAAAGGAAAAAATAATTCCAAATGGCGCGGATTGAACATGGGTGTTTGAAATGGCAGACGCACAAGCTCCGAAAGCCCCTCCTGCAGGGGCAAAAACCCAAGGCCAGCAGCCGATCCCAACCGTGCCAACGGTTGGAGGATTCCGGCTCCTTGCTGAAAGGACAAGGGGAATGGCTGAGCTTTCGCAGCGCTATTCTCAGGTTTCGTTCCTGGAGATGACGCAGGACAAGGACACCCTTTCGGTCCTAAACGTCGAGAGCCGCGACCTCCGCAAGGACCCTGCGCTCTTCTCCATAATCAAGTTCATGCCAAGCAGGATCGAGGTTGTCTACACCTGCCTTGCCAACACCAGCCCCAAAAAGAGGCGCCTGGAGGTGCTGCGCCACTTCCTCAACATGCTCACAATAGCGGACGACTGCTATTCGGTTGACATGAAGCAGGTGTACCAGCTCCTTGAGTCGTCGCTTGCGGACATGAACGAGTACGTTTCCAGCGACTACGACAAGCTGTTTTCCATTTACGATTCGCTCAAATCGGACCACGCCTCCCTTGTAAAGAAGGTAAAGGACCTCACCGAGAGCGCTTCCAATTTGTCCAAGGAGAACTACGACCTGAAAAACCGCAACGACGAGCTTTCGGTCAGGCTCAAGGGGCTGGAAACCCTTTCTGACACGGTGCTCTCGCTGAAGATACAGGAGTGGCTCGCCGAGCACAAGGGGGAGATAAACATATCTGACTTCTCCAAGGTCTACAACGTGCCTGAAAACCGGGTGGAGCAGATGCTCAACAAGCTTGTGACAGAAGGCTACCTTGAGACCAAGGGTTAGGCTGCGCCCTAAAGGCAGGGGGGAACAGGGGTATGGCTGACAAAGAAGGTATTGCAAGCGGGGAGGGGCCATCCGGGCAAAAGGGCGGCATGCTCAAGCTCAAGATCGCGAAGAAAGCCTATGTTTTCGAAGTGAAGAAAAAGTACTCGGTGCAGAGGAACTTTGCCCTGAAAAAAAAGGCCGAGACTCCCGCCGAGGACATAAAGGAAAGGCTGCGGGAGATTTTCTCGAAAAAAAAGCCGCTAAAAGAGGAACAGCAGCAAGGCGCATCAAAGCTGCCCGTCCAGGGCGGCCCGAAAGGGGGCACGCTCATAAAGTCAATGGCAATTGCCCTAGTTTTAGTCCTCATTGCAGCAGCCGCATTCGTGGGATTCTTCCTTATTGGCATTAAAATTGTTCCTCCAAGCGGAGAGAAGCCCACGATATTTTCTGGAAGCTATAACTTTTCGGTTGAAGACGCCCAGGTGGTGAGCGTGCTTGACAAGGACGCCTCTGCAAGGGCGGCGTATATCCTGGTAAGATATTCCTCTGCCAATGTTTCGGCAATCAACATCACTTCGAACGTCTATTCCAGCCGGCCCACCACCCAGGTGTTCCTTCTGGATTACGAACGGGAGGGCGCAGACTCGTATGCTGCCTTCAGGAAAACCCTGATTTCGGGGGTTCGTGAGGCTGGGATCCCGATTAATGAAATCGAGATGGAAAGGCTTTTTTCCTTGCCTTCCGGGGCGTTGCTTGTGGTGCCGACAGGTTACCTTCCAAGGGAGCTTGCAGGAATCGACAGCCCGTTTGACTTCCAAACCCTTCTCGACCGCGGAGTCAGCATAGTCTACATCGGCTTCCAATTTGACAGGACAGTGCTTGGTAAAAACGGGCTGACTGAGTCCGTGATGCTGGACAAGATAACCTTCACCAAAACCAAGGGTGCATCGAAGGACGGATTCAGGCTCTATGATCCGCAGTACACCACAGGGGTTCCAAGGGGCAAAAGCCTTGCGGGCGTTGGGCAGATATATGGTTCGGTTTCCGCAATCAGCTCGGGGCCTGGCACTATGCTTCTTCTCCCGCAGACGATTGACGGCGGATGGAGGGGGGATGGGGCTGCCGCAGGCGAGGATGTCGTGCGGCTAATCCAAGAGCAGCGCTGGCTCAAGCCGCTTGCCTCCTCCAATTACACTGGGGAAATCAGTTACCTGAAGCCAAGGGGAAGAAACGAAACCGGACCGCCTGACGGGAAAAAGACCCTCTCGGTTTTCACAGGGCCGTTTTCGCCTGACGTTGCATTCGGCCAGGTGGAATTCGTCGCAGCCGATCAGGAAGGCGATCTCAGGCGCTCGATCAGCGTGCTAAGGCTGGAAAAGAAAAGCAAGGGCGAGATGGCGCCCCGGGACACCAAGACCGTGCCTTATTACCTTTCGGGACAGAGGACCAGGCTGAACATCGAGCTTAAGGAGGATTCGCCCAAGCTTGTCAAGCTTTTCATCAGGCTTTACAAGGAAGGCGCGTTGCTGCAGGAGGAGGAGCTGGAGCTTGGCCTGACCAATCCCACCACCTCCAAGCCAAAGGACATGCAGGTGAACGCCGAACCGGGGAAGTACGTAGTCACAGTGGAAGACGAAACAGGCAAGGTTTACGCATCGACCGAGCTGGAGGTCATTGGCCTGGACATAGAGGAGAACGAAACGGGCTTCAACTTCCAGACAAAAAAATTCACCTTCTTCCTTTCCGCAAACGGCCAGCCGGTCACCCCTAGGCAGATTTCGGTTTCCCTTGACGGCAAGGGCGAAAAGCGCTATTTCCCCTCCTCCTTTTCCTTCACCCCCACCCAAACCATCCTGGTGTACGAATACCTGGAAGACATCAGCCCGGGAAACCACACCTTCAGGTTCACTGCAGGGAACTGGACCAAGGTCTACCCAGTCGAATACAGGCAGACCAGGCAGTTCTGGGACAACCCGCTCGTGCTCCTTCTCGGATTCCTCGCCTTGGCAATCGCAGGGGTAGGCGCAATGCTTCGAAGGCCCGAGCAGATGCGCTATGGCCTGGACATACCTGATTTCCTGCCGGTTTCGACCACGAAGATCCCGATCAAGAGGGAAACCGTGCTTGAAATATTCGAAAGCGTCAATGCCGGCTACTCCTGGCAGTGGATGCCCCTGCGCCTGGACGAGATTAAGGGCGGGTTTAGGCAGCTCACCTACAATGGCAAGCCCATACTCATCGGCGACTTCAACCTCGAGAGGATTCTTGCAAGGATGCAGGGCGAAGGGACTGTCAATGAGGAGCTTTCATACTTCGGGCTTTCCCGCTGGGAAAAGGAAAGCGGCCACCCCATAAGCTATCTTGCAATCTACAGGATAATGAGGAATGTTTTCGTGAACAACGCTGTGAAGTTCTCCAGGATGGACGCCATGAAGGAGTGTGACATCAAGGCGATTGCCGGCAAGGAGGAGATCTACCTGCACATAATGCAGGAGCCTGCCGACACGGTGGTGAAGCGGGCGCTTGCAACTTCCAAGCTTGGCACCACAATAATCGTTTTCAGGGGCGAATCCGAGCGGGACGAATTCAAATCCTCGCTGACCTCCACCTCCAAGCTCGCTGTTGCCCTCAAGATGGAGGTGAACAACGGGAACATCTTCCTTTTCCCTGTGAAAAACGCAATCTCATCGTATCTCAAGGGAGTGGTGAGGTAGCCAAAGGGAAAACTCCGCCTGGGCCGCCATTAGTCATCTTTATCAAAAGTGCCGCGAGAAAACTCACAGGCTTCAGCCGTGGGATGAAAACGGCACCGGAATTCCACTGAGGAAAACCATATAAAGACACATAGGAAAAGTGAAACCATGAAGTGCT
>Ga0209211_10010971_pt1 | contig 11702 bp, 11 predicted proteins | sample RifGroA2_FD_183992 | JGI IMG/M metagenome (GOLD analysis project Ga0209211, IMG submission 183992) | Groundwater microbial communities from Rifle, Colorado, USA - Groundwater A2 (SPAdes) (version 2) | ecosystem: Environmental > Aquatic > Deep subsurface > Groundwater | place: Rifle, Colorado... | reverse complement strand
ACATGGCTTTTATATTCCTGTCCTCGTTGCCCCTGTGGTAAACCACCCTGGCCTCTACGCCGCCGGGCACTTCCTTGAGCGCCGGGTAAAATTCCTCGTCGGCGCGCGCCGTGCCGCCGGCTTCGGCCCATTGCGCCAGGAAAGAATCCTGGAGCCGCGCCACGGCGGGCCCGGTGATAAGGGTCTGCTGGTCATGCCAGTCCACCTGGTAATGCCCGCCTATATTCATGCCGCCGGTAAAGCCGACGCGGCCGTCGATGACCATCACCTTGCGGTGGTCGCGGCTGCCGGTAAATTTGCGGGAATTGCGGACCAGCGCCTCGCCGCCGTTCTCGCGCAGGAAGGCCAGGAGCTTCTGTATCTCCGGGTTCTTCTTCACGCCGGAGCCGTAATAATCGACTATCAGCCGCACCTGCACTCCGGCCTTAGCTTTCGCGGCCAGCTTGCGGGCCAGCCCCCAGCCTATCTCGTCGGCCTGCAGCTGGTAGATCTCTATGTGGATGGACTTTTCGGCCGCTTCTATCGCTTCCACGGCGGCCGGCAGGACTTTGGAATCTATCAGGAAATCCACGCTGTTAAGGCCGGAACTGCGGGAGCCGGTCACGGCGTCTATATAGCGACCCAGCCCGGCCCAGTCGCCCGGCACGGTGCCGGCCAAATGCTTTTTAACCAGCTGCTTTATAGATTTAGCGTAGGGAACCGAATTATGGAGGCTGTAACTCCTGACATGGTAATACATCGAGTCGAAAGAAGCGGCGTCCGGCGCGGATTCCAGGAGGCGGTAGATGGCGTTTTCGATATCCGCCTGCGGCCGGCCGAAGCTTTCAGTATCATTCATTCCGGGGCGGGAATTCTTCACCAGCGTTTTCAGCATGGCCAGCCTCTGCTCCGGGGTGGCGGCCATCATTTCGGCCCCGTTCAGGGAAACTATGGCTTCTTCGGAATCAGTGTCCACTACAGGAGGAGGAAGGGCAGCGGGGAGGGAGGCTTGAGGAGCTAAGCTCTCTTCCGGGTTCAGGCCCAGGTTCCTGGCCTGCTCCGAAAGACCGGCATAGGCGGCTTCCTGGGCCAGGGCCGCGCCCTGCTGGGTCAAAATTGCGAAAGCGACTATTATGGATAAGGGGAACAAAGCGGTTTTCTTATTAAGCATTCTTCTATTATGCTTTTATACCGCCCCGCCCCAATAGAGGCTAAAGGGCCAATAGCCCGCAGGCTTTAGGCCCATGCCGGCAGACCTAAGGCCCAGCCGCTTTTAGGCCCTATTGCTCTTGGAGAAAGGTGGCGCGGAGGCTAGACTATATACAGTAAATACTTTGCGGGCGCGTAGATAAATTAATGACCAAAACAAAACTGAAAATACTCGCAGCCGGTCTTATTCCCTTTCTGTTCTCGCTCAGCGCCGCAGCGGCGCAGCCTTTCACCCTTAATTCTCTCTCAGCGGACGGCCTGGCCGGCCTGCACCTCCCTATCCCCCAGGCCAGCGCGCAGGCTTTAGAAAGCCTCCCCGGTATGGACGCCGGCGGCGCCGAAGCCCTGACCCCCGCAGAGTGGGACGAAGTTTTCGGCGGCGAGCAGGAAACCCTGGCCTCCGAACAGGCCGTAACGAAAGAACTATACTCAGATTTCTCTTCCCGCTACGTGATGAACGGAACACTGCAGTTCAACCGCAGCCCCAAGACCTTCACCACGCTGGAAGGCAAGGTCTACAAGGTGGTCAAGCATCCCCGCTGGCTTAAAGACACCGGCAAAACCGAGCTTTGCGTGGAAGGCTACATCAGGCAGCAGGACAATACCAATGAGCTCTCCATAGCCACCGTGCTGCCGCTCAATGCCGCCGACGCCTACAAGCCCTCGGCCGCCACGCTGGCCGTGCAGCGGCACCCGCATATCCTCTCTAAAGACGCCGGCGGCTATACCCTGGCCAACGTTAACTGGGGCGTGCAGCATTCCGCCGACGGCCAGCGCCTGAAACGGCCCGACGGCATCTTCAAGTTCGACTGGCCCAAGGGCGTGACCGTAAGACCCGATTTCCTGGAGCAGGCCTATGTCGGCAAGAAGAGCTACCAGGGCTTCCCCTGGGCCGGCGCGCACGGCTTCCTGGCCTTCAAATTCAAAGCCGGCGGCGTGACCGACGAGAAAGGCCGCTCGGTGCGCGGCCTGGTGGTCTCCCTTAACACTTATTCGCTGGTCCCCGGCGTGCAGAACCAGGGCATCGTGGACGGCCTCCGCGGCCGCTACGCCGTGCATTACAATATCAACACCGCCGAAGGGTACGTGGAGGCGAACGTCTTCACCGACGGCAACCACATCACCCTGTACCCGCTCACCCTTTCCCGCGACCGCCAGGTGAAGCTGCTGGAGAACGCCATAAAGCAGGCTACCGCCACCCGCACCGGCGAGATGTACTCCCTGGTCTATAACAGCTGCACCAACGCCGTCGTCTCCTTCGTGAACGGCGTGCTGGATAAGGACGAGAAGATCAAGGACGGCTGGCTGCCCGAGCTGGTCTACCGCCTGCGCGCCACCCTCCCCGACGCCGCCACGCGCCTGCTCTCCAAGCGCGGCCTGCTGGCCAAACCGCTCCCGTACCTGGACGAGAACAATTACCAGAACCTCTTCCAGAACTAAAGCCAGTCTCCCCAGACCGCGAAACAAAACCGCCGGGCTTCCCCGGCGGTTTTAACTTTTCGTAAAGGGCGGGACATAGCGTCCCCTATGCCCGGTTCAGGGTTTCTCCAGCAGTTCCTCCAGGATCCTGGCCGCGTCTTCCACGTAGCCGGGGCAGAGCTTTTTAAAGACCCCGGCGGCGGCGGCCTTATCGTGGCCCTCGGGCGTGCTCCTGTCGAAACCCACCAGGTCATTGCACCTGTGGTGTTTGTGTTTCCGCTTGAACCTCTCCAGGAATTCCTTCACCTTGCCGTCGGCGGCTATGCGCCTGGCGGCGTCGTCCTTGTCCGTCCTGCCGTGCTTCAGGCCCAGGACGACTATGGAAGCCGTTACAGCGCCGCAGACGTCGCCGGTACTGCCCAGTCCGCCGCCGAAGGCGCAGCCGATCTTCATAGCCAGGTCGGGGGCAAGCCCGAACCGCTCCCCGTATTCCGCAAGTATCGCCTCAGAACAGCGGCACCCCTCGCTGAACCGCCTGGAAGCCCCGCCCGCCGAGGAGGAAATTTTATTCTTTTTAATTTTCATGGATCTGCTTTCCCGCTTATTGAGGCGTGCCGTTCAGGGCCAGGTCGCCGGAAGTCGTCTCAACTTTTATTTTGAGGCCGGCCTCTGGGTCATTGATGATGTTATTGTTCTGGTCACCGGAAACGGAATGGAAAGTGGTGGCGGCTTTCACCCCTTTAGGGAAAAAGAGCTTTACGTCCCCGCTTACGGTCTCCAGGCTGAAAACGCCTTTGGCTGCGGGTTTTAAGACCTTAAGGCTTATCCCCCCGCTGACGGTGCGCGCCTCGACATCTCCGGACGAGCTGATGCCGCCGGTAATATCCCCGCTTGTCGTCTTTAGATAGATTTTGCCCGCCGCCCCGGAGAATTCCAGGTCCCCGCTGACGGTGGTGAGAGAAAGCCCGGCGGAACCGGAAACCGCCGCGTCTCCCGACACCGTTTTCCCGGTAACCGGCCCGTTGACGCCTTCCACCTTCAGATCGCCCGAAACGGAAACCGGGTTCACGTCCATACCTGCCGGGGTTTTTATGTCGAATTTCGCGCAAGGCTCGTCCTTGGAGCCGAAAGAGAAGAACTGCCAGCGCTTTTTCCTCCTGGCCTCGAGGAACACCGTTTTGCCCCGCGTTTCGGCCGTGAGCTCGCACTTCTCCGCGTCATAAGTCATATCCGCGCCGATAGTGCCGGCGGCGCCCGGCGCAATGGAGATATCCCCGTCCACCGAGCTCACCGCCAGTTGCGTGATCCCGGCGGCGCTAAAATCCCTGTGCACGGTGCTGACGGCGGCCCCGGCCGAAAGCGGCAGAGCGAAAACGAAAGACAAAGCCAAGCTGTTCATAGTCATTTTTTCCTTTTAAACACCGCACTTGTTCCGCGAGCAGAGGATCTCCCCGCCTTCCCGCAGGTCCTCCCTGATATTACGGTGGAACCCTCCGAACGGTTGCGCACCCTGTCTCAGTCTTTAATTAAACTATAAAAAAAGTCTCCTGGTACCTTTTGCCATATTACTAACAATCGAGGCTAGCCTGCGGATAAATAGTCACAAAATCAACTACGTCCCCTATATCCCCCCCATGTTCCTCAGCCCCGCGGATGGTAAACAGCGTACCGCGCGGCGTAGGTTATCTCGCGAAGTTTTTCTTTGTCGGCCGGTGAGGCCCTCGGAGGAAGTTCTTTATCGGCTTTTTCCGCATGCTCCAGGAAAAGCGCCCAGCCGTCCGTCAGCCCGTTCAGGCAGCCGTACCCTTTCTCCAGACTGGCGGCCGAAGCTTCGCAGCCCGAGGCTTTCAGCGCCGCTATCAGCTCTTCCACGGCCGCAAAAAAATCCTTACTGCTTTCGTACCTGGGCTGATGGCCGAACAGCGCTGCATAGTTGTTCTTCATGTAATTGATGAAGCCGCTCACCTATCCGCCTTGCCGCCGTGGAAGGAGCTATTTAAAGTAGCCTGTCCCCTTTTCCGCATTTTTTCCAGGAAGGCGGGGATATCTTTGAGTTTCAGTTCCAGGCCATGCTCGAAACCGGAGAGCAGTTCGGGGTCCGGAGCCGCCGCTTCTTTGCGGCTTTCCAGCCATTGCCCGAGGAAGAGCCCGGGCTCTTGTCCGTTAAGGCCTTTTGCGATGACAGCCGCCGCGCCGAGCAGGGCCCCGCAGTCGTATTTCCGACCGAGCTTGAGCAGCGGGAAAGCGGTCCTCTTCAGGCAGTCCGCGCAGGGCGCCAGGCACTGCGTTTTCAATACCCCTTCCAGGGCGCGCGCATGACAGGAAAGGGCCGCCTCAAAATCGCCCCTCTCTTCGGCCATCCCGCCCAGCTGGGTGTAGCCAAGGTCCACCAGCCAGAACCAGCCGTTCTTTTCAAGATGGGCGATGGCTTCCCTGTATTTTTTTTCGGCTTTCCCCGGGTCCTTCTTCGCCAGGTACAGGTTCCCGAGATTGGTCATAGCGTAAGCCAGCCGCCGCGAGTCGCCGGCTTCGCGGTAAAGTTCGCAGGCCCGGAGCAGCAGCGGCTCCACCTTTTCAAGTTCGCCTGTGTCGGTATAAAGCCCGCCCAGGTTCCCCAGTATCCCCGCCAGCCCTATCTTGTCGTCGGAGCTCTCGAATAAACCCCGGGCCGTCTCGTACTGCGCCCGCGCCTTCGGCAGGTCGCCCCTGTAAAAGAACGATACCCCGGCCGTCAGGTGCGCCCAGGCGCGCAGGGCCGGAAAGCCCGCCGACAAGGCCTGGGCTTCCATGGAAGCCTTTCCAGCGTCGGCGTAAAAGCCCAGCGAATTCAGGTTCCTGGCCCGCTTCATCAGCAGTTCGGCCCGCAGCTTGTCGCTCAAGCCGGCTCTTTTCAGGCAGGCTTCGAATCTTCCGGCCGCTTCCCCGTCCATCCCGGAGGCCTGCCAGTATTCGTATAGCGCCGAAACCAGCCGGGCCAGTGTTTCCAGCGACCGGGCGTCCGCCGATTTCTCCAGCGCGTCGGCAACGCCCAGGAAGTTGGAATATTCCTCCCGAAAGATCCGCATAGCTTCGAAATGGTCGCCGAAAAGCCGCGCTGAAGTTTTTTCGGACAGGGCCAGGTAATAGCCGGTTATGCCGGCCAGGGCGCCGGGGCTTTCGCCTGAATCGCGCAGTTTTTCCGCGGCATACTCGCGCACGGTTTCCAGCAGGTGGAACCTGCCGGCGTCCTTAAGCACAATAAGGGATTTCTCCACCAGCGAGCCGTGCAGGTGGACTACCTCCCGCTCGTCGAGGCCCGCGGCCGCGGCCGCTTTCTCGCAGGCCTCCAGCGTCCACTCCCATTTAAGGGCCGAAACCAGCCGCAGCAATTTTTTCTCCGGCTCGTCCAGCCGGTCGTAGCTCCAGTCTATGGCCGCCCGCAGCGTCCTGTGCTGAAGCGGCGCGCCCCGCTTCCCGCTCCTGAGCAGCGAAAATCTCTCGTCCAGCCGGCGCGCTATCTCGCCCAGCGGCATCGTGGCCGTGAGCCCGGCCGCCAGTTCTATCGCCAGCGGTATCCCGTCCAGCTCCCGGCAGACGCGCTCTATCAGCCCCAGGTCCTCGTCCAGCAGCTCCCTGGTCTTGCGGAGCCTGTCCAGGAACAACAGCACGGACTCGGAGGGGCCGCGGCCCTCCTTCCCGGGCTCGGTCGAAAGCGGGTGCAGCTCCAGCACGGTCTCGCCGTCCAGCCTGAGGCTCTCCCTGGAGGTGGCCAGCAGTCTGACTTCCGGCGCCGCCGCCGCTATCGCGCCCACCACCTCCGCGGCGGCGTCCACCAGATGTTCGCAGTTGTCGAAGACCAGCAGCAGCTTGCGCGCGCGCAGCTGCCGCAGCAAGCGGGCCAGCGGGGGGCTGTCAGCCCCGGGCGGAACTTCCAGTATTTCGCAAAGCCTGTCCAGGATCTCCGCCTTCGAGCTCAGCGTGTTCAATTCCAGGAAGAAGATGCCGTCCGGGAACCGGTCGAACAGTTCAGCGCAGGCCTGCAGGGACAGCCTGGTCTTCCCGCAGCCGCCGAACCCTTTCAGCGTGACTATGGAATTTTCCAGGAGCAGCAGCTTTATCCGCTCTTTTTCCTTCGCGCGGCCTATGAAAGTGGTGTGCTGCACCGGGAGATTGTGCGAGAAACGGTTCAGGGATTTCAGCGGCGGGAACTTCCGCTTCAGGCCTTTGATGTCGAGCTGGAAGATGTTCTCCGGCCTTTCCAGGTCTTTCAGCCGGTGCTCGCCGAGGTCCAGCAGCGCTTCCCTCGCCCCCAGCGCTCCCGCCGAAGCGGAAGAGAACAGCACCTGTCCGCCATAGCCGGTGGAAAGGATCCGGGCCACCCTGTTCAGCGTGGGGCCGAAGTAATCCCCGCCCCGCTCCACCGCGGCGCCGGTGTGCACCGCGCAGCGCACCAGGATCTCGCCCGTCTCCCCCCACTTCTCGGCGGCCAGACGCCGCTGGAACGCTTCGACGGCTTTAGCGGCGTCCCCGGGCGCGCCGAAAGCGGCGCAGAAAGCGTCGCCCACCGTCTTAAAAACCCGGCCGCCGGAGTTCCTTATCTCTTCGGAGAGGATCGCGTCATGCCGCTCCAGCGCGTTCTTCATGGCGTCGGCGTGCAGCTCCCATTTCCTGGTGCTGCCTTCTATATCGGTGAATAGAAAAGTCGTTTTCCCGTCAGGCGCCTGCCTCATTTTCATCCTTGTTTCGCTTTCAACTGCTTATCCATAACTCACAGATTATCAATAAATAGTCACATTGTCATCAGCGTCCCCTGTGCCTATTCACTCATCTTCCTGCTTCGCGTCCAGGGTCGCTTCTCCTTCTGCGTCCAGCTCCGCCGTAATCTTTATCGGCCGGCAGCAAACCTCGCAATCCGTAACAAGGACCTGCCGCTTCCCGCCGGTAGGGTCCAGCCGGAGGCTGTTCACTTCCCCGCAATAAGGACAATTGAATTCCTGGTCAGACTCAAGCATACGCAAACCAGCCTTTTTTTCCGGGCGCCTGTCTGCCGCGCTTTTGCAGGCCGCTAAAGAAAAGAGACGGGACAGCGTCCCGCCTCTTCAGTGTAAGACCGGCTCTCAAGGCCGGACGAGGTTCTTTATCTCTTCAGGCAGCCTCATGACTCCGGTGCCGAAGCTTTCCTGCTGGTCCCGCATCAGACGGCCCCTGTTGAAAACGTCTTTTCCGGCGAGGCTGGTGACCGTCGAAAAAGCCGGGTTCCGGGACTCGATCTTTACGCCTTTCGGCAGGGTGATAAAGCATCTGTTCTCGTCCAAGATGGAGATTGATGCGCCGTGGCTTTGGAATATTTCCAGGACCCGGCCTCTTAACTTCGAACCGAAGACGACAGTATCAAGCAGCGGCTTGAACTCTATGGTGTCGGAAGTCGGAGAGAACTCGGCTATCAGGCTGAAATCCCGGTTCAGTTCGTAGGAATATTCAGTTCCCACGGCGGTTACGATTATGCCCACTATCTTATTGGTGGCTGAATCGAAAGCGGGACCGCCCGAGTTGCCGCCGAAAGCGTCTATATTCGTCTTGAAACCGTTCTTCTCCACCGTGTAAACCTGGGCCTGGTCCGGGTCGTTTATCTTTACCGCCAGCCCCAGCGGATACCCTATGGTAAAGACCTTCTGGCCGATCTTGGGCGTTTGCTCTGTTTCAAGCGCAAGAGGCTGCCTGTCGGAGGGGTCCCTGTCCATCGAGACGAGGGCGAAATCCCTGTAGGATTTCATGTCCCCGGTCGGTCCTTCAAGGGCGCGGGTCTCCACTTTTTTTATGGAATAAACGGCGTCGATAGGAAAATTCTGCGCGGGGGCGCCTTCCTGATCGTGTTTCCAGCCGAAGACCATGAAAAAGTTCTCGAAATAATCGGGCTCCTTCGCATTGTCTGAGACGCAGTGCCCGGCGGTCATGACCAGCCCTTTGCCCAGGTAGGAGCCGGAACAGCCGGAGAGACGGCTTTGCGAGGAGAAATCCTCGCTTTCATCGGCGTAGTCCGTTTCGGTCAGCTTAATGGAGTTTTTTACTTTATAGGTCTTTTCCACGGGATCGAAATAGAGGCTGCTTTTGCTGATAAAGGCCACAGTGGAGTCAGCCAATTTTTTCAACTGTAGCGGCACCTGGTAGTACTCTTGCATCGAGTTCCCGCCATATATGCTTTTAGAGGCCGAAAAGGAAGGGGCGGGAACGGCTTGCGGCTGAGCGTCCGCAGGGCCCTTAAGCTGCATGTAGGCGGTGTTCCCGGCGAAGGCGAAACCGTTCGCCAGCAGCACGGGCCCGAGCGCGATAAGGGTAATTAGTTTCTGAATTTTCATATCAATACTCTATCTGACAGAAGGCCTTCCCGAAAGGGCCGTTCTTCCTGTTAAATATAGGCCAAAGGGCCTAGCATGGCAACCAGGGTGGCACCTTTTACCCGCTAGCGGCGGGACCAGATGAAATTGAAATCTCCAGGTCTTTTAGGGCCTTTTTTGGGGGCCTTTGCCTGTTTGACAAGCGCCGCGATGTGGTATGCGGCAACTATAAAGAATGCGGGATTGACCAAAGCGCCCGCAGCGGCCAGTCCGATGTACCCGGCATGCGCTATGGTCTGTATAGAGCCCGGCTCGGCTGAAATGCTCTTATCGCTCCCCGCGTAATGAGGAAGCGCCGCGAGCGAAGCCAGCTTCTCTTCCTTCGGTTCGGCGAACAAAGGCAGCTCCAGCTTTAAACAGACGGCGCCCGGCCGCTGGAACGGATACCGCATATGGTCCTGCGCGGAAGCAGTAACGACAAACAAGAATGCCGCCGCCAGCCCCCCGGCAAAAGATTTTATTAATACCATAGCGCTGTTCTATTATACGGCAGAAGCCGTGAAATGGTTGCACCCCGCCGCTTTTTCCGCCCAAAACAAAACCGCCTGGCTCCCCAGGCGGTTTCAGATGACTTGTTAATAAATAGTCACTTAGTAATCAGCGTCCCCTGTCCCCCCTCTATATAATCCCCCGTTACAAAAGCTGTACCGTGCCGTAGCCGTCTTTTTTAGGCTTTTCCCCGCCTGCGGCGGGCGCGTCGCCCTCCAGAAGGAAATCCACCTTGATGGGTTTATTCGAGTTGGCGTCCCTCTTATTAACCGTCTTTCCCCCGTTTAAAGGCAGCGTCTCCTTGCCGGTTATCTGCACGGTGGAGCCCGTAAAACTATTCTTCTCCAGCTGATACTCAAGGCGGAAGCCGCCGCTCCCGCCCGCGGAGAGCGTGCTGTTGAGGATGAACGCGTGCTTGTCGTAGCCATTGTCCTTGCTGTCCACAACGCTTGACTGCGCGCCCAGCGCGGAAACGACGCTGCATTTCTGCGTGGTGCCTTCCGAGGAGGCATTGCCGGTTACGCGGTAATTCGGAAGACCCGAGGCGCTCCACTTGGCGGCGCGGCCGGTTTTCCCCCCGCCTTTTGCGCCGTCCAGGACGAGTTGCACCTTCCAGGGGCCGCACTCGGTTACGGCTATTGAACCTCCGGGGCGCATGGCCACCTCGCCGGTATTCTGGATGACGATGCCGGGCCCGCCGGAGAGTTCCAGGGAATACGTAAGCCGGAATGTGCCTGCGCCGCCCTCCTTGAGCGTCCCGTTAAACATGAACTTGTTGGACTCGGAGTAACGGAGCGGTTTCCCCTGCGCAAGCCGCAAGGTGTGCTCGTACCCGGCGCCTTTCGTTGACGTGATCCGCACCTGCACGGAATGCTGCTCGGCGCAGAACGCCGTGCCGGCGCACATAAGCGCCAGCGTCGCCAAAACCGCCCGTCCAGGAATCCTAATCGGCATAATTATTCCCCCCTCATGAAACTGACGCGTCTTCCGTCCCGCTCCGCCTCTGGGATGCATAGCGCTTGGCCGTTTGATCACGGCATGGCCTTAGACTTGCAATTATAGCGGAATAAGCGGGCTTTTGCGAAAAATACGCTTAGACACACGCACCAACCCCACCCGCCCGAAACAAAACCGGCAGTGTGTCCGGCGGCATACTGTTAACTTCAGGATTTCTAACAATTAGGCATTTAGTAATCAGCGTCCCCTGACCCCCTGTTTTGCTCCTAGCACTATCTGGCCGGGCCGAAGGTGATATTCAGGTGGCTGTTCAGGGCTTTAGCTATTTTATCCAGGGTAAGGATAGTTATATTGGCATGCCGCAGAGTTTCTATGTCAGAAACCACCTGCTGTTTGGTGTGAATGCGCCTCGCCAACTCCGCCTGGCTTACCCCCAGCTTCTGCCGCTTCTCCGCTATCAGCAGCGCCAGCCGCGCGCGGATATCCTCTGCGTCAAAAGCCTTCTTGAATTCTTTATTCTTCAGCTCGCCTTTGAGCCAGTTATTTAAAAGCAATTTTTTCTTCTTCATAAATATTTACCTCGCCCTGCACCAGCCCGCCCGGTATCTTATCGCTCTTTCGATCTCCACAGGCGGTGTCTGGCGAGTCTTCTTTAGAAACCCGTTAGTCAGCACGATGGCTTCGCCTTCTATGAAGTAAAGCAGCCTGACTTCCAGATGTCCGAAAGAAAGCCGCAACTCCCTTATACCGTTGTGCAGCATATCCGCGTATGGTCTTTTCAGCTCCGGGCCGTTTTCCTGCAGAAGCTGCAGCCATTTCGCCGTTTTCGCCCGCACCTTGTCCGGCAACCCGGCCAGAAAGTCGCGCACGGGATAGTCTCCCCTCTGTGCCTGGTAAAACTCGACATAATACATCCCTCCCCCTCTCTAAAATAGTATACAGTACATATACTGTATGCGCAAGACCTATTTTAGCCCCTGTTTTGCTTGTTCATTATAGAATAGCAGACGAACCCGACAAGGGCGTGTCGGGTTCGTATCAGCTTTATCCGCAATTCAAAGGAACGTTAATAAATAATCATTTAGTAATCAGCGTCCCCTAATCTTCCTAATTATCATGCCTTGGTGAAAATACTTTTAGGAAGATAGGGATTCCGCTGAAAAACCCCCTGTTTTATTCTTGAACGCCGATTATTTCCAGATCCAGTTTTACTTTTTTGTTTAAAATTACTTCCCGACGTTCTGAAAACGCGCCAAGCCGGATTTCAAGCTGGTA
>Ga0209211_10010968_pt1 | contig 11703 bp, 6 predicted proteins | sample RifGroA2_FD_183992 | JGI IMG/M metagenome (GOLD analysis project Ga0209211, IMG submission 183992) | Groundwater microbial communities from Rifle, Colorado, USA - Groundwater A2 (SPAdes) (version 2) | ecosystem: Environmental > Aquatic > Deep subsurface > Groundwater | place: Rifle, Colorado... | reverse complement strand
TTAAATATGGTGTTCAGAACATCAGCAATGTACAGAACGGGCTGGGGTTCAAGAACAATGCTTTATGGCTTAGTGCCGGATTGATATTCAATCTTTAAACGTAATTAACTTATTATTGAGCCCCTTTCTGCCGGCTGGCGGAGAGGGGTTTTGTTATGGCACAAGGGCGCAAGGGCTTAGCTAAGCGAAGTTTGCAACTTCGCTTCCGGTATTTAGTAGTCTGTGACTACAGTATAGTTTACGGTGAAGTCACAGACTTCGCCGAGCCAGTGGGTTAGCAACAAATCAACCTTTCTTTCACTGTCATTGCGAGCCCGACGAAGGAGGGCGAAGCAATCCTTAACAACATAACTGATCAACCTTGCTTATATCCGGATAAAAGGATTGTTTCGTCTCCGCCTACCGGCGGATCCTCGCAATGACGTTGAATATATGAAGGTTTGGTGCAAAAAAAAGCCCCGGAAAAAATCCGGGGCTCGTTTTAAAGTCGGCGACGACCTACTCTCCCGCTTTCGCAGTACCATCGGCGCTGTCAGGCTTAACTTCTCTGTTCGGAATGGGAAGAGGTGGAACCCTGACGCTATAGTCACCTGAAGATCTTCTGACATAAGACCGCAGTTATGTTCTGCTGACTTCCGGCTTTCGGATCTCTCCTTTTACTTTTTACCTTTTACTTTTTACCTTTTGCCTTTTGTCTTTTGTCTTTTGTCTTTTGTCTTTTGTCTTTTGTCTTTTGTCTTTTGTCTTTTGTCTTTTGTCTTTTGTCTTTTGTCTTTTGTCTTATCAATATTATTGACACATTGGAAAGTAAAGCTAATAAAATCTGTACTCCGAAAGTTTACGGGTAATTAGTATTGCTCGGCTTTGACGTTACCGCCTTTACACCTGCAACCTATCAACGTCGTAGTCTTCAACGACCCTTAAAGGAGATCTCATCTTGAGACGAGCTTCGTACTTAGATGCTTTCAGTGCTTATCTCTTCCAAACATAGCTACCCTGCGATGCAGCTGGCGCCACAACAGGTACACCAGAGGTCTGTCCAACACGGTCCTCTCGTACTAGTGTCAGGTTCTCTCAAATCTCCTACGCCCACAACAGATAGGGACCGAACTGTCTCACGACGTTCTGAACCCAGCTCGCGTGCCACTTTAATCGGCGAACAGCCGAACCCTTGGGACCTTCTCCAGCCCCAGGATGTGACGAGCCGACATCGAGGTGCCAAACCGCCGCGTCGATATGAGCTCTTGGCGGCGATCAGCCTGTTATCCCCGGAGTACCTTTTATCCTTTGAGCGATGGCCCTTCCATGCGGAACCACCGGATCACTATGCTCTAGTTTCCTACCTGATCGACTTGTCGGTCTCACAGTCAAGCGCCCTTATGCCATTGCACTCTACGCACGGTTACCAATCGTGCTGAGGGCACCTTGAGAAGCCTCCGTTACTCTTTTGGAGGCGACCACCCCAGTCAAACTACCCACCAAACAATGTCTTCCCTTGCGGGAGTTAGGTTCCAGATAAATAAAGGGTCGTATTTCAAGGATGACTCCACGATTCCTGGCGAAACCGCTTCGTAGTCTCCGACCTATCCTACACATTATTTACCCAAAATCAATGTTAAGCTATAGTAAAGGTTCACGGGGTCTTTCCGTCCCGTTGCGGGTATCCGGCATCTTCACCGGAACTACAATTTCACCGAGCTCGTGGCTGAGACAGTGCCCAGATCGTTACACCATTCGTGCAGGTCGGAACTTACCCGACAAGGAATTTCGCTACCTTAGGACCGTTATAGTTACGGCCGCCGTTTACTGGGGCTTCAATTCAGAGCTTCTCTCCCGCTTGCGCGGGAAATAACCCCCCCTCTTAACCTTCCAGCACCGGGCAGGTGTCAGGCCTTATACTTCATCTTTCGATTTCGCAAAGCCATGTGTTTTTGCTAAACAGTCGCCTGGGCCATTTATCTGCGTCCCGACATCACTGTCGGGAGACCTTTTTCCCGAAGTTACAGGTCTAATTTGCCTAGTTCCTTAGCCACGGATCACTCGAGCACCTTAGGATTCTCTCCTCGACTACCTGTGTCGGTTTATGGTACGGGCACCATGTACCTGATGCTTAGAGGTTTTTCTTGGAAGTCTGATTAGGATCACTATCCGCTTGCCCGAAGGCTCACGGTACTTTCAGGTTCATCATCACTAAGCTATTAACACAGTGATATAACTACACCCTTTAACGTACTATTCCGTCAGTACGCGGATCTTTCACTACTCCGTCACCCCTTCGCAGTACACGGTGGTACTGGAATATTAACCAGTTGTCCATCGAGATCGCCGTTTGGCTTACCCTTAGGACCCGACTAACCCTGATCCGATTAGCGTTGATCAGGAAACCTTAGTCTTTCGGTGGAGGGGTTTCTCACCCCTCTTATCGTTACTTATGCCTACATCTTCTTTTCCAGACGCTCCAAAATACCTTACGATACTTCTTCTACGCCGACTGGAATGCTCCCCTACCTCCCGACACTTGCGTGTCGGGACCATAGCTTCGGTAATATGCTTATGCCCGATTATTATCCACGCACAACCGCTCGACTAGTGAGCTGTTACGCACTCTTTAAATGAATGGCTGCTTCCAAGCCAACATCCTAGCTGTCTGTGCAGTCGCACCTCGTTTAATCAACTTAGCATATATTTTGGGACCTTAGCTGATGGTCTGGGTTCTTTCCCTTTCGTCCACGGACCTTAGCACCCGCAGGCTCACTCCCGTGTATATCTTGCAGCATTCGGAGTTTGTCAGGGGTTGATAGGCGGTGAAGCCCTCTAGCCCTATCAGTAGCTCTACCTCTGCAAGACTCACCACGAGGCTGCACCTAAATGCATTTCGGGGAGTACGAGCTATTTCTCAGTTTGATTAGCCTTTCACCCCTATCCTCAGTTCATCCAAAGACTTTTCAACGTCAACTAGTTCGGCCCTCCATCCCGTGTTACCGGAACTTCAGCCTGACCAAGGATAGATCACAAAGTTTCGCGTCTACCCCCTCTAACTTTACGCCCTATTCAGACTCGCTTTCGCTTCGGCTCCTCCCGTTCACGGGATTAACCTTGCTAGAGAGGTGTAACTCGTAGGCTCATTATGCAAAAGGCACGCCGTCATCCCGACACTTGCGTGTCGGGACTCCGACAGGTTGTAAGCGCACGGTTTCAGGTACTATTTCACTCCCCTGTTCGGGGTACTTTTCACCTTTCCCTCACGGTACTGGTTCACTATCGGTCTCTCAGAAGTATTTAGCCTTACCGGATGGTCCCGGCAGTTTCAATCAGGATTTCTCGTGTCCCGACCTACTCAGGATACCAGTTATAGTACAAATACATACGCGTACAGGACTTTCACCTTATATTGTATGACTTTCCAGACAGCTTCCGCTTCTTATTTGCAATAATATTACTGGTCCTTCAACCCCGTTGTCGCCAAAACGACAGCGGTTTGGGCTATTCCCCGTTCGATCGCCACTACTGAGGGAATCACTTTTGTTTTCTTTTCCTCCGGGTACTAAGATGTTTCAGTTCTCCGGGTTTGCTCCTCGTATTACTACGGGTACCAAGTCTTCATCTTGGTGGGTTGCCCCATTCGGAAATCAACGGATATATCGGATATTTGCTCCTCCCCGTTGCTTATCGCAGCTTGTCACGTCCTTCGTCGCCTCTGAGAGCCAAGGCATTCACCATGCGCTCTTATTTACTTTCTTGAGTAATCAAATTTTATTAACTTTTACTTGTATTCCAATATGTCAAAGAACTTTATCAATTTGAAAATGTGTCAATTTGAAAATGTGATAATTAATTTTCAAATTGACACATTTTCAAATTAACCAGTGGAGAATAAGGGAGTCGAACCCTTGACCCCCTGCGTGCAAGGCAGGTGCTCTGGCCAACTGAGCTAATTCCCCATGAGTCAGTGTGAGTGTGCGTTTTGAGTGTGAGAAAACCCACTCTCACTCTCACTCTCAATACTGTCTGGTAGTCCCGCGCGGAGTTGAACCGCGGACCCCTACATTATCAGTGTAGTGCTCTAACCAACTGAGCTACGGGACTATAATTCAGTTCCGGGTTCCGCGTTCCGTGTTACGGGTTTCGCATTCCAGGTTTCAGATTTCATGTTCCAGGTTGTTTTTTACCTTGAACCTTTAACCTTGAACCTTGAACCCAAAATATTTTATATAAAGTCGGAAGACGGAAGTCGGGAGTCGGAAGTATTACACTTCGGACTCCGGACTTCGGACTCCGGACTTATTTAATGAAGTATATACCAGGCGGATATAGATTACTGACCATTTTCTTCCGGTTAACAGCTATCTGATTGTCTTTCTCCAGAAAGGAGGTGTTCCAGCCGCACCTTCCGGTACGGCTACCTTGTTACGACTTAGCCCCAGTCACTAGTTTTACCCTAGGCCGCTCCTTACGGTTACGGACTTCAGGTACCCCCAACTTCCATGGCTTGACGGGCGGTGTGTACAAGGCCCGGGAACGTATTCACCGCGCCATGGCTGATGCGCGATTACTAGCGAATCCAGCTTCACGGAGTCGAGTTGCAGACTCCGATCCGAACTGAGACCGGCTTTCGAGATTCGCATCCTGTCTCCAGGTAGCTGCCCTCTGTACCGGCCATTGTAACACGTGTGTAGCCCTGGACATAAGGGCCGTGCTGATTTGACGTCATCCCCACCTTCCTCACGGTTTACACCGGCAGTTTCGTTAGAGTTCCCGGCATCACCCGCTGGCAACTAACGATAAGGGTTGCGCTCGTTATGGGACTTAACCCGACACCTCACGGCACGAGCTGACGACAACCATGCAGCACCTTGCAAAGAGTTCCGAAGAAAATCCCGGTTTCCCGGGAATGCACTCTACATTTAAGCCCAGGTAAGGTTCCTCGCGTATCATCGAATTAAACCACATGTTCCTCCGCTTGTGCGGGCCCCCGTCAATTCCTTTGAGTTTCAGCCTTGCGGCCGTACTCCCCAGGTGGATCACTTAATGCTTTTGCTTAGCCGCTGACTGTGTATCGCCAACAGCGAGTGATCATCGTTTACGGCGTGGACTACCAGGGTATCTAATCCTGTTCGCTCCCCACGCTTTCGTGCATCAGCGTCAGTTATGGCTCAGTAAGCTGCCTTCGCAATCGGTGTTCTGTGTAATATCTAAGCATTTCACCGCTACATTACACATTCCGCCTACCTTAACCATACTCAAGACTATCAGTATCAATGGCAAGTCTCCAGTTAAGCTGAAGGTTTTCACCACTGACTTAGTAATCCGCCTACGCACCCTTTAAACCCAATAAATCCGGATAACGCTCGCATCCTCCGTATTACCGCGGCTGCTGGCACGGAGTTAGCCGATGCTTATTCCCAGAGTACCTTCAGTTCCGTACTCGTACAAAATTTTATTCCTCTGGAAAAGAAGTTTACAACGCATAGCGCCGTCTTCCTCCACGCGGGATGGCTGGTTCAGGCTCTCGCCCATTGACCAATATTCCTCACTGCTGCCTCCCGTAGGAGTCTGGTCCGTGTCTCAGTACCAGTGTGGGGGATCACCCTCTCAGGACCCCTAAACATCGTGGCCTTGGTAGGCCGTTACCCTACCAACTAGCTAATGTTACGCATGCCCATCCCGTACCGATAAATCTTTAAATATCAAAAGATGCCTCTCAATATCTTTATGGGGTATTAATCCGAATTTCTCCGGGCTATCCCCCTGTACAGGGTAGGTTGCATACGCGTTACTCACCCGTGCGCCGGTCGCCACCAAAGTATTGCTACCTTGTGATGCCCCTCGACTTGCATGTGTTAAGCCTCCCGCTAGCGTTCATCCTGAGCCAGGATCAAACTCTTCATTGTAAAAATTTATTCTTATTGTCTCTTTTAAAAAACAATCCACGCTCATTCTAAAATACTAACAAGTTTTCTTAGACGAGATTCGTTATATCCCGCCTGGTTGCTACTTCATAATTTCAAAGAACCTTCATTGACCACCGAAGCCTTGGCGCAGGTGGTGCCCTCCGTCCCGATAGCTATCGGGATAAGCGAAGGAGGACTTTCGCTCTATTTCTTAATCCCTTCCGGGTCTAAGTTTTTTACTTTGGGACGACAAAGATAGCAGATTTAATTTTCCTTCCAAATAAAAAATATGATAAATTTTAAAAAAGGGGTTTACCTGAATGTGATAATAAAATTCATCAGGAAATTCCAGATGGTTACAACTGCTATTGCAAATAATTTCGACAGATAGAAATTGTATCTGAGCCTGTCATTCAACAGATATATTACCAGGTTATTTATTCCAAGCCCTACCACTGATATTAATATAAAGGAGATATACTGGGTCGCTATCGCCGGATCATGGTTTTGAAAGGTCCATATACGGTTCAGGAAATAGTTGGAACTGGCTGCAAGAATAAATCCGGTGGAATTTGCAGCATACTTATTGATCTTTATTCTCTCCTTGAGCAACCATGTAGTACCGAAATCGATAACCATGCCAGAGGAACCGACAACACAGAACTTCAGAAATTTCGATATCAGTAAACTATCGATCATACCTTATTATATATGGTAGCATTTTATATATTACTTCTTTTACCACTGAGGTTCACGGAGTTACACGGAGGAAGACACGGAGTTAAAACTATATAGAGTTAGTTAAGATTATTGATGTTAACAGAGACCTTCAATAATTGCTCATGGTAAACTCTGCTTTCAGCCAGATGAAGTGAATAGGTAAGCTTTACATTGACTTTGCTGTTCCGGATAAAGTTTATGAAAAAATCAGAACGGTTATAGTTACCTGCCCTGTAAATAGGATCGCCCCAGTAGAGTTCATTGTTATGGTCTTCATAGAAAGTCATCTGTCCTCTGCCTATATAAAATGCGTTGAATATCCCAAGATACTTATACCCAAGCCTGGTCTCTATCAGAAGACCGTTATTAATTATCCAGCCTGTATTTTCATCACGTCCCCGTTCCACTCCGGCAGCCCATCCTGCATTAATATCAAGGACATCCATAAAGGTCCTGCCCGAAAGATCAATACCGGCTGAGGTAAGAAAGAGCCCATTGTCATGAAGAGTTTCTTCAGTAGAAGGATCCTGGTTTTTGGCATAATGAAACATATAACCAAAATGCTGGAGGTAAAACATACCTTTATTATACCTGCCTGAGAATCCCATAAAAAAAGTCTCTCTGACAGTTTCTGACATCCGGCTTGTCCAGTCGAGCCATAAATTAAAATAATCCTTTTCTGAGTGTATCTCCCAGAAAATTCCGTTGATATTCGGCCTGAAGTATGAAATTGAGTCCTGGAAAAAGACTCTGGGGTACTTGTCCAGAACATTGTCGCGTGGAAAAGCCCCCATTAAAAATCTGAAAGGTCTGTTATTAAATTCATAGTATGCCGTGAGATATAACTTATCGACCGGGTCATTGCTTCCAAACTCATGCAAAAGATTCGCACCGGCTCCTGTTATGTGAACAGAATCCCATCTCAGACCAATTTCAGGAGCAATCTGAATACCCGACAGTGTCTGGGGAACCTTATATTCAGATTCTGCAAATTCCGAATTATCAAAAAAAGAAAAGACTTTTACCTTCCAGAGTACCTCCTGGGAAAAGGTCTCTGCATAAACAATTCCAAGTAACAAAATAATGAATAACGGAACTCTCATGAAGGAAAAGTAGTATGGCAAAAATATCAAAAACGCACTGATATTCTTGCAAGTTAATGAATTTACTTATTTTAGCAGATATTTAATCATCATGTCGAACCTGGTTATCATCCCAACGTACAGGGAAAAAGAGAATATAGAAGCTTTAATAAAGTCAATCTTTGAACTACCTGTTGCATTCGACATACTTATTATTGATGATAACTCCTCCGATGGTACAGCAGAAATAGTTAAAAAACTCCAGTCTTCAAAATCAAACCTTTATCTTATCGAAAGATCAGGGAAACTGGGCCTCGGGACTGCATACATAACAGGTTTCAGATGGGCCCTCGACAGAGGTTACAGCTATATATATGAAATGGATGCCGATTTCTCACACGATCCCCGCGATCTTGTAAGGCTGTACAAAGCCTGTCATGATGACGGAGCCGATGTGGCGATTGGTTCAAGATATATCAGTGGTGTAAATGTTGTGAACTGGCCTTTATCGCGTGTACTAATGTCATACGTTGCTTCGATCTATGTCAGGCTGGTCACAGGGATGAAGGTCATGGATACTACTGCAGGATTCAAATGCTACCGGAATGAAGTTCTTGAGAATATTCATCCTGACCATATTAAATCGATCGGATACGGTTTCCAGATAGAGATGAAATTCACGGCCTGGAAACTCGGATATAAGATTGTTGAGATCCCGATAATATTCACCGACAGAAAGCTTGGCGCTTCCAAAATGTCAGGAGGTATCTTCAATGAAGCATTATGGGGTGTTCTGAGGATGAAGCTGAGGAGTATGGTGAGGCAGTATCCTAAAACTTAGGATCAATGGCACAACGGCACAAGGGCGCAATTATAGCCACATGAACTCACCCCCCATCCCCCTCTCTGCTTCGCAAAGAGGGGGTGTCAGAATTTAGGGAATTATTCTAAGAAAATTGAAAATGAGCAGCATTCTTATAAATAACGCCACAATAATCAACGAAGGCAGATCATTCAGGGGAAGCCTCCTGATAAAAGATGAATTTATTTCTGCCATCGGTACTATTCCTGATAAAGACATTCCTGTAAATACCAGAATAATTAATGCATCGGGTTTATTGCTTCTGCCCGGGATTATTGATGATCAGGTTCACTTCCGCGAGCCCGGACTCACGCACAAGGGTGATATATTCAGCGAATCGAGAGCAGCTGTTGCAGGAGGTGTAACCTCATACATGGATATGCCCAATACCAATCCGCAGACAGTGACAATAGAGGCACTTGAAGAGAAATACAAAACAGCTTCTGAAAAATCACTCATTAATTACTCTTTCAACATAGGCGCTACCAATGATAACATTAATGAAGTCCTTAAGGCCGATCCGGCAAGAGTATGCGGAATAAAGATATTTATGGGATCATCTACCGGCAACATGCTGGTTGATAATGAAAAAGCTTTAAGGGATCTGTTCAAAAGGGCTCATATGATAGTTTCTGCTCATTGCGAGGATGAGACAATTGTGAGAAGAAACAGTGAGTCATTCAGGCAGAAATACGGCGAGAATGTTCCTGTACATCTGCATCCTTTGATAAGAAGCAGGGAAGCCTGTTTTACCTCTTCTTCATATGCTGTTAAACTTGCAGAAGAGTATAATACAAAGCTTCATATATTTCATCTTTCAACAGCCGATGAAATGAAGCTCTTCAGCAATGAGATCCCTCTGAGCCGGAAAAGGATCACTGCTGAAGTGTGCATTCACCACTTGTGGTTCGATGACTCTGATTACGAAAGGCTCGGAAACCTTATAAAATGGAATCCTGCTATAAAGACAAAATATGACAGGGAGGCTCTCAGGGATGCAGTAAGGAATGATCATATCGATATAATCGCTACGGACCATGCTCCCCATACCCTTGAAGAAAAATCGCAAAGCTATTTCAAGGCTCCTTCAGGAGGACCTCTGATTCAGCACTCCCTTGTAATAATGCTCGAATTATGGCACAAAAAGACCTTCAGCCTTGAAAAAATAGTTGAAAAGATGTGTCATAACCCGGCTATCCTGTTCAATATCAGGCAAAGAGGCTTCATCAGGGAGGGATATATAGCTGATCTGGTACTTGTTGATCCTGAAAAACAATGGACTATCTCAAAAGAGAATATACTTTATAAATGCGGCTGGTCGCCATTTGAAGGTCAGACATTCAGATCGCAGGTGGTGAAGACAATAGTTAACGGTACAATTGTTTACGATGAAGGAAAAATCGATGATGATTACCGGGGGCAAAGACTGTTGTTCGATAGATAATTTCTTACTTTAAATAATCTTTGGCTAATTTGTGAATGAAGCTTAGGATTGCTTTGCCACACTGACGCGTAACTCGCAATGACAGTACAGTCAATTATCTCTCTGCACTACTGACAATCACAAATCTATTTAACGTCTATGTCATTGCGAGTAAAGCGAAGCAATCCTCAACAATAATCACAAATCCCTTTTAACATTTCTGTCATTGCGAGCGAAGCGAAGCAATCTGCCTCACCACAAACCTTACAGTGCTCCTGGTCCTTTGTTCAAGCAGAATTTCACGACCTTCTGTTATTTTATTAACAGCTGCCGGAGTATAATGCCTGATTGTAAGCATCTCCACATTCTCATTATAAACTGCTGAGAATTCTGATTTAAGATCGGCCAGCAATGCTTCGACCTTCCGCCTGTCATCATCAATGCAAACATCGAGACTTATGGCACTTGCCTCAACAAGATTCACTTTTATTCCATTGGTCATGAAAATATGGAAAATCCGGCTCAGATTATCAGCTATCACAAATGAAAAATCTTTTGGCAGAATAGATACAAGTATCTGATCCTCCTTTTTTATATAAACAGGAAGAAAATCTCCTGTCGCAGGATCTGCCTTTATTATTGTTCCTCTTTCTTCAGGATGCAGAAATGACCTTACATTTAGGGGAATATCTTTATTGTGAAGAGGTTTTATTGTTTTAGGGTGTATTACCTTTGCCCCCGAAAATGTCATCTCAACTGCTTCTTTATAAGATATCTCATCAAGCTTATATGCATCAGTTAACCACTTTGGATCTGCATTCAGCATACCCGGTACATCTTTCCAGAAAACAACTCTTTCAGCATCAAGCATATTGGCAAGAATAGCGGCAGTATAATCAGACCCTTCCCTGCCAAGGGTTGTAGTTTCTCCTCCCGAAGTGCCTCCGATGAAACCCTGTGTAACATAAATTCTGTAATCCTCAAAGTTGAAAGTAGTCTTTGTCCTTAAACTGCTTTCATCCCACAAAATATTTGCATCCCTGAATCGGTTATCAGTTACCAGGTTGTTCCTAATATCAATCCATTCAACAGATTCAATTTTTGTTTTCAGGTATTCTGCTACAATTATGGTCGACCATATCTCACCATACGATACAACCTGATCATATTCATAATCATAAATGCCTTTATTCCCGGATGAAAGAAACTCCTTCAGGTTTTCAACAGAGGATTTCATTTTATTTAGAGCTGCAGTCTTATCATTAAAAAGCTCCTCACATACTGTTTGATGGTATTTTCCTATTTCCTCCAGCTGATCTAAATAGCTCTTATCACCGCCAAGGCGGGTTTTAAGTACTTTTTCCAGGGCATTGGTTGTCTTTCCGAAAGCCGAAACTACAATTACCAGATTCTCCTTTTCCTTTGAAACAATATTTGCAAGATTCCTTACTCCTGATGCATCCTTTACAGAAGCGCCTCCGAATTTATAAACCTTCATAATCTTTAATTTAGGATAAAATTAAGACAACATATTCAGAAACCAATTCCATCAGTAAGTGTTTTCAAAATACAGTATTCAGAAGTTCAATAGTTATGATCTCAAATTAGTAGTGATGCGTTAATTTTTAAATAATTTGCATAAAGTATTCATAATAAAATCAATATAAGCGTTCTTTGATTTTTTAATTAGAATTTATGTTTTAACCCCGGAGGGCATAGGCGTTA
>Ga0209211_10010967_pt1 | contig 11704 bp, 13 predicted proteins | sample RifGroA2_FD_183992 | JGI IMG/M metagenome (GOLD analysis project Ga0209211, IMG submission 183992) | Groundwater microbial communities from Rifle, Colorado, USA - Groundwater A2 (SPAdes) (version 2) | ecosystem: Environmental > Aquatic > Deep subsurface > Groundwater | place: Rifle, Colorado... | reverse complement strand
CACCACACTCCAAATATTGAATTATATAACAGTTTTATCCGACAAATTCCCATTCTTACGCCGAAGACGAAATCAGACCCGCTCTTAGAACAGGCGTTTGGTCGAGTTAATGAACAATTCTTTCAAATGGCAATGGAAAAACCAAACTTGCAGTGGGGAGTTGATGCTAAACGCCGTTTAGCAAGTTATAATTTTCACAATGATACGATTACGGTATCAACGTTATTTCAAGATTCACCAACGCCGATACTTGATTATCTCCTGTATCATGAACTTCTTCATAAACATTTTACGTTCTCCTCCCGCAACGGCCGCAGCCGTTTTCATACTAAAGAGTTCCGCAATGCCGAATCTTTATTTCCGGAACAAGAGAGGATCGAACGGGAGATTAATTCAATTATTCGATCTAAAACAAAACGAAAATCCTGGACATCTTATCTTCCATTCTAGAAGTAATCTTTGATATAATGATGGATTTCTTCATGCACTAACCACAAAACCAAGAGGATGGCATCAATTCCTAACGCGTACGGATAAAGATTCCAACTGGCACAGAATAGGTCGCCCCATTGTAATGGCCAAAAAAGTAATCTTGTTACCGATTCACGGAATAAACAGTCGAGAAAAATATGCATGAGCCAACCAAAACAGATCACCAAAAATATCTTGGCCCATTTTTGATTATTCCACCAATAACATAAGAACCCCACCAACGCAAATATGATCACAAATAAAACACTATGGGTAAATAGGCCATGAAGTCGAAGTTCTGTTCCTGCAAGTAAGTTGATCAAACCACCCAATGGAAGGTCGATATCAGGAACAAGACCGGCAATTCCTCCAACGATGATTAAATATCGTGGAAACTTCTTTTTTCCAAGCAAATAATGACGCAATAAATCCAAGATAATTAAAGGAATTAACACGTGAGTGACTGCGTATGCCATTATTTTAGAAGATTCTTCCAAGGTATAAGAAGATTTCGACAGCCAATCTTTGTTTTCGTCCTCGGAATATTTATGTATTCCTTTTGTTTTTTACTCTTATGGTTCTTTTTGATTTGATTTTTGGTTTATTTTTTGACAGAAAGCCAAACTTCACAAAGAAAATTCCTCGATTAAAAGCGGAATGGGATGTTCACAAAAATGAGTTGGTGAAGTTTCCTCCTAACCAGCAAGCAAGATTAGAAGCATGGGGAAAGCGACTCTGGAAGAAATTAGAATCAGCACACTTTGGTGCTCAGCAGATCATCACCAAAAAATTAGATCAAAAACATATTCTCGCTAAAGCAGATGAGCTCTTCGAGCCGCTTGATGAGGAGATAGACTCTCAAAGAGAGAGAGTTGAGGAGAATCTATTTCGGGATCCTCCTCCAATTCAAAGATGGAGAGAAATGGTTCTGAGGAGTATTGAAAAACATCTTGAAAAACTTGATGAGGGGTTGGAATCATGCGAAAAATGAATATTAGGCTTTTGCAGCTAGACTGCTCACACCAGCAAAACATTTAAAAACAGCCCCCTCTGCCTCGACGTTACTAACGATCTAAACAAAGGTGGTTTTCCATGGCTGAAGAGATGTATGAAAAGAAGCTGGTGAGCGTTGGAACGCTCAAGAAAGGAGATACAATCATTATTGACGGTGCTCCCTGTAAAGTAACTGATACGGCTACGTCTCGTCCAGGAAAGCACGGTCATGCTAAGGTCAATATGATGGCAGTGGGGATTTTAGATGGCAAAAAACGAAATGTAGTTATGCCTGGCCATGACCGAGTTGAAGCGCCCATTATTGAAAAGAAAAGCGCCCAAGTCTTGTCCGTTTCCGGCACCAAAGCGAGTGTTATGGATACAGAAACATTTGAAACGTTTGAGATGGATATTCCTGAAGAATTGCAAAATGAACATCTTGAGGGAAGAGAAGTATTATACTGGACGATTATGGGTGCTAAAGTAATGAAGCAAGTGAAAGCGTAATACTAATGGAGTGATCATATGGTTAAATTCGAAGAAGCAATGAATCGGAAATTGAAAGGCATCTTTGTCTGTCGTATTTGCAAGTCCAAAATGCGTGCGCCTAGTTTGAAAGTGTCGCAGGGAACAATAAGCTGTCGTTCATGTTCCTCACGTAAACTTCGTCCGAAGCGCCGCAAGTAGAGTTTTGGCGTTCGATTAGCAAAACGAAAGAAATAAAAGCTTTTACTCTTTGTTTTTATGCTATGAACCCATTTGTTGCTTTTGTTCTTCAGTACAAATTTGTTTTCATTTTCTACTTGCTGATTGTCCTTTTTCTTCTCTTCAACCACAAAAAACTCGAAGTGCAAGCCAAATTTATCGTCCTTTACCGCATGAAGCTCGGTCTCAAAACAATGGAAAGAATTGCCGGCCGTTTCCGGGAATGGGTTATTTTGTATGGATACGTTGGAGTTGGAGCAGGATTTGTTGGTCTTATTGCTATTTCGTATTTACTAATTAAGAATTTGTATACATTTCTCCGTGTTCCTGATACCGCGTCTGCGGCGTCGTTTGTTTATCCTGGTATGTCGGTTCCGGGATTGGGAGTATTGCCTTTTTGGACGTGGTTATTAGCGCTCTTTCTGATTGCTGCCATTCATGAGTTTTCGCACGGCGTCGTTGCCCGCGCCCATAAAATTGAAGTAAAAAATACGGGCCTAGTTTTTTTCGGGCCAATCCTTGGCGCATTCGTTGAACCGGATGAAAATAGTTTACGAAAACAGAAAGATATTACTCAATATTCAGTTCTCGCCGCCGGGTCATCATCCAATATAATTTTGGCCGTTATTGCTCTTCTGTGTCTCAATCTTGTTTTCTTTCCTCTTGCCCAAACAATGACGGAACCAACAGGATTTACGTTTGATGCTTATACTAATACCTCTTATCCGTTTGCCAGTGCGGGAGTTGCTCCAGGCACTATTATTACTGCTTTGAATACAGTTCCCGTACGCACGTTTGAAGAGTTCAGCACAGAATTGCAATATCATCAACCGGGAGACACGATTGTAGTTGCAACAGCAGAGAAGAAAAAATACGAAGTTACGCTGATGCAACATCCTGATAATTCACGGAAGCCTTTTCTTGGCATCCTCGGCATCCGCAATGAGGTCGAAATCAAAGATCAATATCAGCAAGGGTTTGCGCACGTTCTGTATCGCATCGTTGACTGGTTCCAACAGTTCTCGCGTTGGTTGTTCGTGTTAAGCTTCGGCGTCGGTTTGTTTAATCTTTTACCGTTACCTATTGTTGATGGCGGACGGATGGCACAAGTATTTTTACATAAGCTCAAAGGCGCAGTCGTTGGAGAAAAACGTTATCGTCAGATCAGTTTATTTTTCTTGATTCTTTTACTTCTTAATCTCGTCTTTCCGTTGGTGGCGAAGTTGTTTTGAGAGGAGTTGACTTGACCACGAGATATGGTGGGTAATCATTGCCAGGGATTACCAATTCTCTTACACCGGTTACCAAAAAATTGTTTTGGACTAGTACGTTAAAATAGGTTGATAATGGATAATGATGATCTACAAACGTTTCGTGTGTGATCTCTGTTCCATCCTCCCGGCGCAGAACGAATTGGTAGGGCTGTCCTTCATTAGAATAAGACCAGTTTCTTGGGAAAATATTTCTATACGTTGTAAATATTCGATCGGTGAATGCAGGATGAGTGATACAGAAAACAAAAGGGGATTGTGGCTTTAATACTCTTCCGACTTCTTTGAAGATTGCGTCTACTGTCTGAACAGAACCACACATCATCAACACCAAGTTGCTTACCGCTCCGTCAACAGAATTATCTGGAAGAGGTATTTTTCCACTCTCAGTAACGGCTAGTTCTCCTGAAATACCCACTCTTTTTCTAGACTGTGCGATCATTGCTTCAGAAATATCATACCCATAAATCTCTGCGCCTCTTTGTAGCAATTCTTCAAGAAATTTTCCTTCACCACAACCATAATCAATTATTTTTTTCCTCTGCACTTCTCCTAACATTTCTAGGAGAATGGGATGAATATAACGAAGTTCTGAGTTATCATATTCTTTGTACTTAGTTACACTTGCATCATCCCAAATCATTTATTTCCTCGTTACGAAACGGGCAGCAAGGTATGCAAGCGGCAGACATAACAGTAACGTTGTTTCTCCGGCATAGAGCTCTGCTTTTACTTCACCAGGGAATATACTTTGGAAATAACCCGTTGTAGCATAAAGAATAGGTAATTCAATCGCAAAAACACTCATCATGTCCGCTATTACTCTCCACTGCATTTTTTGATAGTCATTTCTGACTTTTTCCTCCTCTTTTAGTTTGTCTTCCAAATTATTGTCTTCCATTTTTTATTGTTATATTTGTTATTTTGAAGTAAGAATATAACCATATAAAATAATATGTTGTCACAATCGGTGATGACAATTTTTATATACTAAGGAAATTCTTATTGTAACAATGGATGAAGCAGTACTGTTTAAACTAGGATTAAATCGCAATGAAGCAAGAGTATATCTTACCCTTCTTAGGAGTGGCTCATCATCTGCCGGACGGCTAATCAAAACAACAGAATTTCATCGCAACATTGTCTATGATAATTTGGAAAAACTCATTGATAGGGGCCTTGTTTCTTTTGTTTTAGAAGGTAAAAAGAAAATCTTTACGATTAACAATCCTAATGCTCTGCTCGATATGCTTGAAAAAGAGCAAGAGAAGCTTACGGAGAGAAAAACTCTCGCCATGGAATTGAAAAAAGAGATAACACTCATTCAATCTACCCAACAAGAAGAACAACAAGCAACTATTTTTCGAGGTATTCGTGGGATCAAAGCGTTGTTTATGAATACGCTACAAGAAGGCAAAGATTACTATGTCTTTGGAGCTCCTAAAGAATCTCTTACGATTATGGGAGATACTTTTTGGGAAAATTATAATCTCAAAAGATCTCATCAGAAAATGATTGTTAAGATGATTTTCAACGATGATCTTCGTGAGTGGAGTCAGACAATAAAAAGCCGTCTGACTCAAATCCGTTTTCTCCCTCAGAAGTTTGATTCTCTCTCTGAAACAATGATTTATGGTTCTAATGTTGCTATCATCATCTGGACTGAGAAACCAATTGCCACTTTGATCAAAGATAAGAACTTAGCGGAAAGCTACAAGCAGTATTTTCAGATATTGTGGAAAGAAGCAAAAGAGTGAGTGTTGCCTAAAAATTTTTTAATTTGAAAACCATTTAACCAACTCTTGGGATTAATATTATCCCATAGTTCTTATGTACTATCTCCCATTTGTAACGAAACCCACGATAGATGTTAACAATATCTTTATTAAATTCAGCACATTGCAAAGGGACAAGACCCTCCATAAATTGGATGCCGGGAACATCTTCTACTAGGACTCTTTCAAATTTACAACCACTTATTGTGATTTCTCCTAACGGTTCAAAGACACTTTTGTAAGCTGTGGTTGAAAAACTACCCCTGCTTGAATTAGAATTATTTTTCCAATTTCCATAAGCGTTTTGATCAATCACTTCAGTTATATTATCACCATCAATATCTACCCAACCTAACGATCTTTGTAGTTCTATTCCAATAAGATTGTTTTTATACATTATCTCATAATCTCCATCATCATCATATTCTTTCAAATACTCGTTATTATGTAAACCAACCAAACAATCACCTGTAACACTTTGTTCTTTAAAAAGAGAATTTGGTTCTTGTCCAAGAGATATTCTGAGCAAATGGGGTAAATCCACCGCGTAATAATCTGGAGAAATTCCTAAAAAATCACAAGCATTCACTTCTGATCTTTTACGTCCAGTAATGAGATCAACATTCTGACCACCAGTATCAAGATAGACAGTCCCATAACCCATCAGAGCATGATCTCCTGGTAACCCAAAAGCATGCAGAGATTCATGACTGAGAATATTTAACATTGCTTGAAATGCAGCGAGGGAATCAATTCCTTGTTTTACATCAGTGGTGGAGTATGGTGCTGGCGGACCAAGTGGAGCGGCAATAAACTGTTGACTCCCAAAAGTGTTAAAATACCCTCCAAATCCATTAATCTCAACATGAACAATTGCAAAAATTTCAAATTCTTCATTGGTGCTTAGTTTCTGCCTTGCTGTATTTAATACCGATCCTATTTCCTCAGGAGAATAAAAAAAATGATTTTGAGAAATTGTTTCAACTCCTTCCGGTGGAGGTATAACTACTGGAATAATATCATATTGGATCGGGTTTGGTACGTGTTGCTTTTTAGTAATATAATCATTAAAGAGATTATCATAACTATTTGTCCAATCTAGCAAAACTTGCTCTGGGTATATATCCTCAAACATAACAAAAGCAAGAAGTAGTTTTGGTCTGCTTCCGACAACTGGAACTAAAGGAGTAAATATATCTTTTGTTATAGATAGATTTGCTTCAACGTCTGCAGGGATATAAATATTAAAGTCTAGTTGCTCTGCTCGAGTTGGGGTCTCCCAAAGAGTAGAACGAAACCAGGTTCCTGTTTTAAAACCATCAATACCACTCCCACTATATTCGAATTCAACATTTGGTGAGGGAACAATCAAACTATTCCCAAATGTATCTCTAGTAAACCACATATCTGTTATAAATTTTTGAAGCGCTGGGCAAATCCCTCTAGATTTAACAACAATTCCTAATTCTTCTGCCCAACACTGACTAGGATAAAATTTCCCGTCAGCTCCACATACAGGATTATAATATTTTGGACAGACTAATCTCTTATCACATATTCCATATGGAGAACACTCTTCTCTGTAGAAAATAGTACACTCTGAATTATTTTTATTTTCAATAAAGAAACAATGAAAGTTTCTTGGAAATGGTAACTCTAGTACTGAAGCTTGTCGTAGGGAGAGTGAACTACATTGATTACTGTCACAACCATAATTACTACCCAAACTCGAACAATCAAAAGTATGGTCTCCTTTATATTTTCCATTTTCGCAAACATATTCCTGTAATCTTTTTTTATCATTCCAGCAAAAATCTGATTTGTTGATAGTAACATTTCTACTATTAAATAAAGTAACATAACCTGCGTTTGTATAATTAGAACCACCATCTGAATCAAAACAAGTTGTTTTATAGAATTTAGTGTCGTTTCTAATATTTTTTAACAGTTGTGCTTGTCCAACTAAATTTTCCTCATCTGTTAAATTATCTTCATTTTTAGATAATTCCCATTCAGAAATTTTTGTAACACAACCAACACTAAAAAAAACAATTAGAATAAATAATAGTCCAATCTTTTTCATAATCAGCTAGCAGAGTGTTATTCTTTTTAAATCATTTCCCATGCTCCGCTAAATATTTTTCTGCTTCTAACGCGGCCTGACATCCTGAACCTGCAGCGGTAATCGCTTGGCGGTAGCGTGTGTCTTGTACATCTCCAGCGGCAAAAACGCCCGGAATGTTTGTTTTCATAAATCGATCTGCTTTCAAATAGCCATTATCATCCAGATCTAATTGTCTTTTAAAGATTGAAGTATTAGGCACATGTCCAATCGCTAAGAAAACACCATCACATTTGAACTCTGTTTTTGTGCCGTTGATGACATTATTGAGCAGGACACTCTTAACAGTTTTCCCATCACCAAGAATTTCAGCAACTTCATTATTCCATACAACGTGGCATTTTTCATTCTGAAAGAATCGTTCTTGCATGATCTTTGACGCTTTGAAAGCATCACGACGATGAATGACAGTTACTTTCGTCGCAAATTTTGTCAAGAACAACGCTTCTTCCATTGCTGAATCGCCGCCGCCAATGACAATGACTTCTTTGTCTTTAAAGAAAGCTCCATCGCATGTTGCGCACGTGGTGACGCCACGTCCTTTGTATTTTTTTTCTGAAGGCAATCCCAGCCAACGAGCACTTGCTCCTGTAGCGATAATCAAAGTTCTAGTTTGAATTCTCTCTCCACTCTCTAACACTAATTCATGATACCCATTTTTTTGGACAAATTCGGTAGCAATATCAATTTTAAAACGGGCGCCAAAGCGTTCGGCTTGTTTACGGCATTCTTCTACTAATTTTGGACCTTGAATACCTTCCGGAAAGCCAGGAAAATTTTCAACATCAGTTGTGAGTGTTAATTGTCCGCCATCTTCCGGGCCAGAAATCAACAATGGGTTTAAATTCGCCCGGGCAGTATAGATTGCCGCCGTCAAGCCGGCGATGCCTGTTCCAAGAATAATAACATTTTCCATTATTTTACTCTTTGCGTAATAGGTAATATAATAATATTCGTACTCCGGAACCTGTAGCTCCACGTTGGATATAATCTCCCGGCACAGCCCAATATGCTGAACCAGCAATGTCAATGTGCGCCCATGCTGCTTTTTCGACAAACTGGCGCAAGAATACTGCTCCTAATACAGCACCTGCCTCATAACCTTTTCCTTTCATCGTGATATTAATTAAATCGGAGATTGTTCCATTCATCCAGTCTTGATATTCTTCATAGAAAGGCAATGACCAAACGCGATCACCGCTTGTGTCTCCCGCTTCTCGTAATTCTGCACTGAGCTGCTCATCGGGGCTGACTAGCCCTGCAGCATAATATCCTAACGCAACGACACAAGCACCCGTCAGGGTAGCGAGATCAATAATTATTTTCGGCTGATATTTTTTTTCGGCGTAGGCAATGGCATCGGCAAGAATTAATCGTCCTTCGGCATCAGTATTGCCAATTTCAACATTTTTACCGTTGTATGCACGGACAATATCACCTGGACGCTGCGCTCCGCCGCCAATCATATTTTCACACGCTGGAATCACACCGATAATATTTTGATGTAATCCTAATTCCGCGGCGGTACCCATGATAGATAACACTGCCGCTGCACCAGCCATGTCGGTTTTCATTTCTTCAATGGATTTCGTTGGTTTGAGGTTATATCCACCACTGTCAAAGGTAATTCCTTTTCCTACTAAGACTATTGGCGCTCTGCTTTTATCACCGCGATACTCTATTAATATTAATTTTGGTGGCTGATAACTGCCTGCACTGACCCCTAATAATAGGTTTAGTCCTTCTTTTTGGAGTTCTTCTTTATTCAGGACGCGAACAGTGATATTTTTATGGGTTTTGGCAAAATCTCTGGCTGTTTTTTCTAAATGTGCGGGAGTGATGACTGATGCTGAATCATTGACCAAATCACGCGCGCAGTTTGCTGCTTCCGCCACTACTCTTCCTAATTTTAGGCCTTTGCCGATTCTTTCCGTTGATTTTGTCCAGACGAGAAAAATTGTATCAATTTCTTTCTTTTTCTTTTCGGCAGAAAGATATTTCTCAAAGGTGTAATCACCTAACAAAAAGCCTTCTGCTAACGAGCGACCAATTTCCTCATCGGTAAAGAAACCATTGAGCCGAAGTAATTCTGGCAGTGATACGATTACAGTCTGGTGCTGCAATGATTTTACGGCGGTGACAATCTTTCCTGCAGTTCGCCGTACTCGCTCGAGAGTCAATTCCTTTTTCTTTCCTAATCCGATAATGAGGACTTTCGCTTTTTTTGGTTCAGAGATTATTGTGGAATATATTTCACCAAATTTAGCGGTAAAAATCTTGCTGCGAAAGGCCTGGCTCATTTCTTCAGCGCAGCTTGGTGGTAATCCTACTGGATGTTGATCTTCTTCGAAACAACTAATAATTACTACCTCCGCAGAATGAGTTAATGTTGGTTGTGGGATTAACTTCATGTATTTAGTGGAAAAATGCCCCTATATTAAGTTTATGTATATCGTTCACTGCGGATCTTGTCTGGAATGACTCCATTCTTCAACAGTAGCTCTTTCGTTTCCAAAACCATTTCTTTCAAACCGCAGATGTAGAACATTTTTCCTTTCATCTCCTGAGGAAGATGATACTGCACACGACCATGTGCACCAGTCCATTGCTCTCGACTCAACGTAGGAGTATAGGTACAATTTGAATATTGCTGTTGTAGTGTTTTGAATTCTTCATGGAGAAAAAGATCGTGCTGTGTACGTACTCCGAACAAGAGGGTGAAGTTCTTTGTGGGTAATTTTGGAAGGTGGTATTGTAGCATGCTATGAAAAGGCGCTACTCCCGTTCCCGCTGCGATAAAGTAATAATCTTGCTCAGGCGCATTTTCATCAAAGACAAAATGACCAAAAGGGCCTTTTAGGGGAAATATATCTCCAACTTTTGCTTCTTTGAAAATTTCTGACGCAAAACCGCCTTCGACAAGTTTGATACACAGATCAATTGTTTTCTTTTTATCTGGAGAGTTGAGAATTGAATAGGATTTCAGTTTTGTCTCTCCGTTTCTGGTTATTTTGATGGATACAAACTGACCTGGTTTGAATGGAAGATCCTGATCTAGTTGGAGAGAGATAAAAATAACATCGTGAGTGAGATTTCTTTTCTCTGTTATTCTTCCCTGAAAATCAAGGATTGGAGGCATGATTTATGCTTCAAATTAGTGGTATATAAAAGATGTGAATGTTATTTTATCTAGAAAAAGTCCTCCACAACATTTAAATACCGTTCCGTTAAAAGTTAACTATGGTTAAGAAACTCCTCCTTCCTCAGGAAATTGAAACGTTTTACATCATTCCCGCTCTGCGGAAGTACTTTGCCATCTTCATGAAAGAAGCAGGAATGAAGCAAAAGGATATTGCTGATATTTTAATGATCAACACTGCTGCGATTAGCCAATACACTAGTTCAAAACGTGGTGGTAAAGTAGAGTTTAAAACTGATATTATCACTGAAATTAAACTCTCCGCAGCCCGCATCACCGACCGCACTTCGTATATGAAAGAAACACAACGATTACTTCACCATATCCGTATGACTAATACGCTGTGTGACATTCATCGACAATTCTCTGCAGTTCCCACTCACTGTGAGCCTAAAGATATGGGTTGTCACACGAAAACGTACTCTGTGTAAAGACTATGAACATTACTCTTAATCGTTCTCTGTACGATGACGCTGATGCGCATCAACCTCGTTTTGTGGCTAAACCAGGCATCACTGAGGAAATAGTTCGTTTCATATCCAACTCGAAGAAAGAACCGGAATGGATGCTGCAGAAACGTCTTCAAGCGTTGCAATTATTTCAACAAACTCCTCTCCCTAATTGGGGGCCAGATTTGAGCGAGCTTGATCTTAATAATATCGTTTATTTTGTTGATCCCAATACCAAAGAAGCAGAGAATTGGAATGAAGTTCCTGCTGAAATTAAAAAGACCTTTGATCGGCTTGGAATTCCCGAAGCTGAAAAAAAATCATTAGCAGGTGTCGGCGCCCAATATGATTCATCAGTAATCTACCACAATTTACAGCAATCCCTCAAAGACAAAGGAGTTATTTTCGAAAACATGGACGTTGCTGTCCAAAAATATCCCGATCTCGTTAAGAAGTATTTCATGACGAGCTGCATCCCCATCAATGATCATAAATTTATCATGCTGCATGCCGCTGTCTGGAGCGGAGGAACGTTCATCTACGTTCCACCAAATGTAAAAGTTGATCTTCCCTTGCAAGCATATTTCCGCATGAATGAACAACGCGGCGGCCAATTTGAACATACCCTTATAATCGTTGATCACAATGCTGAACTTCACTACATCGAAGGGTGTTCAAGTCCAAGGTATAGTCAACAATCTTTACATGCTGGTTGTGTG
>Ga0209211_10010966_pt1 | contig 11705 bp, 9 predicted proteins | sample RifGroA2_FD_183992 | JGI IMG/M metagenome (GOLD analysis project Ga0209211, IMG submission 183992) | Groundwater microbial communities from Rifle, Colorado, USA - Groundwater A2 (SPAdes) (version 2) | ecosystem: Environmental > Aquatic > Deep subsurface > Groundwater | place: Rifle, Colorado... | reverse complement strand
GCAACCGATCACGTACTGTACCCTCGTATTTATCACGATAGCGCCTCTCCGGATCCAGATTGATAATTCGCTCCGCCAAATCGGCTTTCAAAATCTTGAGCCCAGGCCCCAGGTTCTCTTCCGGCAGCGGAAAACCGGTGAGAAAAATGTTTTCAGATTTCACCCCATACAATTTCAAACGATCCACCACCCGCCGACAGGATGCAAAATATTTTATCCGGCTTTTCTGAGGATTGAGCGCCACCCAAGAGCGACTAATGTCCGCATCGCAAATCACGCAATAAATATCGCCTTTGTATTTGTGTTCCTCGGCAAAAAAAGCCACCACAAAAAATGTGGTGATAAGTGGAATATTTTTTTGATTGAGATAATCTATCAAATCTTTGCCCCAGCCTTTGTGAATCATGTGGTATATCTGCAAAGATGTCCAATTTGGACGAGACAAATCACGTCGGGGATAAAAAGACGCAATCGCTTGCAAATGATCATAAAAATCAAATAATTTTTGACCGATATAGGGAATACCCGTCAGACGAGACACGTATTCGTAAAATCGACGCGAATTACGCCAAATTTTTTGATCTTTGGCCGGGATACCCTCGTAATTATTCGCCACAATCACTTTGCTGGTAGGTGACAAATGACGCAACGGATAAGCGGCGCGCTGATGGCCATAACCCATATCCACCGTCACTACCCAAGCTTTTTTATCCTCCTCCAACATATATTATTTTAGACGTTTATTGTTCGCAAAAATAAAACCCATAGTTTTGTCGAACTTAGATGGAAATTTTTGTACCCCGAAACCGTTTTCGCGCAGAAGCGACTCGATGAGGTGATGATTGCGCTGCCTATTATCATGATACTCCAAAATCACGTTTTTGAAAAGCAGATAATCTTCCGGCGCCAGTGATGCAAAAACTTCAAACTCAGCGCCCTCGATATCCATTTTCAGAAGTGAAATATTTTTAATTTTATTTTTGGCGCAAAAATCTCGCAGAGTCCAGGTGGTAATTTTGGCCATATCACTAGGATCGGACACAACACCATCTGGTAAAATGCGATGATTGTGGCTATCTTCAGAGATTTTTAGCAGCCTCTCCCCTGTTTTGCCCGATAAAGCGCCGACGGCCACCTTCACATCGCTCACATGATTGGTTGCCAGATGCGCCCCCAAGGCGGTGATATTTTTTGCCTCCGGTTCAATCGCAAAAATCTTTACTCTTTTATTAAGCGCGCGACAATACAGCGTAAACAAACCCGCATGGGCGCCTACGTCTACAATCGGATCAACTGCGCCGACAATCACCGCTTCTGTGGCTTTGTATTCACGCAATTTGAAAATTTCGCGCACTACACTCACATCGGCCTCATCGCGCGGCGACACTTGGATATCTTGATTGTGAAATTTGATAATTTGCATACATTTTATCTTATCAAAAAACAGAGCTTTTTACAACCCTGCTTTCTTGGTTCCGGGGCCTGGATTCGAACCAGGATAAATGGCTTCAAAGGCCACTGTCTTGCCGTTGGACGACCCCGGAGTGTTAAAAAAACGGTCTGGCCGCAAGCCGACCGTCTTTGGCTGATAAAATTGTCAATCACACTTTCAACTGCCGACGCATGGCGAGCGCGCTCGATACTGTGGTCAAAAACAGTACTGCCAAAGCCTGCATGCCGAATAGCAATAGGATATGCGAATTATAATAATTTGTCAAGGAAAAGGCATCTGGAAATACCACGGCCAAATAAGGATCGAGCCAACGTAAGGCAAAAAACACCACACCTACAGTTATGCCAACAGCCAAAATAGTGAAAAAAATCGATTCCACCAAATAGGGGCCCCGAATAAACCAATTACTCGCCCCCACCAACCGTTTGATACTAATCTCGATCTTGTGGGTCTGGATAGCCACGCGCACAGTATTGAAAATAATCAAAAAGGCAATAATCGCAAACATGATCGAAATCCCCATCCCCAACTTCTCAATCCTCGTAATAATATTTTGGAACTTATCGAGCTTATCTTCTTGACGATCAAAACTCTTGGCCTCGATGAGGGAATCGTATTCTGGCACATCGAGCGCTGTAAATATTTTCTTATAATCCTCCGGCTCGCGCGTACTCACAATAAGTGTGGGGCCAAACGGATTGCTCCCAAGCTCATCGAGCGCGTCAAGCACCTCTTTGCTCATACGGTGACGATCTTTGAACGATTGCAGCACTTGTTCTTTGCTCAAAGTGGTGACACCGGTCACTTCCGGGAAAGAATCAAGATATTTTTTTATTTCACCCACATCTTTATCACCGGCGTCGCTCGCAAAATACAAACTCACGTTGATCTGATTTTTCACCAATTTCATCGCTTGTTTGGTGAGAATATCCACCGACCACAAAACATTTACCGAAAGCAACATCAGTACCAAAATAAACACCGTCATGGCCGACAGTCCGAAATTACGTCCCAAATCTTGAAACGAAAATTTGATAATCCGCCAAAGTGATCTCATACTACAAAATATATTTCCCCTCCGCTTGATCCATGGCAATCTCGCCATTGTGGAGCGTGATAACACGCCTACGCAAACGATTGACAATATCGCGGTTGTGAGTAAAAAGTAAAATAGTGGTGCCGAATTGATTGATCTTCTTCAAAATCTCAATGATTTCTTCGGTGTTGATAGTATCGAGATTGCCGGTCGGTTCATCGGCCACAATAATTTTGGGTCGATGTACGAGCGCGCGCGCGATGGAAACTCGCTGTTGCTCACCACCAGATAACTGATACGGATAACTATCTTTTTTGCGATGGAGACCCACAATATCGAGCACTTGCGGCACGACTTTGGCAATATGTTGTCCGCGCTCCCCCGCCACTTCGAGCGCAAAAGAGATATTTTCAAAGACAGTTTTTTTCGGCAATAATTTGTAATCCTGAAAAATCACGCCGATCTGGCGACGTAAAAATGGAACGCTGTTGGAATCGATCTTGGTGATATCCCAATCACCGATGGCAATCGACCCTTTGTTAGGCCGCTCTTCGGCAATCAAAAGCTTCACCAACGTAGTTTTACCACTACCACTCTGTCCAATCACCGACACAAACTCACCCGGCTTGATATGCAGGTTAAGATTACGCAAGGCCACCGTGGTGGTAGGGTAAATTTTAGTCACGTTTTCCAGTTTGATCATAAATTTTCAATGGATATATTATAACACATTTCTTGAAACAAAAAAATAGCCGACTGACAAGACTGCGCTGTGTATAAAGTTAACCACACTATTTGAGCCATCTTCGGGGATCGAACCCGAGACCTGCACGTTACGAATGTGCCGCTCTACCAACTGAGCTAAGATGGCGTTTATTACGAGCTCATAAATACGACTCGCTAGGATAATACTAAAAATAACACACTAAGTCAATAATGTTTTACTTTCTACCGCTTTTATATACGCGCAATAATCGCAATCCGCACCGGCTTTTGGTATCTTATTACCGGTCAAACATTTGTGCGCGCCAATGACAGCTTTTTCCACCCAAGAATCGTCGCCCTTGTATGCAATTAAAGTAATATCAAATTCCTTCTTGAGCAACTTATCCACAGCCGAATTTAAGGCAAACGGAAACCCCGGTGGCCGACCCACACCCAAACGTCGGTCTAAATAAAAACACCTCGGGCATTCCAAAAACAGATCAATTTTAGAGCGTGATAATTTAAACGACTCATCAGATTTTGAGTTGTATAAATTTTTAGTGCGTTGAGGAGTATAATATTCAGACATATTATTACTTATCCACAGCCCTTTTCGGCTAATATTAGATAAAATATCAAAATTTTCTATTGACAAGCGCTTGTTTGTAGTATATTATAGCATTACAAAAACCTGTTCTCCGAACTGTCACCGGATGGTGGCGTGGCTGGGTCACCAGTCTAGGAAACAAGGTTGGGAACATCCCCGCAAGGGGTTGTTTTTTATTTAAACAACCACTCATCATCAATGTGTTTAACAATTATATTTTTATATATTTTTGAATCTTTTACAGAATCGTCATGATATCTTCTTACAGAACCAGCAATCATGTCGGCAAGCTGAATCATAACATCTTTCTTGGAATCAACTAATTTACAATTCTGCATTATACACTTTTCTTCGGTGTTAAGCTCCTTGCGCAAATATGTCAAAAAGTTTTTTCTGAATATCCTATCACCACTGCCATCAATTCTGATTTTTGCATTTAAAATTGAATTGTTACTATGTTTAAGAATCATTTTGATGGCGTAACTATAAAATGAATTTTTATTAGTTTTAAAATGATCACTTTCTATTACCATCTTATCAATCACCAGGCTTCTTACTCTAAAATCAAATTTATTAATAGTGTTTAAAAATTTTTCTCTTACTTCTCTGCGTGATTTAAAAAATTTGAATTCAACTTCGTCAGAAAAACCCAACTCTCTTCGGAGTTCTTTAATAGCGACTGCTGTTTTTTCCACTTCTAAATTATCACCAAAGATCACCAATGATATAATAAAAAACCTACTTGAACCTTTGTCTAGTTTAAAACCGGGGTCGCCGGAGTCATCGATAAATACGAGCATACTTAAATTTATTCAATCACTTTTTTCAAATCCCAAAAACGACTGCTCCCCAATACTAACAATTTGTCAACCAGTTCTACTACACCGGTTTTTGTTTTTGGATTTCCGTATAATATTTTTAACGCATCGATACCGTTGCCATACATAAAATAACCGTAACGAGCCCCGGGGGTCGCCTGATAAGTCAAATAAAGATCTAAAATTTTTAATGTTTCTTCTGGCGCCGTATCGGCAAATTCAGATAATCTTTTTATCACGCCGTGTTCCCAATCCATATCACCACCACTTTTTTCCAAGGATTTCCTTAAATATTCTGTCAGTAATTTTAAATCGGTAAATACCACCTGTTTTTCACCTATCCAAAAACCAAAACTAGCGAATATGCCATTTTCCGTTGTGGATGTATTATCTAAAATCCAATCCCATAATTTAATCAATTTTTCTCTAATAGTATCCGGATTGATTTTGTGTGCTACCACAAAAGCACTTTGATCGTCGCGAGCAAGCAAATACCGCCCGATAAACGAAATAAAATGTTCGCGTCTCTTTTGTCCCGGGCTAGACCAAAAATCTTTAAACAGCAAATTTTCAAAATCAAACCCATCAAAATGTATATAAGCCAAAGCCAAATGAGTGGCCAGACCCTCGTCTAAATCTTTAAAATAGCGTCGCTTGGTATAATTCTCGCTTAAAGTACCGATTAACCGTCGATAAACATCGCCCATTTCCTCAAAAAGCTCTTCATATAAATTAGCCGACATATACCCTTCGGTAGCAGCTAAAAACAAATCTCTTTTCTCTGGTAAATCAGAGAATATTTTTTTAGCAATTTTTTTGGTCCACTCCTGATCACGATAAAAAAATGTGGCAAAATAATGACCGAACAAAAACATCACAGCGCGTGTCTGTTCACGATCTAATACCCATTCATATATTTGTTTGACTTTTTCATCGATTTTTACGACATCACTTTTTGAGTATTTTTTGCCATCTAAATAAACAAATAACGATAACGCTTCCAAAGCTCTGCCACGCACAGAATTGATGGCGTGGCCATACGGATCGTCGCCATTCTCTATATTTTCGCTTTTCACATCTGGATCGGAATTGCTCAATAAATATTCAATCAAAGAAAGCAAGTGAGCTCTATCGCTATTAAAATTAATAAAAATTTTGCTATTTCTTTCTGATAACAGTTTCTTCAATATCTCGGCGATTTGATCATGTACCCCACCCCAATCAACCAACCAAGTATTCCCGAAATCATTTTTATCACGATCGTTCGAGAACGGCAACTTCTCTCCGGATTTTTGGATAACGATGAACAAATCTAACAATTTTTCCAAATCCAAAGTATTATCATACCCCTCGGCATGAATAATTTCCTCAAAAGCACGCAAAAACGAATAGGTATAGTGTTGGTCGAGCTCGCCACGCTGAAAAAACAAATCGGCCTTACCCAAATAATCCGACGGTCTCTTTGCTATATCCTGTCGTAATATATCTCCCATTCCACTGGCATTTAACGGATTAAGAAAGTCACGCTCTTTATCCTGATCATACAAACTCTTCGGAGACCATATGCCTCGCAAATTCTCCACAATCAATTTAATGTCCATCTTATTTAAATCCGGCAAAGCAATCGGTGCCTTCGGCCTCACCATTCCTCCTTCAACTGGACCGTATCCGGTGGTCGGTTTAAAATCACGATCCAATGGCTGACCAAAAGTTTTTTCTGCTATAGATTTTTTACTATCATCTAAATACTCAAAAATACTGGAAAGGATTTCCCAACCATCACTTTTGTACATTTTTTCTTCTCTCTTATCCTCACGCGCCTTACCAAAATATGCAAATACTTCATCAATATATTTATTCTGTTCCGATTCATCTAAAATACTAAAACTTTTTTTCAACGCATGGCAATATTCCGGACAATACAATTCATAATATTTTTCTTCTTCGGCAAAAATATCCCTAAAGGCGTTTTTTAATTGTTCTTTATACACATCCGAGCAAAGAGACCAGATAAATAAACGAAAATGGTAAAAAGATTGTGTCTTTGGCAGATCTTCTATTTTTTTACACAACAACTCATCGGGGTTTTTACCCTCAAACAACTTTCTCGCGAGTTTTGCCAAAGCTGTCGCTAAATCTTGAATATTTTCTCTAATGGATGAATGACTTCGAACATTGCTATCAATTGTAAAAAAGTCCACATCATATAAAAAATAGTGGTCATTAGCGCTAAAGTATTTACTCTCCGAGCGTCCTGGTTTTACCATAACCACTCTCAAAACATTCAAAAGTAATTCAAAAGCTCTTTTCGCATATTCCCCTTCCAACTCGCTCAATTTATCAAAAATTTCGGTTCGTTCCAAATGGTTTAGATAAAAAGGATTATATGAAAAAGAATCACTATCTACTTCGTCCATACCTTTAACAGACAAAACTGCTTCCGCTATTTCCAACAAAGCGTCGTATTCTTTTGCGTGTGCCAATCTCTTGACAATCTCTTCATATTCAAAATCCCATTTACTGAATTTGGACATCAATTTTACCCATTCATTGCACTTAATCATTCCAGTTAACTTGGCGATCTGAATAGCCGGCAATTTAGCGCAAATATTCAAAAATGCATCAATCACTTCGGGATTAAAATTTAAAACCGACATGTTTGCGGATAACATTATTTGCGCGACTATTTCTGGTTTGATTTCTGCCAGTCCTATCAAATATTGTAATTCGGGTAAAGAATAATTATATTTGGTCTGATCACCAGATTTTTGTTTAATCGCATCCAATAACCCGTTTTGCCACAACCAATCAAGCCAGCGTTCGTCGGCTTTGGTAAAAAAATATCGCCGTGCGTCTCTGTGGGTGTCGTCATTAGCAATAAACAATTCTCTAACAAAATCAACCAGACTTTCGTTTGGTTCCACCTGTGTAATTTTGTCTATTTTTTTGTGTAACTCTATCTGCGTCATAATAAATTCATCTATCCGGCAAAACAATATTTTTTAAACATGAAATACAATGCGTAAATTAATTCTATGGAAATTCTCTCTATAATCTCAGGCTCCATCTTGTAAAAATCATCCTTATTCATTGTGCCAAAAGATTCTTTTGGATAAATCATAGATATTTTACCTTTCCTTGGGTCTGGCACAAAATGAACGACATCGGATAAATACGCTTTAATATTACAAAAAACCGAAAAAAAATTTTGCATTTCTTCATCCGTTCTATTATCCGGCGAGGGGATGCATCTCATTGCTTTATGAAAATCTTCTGGATCGATAAATAAAATAATTTCTCTAACAGAGGACGCACAGTGTTGAAACCATAATTCATCATTCCATTTCGCACCTGACTTAAACATGTTTTTGGCATTTTTTATGATCAATTCAATGTCAACTTTTTTTTCTGGTTTTTTAATTCCTGTAATTGTAGTCATGTATACAGAAACCAAATGCGATACCTCATCAGGAATATCAATAAATTTTGTTGGGACTTCAGAAATAACAATCTTGGGTGGTTCGGATGAAAACCCCATGACTCCTGCTGGCATCAATGACTGCTCCTGTAAATTATCCATAAATAATTATATTGCAACATCAATCTCCCCAATCACCCGCCCCGTCTCCGTCAACACCACTATGATTTTTTGATAATGCTCAATGTCAGTATTGGTAAGTTGACGGCCTTTGCGATCTTTGAGCCATTTTTGGGCCGGCTGGTATCCGCCAATATAAAAGTCCCAAGCCGATTGTGGAACACCGCCGAAGTATTGAGTTTTATTGATAAACACCTTTTCGTTTTGATAATTTATTTTTTCCATCAAATTATCACCAGCCACAGGATATGTGGTGATAAAATTATTTACTTTTGGACTTTCCAGCAAATGCAGATGGCGTAATTCTTCGCCCAGCGTAGCCAAAGCAAAAAATTGTTTTTTGTCTTTTGGATACGGTACGCGCGGAAAATCTATTTTCAAAAACTCTTTATACTTTTCGCGATAACTCGGACTGTGTAAAACCGCGTAAATATAATCCAAAAGATTTTCCGGCGTTACTGGGCCAACAATTTTTTCTATTTCTTTGACGATCTCTTTTTTAAGATTTGGGACTTTGACATCATCTCCGGCATAAATATATAGCGGGGCTTCAATCGGGATGCCTTTATTACTAAAAAACACACGATTATCCGACATGTATTTACTAACCATTACATGACTATATTCATCCCCACCAATCGCCTGCCTCGTAAATATCAAACCTGTATTTTCACCACCGGTAAAATTCTTCATTAATTTTTCTCTACCCCAATCAACCATCTTGGGGTGATAATAGATATATTCTGTATCAAATGGCCTGTAGATTATCAATTTAATTTGATCTTCATGATTGAGTGCGCAAACTAACTTGCGCGACTCTGCTAATTTCCAACCTCTTGAATCACCCGCTTTATATTTCCCATCTTTTTTATTAGGAAAAAATTTTTGTCGAATTTCAGTGTCTGTAGCATTACTATCACAAAATATTTTTATTCTATTAAGTAATTCATCTCTATTCTCTGAAATAACCAGACCGTCTCGAGCCGTAACGATACCGGTAGCTTTTTCTACAAACAAAGCGTCTACACTAAAACCTTCTTCATATTCTTTATTACTCTCCGCGGAGCCTTCTGGTACAAATATCAAATTAGGGGCGCGTGATTCCAATATGTTCCATTTTATATTTTGCAACACAATATTATCAAGATACTCAAACTTACTATTTCTCTTACCCCAGACATCATGATGTTTAACCACCGCTGAATCGCCCTTTTTCTTAGTGTTATTTTTTACAGCTATTATTATCGCCACTCCCTGTTGGATATTAAAAATATTCTCGTCCTTGCTGCCATCGGGTGAAACTTCTTTTTTCTTTGAATTTCCATGTAAATCAACAATATAAATTGAATCAAAAGTACTCATCAGGTGCCAACGCATACCACGAAATGTTGGATTATCAAGATAACCGTGATTAGTGATAAAACCAACCATGCCCTCACCATTCTTCTCAATCATATTCTCGGCAAAAGCAATAAATTTTACATAATCATCGTTGAGCCAGTGTTTTCGCTCCTGTAATTTTTGTTTACCGCCCGGTTCAACTTTGTACTTATCCACTAAACTATTCGCATAACAAGTTTCATTCGAAGATACTCCAGAATACGGTGGATTCCCCAACACTACCATTATCGGTAAATCATTTTTCACTTTGTTTGCCGCGACAGATTCATCGGTAATCGCCTGCCCCAAACCAAAACTAAACAGCGTATCGTCGTGTCGTTCCGCTTTTTCCAAACTATTGGTTAAATACACGCCTAACCGCCCTTTGTTGATATCCGCGCCACTTTCTTTGAGTGTCGTGGTGAGCTTAAGGTGAGCAATCGTGTATGAAGCCATCATTATTTCAAACCCGTGCAAACGCGGCAATAAATCTTCTCGTGCGTAATTGGCCCAACGGCCTTCCTGGCCGACAAACGACTTATTAATATACGAAATTACTTCATTCAAAAATGTTCCGGTGCCGGTAGCGGGATCCAAAATTTGAACTTTGTGGACATTTTGTTTGAATTTTTTGCCTTGACTCACGCCGGTTATTTCTACCTTGGACGAATCAGCCAATCCCTTTAGCCCAAACTCTTTTTTCAAAATATCATCCAGCGCGCGCACAATAAAGCGTACCACTGGCAATGGTGTATAAAAAACGCCCATTTTCTTGCGCTCGGTCGAATCGTATTCTTGCAAAAAATCTTCGTAGAAATGAATAATCGGATCGCGGCTGTCGGTTTTTTCCACTTTGTAATAATCATGAACAATCGCCTGTATATCGGCGTGAACAAATTCTTCACACAATTCATTGACAATAAACTCAATGCGTTTATCAAAAGATGGACCGGCAATATGATCAAAAAAATGGCGCAAAAACGGATTGGAAACCGGCACCAAATCGCGCGCCTCTTGACGTGAAAAAGTATCAGGTGTGTCGTCGTGATAACGCGCGGCGAACAAGCCGTAAACAACTGTTTGGGCGTACATATCTGCAAATTTTTCGTGATCCAAATCAGCTAACAATAATTTTTTTATGACATTATACACGGACAACAAACTTTCGTTTGCCTGTGCGTCGCCGTCTTTAAGAAATTGTTTTATATTATCACGAATACGGCGAGCTTTACCGGCCATCACTTTGGCCAGTATGGCGCCGGATTTTATAGGCTCTTTGGCAACGCTAATAAATTCTTTAATCGTGTCTTCCAAATGCGCAAAATTATTTTCATCTGTAATAATATCGCCATTTTTTATTTCCGCAATTTTTACTGTTTCATATTTTTGACCATTACGAAAAAACCTAAATTCCAAACAGTCGGTGAGAATTAAATTAGAATAACCAAAATAACGAGTGAGCTGTTCACCCTTTTCGGTTTCATCCAGCGACACGCCAATATCTTTGGCTTCGGCATAAGCCGCCGCCACTTTGCCTTTCATAAATAAAAAATCCGGCGCGCCATATTCGCTCCGTTTTGGATCGTTGATAACATTGAGAGCGGTGATATCACTAAACAATTTCTGCAAGGCTGGACGATAGGCATGTTCTTTAGCTTGGCCAGAATTGAATTTTTCCGTGATAGATTTTATGTATTCGGCAGTATATTTGGATGACATAAAAAATTATTTCATTAAATCATCAATACCGACTCCCAATGCTCTCGCAATTCTTTGTGCGGTTTCAACAGTCGGGCTTTGGATACCGCCGGATTCAATTTTAATAATGGTAGGATGTGAAACATCTGCCATTTTTGATAAACGATCTTGTGATAGCCCTTTTTCTTTTCGCAACTTCTTGATATTCTTTGCGATATTTGGAAGTTTATTTACCATATGATATAATAATAGTGATATTGTAATATCTATACCCGCTTATCCACAGGTATCCACAATATGGGTATATTTTACCAAATTTTAGCCAATCCGTAAACAAGGGAGTTCCACTGCGCGCGCACGGGCGGGCGGGGCAAGCGCAAATCGTTTCGGCGGCGCATTCGCGATAGCGA
>Ga0209211_10010962_pt1 | contig 11710 bp, 13 predicted proteins | sample RifGroA2_FD_183992 | JGI IMG/M metagenome (GOLD analysis project Ga0209211, IMG submission 183992) | Groundwater microbial communities from Rifle, Colorado, USA - Groundwater A2 (SPAdes) (version 2) | ecosystem: Environmental > Aquatic > Deep subsurface > Groundwater | place: Rifle, Colorado... | reverse complement strand
CGCTCAAGGGTATGCCAAAATAGCGTCACAGGTTACTCTGCCAAGTAGTCCGCAAAGTGGATGTAGTGTATAATGGCGACTGAAAGAATTCTTATGGACTCAAAAAGAATTATTAAATGGGTTGTCGTCGTTGCCGCGATAATCACTCTAGGTTATGGATGGGTTTTCCTTGCGCGCCAAGGCGAGCAATCGCGGCGAGGAGTAGAGTTCGCTATTCAAGGTCGACAACATATTGCTGTCGGGGCAGCTCATCCTTCCTACAACTCAAATCCCCCAACTTCCGGTTGGCACTACGCGGAGCCCGCTAGTTGGGGTATGTATCAAACCGAGTTACCTGATGAACAAGTCATACATAATCTTGAACATGGTGGTATTTGGATCTCCTATAAAGATCTTGATACGGACACTACAGCCAAGTTAGAGGATTTAGCTAGACGATTTCCGAACAGTGTCATCATAACGCCACGCGTCAGCAATGATTCAAAAATCGCCCTGGCTTCTTGGGGTAGGTTGGAGAAATTGGAAATCTTTGATGAAGCAGAAATTCTAGCGTTCATTAAGACCAACAAAAATAAATCTCCGGAGCCGATTGCCCGGTAGGTTTTCAGGTTATCCACAGATCGGGCATGGAGATGTTGACACATAGGATATAGGGGTATAAGGTATAGTTATGTTGGATCCCAAGCTGAAAAAGAAAGCTATCCACCGAGCCAAAATCATTCGTGGCCAACTTGATGGTCTAATCAAGGCGATAGAAGAAGAGAAGTACTGTGTTGATTTGATCACGCAATCTAGATCAATACAGCTTTCATTGAAAAGTATGGATAGAGTGCTTCTTGCCAATCATCTTCAGGGTCATGTGAAGCACATGCTCAATGACAAGAAACAAGAGAGCAAAGCTATTCAAGAACTTGTTGACTTGTACGCATTATCAAATAAATAACATGTATGGAACAACTATCATTAAAATCATATGGATGGAAATGTGTCCTAGGGGCTGAAGTAGCATATATTCTTTGCGTGTTAGGCGGATTTCTACCTTTTCGCAGTGCACAGGGTATAGAGCTTCATCATAGACTCTTTGAGACTTTGCCCGGCTTTACGTGGATCAGTTTTACTAGCTTCGCACTCGGCGTAATCTACATGTTTGTCTTTGCTTGGATTTTCGCCTCTTACTTCGTATGGATGCATAACTCTAGCTTAGTGAAAGCATAATTGATCCTAAGGAGATATCATGTTCGGCTCATTCTTCAAAAAAACAAAAGGGAACTCGACACAAACATCTTCACGCGATCCGGTGTGCGGCATGCAGGCAACAAGTGGCATTGCGTACACATATAACGGCGAGACATATGCTTTTTGCTCGGGACACTGCAAAGCGCAGTTTGAGAAAAACCCTGAAACTTATATTGTGAAGTAATGCGTCGCACGAACGTAACGCCGGTATTGTACGGAACGCTCGCAAGCACGATCTTGCTGGGGGTATATTTTGCGGTGCTCACTCTAGTCTCTGGATGGAGTTTCGCCCAAAACCAGTTTGCGACCTATTGGTATTTTATTGTGAGTCTGGCGTTAGGTTTCGGGATTCAGATTGCATTGTATCAATACATTAAAAGCTTGGTACATGAGGGACTTGGTATGGGTAAGATAGTTAGCGTATCCGGCACTACTTCCACGGCGGCCATGATTTCTTGTTGCACTCATTATTTGGTGAACATAGTACCGATCCTTGGAATTACCGGGTTGGCTACGTTTGTTTCCCAGTATCAGGTCAAAATTTTCTGGGTCGGTCTCGCCTTTAATATATTTGGTATTGTATTTATCAGCAATAAAATCATCCAGTTCAAAAAAGGTCATGAATAAAATTATTTTAATATCTATACTGGCGATTGTGCTTATGGGAGGATTTCTGATTTTTTATAATCCGAAGCCTGAAAATTGGGAATCAAAAAACGATAATCAAGCGACAGTTTCCATTACCGTCACTCCAATTGATATTTCTTCCCAATCAAAAGAATGGAAGTTCGATATAGTTATGGATACCCATTCGGTTGAATTGGATCAAGACATGACAGAGTTCGCTGTTCTCATCGATGACCAAGATAAAGAGTACAAACCAATTAGCTGGGAGGGACCGTCTGGCGGCCATCACAGAGAAGGGGCATTGGTTTTCAATCCCATAGAACCTACGCCTAAATACATCGAGCTTAAAATTAAGAATATCGGCGGTGTGAATGAACGCTTATTCAAATGGAATATAGAATGATATGAAAGAAACAATTTACACCTGCCCTATGCATCCTGAAATCAGGCAGGACCAGCCTGGCATATGTCCTGAATGCGGCATGCAGCTTGTGCCTACAAAAAAGAAAAAGGCGGACACAGATCACAGTACGCATAATAAGCATGCAGGCCATAGTACCGCGATGTTTCTACGAAAATTCTGGGTAAGCCTCGTTCTCACCATCCCTGTGGTGCTTTATGCCGATGTTCTGAAAACTATTTTTAAATGGTCTTTGCCTGTCTTTCCTGGGCTTGAATATATGCCATTGGTACTTGGCTCCATTGTCTTTTTCTACGGAGGCTGGGTTTTTCTTTCCGGGGCGGTAAGAGAAATACAAGGGCGAATGCCCGGCATGATGACCCTTATTGGTATCGCTATTTCAGCCGCTTATATCTGGAGCATCTATGCCGTATTGGCAGGCGCAGAAACTTTATTTTGGGAGCTCGTCACGCTGATCACCATCATGCTTTTAGGACACTGGATTGAAATGCGAGCGGTCTCTGGTGCGCAAGGCGCACTGAAGGAGTTGTCAAAATTGCTTCCGGATACTGCGGAAATAATTCGCAACGGAAAGACAGAGACTATCCCCCTCTCTCTACTTAAAGAGAATGATGTGGTCTTGGTTAAACCGGGAACAAAAGTTCCTGCTGACGGTACGATTATAGATGGCGATTCGGATTTAAATGAGTCAATGATGACGGGTGAATCAAAACCGGTTTCCAAAAAAGAGGAAGATCAAGTCATTGCGGGAACAATAAACGGAGATGGCGCCCTGAAAGTAAGAGTGGCGAACATTGGAGAAAAAACCTTTCTTGCTGGGGTAATGCGTTTGGTAGCCGAAGCACAAGCCTCAAAATCGAGACTTCAGATCCTCTCTGATCGCGCCGCTTTCTATTTGACTATCATTGCGGTTGCTGGGGGCATTATCACCCTTATCGCTTGGCTTCTCGCAGGAGCGGAGACTGGATTTGCTGTCGCCCGTCTTGTGGCTGTCCTTGTAATTGCCTGTCCGCATGCCTTGGGTCTTGCCGTTCCTCTTGTCGCTTCTATTTCCACGACTAAAGCGGCACATAACGGATTTCTGGTAAAACAGAGGATCGCTTTGGAGGCTGCACGGACGATTGATACGGTGCTTTTTGATAAAACGGGTACCTTGACCGAAGGAAAATTTGCCGTTACCTCCTCAAGTTCCAATGAGGCACTCGCGCTTGCCGCCGCTGTTGACGCCCATTCCGAGCACCCGATTGCTAAAGCCATTGTTGCGGAAGCGGAAAGAAAAAATCTCCCCGTCAAACAGGCTCAAAATTTCAGACGTGTCCCGGGCATGGGCGCCGAAGCAGTGGTTGAAAACAAAAAAGTTTTCGTGGGACACAGAGGCGGGGCCGATATCATAGTTGAAATAAAGGGGGAAATCCTGGGAACGATAGCTGTTTCCGACAAAGTTCGTCCTGAAGCGAAAGAGGCCATAAATGCTCTTCATCATATGTCGGTAAAAACGGTCATGATCACCGGCGATAGTGAAGATGTGGCCAGAGAAGTAGCGAAAGAGCTTGGAATTGATGAATATTTTGCACGCGTGCTACCACATCAGAAATCAGAAAAAGTGAAAGAGCTTCAGAAACGCAATATGACAGTCGCGATGGTGGGGGATGGAATCAATGATGCTCCGGCACTTACTCAAGCCGACCTCGGTATTGCTATCGGCGCAGGCACGAACGTCGCCATCGAGTCAGCCGGGATCATTCTTGTCCGGAACGATCCAAGAGATATTGTAAAAATTATCACATTGTCTAAACTGACATACTCAAAGATGATTCAGAATCTTTGGTGGGCAGCCGGCTATAATATCTTCGCCCTACCATTGGCCGCAGGAGCACTTGCCTTCAAGGGTGTATTACTAGAACCTGCCGTTGCTGCGGTACTTATGTCGGTGAGCACGGTGATTGTGGCTATTAATGCGGTCATGCTTAAAGGAAAGAGACTTTGACGATCATTTTTGATAAAGTAGATTCGAGTGGAATCGTTAATATACTCTAGCCGACCTAGCTCAACTGGCAGAGCAACGGTATCGTAAACCGTAGGTTCCGGGTTCAAGTCCCGGGGTCGGCTCATGCCTAAGCTGGAAGAAATAAAGAAAAAAATTGAGGAAATCGAGCAAGCCATGGGCTCAGCGGAATTTTGGGCGGACAAAGACCAGGCCCAGAGGGCTTTACGTGAACATGAAGCCCTGAAAAGTGAACTCCTGGGAGTAGGAAAATTTGACTTGGGTGGAGCCGTGATGACCATCTTCTCCGGTGCGGGAGGAGACGATGCTGAAGATTTTTCCAGAATACTTTTAGAAATGTACCTAAAATTTTTCGAGAAGAGAAAGTGGAGCTCTTCGATCATTCATAAAAATGAAAATGACCACGGTGGGTATAGAAACATTACTCTGGAGATAAATGGTAAAAATATTTACGGCACGCTCAAGAACGAATCCGGTGTACATCGTCTGGTGCGTATCTCACCATTCAATGCTAAAGAGCTTAGGCACACCTCGTTCTCGATGGTAGAGATCATCCCAAAATTTGAGAAGCCCGATGAGGTGAAAATTCCGCCGGAGGATCTCAAAACCGAATATTCAAAATCAAGCGGACCCGGGGGGCAAAATGTTAATAAACGCGAAACAGCAGTACGTCTGGTGCACGTTCCTACCAATCTCGCTGTGCACGTCGAGTCCGAGCGTTCTCAAGCACAGAATAGAGAGAAAGCTCAAATCTTGCTTGAAGCCAAGCTCTACAAACTGCTCGAAGACGAACGTAAGGCTAAAGAAAAGGGCCTGTATATTTCCAAGACTACTCAAATAGAATGGGGCAACCAAATTCGCTCCTATGTGCTCCATCCTTATAAGATGGTCAAAGACCATCGCACGAATGTTGAAGTTCACGATGTCGAAAGAATCCTCAATGGTGACATTGATGAGTTTATCGAAGCGGAGCGGTTGCTTTAGGTCAGCTTCTATATATAATTTGGAAAGACGACTAGGCATTTTCTTGTGAACTTCATCAAGAAAGGACAAGTCGAATGGACAAATTTGCTCTCCTCGCGGACCTTGGCGTGGTCACAGTGCCGGAAGACTGTCGGCTATCGACGTTCAGTAGGGAGAATCGGAGGCTGTTCGTCTACTACGAGGAAGCCATCAACGATGTAAACTTCTCGAACCCAACCCGCATCCTCAAGTCTGGCGACAAGCTAGGGGTCCAGGCGTTCAGGCAGGCAGTACCCAGTCAAACCACTTCCGCAGAGCGTCTGGAATTCTGCCGGAGGCAGGAAGGAAACGTGTTGGTGGGAGCTCAAGGGGCCCCCCTCGTATTCGACCAGAAACGTGATCTTTTGCCGAGAGGCCTATGGTACAGTTCTCTCGACCAAAGGGAGCGTCTCTGGAAGGATGCCCGTGGCTGTTACGGCGTACCGAATCTCGTTGCCCTTCGGGGCGGAGATTGGGACTTCGACCTTAGATGCTTCGAGCAGCCACGCGACGATAGCTACGCCTTTTTTGCCTTCCGCGACTTGTCCGGCTGAAAACCGGTCTTCGGCGCAGGTGCCTCTGGCACCTGCGCCTCTTCTTATATAAATTGACTGATACGACATTTCTTGTTAATCTGCTCAAATGCTTAAAATTAGACTACAGAGGATAGGGCGGACACACGAGCCGAGTTTCCGACTCGTTTTGACCGACTCGAAAAACTCGACTAAGAGCGGTCGCTTCAAGGAAATTCTCGGCTCTTATGACCCTCGTCAATCAAGAGATTCTCTCGACAGTGAACGCATCAAATATTGGCTTTCGAACGGCGCCGGTCCTACTGATACCGTCCATAATCTTCTAGTCAAACACAGGATTATAAGCGCTAAGAAGATTAATGTTTCAGCTATATCCAAGAAGACTCCTACAGTTAAAGAAGATGTTACAATAGAACCGGTAGTCAAAAAAGAGACCGTCTGATTATTCCTTAACTAAAGAGCATGATTGATGACGTACAGTTTCTCGAATATGTCGTGAAGGCATTGGTGAGCCATCCGGATGATATCAAAATAAAGAGAACGGTTGACGAAATGGGTGTACTGATGACCCTGGACGTTCATCCCGATGATATGGGAAAGGTCATAGGTCGGTCCGGTAATACTGCCAAGGCCATCAGGATTCTCTTGCGCGTAGTCGGTATGAAGAATAACGCTCGTATAAACCTTAAGATTAATGAACCCGCCGGAACAGGCTCGCAGTCGTGGCAAGAACGACGAGGGGCCGTTCCTTCCAACGCTTCTGTTCCTAACTCTAAAACTCTCGACGAAGCGATGGAAGACTTAAACTTGGATTAGTGTATTTTCACATTATCACCCTTTTTCCCAAAGCATTTGGCTCCTACCTCGGTGAGTCTATTTTGAAACGTGCCATAGAGGATAAGCAAATAAAAGTTTCTTTTTACAATCCGCGTGATTTCGTTGAGAATAAATGGAAGAGAGTAGATAAACCTCCTTACGGGGGAGGACCGGGGCTAGTAATCGAAGCTCTGCCTGTGGTTAAAGCAATTGAATCTGCAATTAAGAAATCAAAGCTAGCCCCTAGCCCCAAGTCCCTAGCACCTAAAATTATTTTTCTATCGCCAGCAGGCAAACAATTTAATAATACTTATGCTAGAAAAGTTTCCAAAAGTTATAAGCATGTCATTATCATTTGCGGCCGCTACGAGGGCATTGATGCTCGGGTGAAGAAAATTTTCAAAATGGATGAAATATCAGTCGGGCCGTTTGTGCTGACCGGAGGAGAATTACCAGCCATGATTATCATAGATGTAATAGCTCGGCAAATACCTGGGGTGCTAGGCAATTTTGATTCCCTCGAAGAACGTAGGGTGTCAACGTCCGACGTCTACACCCGACCGGAAGCATTTCTATATAAGGGTAAAAAATATCGTGTACCCAAAGTTCTTCTCTCCGGAGACCACGCAAAAATAGAGAAGTGGAAAAAGAGGACAACTGATTCTTAGATATGGTATAATCTCGCTGGGGTGCCCCTCCGCTTCGAAAGGAGGTGTCCGAAATGTGGACACGTAGGAGATGGGCGCTTCGTGCGGTTGCGCACTGCATAGTCGGTGTGTGTACCAAGGGGTGGAGGCCGTCCTCCACCCCTTCTCTTTTGTACGGTATTGTATGAAGACTTGCCTTCAGGCAGAGCGGAGCCACTTGGACACGCCGTGTCCAAGTGACGTAATTCGAGACTCTCGAATGCGCTGAACTAGTACAAGGTTGCCTTCAGGCAGGGAGTGAGTGTGGGAGCTTGCTTACACAACGGAGCCACTTGGACACGCCGTGTCCAAGTGACGTAATTCGAGACTCTCGAATGCGCTGGACTAGTACATGCCCTTGACAGAAAAATGGGGTAGGAGTAAGATAGCCGGAACGATTGAGTTACGGCTGGTAGGAGGTTTTAGTACAATTTAATAACTTATTTCGAAAACACAGCGACGAGCGGCGTGTTTCGAATTTTTTACTTTATTTATGATAAAGAAGTATTTCGGTCGATTTAGAAAACCCTTGGCCGAGACACCCAATCTGGTGGTCTCACAAGTGGAGTCGTTCAAGTGGCTTATTGAAAAAGGTCTCAAAGAAGTTTTCGAAGAATTCTCGTCCATTAAAGATTTTTCAGCGAAAAAGTTTCAGCTCGACTTCACGAGCTTCGAGTTGGCAGAACCAAAATTTGACGAGTATACAGCCAAGGACAGGAAACTCTCTTATGAGGCACCTTTGAAAGTGCGAGTGAGACTCAAGAACTTGATCATGAATACGGAGAAAGAGCAGGAAATCTTCATGGCTGACTTTCCGCTCATGACTTCTCACGGTACTTTTATCATCTCCGGTATCGAGCGTGTAGTGGTACCACAGCTTGCTCGTTCGACCGGAGTCTCATTCACTGCCCAAGAATTGAAAGGGAAAAAAACTTTCGGCGCCAAGATCATTCCTGGCCGCGGGGCCTGGATTGAACTCGAAACTGATTTGGACGGCACGCTGTATGTGCGTATTGACCGCAAGAGAAAGTTCCCTGTCACTACTCTTCTACGCGCCTTCGGTGTGGTCTCAAATGATAAGATTCTCGCCCTCTTTGATGGTATCCCCGGAGCCCAGCATCATCTTGAGAAAACTCTGGCGAAGGATCATACCACTACCATTGACGAAGCCTCGATAGAAATCCACAAGCGTCTGCGTGACGGCGATCTGGCCGCTGCCGATAATGCTCGTGAGTTTGTACGCTCCATTTTCGACAAAGAGCGTTATGATTTATCTCGCGTCGGGCGTTTCCGATTTAATAATCGCTTCGGCATCAAGGAGACCACCAAAGAGATCGAACGCCGCACTCTCTCGCTCTCCGACATAGTCTCGATCATCTCCCACATCATTCACCTCAACAATACTCCTGGCTCGATGGAAGATGATATTGACCACCTCGGTTCTAGAAGAGTACGTCTTGTGGGAGAACTTTTCCAACAGAAAATTCGTGTCGGTATGGCCCAGATCAAGAGAAATATCCAAAATCGGATGTCTACCATCGATACCAATGTCACTCTGCCGGTGCAATTCATTTCTCCTAAACCACTGCAGGCTAGGATGAAAGAGTTTTTCACGACCAACCAGCTCTCGCAATTCATGCAACAGAATAATGCTCTCGATGAACTCGAGCATCTCCGCACCGTCTCCGCCCTCGGTCCCGGCGGCCTCAACCGTGCCCGCGCCGGTTACGAGGTGCGCGACGTCCACCCTTCGCACTATGGTCGCCTCTGTCCGATTCAGACTCCGGAGGGTCCGAACATCGGTCTTATCTTGCGTCTAGCCACATACGCTCGCATAAACGACTTTGGCATGATTGAGACTCCCTACGCGGTTGTCAAAGAAGGTAAGATCACCGGAGAAGTCAAATACCTCAATGCCTTGGAAGAGGAAAACTCGAGTATTGCCCATGCGGCGACACCTGTCGAAGAAAATAAAATCATTCCCGAAATGGTCGAGGTACGCGTCAAAGGCACGCCGCAGACACTTCCTAGAAGTGAAGTCAATTTCATAGATGTAGCGACTAACCAAGCGTTCTCGATAGCGACCTCAATGATTCCGTTTCTCAACCATGATGATGCCAATCGTGCGCTCATGGGCTCGAATATGCAGAAGCAGGCCACGCCCTGCATTGTCCCGGAAGTACCTTTGGTTGCTACCGGCATCGAGGAAGTGGCGATTCGTGACACGGGTCGGATAGTTTTCTCAAACGTGGAGGGGATAGTATCTTATGTGGACGGCAAGTCAGTCGTAGTCAAAGACAGCAAGGGTAATAGCCACAAATTTCCGCTGATAAACTTCTCCATGACCAATGGCTTTACCACTTTCCATCAAAGACCTTCAGTGGAGTTGGGACAAAAGGTCAAAAAAGGAATGGTGTTGGCCGATAGCTCCTCCTCGTCTGGCGGGCAGATGTCCATTGGTCAGAATGTTTTGGTGGCATTTTTGTCTTGGTCGGGAGCTAATTATGAGGATGCCATCGTCATATCCGAACGTCTAGTCGAGAAAAGCAAATTTACCTCAATTCATATTGAAGAGTTCACCATTAACGTACGAGATACGAAACTCGGGCCGGAAATGACCACTTGTGACATTCCTAATGTCGGAGAATCGAAACTCAAAAACTTGGCTGAAGATGGTATCATCAGGGTCGGCGCCGAAGTACGTTCTGGTGATATTCTAGTCGGCAAAATTACTCCCAAGGGCGAATCTCAACTGACTCCCGAAGAACGTCTGCTTCGTTCTCTTTTTGGTGAGAAGGCTCGTGATGTTAAAGATACTTCCAAGCGCATGGAAGGAGGTAAGCGCGGTCGAGTGATCTCGGTGCAAGTCTTTACTCGCGAGAAAGGAGACAAACTCGATTCAGGAATCCTGAAGCAAATTCATATCCAAGTAGCGCAGTTAAGAAATGTTTCTGTTGGCGATAAACTAGCCGGCCGCCATGGTAATAAAGGAGTCATTTCTAGGATTCTGCCGGTCGAAGATATGCCTTATATGGCGGATGGTACTCCTATTGATGTCGTTCTCACTCCTCTTGGCGTGCCCTCTCGCATGAATCTTGGTCAGATTCTAGAGATGCATTTGGGTCTTGCCGCCCATACTCTCAATTACCAAGCGATTGTACCGCCATTTGCCGGTGCGACCGAGGATGAAATTAAAGAAGAACTAGTCAAAGCAAACTTCAAAGAGTCAGGCAAGGTCAAGCTCTTCGACGGTCGCACCGGCGAGGCATTCAACCAGGAAATTGCTATAGGGCTTATGTATATTCTCAAACTTCATCACATGGTCGAAGATAAGATACACATGCGCTCCATCGGCCCCTACTCTCTCATCACTCAACAACCTCTGGGAGGCAAAGCCCAAAACGGTGGCCAGCGTTTCGGGGAGATGGAGGTCTGGGCGCTTCTTGGGCACGGAGCAAGTTTCACTCTCCGAGAGATGTTGACTATCAAGTCTGACGACATTCTAGGCCGCAGTGCCGCTTTCGATGCGATAGTTAAGGGAGAGAAAATTCCCGAACCGCACCTACCCGCTTCATTTAATGTTCTCTTAAATAATCTTCGCGGTCTCGCGCTTGATGTGGAATTAAAGAAGAAACCGGATAATCCACAAGATCATGCATAACTATAAAACGAAAACTGACGCGACTAACCAGTTTGATGCCATCAGTATTAAACTTGCTTCTCCCGAGCGTATTAAGGAATGGTCAAGCGGTGAAGTGACTAAACCGGAAACTATCAACTATCGCACGCAAAGAAGCGAAAGGAACGGCTTATTCGATGAAAAAATTTTCGGACCGGATAAGGATTTCGAATGCTATTGTGGCAAATATCGTGGCATTCGATACAAAGGCATTATCTGTGAGAAGTGCGGTGTTGAAATTACCCGTTCCATCGTACGGCGTGATCGCATGGGTCATATAGAACTTGCGACTCCCGTGGCCCACATCTGGTTTTTAAAAAATGTTCCTTCACGGATTTCGTTGGTGATGGGTATTCCTGTATCAGATCTTGAAAAAGTTGTCTACTTCGCCGGCTACATTGTCACAAGTGTCACAGAAACAGAAAAGGCGCGAGTGCTCAAGGATTTGGAATCCGAATTTAAGGCTAAAACAAAGGCTCTCCAGGATGACAAGAGCAAGCTGGCTCTCAAGGAGTTAGCACTTGCGACCCGACGTGATATCGAGACCCTGGTACCAGGGCGAGTACTCAATGAAATCGAATACCATCGCTCAAGCATAAAATACCCGACCATTTTTGAGGCGGGGATTGGCGCGGAAGCAATCTACAATATTTTGAGAGACCTCGACCTTGAGAAACTCTTGAAAGAGCTTGAGGCAGAACTTGA
>Ga0209211_10010960_pt1 | contig 11712 bp, 13 predicted proteins | sample RifGroA2_FD_183992 | JGI IMG/M metagenome (GOLD analysis project Ga0209211, IMG submission 183992) | Groundwater microbial communities from Rifle, Colorado, USA - Groundwater A2 (SPAdes) (version 2) | ecosystem: Environmental > Aquatic > Deep subsurface > Groundwater | place: Rifle, Colorado... | reverse complement strand
GGGCTTCCATCAGGACTGGGGCACGCATATTTTCAATTTCGGTCGCAACGAGGTGAAGAGCTTTCTGATGTCCAGCGCGCACTTCTGGCTATCCGAGTTCCACTTCGACGGCCTGCGCGTGGATGCAGTGGCTTCGATGTTGTACTTGGATTATTCGCGCAAGGCCGGTGAATGGATTCCAAATAAGTACGGTGGCCGCGAAAATCTTGAGGCAGTAGATTTCCTGCGCGAGTTGAACATCATGGTGCATGACGAGTTTCCCGGTGCGCTGACCATGGCTGAAGAATCGACCGCATGGCCGGGTGTATCGCGCCCTGTTTATCTGGGCGGACTGGGGTTTTCGATTAAATGGAACATGGGCTGGATGAACGACACGCTGAGCTATTTTCAGCACGACCCGGTACATCGCCGCTACCACCACAGCCAGCTCACCTTCGGCCAGCTTTATGCCTACACCGAAAACTTCGTGTTGCCGTTCTCTCATGACGAGGTGGTGCATGGCAAGGGTTCGCTGTTGTCAAAGATGCCCGGTGACGCATGGCAGAAATTCGCCAACCTACGTCTGCTGCTGACCTACCAGATGACCAGCCCCGGCAAGAAACTCAACTTCATGGGCAACGAAATCGCGCAGGGACGCGAGTGGCAATCGAAATGGGAACTGGAATGGTGGCAACTCGGGCAAGCGGTGCATCGCGGCATGCAGAATCTGGCGCATGACCTTAACCGGCTTTACCGCAAGCTGTCCGCGCTGCATGACATGGATTTTCAGCATGAGGGGTTCGCGTGGATAGATTGCAACGATGCGGAAAAATCGGTGCTGTCTTACCAGCGGCGCGCGCGCGACGGCTCCAGCGCCATTGTCGCGTTGAACCTCACCCCCGTGCCGCGCAACCGCTACCGCATCGGCCTGCCGATGCAGGCGCAATACCGCGAAGTGCTAAACAGCGATTCGGAGTATTACGCGGGCAGCAACCTCGGCAATGCCGGTTTGATCCAGGCAGAGCCGATACCCTGGATGGGGTTGCCTTACTCTGCCGAGATTGCGTTGCCGCCGCTGGCTGGAATTATTCTCGTGCCAGAAACGAAACCATAGGGGCGCGATTGATTTATTGCCGTACCAAAAAGGGCGCGATGAATCGTGCCCCTACAGCGATGTATTGCCATATACATTGATTGGAGCTAACCATCATGTCAAAACTAACTTCATCCCCGGCTTGGCAAGCGCTCAAGGCGCACCATACTACGATTGAACCAGTTCACATGCGCCAAATGTTTCAGGATGACCCGGCGCGATTCGACAGATTCTCGCTGCAATTCGGCAACCTGCTGTTCGACTATTCCAAGAACCGCATCAACGATGAAACCATCAAGTTACTGGTAGCCTTGGCCGAACAAGCCGGGTTATCTGCCTTCATCGAGCACATGTTTGGTGGCGAGAAAATCAATTTTACCGAGCGGCGTGCCGTTTTGCATACAGCGCTACGCAACCGCTCCGCCCACCCGGTTTATGTGGACGGCAAGGATGTCATGCCCGATGTACAGCGCGTGTTGGGTCTGATGCGCCGCTTTTCCGATGCGGTGCGCAATGGACAACATGTCGGCTATACCGGCAAAGCCATCAGCGATATTGTCAACATAGGCATCGGCGGCTCAGACCTCGGCCCGCTGATGGTATGCGAAGCCCTTAAGCCTTACGCCAGTTCAAAGTTGCGCGCGCATTTCGTTTCTAATGTGGACGGCACACACCTTGCCGAAACACTGAAAAAACTGGATGCCGGAACTACGCTGTTTATTGTCAGCTCAAAGACCTTCACCACCCAGGAAACCTTGACCAATGCGCGCTCGGCTCGCGCTTGGCTGGTCGAGAAACTGGGTGATGAGCAAGCCGTGGCAAAACACTTTGCCGCCGTCTCTACCAATCTCGAAGCCACCGCTCAGTTCGGCATCAATTCTGAAAACGTCTTCGAGTTCTGGGATTGGGTCGGCGGGCGTTATTCGCTATGGTCGGCTATAGGTCTGCCAATTGCGCTGTATGTGGGTATAGATAAATTCGAGGAATTACTGGGTGGCGCCCATGCGATGGATGAACACTTCCGCAGTACGCCGTTGGAGAAGAACATTCCGGTGTTGATGGGGCTACTTGGCATCTGGTATGGCAATTTCTTCGGTGCAAGCTCCAATGCCGTGCTGCCCTATGACCAATACCTACACCGTTTCCCCGCCTATTTACAACAACTAGAGATGGAAAGCAATGGCAAGCGCGTGGATCGCGACGGCAATACGGTAGATTACGATACCGGCATGGTGATATGGGGCGAACCCGGCACCAACGGCCAGCACGCCTTCTACCAACTCATCCATCAGGGTACGCGGATGATCCCGGCAGATTTTCTCGCACCGCTACACAGCCAAAACCCCGCTGGTGAACATCATGCCATCCTGCTGGCCAACTGCCTCGCGCAGACCGAAGCTCTGATGCTCGGCAAGACTGTCGGGGAGGCGCGCGCCGAACTCATCGCGCAAGGCTTGCACGGCGAGATGCTGGAGGCCCTACTGCCGCACAAGATGTTTCCCGGCAACAGACCAACCACCACCCTGCTGTTCGACCGGCTCGACCCGCATACGCTGGGTATGCTGATCACGCTGTACGAACACAAGGTATTCGTGCAAGGCATAGTATGGAACATCAACTCATTCGACCAATGGGGGGTGGAACTTGGCAAGCAACTGGCCGGGAAAATCTTGCCGGAACTTCACGATGCGGCTGCGGTTTCCCGGCATGACGCTTCGACCAATGGGCTTATCGACTATTTGTCTGAACGCTCCCTCTGATTTCATTGGCACTGATTTGCCTATGAGACCTGAATATCTCATCTCGTTCAGGGCGGGAAGCGATCTCGCTTGCGCCTACCGATATTCGTGCAATGCCCCACCCAGCACAAAAGTGTCTCAGATAGACGGCTTCACCTCTGAGCGTTATGTACCTCCTTTGCTGACACGTTCATGGAAAGCGTCGTACACGAAGAATTTGGTGTACCTTCTTCACAGTCCTGCCAAAATATACAAACAAAATTTCGGTGGCCGCTTATTTTTATCGTTGCCTACATTCACTCATGAAAAAAGCCGCCTTCAGGCGGCTTTCCACTGAAACACTAAGATCTAATTAGTTTCCACCAATCGCGCCAGCCTCGTTGCCGGCTTTGCTATTCTTGCCTTCTGCATTTGCTCGAGTATTTCTCTGGCTTGCAGTAATCCTAGTGTTGCCCTGAATCTGAATTTCACCGGTTTCGGCCTTGATTGTGCCCGCAGTATTTTTCGCGGCATTACCTTCACCCTTGGCAGTAGAATAAGCGTTTTCCTGTTCCGCCTTGATTTGAGTATCTCCTTGGATCTGGATGCCTCGAGGGTTGCTGGAGCGCTGAACTTGTTGAGCAAAAGCTGCTCCTGAAATACATGCACAAAGAAGTGCTGCCCATAGAATTTGGTTACGCATTATAGTACTCACTTTTAAAAATTAAAATGCCACCGGTAAATTTCTCTCTTTTCATTGCAGGATGGATACTGGAGTGAAATTGCGCTATACGCATAAAACCCGCCCCCACTTTATTCATCTTCTTTGAAGGTAAGAAAAAGAAGCGGATGTCACCAAACTTGGAGCAGCCGTATTAACCTTAACTTTGCCTCCCCCAGTAGAACTGGGGGAGCCTCAGTACCCCGGCAAAGCCGGGTGCTTACCTCACTGAATTAATTACCGCCAATTACACCGGCTTCGTTGCTAGCCTTATTGTTTTTGCCTTCTGCCCTAGCGTGAGCATTTTTCTGGCTTGCGGAAATCTTAGTGTTACCTTGAATCTGGGTACCACCTGTGATTGCGCCAGCAGTATTTCCTGCCCTATTACCTTGCCCTTTGGCGGTAGCGCTCGAGTTTGACTGGCTAGCCTTGATTTCAGTATTGCCTTGGATCTGTACGCCATTGGCATTTGAAGATCCCATTGAGCCCTTTGAACTACCCATGACGGCGCCACCCTGAACAACATCGGATCCGCCAATTTGGCCAGCTACGTTTGCTGCCTTATTGCCTTTACCTTCTGCGGTAGCGCTAACGCCCTTCTGGCTTGCGTCAATCTTGGTATTACCCTGAATCTGGGTGCCACCCTTGATTGCGCCAGCAGTATTTTTTGCTTCATTACCTTCACCCTTGGCTTTAGCACTCGCACCTTCTTGCTTGGCCTTGATTTCAGTATTCCCTTGAATCTGGACACCCTTATTGTTGCTGGAGCCCTGATATTGAGCAAAAACGGGAGTTGCAATAACAATCGACGCTACAGATGCTGCAAGTATGGAAATAATACGCATGACATTCTCCTTGAACTTAATTAACGATAATAAAATTTAACTACACACCTAACTACACACCCAACACCTAACTACATTCGCCGTTAACCTAACCGACGACCTTAAAAACCACGCGCCGATTCTTTGGATTGCGTGAATCGAGGTTCTTTGCTGGTTCACTTGAACCTTTGCCTACAGGAATAAGCCTGGACTGAGCAATTCCTGCATTTTCTGTGATAAATTTCACCACCGAAGCAGCACGCTGGCGCGACAACTCAAAATTGCGATCCGCATTGCCTACCGAATCGGTATGCCCTTCAACCAATATGCAGTTGTTAGAAATTGAAAGAACCTTAGCTATTTTCTGCAAAGTTTTTTCCGACGAATCTGTTAAGTCGGCACTGCCAATCTTAAATTGAATGGCGAAGTCAACGGCCGTAATCTTTGCGTCTGCCGCTGGCATACCACAACTAATCGTTGACGCTTCCTGAGCATGCGCCGCATTTTCTTCCTTGGGTGCCGCGTCAAACACGATCGCCCTGGTGCGGGGTTTACTCACCAATTTCTTTTCGGACGGCTCGGACATTGCGCGCTCCAATTGTTTCATCTTGTCTGCATCATCATCGGCTCGCACGGGGTATGAAACCAGCATCGCTCCCGCCAAACAGCTTGTTGCAATTATTTTTATTACGTTGTTAGCTTTCATTTTTCCCTCTCTAGCTAAAGATTAATAACTTCTGTTGTGGGTTGCTACGATTATTAAAATATCGTTGCGTTACTTGCAAATATTAATCACTTCCTTTGTGGTTACCACGATTTCTTTGGGAGCCTTTTCTCCCGGCTTCCTTTTCCCGACCACTGATCCAATATTTACATTGCTGCATCCACCATTCTTTTTGCTGCCAATATTTACCACTCGTTTCTGATCGACAGGATTGTTATAACCATCCCCTGTTCCGCTTGAAGATGACCACTTTTTGGCTTGCGCACCATGAACCTTACTTTGACTCCCTGCCCCTAAATCGGCCCACGCAACGCTTGCCACCACACTCATCAAAGTAATTGCAGCCGCATTTATCAAAAATTTATTTGCATTCATCACTGACAATCCCTCCAATATTGGTGCAAGCCTTCCTGTTGCGACCAGAAACAGCAGTCGTCACATCGGCAGCATTAACTGTAATTTTGGTATCACCTTTTTTATTGCCCTGAACAACACCGATACGATTGCGCGCCACATTACCCTCTCCCTTGGCAACCGCAGTTGTATTTTTGGTTGACACATTGATTTCAGTTTTGCCTTGGATACGTGTATTTTGGCTTGTTTGTGCGAAAGCCATTCCGAAGCACGCTAAAAGCGACAGTGCCAATAGAGCATTTATCTTAACCATAATTTATTTCCCCTAAAAATTAATCGGCAATCCTGTTGCTGGCATCCCCTTACGAAACGCTTTGCGCATACCATCCAATTCTTCAAAGGAAATCCCCAGTTTTACCTCGCTAAACGAAGAAGGGTCAGGAGTAAACATCAAATAAGCCTGTGTTTCATTGATAAACAACTCATCTTCATTTGAAGAGTAATTATACTTCGAGAGAAATTTCTTGAAAACATTTCGTTGATTATCATCTAACACACCACCCCAAAAATGGGCGCAATGTTTGGCATAGTATGGATTGGAGTAGTATTCTCCATGTGCGAGTTCATGAGATAGAACAGTCCTTCGCGCCAGATCAGTCACACGCGGCTCATTTTCACGCTTTTCTTGTGTTTGCGGGATGGACAGGATCACCGCGTTGGGCAGAATGGCCTCATAGAATTTTCGCCACACCTTGATTAAACCATTTGTTATTGCAAAATTTCTAAGCATTAACTCTTCCGGGTTTAATTCCACCTTTCCGTTTTCAGCGAGATTATAAAATAGCGTTAATTCACTGACCAATATGTCATTACCAAAGGCCATATTTGCCTGTGTTCTTCGTATGGAAGCCAAATACTCGTCCATTTCCTGGTTGGTCAAAACACGTTTGTACGGCTCGGCAAATTGCTCGGTTAATTGTGTGACGCGATTGAATGTCTTGCCTTGCTGTGTCAGATTCGGAAAATCAAAAATATAAATATCCGGGTTGCCGGAAAACTGCCACACAACCAGCGCATCTGACTTTGCCGCCAATATCGTATTAAAATCAGCTGCCTTGACAGTTGGTTCCTGAGCGTTTTTTATTGCTGCATTCAATTCTTCGTTAGTCTGCGCCCCTGCCCCTGCATAAGCGGCGGTGGCAACCCAACAACTAAACAGCAGAATTTGTGCAAAATATTTTAGAGCAGTCATGTTTGTCATCTTGAAAAAACGCTGGGTAAACCAGCAAATTGTCGGGGTGCTACATTATTTTTAGGCCTCGACATTCTTTTGGGTAATTTAACCCTATTCCTGTACCATCAATTTAGACTCCACATCATCGAGTCAGATTTATGCTTTGCTCAAATTTAACAACAACACACCTCTCAAGCCCTTGCAATTAACGCTTCACAAGATCAATTGGTTGACATGTCTTTTTTATTTCAATAGCCCAAACGGAATGCATGAGCACGCGACATATTCCTATTCAACAATATTTGCGCGTCCGATTCCGCACCCGTATAAGGCTGCAAAATCAGTCCGCTACCGCTCGCCTTATCATTTTTCTTGTATGTTGACCATGCATGGGCACGTTGCGCCATCGGGCTACTATGAATGAACGGTTGATTGATCACAATAGTAGACATAGGCATTCCGGTTGAAGGAGCCACGACAATCGGGTAAGGCATACCGTATTGGAATGAATATCCACCACCTTGAATAATTATTTCAGCAAAAGTCGTCGTGCTTCCAAGCATCATCAACAGCGCAATAAGCCAGGTATTTTTCATTTTATTATTCCTCCGTTACGCTTACATTACCATTCTTACCCCAATGAATACGGTAAGTTTTGCCGCTTTTTTTGGAAGTATAAACAGACTGCGGTTTATGTATTTTCACGCCATCAATCCAAACCGATCCATTAATCACAGCAGACCCTGTCATTTCAACATCTGTACCAACTTGCCCCGAATCTGCATCACTCTTACTATCCATATTTGAGTTATCCGAAAATTCAGTATCCATTTCGAGTTCATCCGCTTCCATTTCAATATCCTGCTTGTCAATATTTTTGCCACCAAAGGCGTTACTAACCAACAAACAAGACGACACCAAAATAGTCGCAACATAACGCGCAATCAAAATACCCTCCATCCCGTAACACCTCAAATCTAATACGTTTAACGTTCAAGCAGCCCAATTGGTTGACCTGATTTTTTATCGGCAACGCATTTTTACCTGTTTGCCGTCGCGAACTACAATGATCTCTCTGCCGGACATGGAGTCGTCCCCAATGCGCCCTGAAGTGCTGCCTGTACTATCGCATGCCACAGCATTAACATCCTTGTTTTGCGACACCAGACTTGGTGCGGCCTTTCCCTTCATATACTGGCTTGCCTTATAGCGATTTTTCGCCAATTGCTTCTTATTTTCCTCACCGGCTAAAGCTGCGGCTGCATTATTGCTGCCTGGCTGCGCACCTTGTTCAGTAGGCAGAGTGGTTTGCTCGGCAGGAATATTGTCACGAGAGGGTTCGTGATTTCTGGTTCTGGATATTGCGGGAAGTTCATCATTTCTAGGCAACAAAACCCCCTCCTCAACTTCTGCTGCTGCATCCATTTGAATGATGACCGGATCTCCGGTGGTTGGCAGAAGTTGATCATTTCCAGATTTATACGCCTGAGCTTTATTGCGCAAAGCTGCCGCTTTATCAGGAGGTTTTTTATTATTAACCGCATGAGAAACGGTCTTATCTTTTGCCGAGGGTGTTGCGACGATTATACCGCCGTATGCAACACCAACGCATGCCAACCACAACAACAGTGAAGTAACAGTATACGGGCTAAACATGCGTCTACCTCTTTCGCAAACGAGCCTAGATATGCTAATGAACAGCAATCTCAATTGTGCTTGCAGTGGAAACCGGATTTTCAGATTTAAACAGGCTCACCACCTCATCCAACGATCTCACTTTTAGTGCAGTCAAATCTTTTGTCCCTCTTAAAGCAGCTGGCACCACCAGTTCACGGTCTGCAGCAATGCATGCAACACGTTCCTGACCTACCCGATCAAATTGTATTTTAAAACCATTGCCAGGTAATTTAAGGTTGCCGCCTTTATAAAATGCATCTGCATTAAACCGGTTTGGGAACAACCGTGCCGTATTTTTTCCTGCGTCCTCATAGTAACAATACACGGTGCCCGTCAAGTTCATGGAGAAATTCAAGCTCAAAGAGTCACCGATTTTATACACAGGCTTCGCTCCCCGGTCACTTTCAAGATTCATTGTCAGGCTAGGAGGTGTTGGCGAAGCTGCAGGCACTGAGGCGGTCGCTGTAGCACCACCCAAGCTTTGTGATGTGCGCTTTGGCTGAACAGTTGGAAGCGCCACTAGCATATTTTGCTCATCATCCAGCAAGCTATAATACAGTTCAAAATTTGTCCTTCCATCCGCCGTTAATCCAGCAGCAGATTGATATTCAGCAAGTGCGCCTTTAAGGTCATCATTCATCACCCCGTCAATTTGACCTTTATAGCGCTGCATACCTGCCAACTTTTTTTGATAAAACACTATCCGATCTTTTTCCGAGGCTGTGTCATACCATTCGCGCGCCTGATCCATCATCGTTGGATTGGTTGAAGAAATATCAAGGCATTTCCAATAAGGTACTTTGGTAAACCGTCCCAACGTCTCGATCAAACTCAGTTCAACAAGCGTCCGTGTCGCAGCTCCAGTCCCTTCCGATTTACTTATGTCAAGATTAAAACTCACTCCCATTTTCATTATTTTGCCTCCAGCTTCGCCGCCTTTCCCACTTTTGTTAATAATCATGGTATTCGCCGTGCTGGTCTCCGGCATAATGCGTCGGCTGGCAACTTCACCAATGCTCATATCCATACTCATCAGATCATAAGAATCGGTTTTTGTATAACCCAAGTCCAGAAATGGCAGTGCTATTCCGCCTCCTTTGCTGTCACGCACCGCGTTGTCATCCAACTGTGTAATCGAACCGCGTATATAAAAGTCCGGCATTAGAGTCGGGCCGCTTCCCTTCATGGAAAATAAATTACTCAAGTCATCGCCTGCACTATGAAAATCAATGAAATCAAATGCCCTGCTTTTAAGCGTCATTTTTGAAAGGGCAGTAATCAACATCTCCTTTGTGCCAGTGGACACCTTCCCAGTCATATCAGGGATGCCTGCTGAAGTAATCACAATGCCTTTTTTGTCGTGCTGCAAGAACAAATTATCCATGCAGCGCAATGCTTGTGAAAAATTGGTAATAGTTTTTATAGGGGCTGTTTTTGGGGAAGCCGCTGCCGCTGCTCTTGCGCCAATGTCCTCGGCAAATAACACTTGGCTAAATGAAATAGTCGAAATGGACAGCAACAAACCTGAATACTTAAGAAATAACCGAATTGACACAGCCAATCTCCTTCCCTCTAGTAGTTAATTAGTGCCAACGACACACATTTGTTATGTTGCTGCATAACGCCGCAGCGAGTAACTACGTTGACATGTTGTAATATTTTTTGCAAAAAACATGATGCAAAACAAAAAACTGCTACCCTTATGGAACATCTCTTTGCGGCAGCAATATCATATCGCCTGGCCACAAATCCAATTTTTCAGCCGTCCCGCCTGCCAGTTCAATCACATAACGTGCGGATGAAAACAATTTAATCTTTCCAGGAGACACCCGGCTAGCCAAGCTTCTCACTGTGCCTTTATCATCAAGGAAAATAATATCCAATGTTAATAGCGTGTCTTTCATCCACATTACTCGGGGCGCATCTTCGGGAAAAACAAACAACATCCCGCCTGCCCTTGGTAACGACCGGCGCCCTTGCAACCCGGTCTTGCGAGCCTGGTCAGACTCGGCCACTTCGAGGCAATAAATCTCTTTTGCAGCACCTAGCTCAATATTTACGCAATCTGCCCCTGCCAGCACAGGCGAAAGCATTAAGAAAAGCAATGATACAAAAAATATTTTCTTCAAGAATTTCGAGCTTCAGTGTTGACACTACTTCATTTTGCGCTTGGTCATCACAATCTTTTCGATCAGCGTCTCCCCTGACTCGTCCTTTTTGTAATAAATCTTTGTATCGTAGTTTTTTGCACGATCAAACATTTTTTCTTCCTGCGCTTCCTTCATAAAACCGACCGCATTGAATATCATCGGAATCAAGCTAAAAATAAAACGGGTCTTGGGCGCCTGCTCACTTTGCAGCAATTCCACTTTTCCTTCTTCAGCGGACTTCACTACCCACCTGTCTATACGCACCGGAATATTGCTTAATGGCACACGCCCCGACACATCCACCTCAATAGTATCCTTGCCGGACTCCAATTCCTTGCCAAGCCGCACATCAAACAATTTTGAATCCATAAAAGTCAACCTGGACTTATTGGAGGTCGCCTGTTGCAAGGGTGACTCGCTTGGGCTATTGGGGACACTAGCTATGGGTTGTTCCATCGTCACGGGAGCTGCAACTACCGGCTGCACCGCCACGGGAACGGTGGCTACAGGCTGCCCGTAAACGCGCGGTAGCGCAGTTGCTGTATCTTCTGCAGCCCATATCGGGAATGTAATGCCGCAGATCAGGATAGTAGCTAAAAACGAATTAATTTTTTTCACGATTATTGCCTTTCTCAAAATTGCAAGTTGCCGCAAGAACCCACGCCGTGTATTAGCATAAACATCGCATCCCCTTCTCGACGCTTTATACCATTAACCTGCCATTTTGTGAACTTCATCCCATACCGCGTTGAACGGGCACCTAAAACTCGTATACGGTCATTGGCAACGCCTGTACGTGCGCGCATAAGACACCCGTTCTACATTGAGAAAATTACTCACTTAACTACCATTGCAAACAAAGCCGCCTAACTGGCATGCGCCGAAGCGTAACCCTTTGCCCAGCATTAAAGCTGATACGTTAGAGAATTCTCTCAAGGCGCTCCGCGGTTGAAAACATCTGTTACTATTTTTCCACCACCGGCATTCTGATTTAGAGAACCTGGCTTCGTCGTTGTTGTGGTTGTTCTTATCGTTGTCGTAGTCGTAGGCTTGGCCGTTGTCGTGGTCGTAGGCTTGGCCGTTGTCGTAGTCGTAGGCTTGGCCGTTGTCGTGGTCGTAGGCTTGGCCGTTGTCGTGGTCGTAGGCTTGGCCGTTGTCGTAGTCGTAGTCGTAGGCTTGGCCGTTGTCGTAGTCGTAGGCTTGGCCGTTGTCGTAGTCGTAGGCTTGGCCGTTGTCGT
>Ga0209211_10010959_pt1 | contig 11712 bp, 10 predicted proteins | sample RifGroA2_FD_183992 | JGI IMG/M metagenome (GOLD analysis project Ga0209211, IMG submission 183992) | Groundwater microbial communities from Rifle, Colorado, USA - Groundwater A2 (SPAdes) (version 2) | ecosystem: Environmental > Aquatic > Deep subsurface > Groundwater | place: Rifle, Colorado... | reverse complement strand
AGAGATTGATAAAAAACTATCGCGTATCTAATTTTTTAATATTTGATAGATTAATTGTTAGAATCCTAGGTTTTTTATTTGAAAAATCGAAAGGGCTCATCATTAGATTTTTAAATGAGGTATCACGATGCCAAATATCAATGGTTTTATTGAGAAAGAATTTTAGCTAGCATAAGGCATTATTTCAACTTATTCCAAACAAAATTCCAAGGATCATCTTTCCGGCCAGGGGCAATTTGATTGTGACCCAAGACATATTTAATTTCATAACGACTTTTCATATCGCTAATAAGGCTTTGCAGTGCCACATATTGTTGCGTTGTCATTTGATCTGTTTTGGTGTTGACCAACTCAATTCCGATAGAAAAAGCGTTCACGCCTGTCCGGCCGTCTGGCACTGAGCTCACGCCGGCATGATAGGCAATGTTTTTCTCCTGTACCAGCTGATAGATTGTACCATCCCTGCCAATCAGATAATGCGCTGAGACACCATAAGCCAGATATTCTTGAATAATGCCCTCTGTGCTAAATTGGTCATCACCCAGTGCATCATAGGATGAATGGATAACAATTGTATCAATTTTTCGATCATTCGATGTCTGAAAGCCAGAATTAAGCAATTTATGCACTATTTTTAATTTACTGCTACTCGCAACAGGCTTTGCGACGTCCTTAATTGTGTCAACCTTTATAATCGGCTCTTTTTCAAAATCTGAGTCTATTGAATCAGTTGCCTCATTTTCAAGATTCAACCTCGAAGCGCTAGAATTATCATCAGAGATTGAACCTTGACTAGGCTCAACACCTTTCTCTGCTGTTTGCGCTAGTTGTTGTTCATCACCTACAATCTCAATTTTTGAAACATGTGAATCTCGCAAAAAATACCAACCCACCATAGTCATGCCAGTTACAATTACAAAAGCTATTATTATTTTTACTTTATTGTTCATAGTTAAATATTATCACATAAATCACAAAGCTACATCCCGCATAATCTTCTTTATAGCATTTTCATCTTTACATTTATACTTTTTACTCGGCGCATAGAAATGCTTATTCGGCCCGTAACATCCATCGTTGTCATGATTGAGCACAGCTAGATAGGGCATCATGAAACCCATGTTTTGCGAAGTAAATTTTTGATATAAATTCGCCAGAGTTTCAATTCTTTTTTCTTTGGTCATTCGAGCGAACACACCCATATCATCCCAAACCAAACCGCTCCAATCCAAGTGCAACAAAACATTATTCGCTTTGGAGCTATATCTTTCATGCCAGAGCAGTGCCCAACAATTGGCGTGACCACTGAAACACGGTTGATTTTCCACATTGCCTGCATCATCAACGCCAACTCCACCCTCAATATAATCAAACATTCGCAAATATCTTTCATCCGTAATCTCGTCCGTTTGCGCCCCAACAACTATTTGCATACCGCGCTCTTTGGCATACTGACGCATGTCAGCTAGAATTTTTTTCATTTCTGTTTGTTCAAAATTATAGTTTTCATCTTGCAACATAATTTGACCAAAAAGAAAACTTTGAATGCCCACATCCATTGCTCGACGAGTCACCGCTTTCAAATATCGGCGATACTCAACATTTTGCACACTCGGAATGCAAGTGTCTGTTCCCCAGCGACCTTCCGTGCCTTCGCGACACATCTGCTCATATTGAAAAGTTTCTCCAGAATTCGGGTCTGCATATTTTTTTCGGGTCGAAATCGCTTCCGCCAAAAACATACCATAAACAATTGGTCGATTTTCAACCCGTTCCATAATATCAAAAGCTTGACTGAAATCTGGCACCTTGAGCCATGTTTCCAGCGACCGATGCAAATACGCACACTCGGAGCGATTGATGGTATTGATTATTTCTTTTATCTTTTCTCCATAGCCTGACAACAAACCATCGGCCACACAACCGTTGCTTTTCATCAAGTCCATCGAAATCGGACCAGGCGAAAAATGTCGTGCCGGAACATCTGCGGGCATCGCTAGCCGTTCTCGTTTTTTAAATTCTGCCAACCTAGCATAACTAGAATTATCTATCTCGTGTGTAGGAAAGTCCTGCAGACCATCATGCAAAAATTTCCAAACTCCGCCCGACAAAATCAGCACAATCAAAAGCGCCACGCCAAAATTAATTCGCATATGCATCCATGACTTTTCCTCCTGATTATTTGAATAATTTTCCATAAATTTATGAGCAGGATCTAACTTTTATCGACTTTATTATACACACAAATGATATTTAAGACTATACGCACGTTTTTTTAATTGAACAAATTGTGGTATAATAATATATAAGAAAATAGATGTTTTGTGCTTAATTGTATTTGCAAGATTTGGTTTAAATTTAAATTTTTAAATATTGTATAAATAAAAATGAAAAAAAGCATAGTGTTTGTTGTATTTTTTTTAGGAATATTGCTGGTAGGCAATATGAAGCTTGTTGTTGCTAACACTTGTGAATATACATGCAGATCAATATGCAGAGCTGGCGAGACAATAAGAGCTGGTGAGTCTTGTAGTAATCCCAAAGAGAGTTGTTGTGGTCCGGAAGATTTTTTTGATGAAGGTGTCACTGTGGGTGGGACCTCCACCTTCACTACCGCTACTGCTCCCGATTATTATACAGATGATCAATATATTAGTGTTAAAGACGCAACTCCCACTACTGCTTTAACTGGCTTGAATCCACATAATTCCGGTCTTAATACATCCAGCAACGCGGTTGTTGGGTCAAGAATATTCAGAACAGGCTTAGCTTGGAACACGAATAATCTGGCATCATTAGGCTTGCCCTCAGGATCAATATTAGGAATTATTAGCGGAATTATGACATTTCTTTTAACTGCTTTGGGAATATTTGGTATTATTGGTTTTATAATTTCCGGAATTTTGTATTTGATTTCTGCCGGTGAGGAAGGCATGATTAGCCGTGCTAAAAGAGCCATGACCTGGTCAATCGTAGGAACTATAGTTGGTTTGTTAGGCTATATTGCGATTCAAGCAATCGAGCTAATGTTAAGCGGATATTCAAATTTTTAAGTCAGTGCAGCCACGCCGAAAGCGGTGACTTGATGATTATAGTCGCCTTTGAGGCGACTATTTTTATTGTAATACCAAATTAACTTGAAATGTGTTATATCGCCGAGGCTTCACCTCAGCGCAGTCAAGACCTAGCAGAGATGAAGCCTCTGACAGGAAAATAGCATTGACTAAGTTAATTTGGTATAAGTTGTAAGTTTATGCCGAGAGTGAGGCAACGATTTGAATTTTTTTGTATACGCAAATGACATTTTAATCAAAGCTATATTTTAATAAAATATAGCTAGACAAATTAGGCCTGTCCTTGGCGCATTATTGACTTCCCACCAAATAACCGCTATTATGGATATATTGATTTAAAAATGTTTACGGGGCGTTGTGTAATGGTAGCGCGCTTGGTTTGGGACCAAGTAGTCCGAGTTCGAGTCTCGGCGCCCCGACCAGCAGGTTTGAAAATAGAATATAAGCGGGTGTCGTATAGTGGCTATTATATCAGCCTTCCAAGCTGAGGAGGGGGGTTCGATTCCCCCTACCCGCTCATTCAAAAAAAGTTATCCGCAAGGATAATTTTTGCATTTTGGTAGGGGGAATCGAACTGGCAGAAGTGAACTAGAAAATTTACGAAGGAATTTTCGCAGTGAACGCCGACAAATTCGAGCGAAAGAAAATGACGTACCGCCCATAATAAAATCCCGATTACTCGGGATTTCATCACTATCTTCTGATGTTTATTATAACAGAGAAGAAATTTATTTAACAGCTTCTTTTAGAGATTTACCCGCAGTGAATTTTGGCACTGTCATTGCAGGAATTTGGATTGAAGCCTTTGTTTGAGGATTGATTCCAACTCTCGCAGCTCTGGCTGAAACTTTGAAAGTTCCAAAACCTGTTAGAGTAACCTTGTTTCCAGCTTGCAAAGATTTAGTCACTTCTTCAACCATAGTATCAATAACCATCTCAACATCTTTCTTGGATTGATCTGTTTTTGCTGCGATTGCTGATACCAACGCGTCTTTGTTTACATTTATCATAGTTGTCACCTGCCTTTCTAGTTTATCCTGTGCCTATCATAGACAGGGAGACCAGGACTTATCTATTTATATTTATTTTCCCTCTTAGTCTATTGTACTCTTTTTGTTTTAAATAAGGCAAATAAGTTATCCACACCTATCGAGCAATCTCAGTGGCTCTGGTTTCACGAATCACATTCACTTTGACTTCACCAGGGTATTTCAATTCAGTTTCAATCTTGTCCGCAATAGCTCGAGCTAACTTAATAGCTCCCAGATCATCAGTTTTGTCTGGTCGAACAAAAACGCGAATTTCTCGGCCAGCTTGAATGGCATAACTTTTTTCTACTTCCTCAAATGAATTGACAACATCTTCAAGTTCGCCAAGTCTTTTTAAATAATTTTCTAAAGTATCCTTCCTTGCTCCGGGACGACTAGCTGAGATTGCATCTGCTGCCGCGATAATCATAGATTCAGGGCCTTCAAAAGGATAGTCCTCATGATGCGATTTCATAGCATCAATAATTTCTTTTCCAAGATTAAACTTCTGCAAAATCTTAATTCCGATTTCTACATGTGTTCCTTCAACTTCATGATCAATAGCTTTTCCAATATCATGCAAAAGTCCAGCTTTTTTAGCAACCACCACGTCAGCTCCCAATTCAGCAGCAAGAGCACCCGATAAATGTGCTACCTCTAGGGAATGCAGTAATGTATTTTGCCCATAGCTAGTTCGATAACGTAAGCGTCCTAAAATTTGAATCAATCTCGGATCAAGCCCTGCCACACCAACATCATAAACTGCTGCCTCACCTGCTTCTCTGATTTTATTATTCACTTCATTTTTAGCAAATTCCACTGCTTCCTCAATTTTCGTTGGATGAATTCGTCCATCTCCAACTAATTTTTCAATAGCAATTTTAGCCGTCTCTCTTCTAATTGGATCAAAGCCTGAAATCACAATCGCTTCCGGTGTATCATCCACAATAATTTCTATTCCCGTCAATCTTTCCAACGCCTTAATGTTTCTTCCTTCACGACCAATAATCCGACCTTTCACTTCGTCAGATGGGATGCTCACAGTGCTAGTAGTGACATCAGCGGAATGAGATCCGGCATATTTTTGAATAGCTGAGGTCATGATATCCTTAGCTTTTTTATTCAACTCCTCTATACCATTGGCTTCTAATTCTTTAATTTTTTTAGCTAAAATATCTCGACTTTCTTCTTCAGTCAATTGCAAAAGCACTTTTTTAGCATCTTCCTTAGAAAGACCTGCAATTTTTTCCAATCTTTTCAGTTCTTGTGCGCGAGTTTCCTCAACTTCTTTTTTGATTTGACGAATCTCCTCAGCCTTTTTCTCTAGCATAGTCCGCCCACGCTCAATTTCCTCCATTTTACTATCAAGAGTGATTTCTCTTTTCTCAAGTCGTTCTTCAGTGCGGATAATTTGTCTTTCTTTTTCCGCTTCCTTTTTCTTAGCCTCTTCTAAAATATCTACTGCCTTGCCCTTTGCTTCAATCACAATTTCTTGTGACTTTTTCTCAGCTTCCTCCACAACCTTAGAGGCTCGACCTTCTGCAGTGTTCAATTGCCTTTTAGCAATTGATTGTCTAACGAAGTAACCAGCCCCGGTGCCGATCGCTAAACTCAAAAACCCAATTATGATTTCCATAGTATTTTCTTCTATTCAGTTGATAAATAGTGTTAGTAACGATCATTTATATTTTTTACCGGCACAAGTCTAGCATTTCTTGCCTTGCGTGCCTAATTTATCAAGCAAATAAATCAATTTAAACAATTTATTATATTTTGTATCTAAAATCCTTATTCTTAGCCAAATTATCAATTTTTGGTTCAGGATAAGAATTGTAAGGATACAAGTAAAATCTTATTACAAATAAGACTTTTTGTCAAAGACAGTCTAAAATGATATTATTCTTATATAAAATTAAAATCAATATAACTTTTATGTACAAACCAGTAATTCTTATTATTCTTGATGGTTGGGGTATCGGCAAAACCACCAAAGGCAATGCTATCGCTTCCGCTACATTGCCTACCATTGATAAATTAAATAATTTCTATCCTCATACCAGTCTACAAGCTTCTGGTATTTCCGTTGGTTTGCCCTGGGGAGAATCTGGCAATTCAGAAGTTGGACATACGACTATCGGCACTGGCAAAATAGTCTACCAAAGTTTGCCACGTATTGCGATGGAAATTCAAAATGGTAATTTCTACAAACACAAAAGTTTTCTAAAATCCATGAGCAATGCCAATGCCAATGCTGGCGCTTTGCACCTGATTGGTCTTGTTGGCAAAGGAGCTGTGCATTCGCACACTGATCATCTCTATGCTCTTCTAGAGCTAGCGCGTGATCAAAAAGTCAAAAATGTTTTTATTCATATTTTTACTGATGGTCGTGATTGTGCTCCCGACTCTGCGGCGCACTCTATAGGTGAATTGCAAAAGAAATTAGACACTTATGGCGTTGGGAAAATTGCTACTCTTGGCGGTCGCTATTTTGGCATGGATAGAAACAACAATTGGGATCGAGTTCAAAAGGCCTATGATGCTATTGTGCTTGGCCAAGGCGAACAAATCACTGACCCCATCAAATACCTCAAGGCTTCCTATGCTAAGGACATTTTTGATGAATATATTGAACCAGCAGTTATCACCGAAAAGGGAGTTCCAATTGGAAATATTCAGGACAATGACTCTGTAATATTTTTCAATTTTCGTGAAGACCGTGCTCGACAAATTACCAAAGCATTTGTTCTGCCAGGCTTTATGAAATTCAAAAGAAAAGAGTTGAAAAATATTGACTTCGTAACTATGACTCAATATGAAGAAGGCTTACCGGTTAGCATAGCTTTCGAACAAATCAAAATCACCAACTGCTTAGGAAAACTCATAAGTCAGGCAAATAAAACCCAGCTCCGCATCTCTGAAACAGAAAAATTTGCGCATGTGACCTATTTCTTCAATGGCGGACAAGAAGATGCTTTCCCGCGAGAAGATCGTATTATTATTCCTTCCAAAAATGTGACCAGTTTTGACTTAGTGCCAGAAATGAGTGCGCAAGAAATAACTGACAAAGTCATTGAAGTTGTCAAAAAGGAGCAATACGATTTCATATTAATTAATTATGCTAATGCTGATATTGTTGGACACACTGGAAAAGAAGCTGCCGCTATCAAAGCAGTTGAGGCTATCGACAACTGTCTAGCAAAATTAATTCCAGTTGTGCTTACAAAAAAAGGTGCCATTCTCATTACTGCCGATCATGGTAACGCCGAAGAAATGACCAATAATCTAAATGGTACAATAAGCACAGAACACTCCACTAATCCAGTTCCGCTTTGGTTTATTACCAGCGAAAATCACAAAAAAAAATCCCCGGGAGAGGTCAATAATGCCTCTAATAATCCGCAAGGACTTCTCAGCGATATCGCACCCACCATACTCGAGTTGATGAATATTGAAAAACCCGATGAAATAACTGGGGAGAGCCTATTGCCATTACTCCAATAATTTATACGGAATTAACTTGGATACTTACACAACTAGGAGCTAAGTTCCTGAAAAGTTATAGCCTGGACGGAGCTTAGCTCCTTTCAAATTAAAAAGCTCTCTGTTTTTCAGAGAGCTTTTTATTTACACAAGACTATTTTTTAAATCTTATCTAGCATCTTGAAAACCTCTTCATTTTCCAAGATGCCTTTCGTGTATGAATACAATCTTTCCATATCAATATTCTTATCGAAGTCTTTGACGTTTTTATAATATTGTACGGTCTTGTTCATTTCCAATTCAATTTCGCTAGCTTCAACCTTGATTTCTTCCTGCTTCACAATTTCTCGCAAAGCCAAAGCAGATTTCACTCTTTTTTCCGCTTGCGGTTCCCAATCTTTTTCCAAATCCTTCTTTTCTTTTTTGAGATGCGCTAGGTATTGATCAATGTTCATGCCCATTGATTGAGTTTGTTGATCGAATTCCAGCATCATCTTTTGCACTTCTTCCCTGATCATAATTTCTGGCAACTCAACTTTCAAGCTGTCGACAATTTTTTCTAGAAATTTAGTTCTTTTTTCTTCACTTAGCTTGTGCGAATTTTCTTCCTCAATCCCTTCTTTCAAATTTTTCTTCAAAGCAGCTAGATTCTCAAATTCTCCCAATGACTTGGCAAATTCATCATCGATTTGCGGAGTTTGTCTTTCTTGAACTATGCCAATCTTCACCTTGAAAGTCGCCATTCTGCCAGCCAAATCTTTTTTATGATATTCAGCGGGAAATTTCAATTCAAATTCTTTTTCTTCTCCCTCCTTCATACCAATCAAATTTTCTTCAAAGCCAGGAATAAAAACCCCTTTACCAATTACCAACGGATGCTTCTTGCTAGTTCCACCTTCAATCGGCACACCATCTACTAAAACTGTGAAATCAATTTCCGCGCTATCATCTTTGGCAATTTCTCGCGCTACTGTCACCAACTTCACTCGACTATTGGCAATGTGCTCAAGTTCTTTGGCGATTTCTTCTTCAGAGGCTTCAGTTTTTTTCTCGGCAAATTCAGCGTTGATTTTTTTAATCTCTTTTTTATAATCTTCTTTGAGTTCAGCAGTTGGCACCACAGCCACTTTCACCGTATATACCAAATCCTTGCCTTCTGCAATTTCTTCAATTTCAACAGCTGGATTGCCAATCACATCAATCTTTTCCTTCACAATGAAATCAACATAGCTTTTTTGCACTGCCTTTTCCACTGCATTGTTCAAAATCACACCAGCACCAACTTTTTGTTCCACCATCTTTCGTGGAGCTTTTCCAGGACGAAAACCAGCAATCTTGATTTCCTCTGACACTTCCGCTGCTGCCTTGTCCAAATATTTTTCCCATTGAGACCACGGCACAGTCACTTCAAATTCAATTTGAGATTTCGGTAATTTTTTTATCATTGTTATTATGCAACAAAGAAATTATTAATTTTTAAGGAATTCCTGTCTGAAAAAGTTACTTTTGTCTAAAATTTTCATCGGCACAATATTGCGAAAAAATTTTAGTTACAAAAGCATCTTTTGAGTTTATTCCGAAAAAAATTAATGATTTCTTCGTTTAGAAAAATTTAAATTATTTACTCAACGCTTCAGTCAACTGTGGCACGATTTGTTTTTTGCGAGAAACTACGCCAGGCAACAACATTTCCTGATCACCCAGATCTCCACTAAAAACTTGCTTGGCCAATTCAATTTCTTTCTCTCCCACTAAATACAACTGGCAATTCTGTTTCAAAATATCTACCACCGTAAAGAAAATGTAGTCTAATTTAGCCGCTACCTTTTCATTCAAAAGCGCTTGAATGATTTCTGCTTTTTTCTCATTCACACTTGCGGGCATTGTTGTCTCCCAAGTTCCGACACCCACATTATTTGAGCCCATCTCAAAAGTTTTATAATCAATACGAATAATATCTTCAACTGAAATTCCTTCTAAACTTGATTTGGCTTTGAACATTTCTGCCACAAAATTTTCCACATCAATCTTTGCCACAACATTTAACTCTGCTAGCAATGATTTATCATCAGCCGTTGTGGTTGGTGAGGTCAAATTCAATGTGTCTGACAAAATGCCCGCCATCAACAGTTGTGCGATTGTTTGTGAGATTTCTATTTTTTTCTCAAAAAAAATTTTAGCAATCAAAGTTGAAGTGCTACCAATCGGTTCAACACGACAAAAGATTGGACTCTCAGTTTTAATCGACATTTTATGATGATCAATAATGTGACTAATTTTACTATAATCCAAGTCTTCAAAAACTTGTGACTCTTCATTGTGATCAACTAGCATCACTGTTTCACCATCATTCAAAGTGCTGGCCAATTCTGGCATCGCAACTCCCAGTTTTTCTAGAATAAACTTTGTTTCGTTATTCGCCTCACCCGCTCGCTTTGCTTGAGCTTCTAGACCAAGCTTAGAAAACAATTCTTGCGCCGCAATAGCCGAAATGATTGAATCAGTATCAGGATTTTTATGTCCTACAATAATTAATTTGCTCATATTTTGTTTTAAAATAAAAGTAGTTATTATTCAGCAGAAACTTCTTCAGTTTTTGCAACTTCCTCTGCAACATCTTCAACCGCCACAACTTCGCCCGTTGGCTTGATGCCTAGGATATCAATCTTCCAGCCAGTTAGTTTCGCGGCTAGGCGCACATTTTGTCCGCGTTTGCCAATCGCCAATGACAATTGATTATCTGGCACAGACACTGAGGCTTCTTTTGTTTCTTCATTCACTTCCACCTTCAAAACTTTTGCAGGAGACAGTGCAGCCGCAATGAATTTGGCAATGTCAGCATTCCAAAGAATGATGTCAATTTTTTCTCCACCCAATTCATCAATCACTGCTTGCACGCGAGTTCCTTTTTGTCCGACGCAAGATCCAATTGGATCAATGCCCTCTTCACCTGAAAACACCGCCAGCTTTGTTCGCTCTCCCGCTTCTCGCGCAATTGATTTGATTTCAACGGTGCCAGCAAAAATTTCTGGCACTTCCAATTCAAACAAGCGACGCACCATTTCACCATGAATTCGACTCAAAGTGATGCCAGGTCCCTTTGATCCAGCTTCAACTTTCGCCAAATATACTTTCAGTCTTTGTCCGATGCGATAATTTTCATTGGGCGCCTGTTCTGATGGGAAAAGAACACCGACTGATTTTCCCAGATCAATGAAAACATTGCGACCTTCCACACGCTGTACCACACCACCAATGATTTCACCTTCGCGATTTTTATATTCTTCGAACATTGAATCTCGCTCAGCCTCACGAATTCTTTGAATGATCACTTGCTTGGCAGTTTGCGCGGCCACACGACCGTAGTCTTGATGTTTTTCCAATTCAATTTCAATCACATCTCCCACAGCCGCACCTTTCTTGATGGCTTTCGCTTCTTCCACAGTCAAATCACGTTCCACATTATATCTGGGTAATCTTTCTCCGGCAGAATCTTCGTCAGAAATATAGGCCACTGGAGCTTCTTCTCCTTCTTCAGTGTCTTGTACAAACTCACGCGTAGTTTCATCCACCACCTCTTTCACCAAAAAATAATCAGCGCTACCAGTTTTGTCATTGAAAACTGCTTTGATGTTCTGACCTTTTTTGCCATAATCTTTTTTGTAAGCTGCCGCCAAAGCTGCTTCAATTGTCTCAACAACTTTTTCTTTTGAAATTCCCTTCTCTTCACACAATGCAGAAATCGCACTGCCGAAATCTCCCAAGTGTCCCACTTGAGCTTCTTCCTCTTTTGCTACTTTTTTCTTAGCCATAAAATTTTATTAACCAAGATACAAGATACAATAACCAAATTTGAATATTGAAATTTGAATTATTGGATATTGCTTGGTGTTTGTTTCTTGATTATTGGTTATTTAAAAAATAAAGATCCGCTCTCGCGGACCAATCACTCTTCACTCAGTACTCTAGTAGTATAGCAGAATTTGCAAACTTGTCAATCAGTTGTATTAGATGAGTACATCTTGGACACTTGGGAGTATTTTTGGGTAAATTCAATAGGGGTCAGATAATCGAGGGTTTGATGCGGACGGTTAAAGTTGTATTCGATCAGCCATTCCGTCAGATTACGA
>Ga0209211_10010958_pt1 | contig 11714 bp, 17 predicted proteins | sample RifGroA2_FD_183992 | JGI IMG/M metagenome (GOLD analysis project Ga0209211, IMG submission 183992) | Groundwater microbial communities from Rifle, Colorado, USA - Groundwater A2 (SPAdes) (version 2) | ecosystem: Environmental > Aquatic > Deep subsurface > Groundwater | place: Rifle, Colorado... | reverse complement strand
TCACTAAGTCATTGCAGGCTTAGTGAAGCCCCTTTTTGGCTTCTTCACCAACAACACAAAGGAGATTCATCATGCCGTTATCTGCTGAAATGTACGTATTTTTTGACAAGGTGGCCAAGAAGAACTTTTGCTTGGCTTGCGATGTGTACCATGCTCTTGCAACTGGGAAGGAAATAACACCCAGCCTGCGAGCTAAGGTACAAGAGGCATTGCGTCTTTCACGTTAATGTGGGGGCGCAACAAAAAGAAAAGCCAGCGCATTCGTGCGCTGGTTTTTCACAGTCTGTGTGTCCACGTCTGGCAGCATTTAGCCTGTGAAAAGTATTTTTCACCAGTGGCAGCTTCACGGCAGCCAGTTTGCAACCATCAACAATCACTGTGTGCCAACCTGCTTCTAATTACCATTTTATTATTACCACTCAATTCTGCTTGAGCACTCTATGCGATATTGTGTGATCAGAAATTATCATTATTGAACCATGGCTGACATGAGTTTAATGGGCTACCAAAGTGATCAGTGCAAAACGCACAAACTGGTGGATTTCAGCGCGCCAACACCCCCAACACACCAACGCGAGGATAGCGTTATCGATAACTGATACGACTATGGATAGAGGGGTGCAAATTGTCACAATTTGATACAACACTGAAATCCCTGTGCAACGTTCACCTCTCATTATGGCCACATCAGGAACGCGACCTGATTTAGGCAACATAATCTAAATTAACTAACAGGAGTACATGATGAACAGCAGAAACTTTTTTTATAATGCCGCACTGATTCTTGGCCTGGCCACCACAGGAATAAGTTTTGCGGATGAAGCTACTACGGTAGATCCTTCCAGCATGACCCAGCAGGAGCGTGAAGCCTATCGCGCCGAAAGGCAGGCCAGCATGACCCCCGAGCAGCGCGCCGAAAGGCAGGCCTCCCATAGCCAAGGGGGTAGCGCCCAAGGACAGGGCACAATGGCACGCGACGGTTCCGGGTCGGGTGGGCAATATGGGCGTAGTGGCGGTACGGGCGGCGGGCAGGGCAACGGCATGGGCGGTGGTCGTGGTCGGGGCGGGCGCTGATAGAAACCTTTGATGTGGAGATTACCCTGGTGGCGTGAGCGTGGTCTCTGTGGTTTTGTTCCAAGGCTCTAACGTAAAACTCACGAAGCGAGCCTGATACTCTCCCTTTGAAGGAGTATCAGGGGAAAGGAAAGCAGACATGGCGTATCACCACCTCGGCTATTGGGGCAGTGATACGCCATGCTCGTTAGGTGAGTGTCAGCCATGCATCCGTGCCGTCGCGTTCACGATGTTCGGCAGACGCGACACCTTGGGCGATTTGGTCAGCTCGGCACCGGGCCAAGGTTTGTCCAGCATGTAAGCATAGTGAAACTTCAGCCCGTACAAATCGTGCTTGAGTGTGCTCCACGACAGATGCTCCAGAATCTGCGCGAAATAATCGGTCAACTGATCTTTGCTCAAATCATCGATGTAATAGTCGAAATGTTCGCCTGCCCGGCGCACGCCGTGACTGTACGCTTCTATCGTCTTGGGCTGTATACAGCGCAGCTTCAAATGTTTGAGCAGGCTGCCGTAATTCCTGGCAAACGGTTATGGGAACTCGTTGTGGGAACTCGTGTTTCATAATCATTCTCCTCATGCTAAAGTGTAAAAACCCCTTGCGGGGATGAGGAGAAATTATGGCTTTGAATCAAATTGATGCAGGGTATTTCTCCGCGATAGCGGCTTCGTCCAACCTGGTGCTTAACCTCGCTTCCTTCGTTCGAGCGATCACCGCTTCGCGGCTTCGCCCCACTTGTTCCACCTTCGCCCTGCGGGCACGGTGTCACGGCGGGGGTGTTGCTCAATTGCGCTCCGTTATGCGTCTCACAATCACTGAACCTATGCGCGTCCTCCGCCTCTTTATTTTGTCGCTTGCTTTCACCATGTCTGGTTGCACCACACTTGAGCGCACGGCGCACATGTACAGCAGCGAAGCACCTCCGCCTCAGACATTTCAATACAAGGATGGCGGCTCTGGCATTTACTATTCGTTTACGGTCGGAGATGCACCACAGCCGGATACCGCAGTCTTTTTCTATGGCGCAACAGGCTGCCCCAGTTGGAAATCTGTCATGCCTGATTACGTCAGCGGTCTTACGGTCGCTGCCCGTGTTTTCGTCCTCAACAAGCGATTTGTGCCTGACCGTTCCACGGGTCTATTCGACTGCGGCCGAGACTTTCATCTCGCAAACAATCCCGATCAGTGGGTAGCCGACTATTCGGAATTCATCGCCGCGCAAATAAGCTCCGTTACGCCCAAGCCCAGAAATGTCGTCTTGGTTGGCGTTTCGGAAGGTGCATTGCCCGCAGCCAAAATCGCCGGGCTACTCCCTGTGGTTACCCACCTTGCAATCATCGGCAGCGGCGGTTACTCAATGCGCAAATCGCTCGCCACACTCAAGCAGAGGGGTGCCATTCTGTTCGATGTCGACTCTGGCTGGGAGAAGATCGCCGCTGATCCTCGCAGCATCGAAAAGGATTGGTATGGCAACCCCTATCGCTGGTGGTCGGATGTCATGGACATTGAACCCCTTCCTGACTTTCTCAAGTTGAATATTCCCGTCGTTGTCGGCATTGGCGAGCAAGACGAAAGTGTGCCCGTTGAGTCTGCGCGTTTTCTGGCATCGCAATTCAAAGATGCCGGTAAGAGCAACCTCATTCTCCACGCCTATCCGGGTGGGGATCACCGCTTGAGCGGCAATGGCATTTCCCATCGCAGCGAGTTTTTTGCAGAGCTGAGCCGCCTACTACAATCGACACATAACATCGCGGCGCGCCCCTTACCTTAATACTGGGTGCTCGAAACATGCCATTGACTCACCGCCCCGCAGAAGAAAATGACATTCCGGTCGTTTGCGGCTTTTCGCAGAGCGAAGATGAGCTGTTCTTCATGTTTCCAAAAGCTTCATATCCATTATCTCCCACACTATGCCGAGTTCCTGACTATGCCGAGCAGATTGACCCGCGCTTGTGCTGCTCTCGAATTTGCGCAATCTCACTCGGCATAGTTTTATCTCCTTCCGGGTCATCAGACCCAAACCGAAGGAGATATCTACCAGCCATTTGTCAGTCGTTTTCTCGCCGAGTATTTTGCCGATGGGGAGCTGCGGCTCGATAGTTTGTGCGCGGCCGATGTGGTGCGGTTTGTACAGCAGGAGGCCGCCAGGATTAATCATCCCAAGCGCGCCAAGCTGATGACCACGGCACTCCGCGCATTCCTGCAATACGCGCGTTATCGCGACCTCATCCGCACCGATTTGCGATTGAGTGTGCCGACGGTGGCTAGTTGGTCTATGGCATCGCTTCCGAGAGGTCTGTCGTCAGAAGATGTCCAGCGCCTGCTGAATCACTGTGATCGGCAGACGGCGATAGGTTGCCGTAATTGGGCAATTTTACTGTTGCTTGCGCGATTGGGGTTGCGTGCCGGTGAAGTGGTTGGCTTGACGCTCGATGATATCGATTGGGAGCGGGGGGAGCTACGTATCCGGGCAAATGGGAGGAGTGTTGACCTGCTGCCGATCCCTCGGGATGTCGGAGCCGCGTTGGCCGATTATTTGCACCGTTTGCGTCCGGCCTGTGCTTGCAGACAAGTGTTCGTCCGCATGCGCCTGTCAGAACTCACCGGCATACGCCGCGACACGGTGATTCTTGGCGCAGGAGCTCACATCAGAGTGCTTGGGAAAGGGCGCAAGGAACGTGCTATCCCGCTGACGAAGCGGACAGTCGCAGTTCTGAAGGCTTGGTTGCGGGACATCCCCGACAGGGACGACGCGATTGTGTTTCCGAGTGCCCGAGGCGCTCATCTGAGTTCGGACGGTGTGCAATACATTCTCGCCAAACACGTCGCGGTTGCCGCCAAGTCGTGTTTATCTTTGCAGCAGCGGCGGATCACGCCGCACATGCTTCGTCACACCAGCGCCATGGAGTTGCTGCAGGCGGGGATGGATCGAAGCGTGATCGCATTGTGGCTCGGACACGAATCGGTGGAGACGACACAAATCTATCTCGATGCCGACCTTGCCATGAAAGAGAAAGCGCTGGCCAAGGCAGCTCCACCAGAGGGAAAGCCCGGCAGATTTCGGCCAGACGACCGGCTGATGGCGTTCCTCAAGGCGCTATAGGGGTAAAAACTATGCCGAGTGAGATTGGGAAAATTCGAGAGCAGCACAAGCGCGAGTCAATCTACTCGGCATAGTCCGGTACTCGGCATAGTGGATTCTATGCCGAGCACGGCATAGGCGGCACAGTTGCGGGACTCAATTGCTCAGCGGTCGGATTCAATAGTGGTGGAGCTTGATGGTGAAGTTGTTGGGTTCGCTAACTTTTATCGCTGGGAAGCCGGCGGCTGTTGCTCCATTGGAAACGTCATTGTTTCCCCGGCAGCCCGTGGGCGCGGCGTAGGTCGCTATCTCATCGAACAGATGATCAACCTCGCTTTTTCAAAGCATCAGGCCGCCGAGGTAACGGTGTCGTGTTTCAATCAAAACATTGTCGGCCTGCTGCTTTACCCGAAGTTGGGCTTTCGTCCTTACGCTATCGAGGAACGGCTGGACAAGAAAGGCAATCGGGTTGCGCTTGTCCACATGCGGCTGCCGCAAAATGCTAGCTAATCAACTGTTTGGCTTATATGTTCGAGATTGAATACCGCCACAATTTTCCTCTTGAGGTCGCTGATGTGGCAGCGGTTTTTGATGCCTCCGGTATTCGCCGCCCCACCAAGGATTTGGCGCGGATCGAGCGCATGTTTGCCAATGCCAACCTTATTCTCTCCGCTTGGCATGAAGGCAAGCTTGTTGGAGTGTGTCGCGCACTAACCGATTTTAGTTATTGTTGCTACTTGTCCGATCTCGCAGTGGATAAGGCTTTTCAAAAACACGGTATTGGACGTGAGCTTATTGCTCGTGCTCGCTCTGTTATTGGGGAAGAGGTGGCGCTTGTTCTATTATCTGCACCTGAAGCAATGGGATATTATCCCACGGCCGGCTTCGAGAAAATTGAAAATGGGTTCATCATCAAGCGCGCCCGGTAAATCCAACTCACAATAGGACATAAGAGACACCAATGGAAATTTTAGCTTGGGCTTTTCTCGGTGGCATAGTTGGCGCTGTGCTCATGGACGTCACCGAAACTTATGCGGCCAAGGTAGGCATTAGCAGCGGCGTAAATGTCGCTTTGGTTGGACGTTGGTTCCTGGGCTTGTTGCGCGGACAGATCACCCATACCAACATCCGTGATTCCAAGCCATTTCCCCAAGAAGCAAAAGCTGGCTGGGCATTCCATATCCTTGTTGGCGGCGGCGGGGTAGCGCTTGTCTATCCGCTCTTTTTCCAAGCCACGGGGTTGCCCCTCCCCAGTAATCATTTGCTTGGCGGCCTGCTATTCGGCTTGGCTACCTCATTGCTGCCTTGGCTCGTTCTTCTGCCCTCGTTCGGCTGGGGTTTTTTCGGGCGACGCGGGCCGCAAGGGTCAAATGCCTTGCTTGCAAGCACGCTCTCCCATATTCCTTACGGCCTTGGGGTCGGGGCTGTTATCACAATGGGCTCATATATATGAGCAGTCGGGTGATAGGTAACCTATACCGAAATGCCAGATGACGCATGTGATCAACCGCCGTGGTAATAGCGGCGAAATCGGTCGGATCAATACAACCGGCTGGCAAATCCAGCAGGCTCCTGAAGCCAGCCGAGCGTGCTACGGCAGACGCGCTCGACGATCTCTTCCGCTTCCTCGTCCGTAGTTATCAGAGCCGGAAGCAAGCGAATAGTTGAATTGCGGGTAATGTTGATCAAGACACGCTCATCGAGCAGTACAGATTCCATCAGCCCGGCACACGGACGTTGAAGTTCAATGCCGATCATCAGGCCGCATCCACGAATTGCACGAATCCCGGATTTGCCGCCGAGGCGAGATGTAAATGCCTGCTGTATCGCTGTTCCGAGCTCGGCGGCACGCGCCACCAAATCATCGCGCTCAATGATGTCCAGCACGGTGCAGGCGGCTCGACATGCGAGCGGATTACCGCCGAATGTCGATCCGTGGCTGCCCGGCGCAAATAGTGCCGCAGCCTTGCCGGAGGCCAGGCAGGCACCAATGGGAACGCCATTGCCGAGAGCCTTGGCGAGCGTCATGACATCGGGCAGGATGCGTTCGTGCTGATGCGCGAACCAGCGCCCGGTACGGCCGATGCCGGTTTGAACTTCGTCGAGCATCAGGAGCCAGCCATTCTGATCACAGAGCGAACGCAAAGCAGCAAGGTAACCCGGTGGCGCTGGATGCACGCCACCCTCGCCCTGTACCGGTTCGACAAGAATCGCCACAATATCCGGCGCTTGGCTGGCGAGCTGTCGCAGCGTCTCGATGTCGCCGAATGGTGCACGCACAAACCCTTGCACTAGCGGCTCGAATCCTGCCTGCACCTTGGGGTTTCCACTTGCGGCCAGGGTGGCAAGCGTCCGGCCATGAAAGCTGTTTTCCATGACGACGATCAAGGGCTCCGTGATGCCCCGCTCACACGCATGCAAGCGGGCAAGCTTTATCGCGGTTTCGTTGGCCTCGCAACCGGAATTGCAGAAAAAGGCCTTATCCATGCCCGAAATGGCGCAGAGGCGCTCTCCCAGGCGTGCCTGCCATTCGATGCCGACCAGGTTGGAGGTATGGATCAATGTCTTTGCCTGCGCGTAGATCGCCTCGGCTATATCAGGGTGCGCATGGCCTAGACTGGTGACCCCCACGCCCGATATCGCGTCCAGATACTCCTTCCCCCGCTCGTCCCACAAGTGGCAGCCACGGCCTCGCACAAAGCTGACCGGCAATCGCTGATAGGTTCGCATCAGGTGGTTGCTATCCATTCCTCTTCCTCTTCTCTTCGAGATATTCAACGATCATCTTGCAGGGGCTGGAAAATCGGCTCGCGCGCCAAAAGCCGCAAGCCCCCGGGGCCGCTTTCGACGATGCGGCGCTCCTCGGTCGCCACAAATATTTCCACGCGATAGCCCGCGTCCTCGGGCAAGCGCGCGATGAGGTCGTCCACCGTCTCCGCCGCCCACGGCGTGTCCGCCTCGATACGACACCATGCGCGCCCATGCAACGAAACCTCGATCCGATATTGTTTGCTCATCAATCGATTTCCTCGGCAGGGAGTGAAGGAGGACAGCAACCAGGTGATCGCAGCTTATGCATCATGCGCCGGCCCCTCGATCCGTGCCGCCCAGCTCTCGACCTTGCCGCACGCCAGGCGGGTTTCGATCATCCGCCGCCAGGACGGCACCAGGGGCAAATCACGCAATTGTGTCAACAATTCGCGGTCGAGCGGACGGTGGTAGAGCAGTTCAATAAGACGCAGCAGCGGCCAGTCGGGGTGTGGGCGGGCAATCAAGGTGATGGCATCGCCCGCCTGCAAGCTGCCTGGCTCCAGCACGCGGCAATACCAGCCGGTGCGCAAGGTCTGTTGCACGCGTAGCGCCATGTCAGGGACGCCAAAGCGGTCATTGAGCTTCCAGCAGGGCTGACGTGACTGCGATACCTCCAGCAGCGCACCGCCGATGCGCAGCCGGTCGCCAAGACAAACGTCAGCCTCGGTCACGCCCTGTGTGCTGAGATTTTCACCGAAGGCGCCTGGAGCGCCGAGTACCGGCCGCGCACCAAGCTCGCCGCGCCACAAGGGGTAGTGTTCCGTGGCATATAGATGCACGGCCTTGTCCGGACCACCATGCACGCGCCGATCACCCTGCTCGTCGCCCGTTAGACCTTCGCGATGCACTTGCACCGGCCCCTCGACCGGCTGCTTGGCGATGGCGCTCCAGCTGCCCGGTCGGGTGTAGGGCAGTGCGCGGCCGGTGAGCACGGTTTGTACGCGCCCGAGCAACAGATTCATGATGGGCGGCCCTCCACACCATCAATCCAGGCATTGAACACCGCTTCGGCGGCCACCTTGAGCGCTGCTCCGTATTTCTCTGCCTGCGCGCGCAGGGTGCATGGATCGATGCCTGTGTTCATCAGTTCGGCCGCGTGCCCCACCAGCCACTGTTCAATGCGCCTCGCGTCAGCTTCCAGATGGAATTGCAGCCCGAGCGCGTGATCACCGAGTGCGAAAACCTGGTGCGGGCAGATTCCCGTACGCGCCAGGACTTCCGCGCCAGGCGGGATGTCGAACTGGTCGCCATGCCAGTGCAATACCGCCACATCCGGCGGAAGAGCCGCTAGCACAGAGCGGCGCCCCGCATCGGTCAAGCTGATCGGGGCGAAACCAATTTCCTTGACGCCCATCGGACGCACCGCCGCTCCCAAGGCTCGCGCCATCAACTGCGCGCCCAGGCAGATACCCAGCAAGGGGCGTCGAGTACCGAGCCGCTGGCGGATCAGATCCAGTTCCTGGTTCAGAAATGGGTAGCTTTGTTCGTCATACGCGCCGATTGGCCCACCCAGCACGATCAGCAGATCGACTTTGTCCACATCCAGCGTCCACAGCTCGTGTACGCCGATGTCGTAGTAATGAATGGTGTAACCGCGCCTGCGCAGTAGCGGCTCGAGGATGCCCAGGTCTTCAAAAGGAACGTGGCGGATGGCAACAAGGGTTTTCATTTATGTACCATTACAATATAATGAATGTATGCAAACATTATATACAAAAGCTTCGACCGCTGTCGAGATCGCCGATGATGTGGAGGCACAGATTCGGGCGGGAAAACTGGCTGCCGGGGAGCCGCTACCAGCGGTTCGCACTCTGGCGCAGCAATTGGGTATCAGTCCCAACACGGTGGCAGCCGCTTATGCGCGGCTGCGTGAAGCGGGATTGCTGGTCACCGATGGTCGCCGGGGTACCCGCGTTGCTGCTCCGCCGACCCACGGCGATGTGATGACGGCCGTGCCCGCTGGCTTGATTGATCTTGCCAGCGGCAATGTTGATAGTGGCCTGTTGCCGCGCCCCGATCCCGCCTGGCTGGCGGAACAGGGGGTGCTCGCCGGATACGACGCGGACAGTGACGATGCCGGCCTGCTGGCCGTCGCGCGCCGCTGGATGGATAGCCAGAGAATCGTAGCAGAATCAGTCGGGGTATTTTCTGGCACGCTGGATGCTATCGAGCGTGCCTTGCGTCTGCACGCTCGCCCCGGTGCGCGCGTATGGGTGGAAGACCCATGCTGGCCACCCCTGCTGGCATTGCTGGCCAGCCTGCGCCTCAAGCCGGCTCCCTTGCGCGTGGACGCCGAAGGCTGCACGGTACCCGAACCGGATGAGCAAGCCGTTGCCCTGGTGCTCACTGCGCGCGCGCACAACCCGACTGGGGCCACGCTCAGCGCCGCGCGCCTCGCCGCCTTGAGCAAGGCGCTGCGGCGTCGGCCCCGCACCTTACTGATTCTTGACGATTACTGGGGTCCACTGGCCGCTCGCCCCTTGCCCGAGCTTGGTGATCTGCCGGAGCACTGGCTGTATGTCCTCTCAACCAGCAAGTTTCTCGGCCCCGATCTGCGTGTTGCGGTGGCAGGCGGCAATGCCGCGCTTATCGGGGACATGCGTCGTCAGCAGGCATTGGGGCCGCGCTGGGTCAGTCTGTTGTTACAGAGGCTGGCCGCACATCTGTGGCAGCACGCCATGCAGGATGGCGGTCTGGACGGCGCACGCAAGGCCTATGCCGAGCGCCGTTCCATGTTGATCCACGCCATGCGAGCGCGGGATGTGGATGTTCTGGACGCGGGCGAGGGGCTGCACCTGTGGCTGCCGGTATCCGACGAATCGGCCATCATGCAGGCGCTGGCGGCAAAAGGTTGGGCATGTCAGGCTGGGCATCCTTTTCGCCTGCAAAGCCCGTCCGCCATCCGTATTAGTGTGGGTAATCTGGTGATAGATGCCACTGATAGGTTGGCCGATGATCTGGCGTCATGCCTCCGTGCTCCAAGACGCGCCTGGATATGAGCGAACTAAATCGGCTTCTGACCACAATCTACCTCACGATAATTAGACAGCGGCCCCGCCTTCATATCCATACCATAACAAGAGCATCGGTTCCAATCACGCCACATGCAGAGTAGTCTCCCTGATTACTCGAGCGACCGCCCTTCACCTGCCTCCTCAAAGGTTCGCCCATCGCGGATGTGGTAGATGCGCTTGAAGGTGGGGATGATTTTCTCGTCATGAGTCACGACGATGATGGCCGTCTGGTATTGGCTGGCCATCTGGTTGAGGATACGCATTACGGCCATCGCCCGCTCGCTGTCCAGCGGCGCGGTGGGTTCGTCGGCAAGGATCACCGGCGGACGGTTGGCCAGTGCGCGGGCAATTGAGACTCGCTGTTGTTCGCCGCCGGAAAGTTCGGAAGTTTCTGCCCGGGCACGGTGTGCTACGTCGAGCGCCTGGAGCAACTCCATCGCTCGTGCGCGGGCTTCTCCGTTGGGTCGCCCCGCCAGCATGGGCAACAGCGCAACATTGTCGGTCGCATCCAGAAACGGGATCAGATAGGGAGCCTGAAAGATGAAGCCGATGCGATCCCGGCGCAGCACCCGCAGGTCGGAAATCTTCCAGCCGTTGTCGTAAATCACCTCGCCGCCCAGGGTCATGCGGCCCTGCGTCGGTTCGATGACCGCTCCCAAGCATTTGAGCAGCGTACTCTTGCCGGCCCCGCTGGGGCCGACGAGACCGACTACCTCGCCGGGGGCGACACTCATGTTCACTTCTCTGAGCGCATCGACAGCAGTATCGCCCGCGCCGTAACGCTTGCTCAAGCCTTCGATGTGGATGCCGATGCCTTTGTCCATTTTAAAGCTCGTGAAGAAATTGTAGCGAGCGGATCGCAGCGGGGGGCGGACGGAGCGCAGTAACTGGAGTGTATGTTGCTATACACGAGGATTGCGAGCACCGCCCAACCCCTGATCCGAAACGCGCAGTAGATTTATTCATGAGCTTTCAGCCTCCGATGGCGTTGGCCGGATCGACCTTGAGCGCCGCGCGTATCGCCAGCGTGCTGGCAAGGGTGCAGACCACCATCACGGCGACGAAGCCGCGCGCCGCGTCGCCCGGTTCGAGCAGGACATATTTTGGAAACGCCGGCGCCCACACGGTGGCGGCAATCTTGCCGACGGCGAAACCGATCAGCCCCAACCCCAGCGCCTGTTGCAGGATCATGCCGGCGATGGTGCGGTTGCGGGTGCCGATCAGCTTCAGCACGGCAATCTCCCTGATTTTGCCCAGGGTCATGGTGTAGATGATGAAAGCGACAATGGCCGCGCTGACGATGGTCAGAATCACCAGGAACATGCCGATCTGCTTGGCGGAAGTAGCAATCAGCTTGGCAACCAGAATCTCTTCCATCTGCTCGCGGGTAAAGACCTGCAAATGTTTCCAGCGGCGGATGCCCTGCGCGACGGCCTCGGCAGAACGACCCTCGGCTACGCGCACCAGCACGGCATTGACGTTATGGTTGCTGGATTGCGAAGCATCGATCGCGTCAAGCAGGCCCGGCACACCTGGGCGGTTGAGAGCGGGATTGGCGGCGGTGCGGGCGCGATCGTTGACGATGGCGTCGTTATCCTTGAGAAACTGCGCCTCCTGCGCATCCTTGAGCGGGATGAACACCATCGGGTCGCCGCCGGAGGACACCATGCGCCGACTCAGGCCGACCACGGTGTAACCATGGCGGCGTATGCGGATATGGTCGCCCAGGGCG
>Ga0209211_10010957_pt1 | contig 11715 bp, 13 predicted proteins | sample RifGroA2_FD_183992 | JGI IMG/M metagenome (GOLD analysis project Ga0209211, IMG submission 183992) | Groundwater microbial communities from Rifle, Colorado, USA - Groundwater A2 (SPAdes) (version 2) | ecosystem: Environmental > Aquatic > Deep subsurface > Groundwater | place: Rifle, Colorado... | reverse complement strand
TTCTAGATAAAGGAAAAGGGATAGGCAGCATGCTCACCGCAGAAACCCTCGAACGGTTAGCAAAAACAGACGTTAAGACGGTAAAAACAGCCCTCCTACGCAACGACAAATGGGGAGGAGTACTCATAGAAAAGCTAGGAGGAAGGTTAAAAAAAGATTCAGTTTGTTGGGAACAAGATGAGATGGCTAAACAAAAATGGAGAACCTGTTTGTTGAAAGAAGGGTAATGTGATGGTTTCAATCACAATAAGCAAAAAAGGGCTGATGCAACGCATCGGAAGGAAGGCGAGCGAAGCCAAGGTTCTCGAAGCATTGCCGCAAATCAAGGCTTCAGTCGACAAAGTGGAAGGCGACGAGATTTACGTCGAGGTTACGGGCGACAGGCCCGACTTGCTTTCAGTGCAAGGCATTGCCCGTGCGGCAAGAGGATTTTTAGGAATTGAGAAAGGCCTGCCAAAATTCCAACTGATTAATGACGCCAAGAGAAAGGTGATTGTTGACAAGAGCGTTGCAAAAGTCCGACCAATAATCGTAAGCGCATTTGTTGAAAACGTTAAAATCGACGGGCAAGGTTTCAAAGACTTGATTCAAACCCAGGAAAAGCTTACGCTAACCCACGGGCGAAGGCGCAGGAAAGTCGCAATAGGAGTTCACGATGCCGCGCACATAAAATTCCCGCTCACTTACAAGGCGATTCCTAAAAACTCGCCAATTGCATTCATTCCCCTCAACAAAACGCAGAAGATGACTGTGGAGCAAGTCATGCGCGAGCACGAGAAGGGAATGGAATACGGGTTCATCTTGAGCGACAAGACGCACTATCCAGTGATTTTCGATGCGAACGGCGAAATCATTTCCTTCCCGCCAATAATCAACTCCGCGAAAACAACGGTTACAACGCGCACGACTTCGCTTTTCCTCGACGTGACGGGAACGAATTTCGAAGCTTGCAATGCTGCCCTTGCAATCCTGTGCCAGGATTTGGCTGACGATGGAGCGAAAGTTTACGCCCTGCAAACTGGAAGCAGAACGACTCCTGAAACCGAGCCTGAGAAAATGCCTTTGGATGCGGCTAAAGCCTCACAGTTAATTGGCCTAGACTTGACACCCGCACAAATTTCCGAATGTTTGAAGAAACAGCGCATTGAAACGACCGCGAAAGGGAACAAAATCGAAGCGCACATTCCCCGCTACCGCACGGACTTCCTGCATTGGATTGACTTGGTCGAGGAAATAGCAATCGGCTACGGCTACAACCGTTTCATCCCCAAAACGCCCAGCATTTTCACTATAGGAAAGCTGAGCGGTGAAACGATGCTCGAGGAAAAACTTCGCGACTTGATGGCCGGCGCAGGATTCACCGAACAATGGACGTACATACTTACTTCGAGCGCGAAACACTTGCCTGGCGAGGTTGCGAAAATAAAGAACCCTGTTTCCAGCGATTACGACGCCATCCGCTCCACGCTATTGCCTTCGTTGTTCGAAACGCTTGAGAAAAACACGCACGAGTCTTACCCGCAGAAGGTTTTTGAGGCCGGTGAAGTTGTCGTTAAAGACGAGAAGCACCACATGCGGAGCGCGACTCAAAAACGCCTCGCTTGCGTCTCGGCGCACGGCCAGGCGAACTTGAGCGAATTGACCCCGCTCATAACGCAATTGGGCAAGGCGCTTGGAAAAGAATTGGGGCTCAAGAAAACTGAAAAGCCGCACTTCATCCTAGGGCGTTGCGCGTCCATTTGGCATTTAGGAAGAGAAATCGGGGTTATCGGCGAAGTCCACCCTGCGCTATTGCAGAAAATGCAGGTGGAAGTCCCGGTCGTTGCGCTTGAGATAACCGTTTGAAAATAGTAGTGAAAAAGCTATATGGCTACAAATAGTTGAACGATTAAAAAAGTGTCCATTATGACCACAAAACACAGGCACAAGAAAAATGTAGCCATATAGTGGCGGTTAATGGAAAATGACGGTGGCTTAAGAGTGGACCTTTTCTTAGTTAAACTTGTTCTCTCATTCATTGTTGGCGGAAGTTTTCTTGCATTCACCCTTTGGATTTCTGAGAAATTCGGCTCGAAAATAGGGGGAATCATAATTGGCCTTCCCTCAACGACGCTCGTCAGCCTTCTTTTTATCGCTTGGACTCAGGACGCTTCAGTTGCAGTATCTGCAGCAGTAATAATTCCGGCAATTACTGCAGTCAGCCTCATCTTTTCTTACGCATTTGTTATGCTTTACAAGGGAAAACTAGGCATGACAAAAGCCCTGGCCGGTGCTCTCTTGGTTTGGGGTTTTTTGACCTTGCCGTTAGTACTCCTTAAAATAAGCGACTTAAGCACGTCACTTATTTTTTCGGCATTGTTCTTCATTGCAGGCATAGTTCTGCTTAAAAAATTTCCGCATCGCAAACTCGAAAAATTTTCTTTTTCCAAAAAGGTATTTCTTTATCGGGTGGGTTTTGCCGGTTTGGTGGTCGTCACATCCGTTTCTTTAGGCAAATTTTTAGGCCCCCTATATGGAGGCCTGTTTGCAAGCTTTCCCTCTGGCGCATTCTCCACAATGTTTTTGATTACTGAAAAGCACGGGGTTGATTTTGCAGCATCAATTGCCCGCTCGATGTCTTTCGGAAACATTTGCAATGCGGTTTTTGCAGTTGCATTCTATTTGATTGTTCCAGCACAGGGAATAATTTTGGGCACAATCGCTGCCTACGCTATAGCTTTGGTTTCAGCAATAGTAATTTACAAAACAACGGTGGCCCAAGCTTCCTAAACTAAACGATGTCGAGGATTATGCGTTCGATTTCGATAACTTCGACGGCTTCCAGCTGTTCAACTGCATAGTCGAGCTTGTCCCGGCTTTCCGAATAGATTTCGAACAAAGGCTCCCCGATTTCAACATGCTCGCCTTTAGTGACTAGAATGAGCATCCCCGCCCGCTTGTCCTGTGGAGCGCCCAACGCACGGCAAATGCGGGAAATGGCGCGGTTGTCAATATGCTCCACCTTCCCGTCGTGGTTTGACTTGAACACAAACTTGAATTTGCCTGGCTTCAAGTCCTCGGGCTTGACGTTCCCGTTCCCGCCTTGCGCCGCAATTATCTCGCGGAATTTCGCCAGAGCTTTTCCGGAAGAGACTTGCTGTTTCGCAATCTTGTAGCCCTCTTCTTTCGAAACGCCTTTCACCATGCTTATGATTATGCCCGACATCAGGCAGGCTTTCTCGAGCAGGCCGTGGTCGTACTGGTTGGAAAGGGTTTCCAAAACAGTCTTCGCCTCAAGCACTGGGCCGATTGTTTCAATCAGCGGCTCGCTGCCGTCTGTAATCGTGCTTTCAACCTTCAAGCCGAGAAAATGGCCGAGGACCGCAAAATCCTTCCCCAAATCTTCAGCCATTTTCACGTCAGCCAGCTTTGCGCCCCTGCCAACCGGCAAATCGATGAGCACGTACTTCGCGCCTTCAGCCTTTTTTTTCGCCAGAATGCTCGACAAAAGAAGGGGCTTTGGATCGAGGCGCAGGGGATTGCGGATGCGAATCAGCTTGTCGTCGGCAGATGCCATGTTCAACGCGCCGCCCCACACCAGGCAGCCGTTAGTTTTTTGGACGACTTTCGCCACTTTTTCTATCGACATTGAAACCGGGCATAATACTTCCATCACGTCAGCAGTGCCTGCTGCAGAAGAAATTGCGCGCGAGCAGGTTTTAGGTATTAAAATTCCGAGGGAAGCGATGATGGGAACTATGAGCATTGAAACCCTATCGCCTGCAACGCCGCCAATGCTGTGCTCTGAAACAACCACCTTGCCCTTGAAGTTCAACTGCTCGCCCGAAGAGATCATTGCCTTTGTGAGCGCAACAGTCTCATCGGTATTCAAGCCCGCTATGTGAACTGCGGTAATGAAAGAAGCAAGTTCCGCCTGGCTTAGCTTTTCAGCAAGCAAGTCTGAAATTATGGCCTTGATTTCGCTCTCCTTGAGGATTCCGCCGTCAAGCTTCTTGCGGATAAAGTCCAAGCTTTCGGGGCGCTTGGCCAAATCAACACTAATCCGGTCGCCTTTCTTGGCGCCAAGCGCTTTCGCAACTTCCGTGAAAAGCCCTATTTCCCCGTATTTCACGCACTGCTCGCAATGGTCAACAATCGCATTGGTTTCCTTCCTGCGCAGCAACAGGCGCACGCGGTCCATTAGGCCCAGGTCAAGCTGTTTTGCCTGCACTTCGTTCAGCACTATTTCATTCTGGCCTTGCTCGATGTCAAAAATTACTGCCTTCAAATTCATGCGCTCTACCAGTTTACCGTAAAATGCCGCAAAACAAATGTTTTTTATGCAGAAATTCGGAGAGGATTTCTGCAGCTATACAATTCAACCCAACCGAATTGTATTTAATTCCGATAGTGAATATAATTCTTGGCACTAAACCCCCTTAGCTTCAGGCAGGCTCTCGAACGGCTGGTTTTTAAACCACCGTAAGCCTTGTTTTTTTGCTATCGCACTAATTTCGGCAATAGAAAAAAAAGTGGTTTGAATGGCACAAAAAGTTGATTTCGAAAAAATGTTCGGCAACAGAAACTCCCTGGAGCTATCCACGAAACCCCTTTCAAAGGAAGACGAGGAGCTCATGGCTTTCCTCGAGGAAAGCGCCCCGAAAATTGCGGTGATTGGCGCGGGAGGCAGCGGTTCCAATACGATAAACAGGTTGAGCGAAATGGGAATTACCGGCGCTAAAATCATTGCCACCAACACCGACGCCCAGCACTTGATGATCACAAAAGCGGAAAAGAAAATACTAATGGGAAAAGTCAAGACAAAAGGCCGCGGCGCAGGCAGCAATCCCGAAGTTGGTGAAGGAGCTGCACTTGAAAGCAAGGCGGAATTCAAAACTGCCTTGGACGGCTACGACCTCGTATTCATAACCTGCGGCCTTGGAGGCGGAACTGGCACGGGCAGCGCCCACATTATAGCGAATTGCGCCAAGGAAAGCGGCTCCCTTGTTGTTGCAGTAGTCACACTCCCGTTCAGCTCTGAAGGCACGAAGAGAATGCGCAACGCAATGGTCGGGTTGGAAAAGCTCAAGCGCGAGGCCGACACGGTCATCGTAATCCCAAACGACAAGCTGCTTTACTTCGTTGCAGACCTTCCGCTCAATTCCGCTTTCAAGGCAAGCGACATGGTCCTTGCCAATGCAGTCAAAGGAATTACCGAACTCATCACCAAGCCCGGTTTGGTCAACCTCGATTTTGCAGACGTGCGCACCATTCTCGAGAAAAGCGGAAGCGCAATGATAGGCCTGGGTGAGGTTTCAACTCCCGACCAAAGGGACAAGGTCGTGCTTGCAGCTGAAAAGGCATTGACATCGCCCTTGCTGGATTTGGACATCGGCCAGGCGGACAAGGTGCTCATCAACATTACTGGAGGCAGCGACATGACCCTGGGGGAGGCTGAAGCTGCAGTTCAGGCAATTGCAGCACGCGTAGCAAAGGACTGCCACATCATTTGGGGCGCTTCGGTGGACAACACAATGCAGAACACGAGCGTCCGCGTCCTCGCAGTGCTTGCGGGAATAAAGGAAGATGCTGTTGCAGCGGCAGCTGGACGAAGCGAAGAGCCCATCGATTTGGAATTCATATGAGAAACTTTCTGTTCTAAAGAAAGTTTCATCAAAAAAAAGGAGTATAGGCAAAATGGTTTTGGAAAACGTGTTTTCTGGATTGCAGGCTTTCGTCGAACAGTCCAAGCGGGTTATCAGCATAACCTACAAGCCGCGGGACATGGAATTCAGGCAAATGGCCTTCACAACGGCATTGGGAATGCTTTTGCTTGGGCTCATAGGGTTCATCATAACGCTCTTGTCGTTTTTCTTGAGAAAATAGGCCGCGGGAAAAAAAAGGGAATAGAAAAAAGGCCAAAGAAAGGTTTTAAAGAAAAAATGGTGGGATTTGAAATGCTTTTTGCGTACAGAGTCACGGCAGGCCAGGAGAGCATAGTCGCAGACTTGCTTTCTGAAAAGGCGAGGAAGAACAGCGCGCCGGTCAATGCAATAATCGTATCGCCCAGGCTCAAGGGCTATTTGATGATAGAAAGCATTGACGAGGCAGAGGCAAGAAAGCTCGTTGCGGGCGTGCCCCACGTCAAGGGCGTGCTTCAGAAAAGCATCGACATTTCGGAAATACGGGAGCTTCTTGAAAGCAAGCCCGTCGAAGTTACGCTTGAGCGCGGCCAGCTCATTGAAATCACCAGCGGGCCGTTCAAGGCCGAAAAGGCAAAAATCGTGCGCATCGACCAAGACAAAGAGGAAGTCACTGTCGAGCTGGTGGAAGTGGCAGTGCCCATTCCCGTAACGATAAAGCTCGACACCATCAGGGTAATTCCCCAAGGCCAGGGCGGATGACGGTTAATTTTTTATCCGCTTGGTTCACTGGTATTTTTGCCAAGACGGCTGAACCGCCGCGTCTCTTATGAAAAAGCTTTTAATGAAGTAGCCATAGGCAAGCCCAAGTAAAAGGGGCACTATTGAAGCCGAGGTGGCAAAAATGAGTTTTGTCGCTATCAGGAAAACTGCGGCAAATAAAATCGGAATGGGAATGAAATCAACTATGGTCATCGCAAACGGGTCCAGGGCAATAAGGGCGCCTATAATTGCATCTATCCCTGAAAGAGCGGGCGCCGTTTCACCTGAAAAGAGCATTGATGAAATAACGGCAAGAAGGTAAATAATTCCCAAATGCAATGCGCCAGCTTTTCTTTCAAGGTCGCTGCCGAGAAAGAATATTCCCAACGGCACAAACAAAAGCGAAATAAAATCTGGAAGGTAAAAAACGCCGGCAATGAAAGAGTAAGAGTCTTTTGCGGAAGGGATGATGCCGAAGAAAATCGAAATCAGCAAAGTGAAAACCATGATCAGTTCGGCAAGCAAACAAAACACCTTTTCAAAGCGAATTAGAGGACTAGGGGAATTTTTCGGGCTTGTTAAGCACTATCAGCACGAACAGCACCATGAGCAGCAAAAGCAACAGCTTGTAGTCGGAATTTTCCATTAAAACAAAAAGCAATCCAAACACTTAAATAATCCGCCTCGCCAAAAAAGTTTGCAGCTTCTATTCCATAAGCCAGTTTAAGGGATTATGGCGAATTGCATGAAAAATGAGGTTTACTGCAATTTGCCAGTCGCAAAACGCAGCATTTGCGTTTTGCAGAAGGGTCGGGTTTTTTGCGAGAATGGTGATTGAAAATGTCGAAACAGACGATTGCAACAATGGTTGAAGGCGGAAAAGCAAGCGCAGCCCCGCCACTTGGCCCGGCATTGGGCCCCTCGGGATTGAACATCGGTGAAGTCATCGCTAAAATCAACGAGCGCACGAAAGAATTTGCAGGAATGCAAGTCCCAATCAAAATCGTCTTCGAGAAAGGCTCGAAAGATTGCGATATTGAAATCGGGACCCCTCCAGCCAGCGCTTTGATAAAGAAAGAGCTTGGCTTGAAAGAGCCGGTCAAGGAAGAGGCGGGAGTGAAAGGGAAAAGGCCCATCGGCAGCATTACCGTGGCGCAAGTCGTAAAAATCGCTGGAATGAAGAAAGACGCTACTCTTGCTAAAAGTTTGAAACAGCAAGTGAAAGAAATAGCTGGAACTTGCCTTAGCCTCGGAGTAACAATTGAGGGCAACAGCCCAAAGGACTTCGTCAAGGAAGTGAACGACGGAAAGCACGACTCTCAGCTTAAAGGCTGAGGGCTGCAACGCCGTTTTTGCCCTTCGAAAGTATTTTAAACAGTTTTTCGCAAGAATAGTCTACTACACTTGTTTTCCCGTTGCACTGCCTTCGAAAGAAGTCAGGAGGGATGAAAAAGCTCAAGAAAAAGCTTTTTCCAAAAAAAAAAGGAAAACAAAATTCCCAGATTAGAAACAATAAGTTGATTCAGAATGCAGTTTGAAAGGAAGAACGTTGAAAAGGCAGTAGCCGACGCTCTCGCACAGAAGGGCGAGCGCAAGTTCACCCAGAGCATTGACCTCGCGATTAATTTCAAGGACATCGACTTCAAGAAAGCGGAAAACCGCCTTAACCTTGAAATAGCCTTGCCCTACGCGCCAAGGCAAATGCAGGTCGCCGTATTCGCAGACGGACAGCTTGGCGTTGAAGCGAAAAAGGCAGGGGCCGAGGAAATCATAACTTCCGCTGAAATAGACGTGATTGCGAAAGACAAGAAAAGGCAGAAGGAACTATTGCAATACGCGCTGCTCGCCGCGCCGCAATTGATGGTTACAATCGGAAAGGCGCTGGGCCAGCTTTTGGGCACTAAAGGAAAACTGCCGAAGCCAATACCGCCAAACGCGCCTCTCGCCACCCTCATTTCAACGGCCCGCAGGACAATAATTGTGAAAAGCAAGGGCAAATTCCTGCCTTCAGTGCACTGCACGGTTGCAAAGGAAAACACGCCCGCAGACCAAATAACTGAAAACGTGCTCGCAGTGCTTGAAGCTGTCGAAAAAAAGGTTTCAGAGCAGAACATCAAGAACGTTTTCGTGAAAACGACCATGGGCAAGCCCGTGAAAATAGCGTGATATTCCCAAAGTGAAGAAAAATGATTTCAAAACAACAGAAAATCCAGGCAGTTGAGGAAGCCAAGAAAAAGGCCAAGCAATACCCGATAGTGGCCGTAGCTTCCATAGCTTCGCTTCCATCAAGGCACTTCAACTCAATCAAAAAGAAAATCCGAGGGCAGGCGGAAATCGTGTTCACGCGCCACACGCTGCTCAAGAAAGCTTTGGGTGAAGCAAGGCCGGACGCAAAAGAATTGGAGAATTACCTGGGCAACGGAGGAGTGCTCGTCTTCTCTGCGCTTCCTGCATTCAAGCTCTACAAATTATTCAAGCAGAACAAGAGCAAGGCTCTTGCAAAAGCAGGCCAGCTTGCTCCCTACGACATAATCGTTCCAGCAGGCGAAACCAACCTAGCGCCCGGACCCGTGCTCACCGAACTCAAGCAAGCCAAGATTGACGCTAAGATTCAAGGCACTAAGGTCGTGATTGCAAAAGATACGGTTGTCGCAAAGAAAGGCGAAGCCATTTCAGAACAAGTCGCTAAAATACTTGGAAAACTCGCCATTGAACCGATGGAAAGCGGCATTGAAGTGCAAGCGGTGTTGGACAACGGCCTGCTCTACAAGTCTGACGTGCTGAACATCGACGAGGCGGGAATGCTCGCGCAACTCCAGCAGGCTCACACCCAGGCAGTCAACCTCGCAGTGTTTGCAGGCATAGTCAACTCCACTACGGTTAAATTACTGATAGGCAAGGCTGCCAGGCAGGCAACGGCCTTGGAACAGTTAGTGGAAAGCAAACAAAACGCTCCAGCGCAAGAAGCAGCTGAAGCAAAGGCGCCTGAAACACAACCAGCTCAAGACGCAGCTGCACCTGCAACAGAAACTGCCGAAGCTGCGCAAGCGCCGCAGGAACCGGCGCCGCAGTAAATTAATGAAAAATGATTTTGTGATTTTTGGAGGGATTTGAATGCAAGACATATATGCAGCGTTGCTTCTCCACGCTGCCGGACAGCCAATAAGCGAAGACAACGTCTCGAAAGTGCTGGGCGCAGCAGGCGTTAAGCAGGACGCGACTAAAGTGAAGGCTTTGGTTGCGGCTCTCGAAGGCGTTAACATCGACGAGGCTGTCAAGCAAGCGGCATTCGCACCCGCAGCTGCGCAAGTGGCAGGCGAGGCGAAGAAGGACGAGAAGAAACCTGAAGAAAGCCAGGAAAAGAAGGAAGAAGAAGCTGCAGCAGGATTGGCAGCATTGTTCGGCTGATTTCCCCCCTCATTTTATTTTTCTTTTTAGGGGGCCAGCCGTCCAATAAACCCTATGCTAAAGCATAGGCAATTGCTTGCGCTATAGGCAAACTATTCAACCGGCAGGCAAAAAAGCTCTCAAAAAATTAATGGTAGCGTCAGCCTGCCTTTTGGCCAGGCAGCGGGGGCATTATCCTTGTGCGGGAAATGCTTATGGGCGAATTGACGTTAATGGCGAAAGCCAAGAGCGTCCCAACGGTGCTAGTGGAATAGTTTATGGCCATCAAGACTTCCTCGGCAACGTCCAAAGGCAATTGCTTTGACTTTGCCCACTCGTCCAAAACCTTCTTCTGCTCTTTCGAATCCAAATCCAGCTGGATTACGCCGTCAATAGTGAGCTTTGCGTAATTGTCCCGGTAAGTATTGACGTAGTGATAGTGCACGTCGAAAAGCTTTCCTGCTTCTTTCACATCAGTAATGCGCACGTTAACCTCGAATCCCTTGAATTCCTGGGAACTCATCCGTTCAGCTTGAACGGAAACGACCTTACCACCAATGATTTTCATGCATCTCACGCTCCATAATGACCTTTAAACATTAAGCTAAAAACACGGAATACTATATGCGGAAAGGCATTTAAATTCCCTATAGTGAAACGCTCTCGCCCGCCTTCAAAACCACGGGGTTCGTCCGCCCGCCGTTCCTGACGCGCGTGGCGAAATCTTCCGCATTCACCCTAATGCGGTCGAAAGTATTGTAGTGCATGGGAATGGCGTTCTTCGCCCTCATTTTCTTCAATGCCGAAACTGCGCCCAGCACGTCCATGGTGAAAGTCCCGCCAATTGGAAGCAAAACCGTCTTCACGTCTACGCTTGAAAACCCGGAAGAATCGTAAGTGTCGCCAGTATGGTACAACGTCTCCCCGCCAGCTGCGACAATAAAGCCCACGGGATAGGAAGACTGCGGGTGTTTGGCGGGCGTAACGCTCACCTGCACGCCCATCAAATTGAAAACGTCCCCTTCTTCAACCGGAACGCGCGCCCTTGCGGGAACGTCAAGCAAAGCCAAGGCATCCGAAGGCGCGACAACCTGAGCCAGGGTGTGGGACTGGATGACGCCAACGCTGTACGGGTCGCAGTGGTCGAAATGCTCGTGCGTAATGAGAATCAAATCGCACTTTTTTATGTCCTGCGGAAGGCAGGTCGGAGGAATAAGGCGCTCGGTTTGCCTCGGCTTCGGGTCAAGCCACGGGTCTACCAAGATTATTCTCCCGCCCATTTCAACCAAAAAGCCCGAATGACCGAGAAACTGGACTCTCATCAAACGCCACCTGAAAAAGCAACATACTTTAATAGCGAAAACTCGTTAAAAACCGTATGGCACCAAACCTCCTATTCGGCACCGGCGGAATCCCCATTCAAAGCAAGGGCGGCGGCATGCTTGAAGGAGTGGAATGCGTCAAGCGCCTGGGCTTGGGCGCAATAGAATGGGAACTCGTGCACGGGGTGAACGTAAAGCAGGAAAGCGCCGAAGCACTAGGATTGAAGCTCAAGCAGACTGGAGTAAGGCTCAGCGCCCACGCACCCTATTACATTTCACTCATTTCCCACGAGCCGCCAAAGCGAAAGAAAAGCCACGCTTACATTCTCGACACCGCCCGTGCAGTCCACTGGGCAGGCGGAGGTAAGGTCGTCTTCCACCCGGGCTTTTACGGCATTTACGCCGAAGACAAGAAAAAAGCCTTTGAGGAAATGAAGGGTGGAATGGAATTTCTTGTGGAGGAAGTAAAGCGCCTGAAGCTGAACGCCGTTCTCGCGCCCGAGGTAACCGGCAAAGTTTTGCAGTGGGGGACGCTTGAAGAGCTTTTGCAAATGCGCAACGAAATCAAGGGCCTCGCGATTACAATCGACGTTTCGCACGTGCACGCACGGTCTAACGGCGGG
>Ga0209211_10010953_pt1 | contig 11718 bp, 10 predicted proteins | sample RifGroA2_FD_183992 | JGI IMG/M metagenome (GOLD analysis project Ga0209211, IMG submission 183992) | Groundwater microbial communities from Rifle, Colorado, USA - Groundwater A2 (SPAdes) (version 2) | ecosystem: Environmental > Aquatic > Deep subsurface > Groundwater | place: Rifle, Colorado... | reverse complement strand
GCGTTTGGATAAAGTTGAGAAGCGCGTAGCGCGCATGGATAGCGCGATTTTTGTTGATCATAGACGGCGCATACAAAAGCTGGAGGCCGACGTAGAGTTACTAAAAGACGTTGCGGGTATAAAATAGTTTATTATTTATTGTTTAAAAACAGCCTCGGCTTAGGTGAGCCAAGGCTGTTTTTCTTTCCCCTTATTTTTTTTCCGATTTCTGTGGCATAATTTGGGGATATGAAAATTGTATTTACTAGACATGCGAAAGAGAGGATGGCCGAGAGATCAATTTCGACAAGCGCGATTGTAGATGCATTGCGCAATCCCACCCGAGTGTTATATGATGTAGATAATAGGTTATTATTTAAGAAGTTATATAAGAATAAAGATAAGGAACGATTGCTATTGATAGTGGCAGAAATGGAAAAGGAAATTTTCAAAGTCATTACAGTAATTGATACATCAAAAGTTAAAAAATATTTATAACTATGAAAAGCAAAAAACCAAAAATTTCTTACGACAAAGAAAGCAAGGTGCTTCAAATAGAGCTTAAGGCGGAAAAAAGCGTTGATTCAGATATTCACGGCAATGTAGTGATTGATTACGGGAAAGGGGGCGGAGCAGTTAAGGTAAGTTTTTATCAATTCAGCTTTGATGCTTTCTCGAAAAATCTGAAGGCGCTCGAGGAATTTGCTCATCAATCCAAAGCGCTATTTTCAGTAAAATAAACGCTATTTTTAGTAATCCCGCCCCGTCTTAAGCCGGAGCGCTTTCCCCTTATTTTTCTCCGAATTCTGTGGCATAATTTGGGTACTTGATTTAATTAAGCATTTTGTTATATTTAATATGTTTTGTAGCTTAATAACGAAAGGGGGTGGGGCAGATGAAAGTTGCTCGCGCTGATCAGCGAAAAGCGCTGATCGGTAAAATCGACCTAAAGAAGATAGCTCTGAGCGTGTGCGCCTGCGGTTGCTCGTGCTGACCGGGTCATGCTGATAAATCTGGGCTATCGAAACAAGGCTGGACCTAATAAGTCCAGCCTTGAAAATATGAGGAAGAGGATTTTATGAGTCAGAATATCAGAATATGCCGCTGGGCTAAATTGTTTTCTGGGAAGAATGGTTATTTCGCAGTTTTTCACTCGTTAAATCTGGAGGTTGTTTTTCTCGAACAAAAGTTTCGAGAGATGATCGAACTGCTTTTCCTTGGCACAACCTTAGATTTTTTGACGCGGAAGTTTGAAAAGTTGGCAGAAATCGCCGAGGTCATAGCTGAATTATCGCGCTGTGGTTTGGTCGTGCCGGTAGAAAATGATGATTTGACCTTGCTTGATGAAAAAAGGAAGATTCACGTGCTTCCTCCTGGCCTGGAAACTCTTTATCTTATCGTAGCCGATGATTGCAATCTTGCCTGCGATTACTGCTTCATCTTGAACAATATGCCTGAGAATTATCGTTCAAGGCGTATGTCCTTCACAACAGCAAAGGTGGCTATAGATATGTACTTCAGGAATCTTGTTCGAAATCCGCTAGGGTATGAGAAACTAAGAAAGACCATTTATTTCTATGGCGGAGAGCCTCTACTTAATTTCCGGCTTATCAAGCAAGTTGTGGAATATCTCGAACACCAATATAAGGATCAGATAAGCGAAATGGGCGAAAAGTTCAGAATGTCAATCGTGACCAACGGTACGCTAATAAGCAAAGAGATCGCCCAATTTGTTGCGGCGCGAGGCAACTTCGACATAGCCATTTCGCTCGATGGCCAAGAGGAAAGTCACAACAAAAAAAGGCCGTTTATCAATGGCAAGGGGTCTTTCGAAAAGGCAATTCGTGGGCTAGAGATTCTAAAACAAGAGGGCAAAAAGGAAATATCTCTATCTTGCACCATTGCGGATCATAATATTGATGAGCTTCCTTCCCTACTCGACCTACACAGAAAGTATGGCTTCGCATCGATCAATTTAAATCCTCTTGTAGACACCGCTAAAGATCCAGTCAGTAAGAAATACATGTGGAAGGTTTCGAAAAGGATGATTGAATATTTTACTTTGGCGAGAGAGGAAGGAGTTTACGAAGATAGAATGATGCGAAAAACCAAATCTTTTGTGGAGAAGAAGATCCATGCTTACGATTGCCAGGCTCTGGGAGCGCAACTTGTTTGCTCTCCGGACGGACAATTGGGTGTGTGCCACGAAGGGACAGGGATTAAACAATTCTTCTTTGCCACGGTGGATAAGGATTTTGACTTTCATAAGAACACCGTCATTGCAGAGTGGAAACAGCGAACACCTCTAAATATGCCTCAATGTTACGATTGTCCGGCTTTGGGCATTTGTGGCGGAGGGTGCGCCTATGGTTCTTGGCTAAGGAACGGAAGCATTTGGTCGGTCGATGATCGATTTTGCGTCCATTCACGAACGACTTTGGAGTGGCTCGTATGGGATTTATTTTCACGGCTTTAAAGTCGCGGATTATGGTGGCCTCCTTGCTTTTAGGGTGGGGAGGCTACATCATTTTTACATGATAAAAATTGCTTTGAATATTAAACTCGATTATCAAATTTATGCCGAATTTCGCGATTTCAGCGTTTTGGGGGTTGATTTTGGTTTACAGATAAAAAAAAATCACCCGGATATAAATTTGAAGAATTATAAGAAATATATTGATGAATTCTACAAAGAAAATGGGGCTGCGATAGAAATTTCAACTTCAGAACTTTCTGGTACTATAAATCAAAAATCTGACCTATATTTTACTGCGATCAAGAAGTATTTTGGCGTAGATTACAGCAAAGAGAATTACAAGGGCTACATTTCCATATTTGACTGCAACCCCAGATTCGTCGACGACAAATCATTCCAAGTATTTTATGAAAAAAGTGGCCTCGACAAGCTTAGGGTCTGCTTCCACGAAATAACCCATTTCACATTTTTTGATTATTTTGAAAAGTTACTTCCAGCGAAGTATGAATCTCTAGATAGAAACAGCGGAGTTTTATGGGAGCTTTCCGAAATAATAAATGTAATTTTACTTAACGAACCAGAATTCAGGAGTATTCTTCAAAAAGAGGAGAAGTTGTTTTACCCGAGTTTAGAAAATAAATTCAAAGAAATTAAAACCATCTGGATAAATTCAGACAAATGCCTTGATAGTAATTTTATGCAAAAAAGTTTGGCATATCTTGCACACTAATTTATCCCTTATTTTTCTCCGATTTCTGTGGCATAATTTTAGCTTGACAGCCGATAAGCGTGTCTGCTAACCTTATCTTAGATCACTTAATAACGCAAAGCCTTTGATTTAGGCCCTCAAGATATTTCTTGAGGATTGGGCCCGAATCGTCTTTTAGACAAGGCGACTTCTGCGTTAGTGGAAGCACGGAATCCTCCGTAACCATGGGATAGAGCGTGTTAGCGCTCGAAGATGGTCCGACCTTGCGTCGGACAAGAAAGGTGGCACCGCGAGATTTTAAGCTTCTCGTCCTTTCCGCGCAATTTTGATTTGCGCCGAAAGAACGGGAAGTTTTTTTGTAAACTTTCCAAAGATCTTTAATAATGGAGATTGCAAAAACTCAAGAAAGGAGACGGTTATGAAAAGGGGCAAAGCCGAAAATCTCGGCACTCTATCAACGATTCAAGGGATCAATGTTCCTCCGTTTGTCGTTCTACGTCTCGGTATGTCCGAGGACGAGCAAACTAAAGTTATCTGTAACTTCTTGAAAAAGAATTGCGGAAAAACAGTAGCGGTCCGCAGTAGCGCGACACAAGAAGATTCTGACAGCGCATCGTTCGCCGGGATGTACGCGACTAAACTTCGCGTTCCGGCAACCATTCAGAACATAAGGATTGCCGTGGAGAAGGTTCGGTCTTCCGGAACGCAAAAAAAAGAGGTTGTAACCCACTATATCGAGCATCGGGGGTTGGAATTTATCGATTCTGAAATATCAGTCATTGTACAAGAAATGATTGAAGCTGACGTGAGTGGCGTAATCTTCTCGCACGACCTTGTTAAGCCCGACGGTTACTATGCCGTATCGGTATCAAGTGGAATTGGGGAAACCATCGTGGGAGGCATCGCTAATGGTAAGCTCGTCCGGGTTGTTCGTGGAGTAAAACCCGGGAACATAAAAGATGTTTGGCTCAGGAAGCTCATCGTTGCTATGAAAGCCATAGAGCGGCGATTCCGATCATCAAGTCTGGATGTTGAGTTTGCCATTCATAATGAGGTACTTTACATTCTGCAATGCCGACCAATTACCACTACGCAAGCAGAGATGAATCAAGCTTCAGAAGCACAGTTGCTCAAGCGGATCAAGTCGGTCAACACCTCGGTTGCGTCCCGCTTCTGCGGAGATGTGATTGGCGACATGATTGACATCAACCCAGTAGAATTACTTGGAACGGCACCAACACCACTCGACATCTCGATATTCAGATACTTATTTGCCGACCGAATTGTAGAGCGGGTGCGGCGAGACATGGGGTATGATCCTCTCGATATCGGACTGCTCCGAGTGGTAGAGGGAAAACCTTATGCCTCAATGCGGGCTACAGCGTTCAGCTTTCGTCCGCTCGGGATCTCTAACCGGATTTACGAGCGGATGGTTCGCGTTTATCGAGACGCGCTCGTGAAAAACCAAGCGCTTCAAAGTCGAGTGGAATTCGATCTGTACGCCATGAGTTGCGGTGAAAAACTCGAGAGGGTGATGCAAGAAGCGCAGCTCAATGATGATGAGAAGTCTATCGTTCGAGAAGCTTTCCTACGCATTGATACGGGTTTCTTGCAAGTATCTAAAACGCAAGCGGAAACTTTCGATGCGTTCGCTACCGACTACGAAAAACACACCCGATCTATGGGCGATGCTTCGTTGGGCGATATTCTCGAACATGTTGCGAACGGCACGGAAATGTTCGTTCGTGTCGCACGACTCGCTTTCTACTGGAAGAACAGGTTCGAGGAACTGCATCCGCAAGAGAATTTAAACAGTCTCATCGGAGGACATATTCGTTCAGTGAATGGACAGTTATATTCTGATCTAGTGGCATGTCGAAACGGCATGATCTCCAGAAGGGAAATTATTGAGCGGTATGGGCACCTGCGACCTGGACAGTTCAGTGTATTTGGCGAATCCTACGCGGACGATCCGAATACTTATCTGTTCTCTCGAATGAGGCAGGTAGAAGTAGCCCAAGCCAAAAAGCGGACTCATGCGTTTGAGGGTACGGTTGAGTTCAAGCACGTTATAACGTTTATGCAAGCGCGTGAACACATGAAGTTCCTGTTCAGTCAGTCGTTGCATCTCTTCGCGACAAAACTCAAGCACCAACTCGCACAACGAGGAATCTCCGAATACAGCGCCTCTCGAGTGAATTGGAATGAGCTGAGCTCATGCCTACACAACTCAATCCCCTTGAGATGTAGCTGCGTGGAAGATGAGCCTCCCGTTTTGCTACCGGACGTGATAGTTTCTGGTCTAACGGACCTTAGAGTAATCACATTCAGTGAAGCCATGCCGTCGTATATTACCAATTCAATTGTAAAAGCACGCGTGTGTGTTCTGGATCAGTTGGGCGTGAAAGCCGATGTCAGGGGAGCACTCGTTCTTTTGCCAAATGCAGACCCAGGGTATGACTTCCTATTTCATTCTGGTACAGTAGGAATCATTACCAAAGTTGGAGGTCCGGCATCACACATGTGCATTCGGGCTATAGAGCTACAAATGCCTGCGTGCATCGGTTGCGGTGAGAGTGTATACCAAAAGTTGGCGGCGGCTCATTCCGCCGTTCTGGACTGCGGTACGCAACAAATCATCGTTATCGATTAAAGCGTCGTTAAACAGGCACGAGGGTGGAGACCGAACATCAGTTTCCACCCTCATTTTTTTATTGTAAAATGATTTTATGAAAAAAATTATCGTATTTATTTGCAACGGTAATATCCATCGTTCAGTTATCGCCGCTGAATGCTTAAAAAAAATATTCAAAGAACGGAGAATCGGATCAAAATTTTTAATTGAGTCTTACGGATTACAAGGCACAAAAGGCACTGATGTACAAAAGCATAAGCGACTCTCAGAATATCCAAAAGAATGGAAAGCTGCGAAACCAACCTTGCAGAAACTCGGTATTGATATTAGTAGGCACAATTTTCAAAAGATTTCAGCAAGTGTTATGAAAAGAGCGAGCGTAATTATTGCCATGGATAATAAAGTCTATTCGGGAGCAAAAAATTCTCTAAAAAAGCAGTTCCCGAAGTACATCGAGAAGATTCATAACTTTTCAGAATTAACCATAGATCACAGGGTTATTAAAGATCCCTCTGGGAGCGGAAGTGAAAAACTACACAAAAAAATAATTGGAGATATGTATTCAACGCTAGCAAAAAAATATAAAGCTATTTTAGTATGGACTGAATAATTAGCTCGCGCTGAAGGGAATTCAGTAATTAAATCTGCAAAATCAAAATGCGCCTTCAGGGATAATTTTTATCCCTGAAGGCGCATTGTTCTGTTTGGCGTCACCGCTCGCACTTGTTTAGGATGTTTTTTTCGCGATGGCGATCAAGTAAGCTCCTTGCATGTAGCCAGTTTCTGCTAATTGCTTGTCGATGTCTATCACGGTTTTCTGGACCAGCTCGTCCTCGAAGATTTCATCTGGCAGGATGGACGCTATTGCCGGGTAGGCGAGCATCCGACGAATCGACATGCCACTTGGCATAATAGCTTCGATTTCCTCTGTGGTGTACGGGCGTGCGTATATCGAAAGCAATTCGCCGGTTGGGGCATGCACATCGAGGCAATTTTTTGATATGTTGATTTCAGCCACGAGGCCAGTGTCCCAAGGGAGAAACTCCATCTTATATGGGAGAGCATCCCGATTGTAGAACGAGAGGAATGCGATGCCGTCATGAATCAGCACGCGCCGCACTTCCTTAAGAATTTCGTCTACCTTCCTTAGATCGCTGGCGGTGCCGAAGTTCATGAGAACGAGGGACACGGAGCTATCAGCAAGCGGTATCCCATTTTCCACATCTCTAACTTCGAATCTGGACTTCGCCGACTTAATATAGTCGAATTTTTCTTTTGCCTGCCGGATCATCGCGCTACTGATATCGAAGCCAATGACTTCGCCAAATTTATATTCTTCCACGAGGCGCAAAGATTGGATGCCAGTCGCGCAGCCGATATCAAGCGAAACCTTGCGATCCTTCATGAGAGCAATTTCCGCAGAGAGGATATCAGATTCAAACCTTTTATATGCACGAGTTGCGGAAAACCCTCTGTCGTATTCTGCGTCGTAGATCGGAGCCCATTGTTCAGCCAGCGCTATGAGATTATTTTTCAGCTTGGCGTACCAAGCTTCTTCGTCTTCTGGCTTCTCGGCATGATGAGCCGCGTCTTGCCATTGAATCATCTGTGTTTTACAAGACTCTCCGATGATGAAGTAAAAGAGTGCGCGCACAAATGGGGCGAAAGATGGCCCAATTTTCTTTCCGGACGCCCAGACGTGTGCCTGTTTCATTCTTTCGCTCTCAGTTTCGCCCCGGTAAATAGGTTGCTGTCTGTCGTGTTTGAATTCTTCAACCTGCTTTGCGACTCGCATTCGCTGAGCTAAAAGATCAACTACGAGCTTGTCAATTTTGCGCAAAGCTACTCCAAGTCCTACGAGATCGGTCATTTTGTTATTCATTTTAACCTCCTATGGCACAGCCGTTCAGTAAATGACTATCCCCATTTTTTCACGGACCTCGGAAACAGTTTCCGATATTAAAGCCCGCGCCTTTTTGCCGCCTTCGTGAAGAATTTCTCGAACGTATCCGTCTTTCCCGGCAAGTTCTCGTCTCCGTTCCTGAAACGGAATAAGGAGTTTTCCGATGTTTTCTACGAGAACGTCTTTGCACTGAGCGCAACCTATCGCAGCAGCCAGACACGCATTGGCGATTTTGCGCGTTTCGATCTCTCCTTCGCTGACGAGCTCATGTACCGAATAAACCGATTTGCAACCGTTGTAAGGATCGCCAGGATCACTGGCGCGGATCCGATTTTTGTCCGTGACGCCTTTTTTGAGATAGCGTGCGCGGATTTCCTCCAAGGGCATATTGATATCAATCGCGTTGTCTGACTCAGATTTGCCCATCTTTTGGCCGTCGAGGCCTGGTACGCGCACCATGTCCTGCATCATATTCGGAACGGGGAAAGTTTCGCCATATCGATTATTGAACCGCTTCGCTATGTCCCTCGCTAACTCAACGTTTGGCACCTGGTCTTCGCCCACCGGAACCAGAAATGACTTAGGGCCGAGAATATCCGCTGCCATGAGCACCGGATAAGTTATGAGCCCGAGGCTTACTCGCTCTGGAAATTTTCTGATGAGTTCCTTGAAAGTCGGGATGGTTTGAAGTTCGCCCAGAGGTTGGAGCATGGAAAGATAGATACAAAGCTCCGGTATTTCCGGCACGCTGGATTGCGTGTAGATGATCGATCTTTCCGGATCAAGTCCGGAGGCTAGGTAATCCTTCACAATTTCAATGAGATTTTTCCTCAATTCCTCTGGATCGTCGAGCGTGGTTAATGTGTGAAGGTCGGCGATGAAATAGAGACATATCGTTCCTTCTTTTTCCTGGTATTTTACAAAGTTCTGAACGGCTCCTAGGAAGTTCCCAAAATGCAACTTCCCAGTTGCCCTGATACCCGAAAGAACCCTTATTATTTCTGACATAAACACCTCCCATTTTTGGCTACATCTATATTCAGTTGACAAGGTAAGATTGAATTATGTATAGCAAATTATCTCCCAATTTTCAAGTCTATGTACCGTAAGGAGCTTTCCCCTTATTTTTCTCCGATTTCTGTGGCATAATTTGGGTATAGATGCTGGCATTCAAGCTTCTAATTGAAGCATTTCGTGATTTTTTGTGGCCAATTTCCCCAAGTTGGCTTTTTCAAAGAGATCGTTCAGAACCAGCTTTTGCTTTCATTGTACATCCAAGAAGTATTTCTGATGTATATCACAAATATCTATTCACTAGAGTTATCAGCCCCAAATTATTGGAATGGTTTTTGCTACATTTTTGGCCCGTTATATTATCAGAGGTAGAAGGATTGAGATCTGTAAAAAATGGTAAACCAATAAGAGGTTGGATATTAAGCATACCTCTTACTGCCGAACAGGTAATTTCCAAAAGAAAAATAGCAGTAAAGATGATTAAGCGCGCGATAAAACTTGCATATTGCAGGGGGGCTAATGTAGTTGGGTTGGGCGCTCTTAATGCGTCGGTGACTTACCGAGGTCGCGATATTGAAGATATCGCTTCAAGGTTGGATATAGGAATTACGAGTGGAGTTGGATACACGTCATTTAACGTTGCCGATCTTATCTCGTACTTGATAAAGCATTTCAAGCTTGATAATAATGTCGTAGTTGGAGTTGTGGGGGCAGCCGGGGGGATTGCCAGTGCGGTCATAAGATTTTTGTTCACGAAAGGAATAAAAAATTGGATATTAATAGATTTGGACAGAAAGCATAACAGAGTGCACGAACTAATTAAGGAATTCAAAATAATCAATCCCAGTGGTTCGTTCAGGGTAACTTCGCAGCTATCTGAATTAAAACAATGCAGATTCATTATTACTGCAACAAATGCTCCTGAGGCTCTAATAAGAAGCGAGCACTTATCCACGGGAACGATTATTTTAGATGATGCACAACCTTCAGACGTTGATGCTCAAGTTGTATTAGAGAGAGAAGATATATTGGTAATTAGTGCAGGTATTATTGAGGCTAAAGAGATTAATACAAATTTTGATTTAGATCTTAAACATAGAAATGACGTATATTCGTGTTTAGCGGAAGTTATGGTTCTCGCCGCGCACCATAGGATCAGAGAAAAAAGTTTTGACTACGCAAGCGTTGATGAAATTCAAGAAATTGGAAAATTGGGGAAAGCCTTGGGTTTCGGACGGGCAGAATTTCAAAATTTTAATAAAGTTTACACGGGACAAGACTTAAATAATTTTTACGACAAGTATATTAAAAAAATATGATAGAATTCCCGATTCTTTTCGACGCTAAAAATTTAATAATAGTTTTTGTTGCCGTTATCCATGCGGCGCTCGGTATAGTTATTTCAATCAAAGGTTCCGGCAAAAAACAGAATAGTATTTTTGCTATTATGGAGTTCTTTTTAATACTTTGGTCGATAGCAATGATTTTTTATAGGAGCTCTTACGGAGACGAGATTACACTTTGGGTAAAATTGCTATATTTTGCGGCCATAATGGTTCCATATATTTTTATATATTTTACATATGCTTTTCCTGAAGATAAAACTAAAGAATTTTCAAAAATAGTCCAAATTTTTCTCCCAATCCCTATTTTTATAATAACTTGGATGATATTTTGGGATAAATTAATAATTGGAGTGAATTCTGCTGGGTCGGGTGAGCCTGTAATTATTTTTTATAAAGGCGCCGAATACGCGTATGCGGCCTATATGTGGGGATATTTTGCACTGGCTTATTTGAGATTGATTAAGCTATATTTTGAATCTTCAGGACAAACCAAAGCCCAGATAAAATTTGTATTTTTAGGGACTTTTTTTTCTACAATACTAGCAACTTCTTCAAATATGCTTCTGCCAATATTTGGAATTTTTTATCTAAATTGGTTCGGACAAGTTAGTATTGTTGCGATGGCAATATCTATTGCTTATGCCATCACACGCCATAATCTTCTGAACACGCGGGTAGTTACAACGGAGATATTCATCACTTTAATAAACATAATCATATTGATCAGATTTATTGGATCCACATCTCCCGAAGAATTCACATTTAATGGCTTGGTTCTTCTTGGAGTCATCATGTTTAGTTTTCTTCTGATCCGCAGTGTTTTGCACGAAGTCCGGCAGCGCGAGGAAATTTCAAAATTGGCGGAGGATTTGAGGGTGGCGAACGCAGAGCTGAAAAAATTGGACCAAATGAAATCGGAATTCGTTTCGCTGGCGTCGCATCAGTTGAGAGCGCCGCTCACGGCTATCAAGGGATACATATCTTTAATACAGGAGGGAAGCTACGGGCAAGTTTCAAATGTGCTGAAGGACGCCTTGCGGAAAATTTATATCTCGAATGAGACGCTTATAAACCTAGTCGGGGATTTCCTGAATCTTTCCCGAATCGAATCCGGGAAGATGAAATATATGTTTGAGCCGATGCAGATGGAGGAGATAGTCCAAGGCGTTTTTGAGGAATTTAAGGAGGTAGTCAAAGAAAAGAAGCTTGAACTTCGTTACGAAAACCAGGATAAGCCGCTTGCCAAAGCCATGCTAGATAAAGATAAATTCAAGCAGGTGATAATGAATTTGATTGATAACGCGATTAAGTATACCCCCGAGGGCTTGGTGACGCTTAAGATTGAAGAAGAGGAAAAGGAATCGGGAAAAAATATACTTTTTTCGGTTTCGGACTCCGGGGTCGGAATGTCCGCGGAAGACCTCGCCGGAATATTTAAGAGATTTTCACGCAGGGAGGGCGGATCAAAGGTCAACATAAGCGGGCTCGGGCTCGGGCTATATCTCGCGAAAAGGATAGTGACGGACCACGGCGGGGAGATATGGGCGACCTCGGACGGCCCCGGCAAGGGAAGCACTTTTTGGGTGCGGGTGCCCGTACATATTTAACCTCTTGTGGAATTGCGTGGCGTTATTTATAATTTCTTCATGGCACTGA
>Ga0209211_10010950_pt1 | contig 11720 bp, 11 predicted proteins | sample RifGroA2_FD_183992 | JGI IMG/M metagenome (GOLD analysis project Ga0209211, IMG submission 183992) | Groundwater microbial communities from Rifle, Colorado, USA - Groundwater A2 (SPAdes) (version 2) | ecosystem: Environmental > Aquatic > Deep subsurface > Groundwater | place: Rifle, Colorado... | reverse complement strand
CCCAACATGGCTGGGGGCAGCGACGATCTCGCGCCCGGCTTCCGGATAGAAGACCAGATGCGACTGGAAAAAATATAGCACCAGCGCAAACCCGATGTAGGCGGTGAGCAGGATACGCAATGCGCGCCACATCAGCCGCACTTTAACCTTCGCATATTGGCCTCCGCGCGCAGAAATGGCAGCGTATGCCGTGTAAAATCAGGCGACAACCTGTTCGTCGCGCATGCGCATGGCTTCTTCGATATCCACTGCCACCACGTTGGACACGCCTTTTTCCTGCATCGTCACGCCGACCAGTTGCTGCGCCAGTTCCATGGTGATCTTGTTGTGGCTGATGAACACAAACTGGGTGTGTTGCGACATCTTCGTGATCAGCGCGCACAGCCGTTCGGTGTTGGTGTCGTCGAGCGGCGCATCCACTTCGTCGAGCAGGCAGAACGGTGCGGGGTTGAGCTGGAACAGCGAGAACACCAGCGCGATTGCGGTGAGGGCCTTTTCCCCGCCTGACAGCAAATGGATCGAGCTGTTCTTCTTGCCCGGTGGCTGCGCCATCACCTGCACGCCGCTGTCGAGGATCTCCTCGCCGGTCAGTACCAGCCGGGCCTCGCCGCCGGCAAACAGTATCGGGAACAATTCCGACAGATGCTGGTTGACCCGGTTGTAGGTCTCCATCAGCAGGTCGCGCGATTCCTTGTCGATGCGGCGGATCGCCTCTTCCAGCGTGGCCATCGCCTCATTCAAATCCTTGGCTTGCGCATCCAGATAGGCCTTGCGCTCGGTCGCGGTTTGCAGTTCCTCGAGTGCGGCGAGGTTCACCGCGCCCAATGCCTCGATGTCCGCATTCAACCGGTTCAATTCGTTCTGCAACGCATTCGGTCTGTTGTTGCCGGATTCCAGCAGCGGCAATAGCGCCTGCTCGTCCACGCCCTGCAACTGTTCCGCCCATTGTTCGAAATGCAGGCGCGCCTCTTGCTCCTTGAGCGTCAGCTCATTGAGTTTTTCGCGCAGCGGGTTGAGTTTGTGCTCGCAGGCGAGGCGCTCCTGCTCGAGCTTCTGCAGGCCGACCGTGGCGTTCTCCAGCACGTTGCGCGCCTCGGCAAGGGCCTGCTCGGTAGCTTGGCGCGTTTGCAGCGCAACCTGCAATTGCTGCTTGGCCGTCTCATCCTCGCCACCCGACAACTCGGCGCGCAGTTGTGCCAGGTTCTGCTCGAATTGCGCCAGCGCATCGGTGATTTGCCGGACGTTGTGTTGCAGGTCGGCGATTTTCTCCGTGCAGGTCTTGGCGAAGAAGCGCGCTTCCTGCAATGCATGTTGCGCCTGCTGCGCGCGCCCGCGCTGTTCGCGCAACGCACTATCCTGATGGTTGGCCTGGCGTTGCGCCTCGTCGACCTGCGCATGGAATGCGGCGATCTGCTCGCGCAATAGCGCCATCTGTTCGTCGATGCCGTGCTGCTGGCGCTGCTCGTTCCCCAGCAGGTCGGCCAGCTCCTGCATCTCTCGCTCGATCTGCATGGTGCGTTCCGCGCTGCGCTCAAGCGCCTGGTTCAGCTTGAGCAGCTGCATCTGCAGGCTGTGCAGGCGTTGCTGCAACTCGTTGCCGGCGCTGCGCAGCGGTGCGATTTGCGCTTCAATGGATTGATGGCGCTGTTCGGCCTGCGCAACCTGTTGCCTGGAAGATTCCGCGCTGCGATTCTGCTCGGTTAGCTCCTGCTCGAGCCGCTCGATCTCGCGCTGCCTTGCCAGCACGCCGTGCAACTGGCTGTCCGGCGCATGGAACAGTACGCTGTGCGCGCCAATCAGATGGCCTTCCGGAGTGACGAACCAGCCGCCCGGCGGCAAAGCCGCGCGCTGCGCATAAGCCTGCGCCACGTCCGCCACCGCATACACATGCGTCAGCCAATCGCGCATCACCGGTTTTATTTGTTCGTCCTGGCATTGCACGTAACTCAGCAACTGGGTCAGTTGGTTTGTCTCAACGATATTGCTTTGCTCGGCGGCTTCCGGCGCAAACAGCGCCAGTTTCGCCGGCGGCGTATCGCTCCACGCGGCGGCATCGCCCAGCGACGGCATGGCAATCGCATTCAGCCGCTCGCGCAGCACAGCTTCCAGCGCATCCTCCCAGCCGTTTTCGATGCGGATGGATTGCCACAGGCGCGGCAGTTTTTCCAATTGGTGCTGTTGCAGCCAGGCGCTGAGATTCTTGTCGCTGTCGATATGTTGCTGCAATTGCAGCAACGCATGCAGGCGCGCCTCGGTCTGCGCCAGCATGCGCTCCTGCTGCTGCAATGAGTCGCTCTGGTTGCGCCGTTCGTTATCGGCCAGCGGCAACTGTTCCTGCAGGTTTGCCAACTGTTGTACTTGTGCGGCGCGCTCCGTCTCCAGTTCGGCCAGTTGCTGCTGCGCCTGTTGCAACGCGCCGCCATCGGGACGCGGCAGGTTGTCTTTTTCCAGCAGCAGGCGCGAGCGGCGCGACTCCATCTGCTGGATGTTGCGCTGCAAATGCTCGCGCTGCGTGTCGGCCAGTTGCAATTGTTGTTGCAGTTGCAGTTGCTCGCGTTGCAGCGCGTTGTAGCGTTCCTGTGCGATGCGCGCCGCCTCTTCAGCCTGCGGCAGGTTTGCCCCTTCCTGTTGTGCGTGCTGCTCGGCTTCGGCGACTTTGGTGGCCGCACCATCCTGCTGGCGTTGCCAGTGCTCCAGCAGGGAATGGATGCCCTGGCGCTGCTGCTGCTGCTGTTCGATCTGTTTCTCGGTGCTGACGATCTGCTGCGCCATGCGCTGGCGTTGCTCGGCGACATGCTTGATCTGCTGCTCCAGTCGCGCGATCTCGGCATTCGCGGTATACAGTTCGCCCTGCTTGACGTGCAGCGCGTCGGAAAGCTGGTAATGCCCGCTGCGCGCAGTTTCCAGCTGGCTTTCGATGTCGCGCAGCCGCGCGGTTTCCGCTTCCAGTTCGGTGCGGGTTTTTTCCATCGTTTGCACAAACCGGGCACGCTGCGTTTCGGCTTCCTGTTTCTTCACCAGCCAGAACAGATGCTGCGTGGTATCGCGTTGTGTTTCCAGCGCGCGGTATTGCCTGGCCACCTCGGCCTGTTCGCCCAGATGCACCAGCTGTTTGTCCAGTTCCTGCAGGATATCGCTGACGCGCAGCAGGTTGTCGCGCGTGTCGCCGATGCGCAACTCGGTCTCGCGCCGGCGGTCGCGGTATTTGGAAACGCCCGCCGCCTCCTCGAGGAAAACGCGCAACTCTTCCGGCTTGGCCTCGATGATGCGCGAGATCATGCCCTGCTCGATGATCGCGTAAGCGCGCGGCCCCAGCCCGGTACCGAGGAAAATATCGGTGATGTCCTTGCGCCGTACATGCTGGTTGTTGATGTGATAGCTGGAATCGCCGTCGCGCTGCAACACGCGCTTGATGGAAATCTCCGCGTAGCTCGACCACTGCCCGGCAGCCTTGCCCAGCGAGTTGTCGAAGATCAGCTCCACGCTGGCGCGCGACACCGGCTTGCGTTTGGTCGTACCATTGAAAATCACGTCCTGCATCGTCTCGCCGCGCAATGCGGAAGCCTTTGATTCGCCCAGCACCCAGCGCAGCGCGTCGATCACGTTCGACTTGCCGCAACCATTCGGTCCGACCACGCCCACGATCTGCCCCGGCAGCGCAATATGCGTGGGATCAACGAAGGATTTGAAACCGGCCAGCTTGATTTGGGAAAGGCGCAATTTGGAAACAGTCTTAACGTTATAATCGTGCCTATTCTAACCGAAGCGGAATCCGGCACAAAATGACGACACAACCCTCGAAAACTCTGGAGACCTTCCCCAACCCGAACCCGCGGCGCGATTACCATATCCACATGGAAATCCCCGAGTTCACCTGCCTGTGTCCCAAGACCGGCCAGCCGGATTTCGCCACACTGATCCTCGATTACATCCCCGGCGAGAAATGCATCGAACTGAAAAGTCTCAAGCTGTATATATGGTCGTTCCGCAACGAAGGGCATTTTCACGAGGATGTGACCAACCGTATCCTGGATGGCCTGGCCGCCGCCACCCAGCCGCGCTTCATGCGCCTGACCGCCAAATTCTATGTGCGCGGCGGCATCTTTACCAACGTAGTCGCCGAACACCGCCAGCCTGGCTGGCAGCCCGCGCCGGTTGTCGAACTCGGCCAGTTTGCTATGCAATCGAATACACGCGGTTAGATGGATATTCTGACTCACGGCCTGTTGGGCGGAACGCTTGCTCAATCGTTCAGCCGGAAAGGTGAGATGCGTGTTGCAACGACGGCGGGTTTTTCTGCCGCCCTGCTGGCAGATGCGGACGCCTTGATTCGCTCCAGCGCAGATCCGTTGCTGACGCTGGAGTATCACCGCCAGTTCACTCACTCCCTGATTTTCATTCCCGCTGGAGCACTGCTGGCATCCCTGATCCTCTGGCCTGCATTCAGGGCATTCAGACGCCCGATCGGTTTTTGGCGCATCTATCTGTATGCCCTGCTGGGCTGTGCCACGAGCGGCTTGCTCGATGCTTGCACCAGTTACGGCACACATCTGCTATGGCCATTTGCCGATACACGCATCGCTTGGAGCATAATCTCAATTTTTGATCCGCTGTTTTCCCTGATCCTTGCCGCGGCGATGCTGGCCGGCTTGCGCTGGCGCAAAACGTTGCTGGCACGCATCGGCCTGCTGCTGGCTGCAGCGTACCTGTCTATCGGCTGGTTCCAGCACCAGCGCGTCGAAAATGCGATGCGCGCAACTGTCATGCAGCGCGGGCACGAAGCGGAAAAACTAACCGTCAAGCCGACCATGGGTAATCTGCTGCTCTGGCGCTCGATCTACCGTTCGGCTGGTGCTTATCATGTTGATGCGGTGCGGGCTGGTCCGGGCGGAACCGCACGGGTTTATCCGGGAAATACGGTGCGCGCTTTTGATCTTTCTCGGGATATGCCGGAACTTTCCCCAGCTTCGACTCTGTATCAGGACATTCGGCGATTCGATGCATTTTCGGACGGCTATCTGGCCTTGCACCCTGATGATTCTGGTTTGCTCGGCGATGTGCGTTACGCCATGTTGCCCACCAGCGCCCGTCCGCTATGGGGTATCCGCCCGGATATGCGACACCCGGAAGTCCATGTCCAATTCGAAACCTCGCGACGGATGTCGAGCCAGGAAATCGAACAATTCATCGGGATGTTGAGAGGTGTGGATTGAGTCGCGCTAAATCCATAGAGCGCCGCGACTACAGCCACGAGGTACGCAAGCACCAGCTCCTGTGGGTGCGGCTTGCTTTTGCCGCCTTGGGCACACTGTTTCTCTTGCTCGGCATTATTGGCATATTCATGCCGATTCTGCCGACCACCCCGTTTCTTTTGCTGACCACTGCCTGCTACGCCCGTTCGTCGCGCCGCTTTTACAACTGGCTGATGAACCACCCGGCCTTTGGGCCATTGATTGTCGAATGGCGCGCCTACCGGAGCATCCCCTGGCGGGTCAAGCTGGCGGCGGTAGCCACGATGGCCCTGACTTTCGCTAGCTCGATCATTTTCTTTGTTCGGAATGGCTGGCTGCAACTGGCACTGACCGTTTTCGGGCTATTGATGGTGACCTGGCTTTATCGTGTGCCTTCCCGCGACCACCCGGGCAAATCGAAACAAAATAAATAGGTTGATGTGCCTTTAATGCATGGTCCAGCATACCTGAACTTCCGGATAGTGGCGTAGCAACGCTAATTTATTTGACAGGCAGGCAGGGAATTGGCAGAATCGCGGGTTCTGTTTGGAGGGGTTCCCGAGCGGTCAAAGGGATCAGACTGTAAATCTGACGGCTCAGCCTTCGAAGGTTCGAATCCTTCCCCCTCCACCAAATGATATTTTGGTTTTTTGTTGGGTGGGCCGGCTGGTGTTGCGGCAACCGCTTGTTTAGACTGTTGTTTGGTGGGAAAACCTGCGGGTGTAGCTCAATGGTAGAGCAGAAGTTTTCCAAACTTACGACGAGGGTTCGATTCCCTTCACCCGCTCCAGTTTTGGGTTTTGCCCATGTGGCTCAGTGGTAGAGCACTCCCTTGGTAAGGGAGAGGTCGCGAGTCCGATTCTCGCCATGGGCACCATTTAGTTAGTTTTTATTGTTAACGTTTGACATTGATAAGGAATAATCATGGCAAAGAGCAAATTTGAACGTACCAAGCCGCACGTCAACGTCGGCACGATTGGCCACGTGGACCACGGCAAGACCACCCTGACGGCGGCGATCACCACCGTATTGTCGAAGAAATTTGGCGGCGAAGCCAAGGCCTACGACCAGATTGACGCGGCGCCGGAAGAAAAGGCGCGCGGCATCACCATCAACACCGCCCACGTCGAATACGAAACCGCCACTCGCCACTACGCCCACGTAGACTGTCCGGGGCACGCCGACTACATCAAGAACATGATCACTGGCGCAGCGCAGATGGACGGCGCGATCCTGGTGGTATCCGCCGCCGACGGCCCGATGCCGCAAACCCGCGAACACATCCTGCTGGCGCGCCAGGTGGGCGTACCCTACATCGTCGTATTCATGAACAAATGCGACATGGTCGACGACGAAGAGCTGCTCGAGCTGGTCGAAATGGAAGTACGCGAACTGCTCACCAAATACGACTTCCCCGGCGACGACATCCCCATCATCAAAGGCTCCGCACTGAAAGCCATGCAAGGCGACCAGAGCGACCTGGGCGAACCCGCCATTTTCCGCCTGGCCGAAGCACTTGACAGCTACATCCCGACCCCGGAGCGCGCCATCGATGGCGCCTTCCTGATGCCCGTCGAAGACGTATTCTCCATCTCCGGTCGCGGCACCGTGGTAACCGGCCGTGTCGAGCGCGGCGTGGTCAAGGTCGGCGAAGAACTCGAAATCGTCGGCATCAAGCCCACCCTGAAGACCACCTGTACCGGCGTGGAAATGTTCCGCAAGCTGCTCGACCAGGGTCAGGCCGGCGACAACGTCGGCGTGTTGCTGCGCGGCACCAAGCGCGAAGAAGTCGAACGCGGCCAAGTGCTGTGCAAGCCTGGCAGCATCAAGCCGCACACCAAATTCACCGCCGAGATCTACGTGCTGGGCAAGGACGAAGGCGGCCGTCACACCCCGTTCTTCCAGGGCTACCGTCCGCAGTTCTACTTCCGCACCACCGACGTGACCGGCGCGGTCGAACTGCCGGCGGGCACCGAGATGGTCATGCCTGGCGACAACGTCAGCATCACGGTGAACCTGATCAACCCGATCGCGATGGAAGAGGGCCTGCGCTTCGCGATTCGCGAGGGCGGCCGTACCGTCGGTGCGGGAGTGGTTGCAAAGATTATCGAGTAAAGGAATGAGAGGGGCGAAGGGGGGAGGGAAGGGTTTAGCTCTTCTCCCTTCTTTCTTCTCCCTTCCCGGGTTTTAGGCCAGTAGCTCAATTGGTAGAGTATCGGTCTCCAAAACCGAGGGTTGGGGGTTCGAGACCCTCCTGGCCTGCCAAAAAACAAGTAGGATTGACTGGAATAATACGCATGGTGGACAAAATCAAGTTGCTCGTTGCCTTTTTGCTGGTTGTGGCGGGTATCATGGGCTTTTACTACTTGAGCGATAGCGCAGCAGTGGTCAGGCTGATTTCGGTGTTGGCTGGCGTGGTGCTGGCTACCGTTGTGGCCTACACCAGTGAACCGGGCAGGCGCTTCTTTGCATTCGGCAAGGATTCCGTGGCCGAGTCGAAGCGTGTAGTTTGGCCAACACGCAAGGAAACATTGCAGACTACCGGTATAGTAATTTTGTTTGCCGTCATCATGGCCTTGTTCCTGTGGGCGGTGGATGCCGGTTTGATGATATTGGTGAATAAACTGATGGGGCGGGGTGAGTGATGGCCAAGAGCTGGTATGTTGTTCATACGTACTCTCAGTTTGAGAAAAGCGTGCAGCGCACATTGATGGAGCGCATTCAACGCGAGGGTATGCAGGATAAGTTCGGTCAGATCCTGGTGCCGGTCGAAGAGGTAGTGGAGTTGAAGTCAGGGCAAAAGAGTATTACGGAGCGCAAATTTTTTCCTGGCTATGTGTTGGTTGAGATGGAGATGACCGACGAGAGTTGGCACCTGGTAAAGAGCATCCCCAAGGTAACCGGTTTCCTGGGGGGGTCGGCGATGAAACCCACGCCGATCAGCGAAAAGGAAGTGCAAAACATCATGCAGCAAATGCAGGCTGGGGTAGAGAAACCCAGGCCCAAGGTGCTGTTTGAGGTGGGCGAGGCGGTCAGGGTGAAAGATGGCCCGTTCACGGATTTCAACGGTACGGTTGAGGATGTCAATTACGACAAGAATAAAATACGCGTGGCGGTGACCATTTTTGGTCGTTCGACACCCGTGGAGCTGGATTTCGGCCAGGTAGAAAAAGGCTGAAGAGCGAGAAAAGCGGAGGGGGAACGCAGCCTGCAAACATTGCGGATGCTGTTTCCCGTTTGCTATTTCTCACGTTGGGGAGAGACGAAACGTTTCGCTGGTACCCGTTTGATAGGAGTGTATCATGGCAAAGAAAGTAGTCGGCTATATCAAGCTGCAAGTGCCTGCTGGCAAGGCAAATCCAAGCCCGCCGATCGGCCCGGCATTGGGTCAGCGCGGCTTGAATATCATGGAATTCTGCAAGGCGTTCAATGCGCAAACCCAAGGTGTTGAGCCCGGTCTGCCGATCCCGGTAGTGATTACCGCGTTCGCGGACAAAAGCTTCACCTTCATCATGAAGACTCCGCCCGCAACCATCCTGATCAAGAAGGCCGCCGGCATTCAAAAGGGCAGCAAGACGCCGCACACCGATAAGGTGGGCAAGCTGACCCGCAAGCAGGCGGAAGAAATCGCAACAACCAAGATGCCTGACCTGACGGCGGCCGATATGGACGCCGCCGTGCGCACCATTGCCGGCAGCGCGCGCAGCATGGGTATTACCGTGGAGGGCGTATAACATGTCAAAACGTTATAAAGCGATTGCAGCCAAGGTCAATCGCGACAAGCTGTATCCCCTGAACGATGCGCTGAACCTGGTCAAGGAAACTGCCGTGGCGAAATTTGATGAGTCTATCGATGTTGCGGTCAATCTTGGCATCGATGCGCGCAAGTCCGATCAACTGGTGCGTGGCTCCGTGGTGCTGCCCAAGGGAACCGGCAAGACCATACGCGTGGCAGTATTCGCGCAGGGCGCGAAGGCTGATGAAGCAAAGGCGGCCGGTGCGGACATCGTCGGTTTCGACGATTTGGCCGAATCCATCAAGGGTGGCAACCTGAACTTTGATGTGCTGATCGCCAGCCCGGATGCCATGCGTCTGGTCGGCCAGTTGGGCCAGATTCTCGGTCCGCGCGGTTTGATGCCGAATCCAAAGGTGGGCACGGTGTCTGCCGATGTGGCGGGTGCGGTGAAGAATGCCAAGGCTGGTCAGGTGCAGTACCGTACCGACAAGAACGGCATCGTGCAATGCACCATCGGCCGCGCTTCGTTCGCGCCGGAAGCGTTGCGCGAAAACCTGCTGGCGCTGATTGACGCGCTGAACAAGGCCAAACCTGCTGCATCCAAGGGGATATACTTGAAAAAAGTATCCATCTCCAGCACCATGGGCGCCGGTATTCGCGTCGAGCAGGCCACCTTGGTTGCGGGCTGATTTGATTTGTAGTGATTTGGATTTGTTGGCGAGACATTAGTCTCGCCAGCATTTGTTTTTGGACTGCTGGCGTGTATGCAGCATCCAAGACCGGTGGAGCCGCAAGGCTTAATATTCGGTGGGTGGTTGATGGTGGGTTTGAGGATTTTCTGGTGTAACTACTAGCCATTCGACTTGGCTGACAAAATACGTCAGCCAAGTCGCTGGTTATGTCCTCTGTCTTCTGTCTGCTGCCCTCTGATTCCCCCGTAGATGGTGTGACTTGTCCGCAGGAGAGTTTTTCCTGAAGTCAGTCGCAGTTGTTAACCTTGGGGCGTGCAAGCGCTCCAGATTGGGATGGAGGAAAACTTGAGTCTTAATCTGCAAGAGAAACAGGCAGTGGTAGCTGAAGTCAGCGCGCAGGTGGCGCAGGCGCAGACTATGGTTTTGGCAGAGTACCGTGGCATTGAAGTCAGCGACATCACCCGATTGCGTGCCAATGCGCGCAAGTCCGGAGTGTATTTTCATGTGTTGAAAAACACGCTGGCGCGGCGCGCGGTGCAAGGCACGCCTTTCGAAGGGCTGGCTGAAAAAATGGTTGGACCACTGGTGTACAGCATCAGTGCCGATGCAGTGGCTGCGGCAAAAGTGGTTTATGACTTCGCCAGGACAAACGACAAGCTGGTGGTCAAGGCGGGCGCTTACAACGGCAAGGTGCTGGATGTGATTGGCGTTAATGCGCTGGCTACTGTCCCGAGCAAGGAGGTGCTGCTGGCTCAGTTGTGTGGCTTGCTGCAATCGCCTGTTTCCGGTTTGGCTCGTGTACTGAGCGCTGTGGCTGAACAAAAGGCAGCGGTTTAACTATTCACAATTAATTTTTAAAGTTAGGAAATACAAAATGGCATTCGATAAAGACGCATTTTTGCAAACTTTGGACGGCATGTCCGTTCTTGAACTCAATGAGTTGGTAAAGGCAATTGAAGAGAAGTTCGGTGTTTCTGCCGCCGCGATGGCTGCGCCTGCTGCAGGCGGTGCCGCTGCAGGCGGTGCAGCCGCCGCCGAGCAGACTGAATTTTCCGTGATTCTGAAGTCGGCAGGCGAGGCCAAAGTGAACGTGATCAAGGTAGTTCGTGCCATTACCGGCCTGGGGTTGAAAGAAGCCAAGGATATGGTGGATGGTGCGCCGAAGGCAGTCAAGGAAGGCGTATCCAAGGCTGACGCTGACGCAGTATTGAAGCAGTTGATTGAGGCTGGCGCAGAGGCCGAAATCAAGTAAGGTTGTACGCTACAAAAGGCTGGCGGCTTTGGCCGTCAGCCTTTTGCCGCTTTAAGAAGCCAGCGGCCAGGAAGTGCTTGATTGCTTTCTGACCCCTGTCTTTTCCCTCGATCGTGGAGATTATATGAGCTACTCTTTTACCGAAAAAAAACGCATCCGTAAAAGTTTTGCCAAGCGGGTCGGCGCGTTGCCGGTTCCCTTTTTGTTGTCCACTCAACTGGAATCCTTTGCTGCTTTTCTGCAGGCGTATACGCCACCAGAGCAGCGCAAAAATGAGGGTCTGCAAGCCGCTTTCAACGGGATTTTCCCGATTGAGAGCCATTCCAAGAATGCGCGTCTCGACTTTGTCAGTTACCAGCTTGGCATGCCGCCGTTTGACGTGAAGGAGTGCCAGCAGCGCGGCCTGACCTATGCGTCACCGTTGCGCGCTCGCGTGCGCCTGTCCATTATGGACAGGGAAGCATCCAAGCCGACGGTCAAAGAGGTGAAGGAGCAGGAAGTCTACATGGGTGAGATTCCGCTGATGACCCATACCGGCTCGTTCGTGATCAACGGTACCGAGCGCGTCATCGTCTCGCAGTTGCACCGTTCCCCAGGCGTGTTTTTTGAGCATGATCGCGGCAAGACACATTCTTCCGGAAAGCTGTTGTTTTCCGCGCGCATCATTCCCTACCGCGGTTCCTGGCTGGATTTCGAGTTCGATGCGAAGGATTATGTATATTTCCGCATTGACCGCCGCCGCAAGATGCCGGTTACTATCCTGCTGCGTGCGCTGGGTTACAGCAATGAAGACATGCTTAGGACGTTTT
>Ga0209211_10010949_pt1 | contig 11720 bp, 11 predicted proteins | sample RifGroA2_FD_183992 | JGI IMG/M metagenome (GOLD analysis project Ga0209211, IMG submission 183992) | Groundwater microbial communities from Rifle, Colorado, USA - Groundwater A2 (SPAdes) (version 2) | ecosystem: Environmental > Aquatic > Deep subsurface > Groundwater | place: Rifle, Colorado... | reverse complement strand
GGACAGACTAAGTGGAATACTAACAGAGTTTTATTGTGAGACCTGAAGAGGTGGTCTGCCATACGGAGTATAGTATCTCATAGTTCGCTCGCAGCAAGCTGCGAGGTAAGACAGAATCTAGCCAAAGCACTCGAAGTTTCAAGTGATGAGCTTTTGAAATAACTATGTCCAAAGAAGATTTTATAAATCAAATACTTTCAATACCGTTTGAATCAAGAACGCTTGAATTCAAACGACTCGGGAGTCGTAACGAAACTCTCGATAAGGTCTTACAGTCAATTGTTGCCATGGCAAATACTGACGGAGGTATTATCGTGCTCGGTATTGATGATCCACAAAAAACCACAGCTAAAGGTCAAAACAGAATTTTTGGAATTGAGGAAAATATTGAATTGTACGATGAGCTTGGGCGAAGTGTGAAGAAAATTTCTCCTCCCATTTCTTCAATTTGGCCGCCAGAATTGATAGAAGTTCCTGATAAAAAAGTCCGAATCGGGTGGCTCGTCATTCCAAAAGTTGCAGATGGTTTTCGTTCTGTTGAAAATCATGTTTATATCAGACAGGAAAGAGGCAACAAGAGATTGTCGCCGCAAGAAATTATTCACTTCGCGTACGTCAAAGGTTTTGAGCGGGCAGATTCAGAATTGGTAAATGTTGATATAAATTTGCTCAAAACAAATTATTATGAAGCATGGAGAAAAAAGCGTGGAATTGAAGAAAACGATATAAGTCTGATCCTAGAAAAGACTGGTTTGGTCAGAAAAGATAAGGGTGGTAGTTTGTTGCCGACTCGCGCCGCAGTTTTGCTTTTTGCTGAATATCCGAACGATCTTATGGATACAAAATGCACAATCAGAGTTTTTCAATATGAAGGAAATCTGGAAACAATTAAAGAAACACTGAACCTTATCGGCACTCCGCAGACAATAAGTGGGCCAATAACGAAGGTAATAAAAGACGGGCATGAGTACGTGCTCACATTACTGCGAAGCGGTATAAGAATTCCATCTGGTTTTGTTACTCAATATCAAATCCCGGAAAGGGCGATAAAAGAAGCCATCACGAATGCTGTAATACATAGGGATTACCACACCAAGAAGGATATTGAGATAAAGATTTTTGAAGATCGTGTTGAAATAGAAAGTCCGGGTCTTCTACCTTTTAACATTACACCTTCAAACATTGGAATCGTTAGGTCGCATGGATATAGAAATGATTTGATAGTTAAACATTTGCGGGAATTTCCTGATCCGCCAAATCTTGATCAGAATGAGGGAGTAAGAGCCATGAGGCAGACGATGACCGAAGCAAATCTGTATCCGCCAATATTTTTAACCTATCCTCATTTACAAGATTCACTAAGAGTTGTTTTCTTTAATGAAAAAGCTCCAACGGAATGGGACAAAATTTCTCATTACTTAAATCAAAACAAATATGTAAATAACGGTGTTGCAAGAAAAATTCTCAACATACAAGACACATCAGTTGTATCAAGAATGCTGACAAGATGGACAAAACAGGGTGTTCTAACAAAAATTATTCCAAGGGAGGGTGCGAAACGTAATACGGTTTATAGGTTACCGGCAACTGATGAGAAAAGTTTATTTGCACCATACAAAAACAAATAAACTGGGAAGCTATAGTTTAGGGGGTATATTGAGGTTTTATTTGCATATAATTGTGCTATAATTTGGTTACTGATTAATATCAACATTTATGATAAATAAAAGATTTTGGTTATCCTCATATCCATCTAAGGTTTGCGGCGTTTTAGCAATAGTTGTTTTTCTTTTTGTTGTTTATCTTGTCGTTGGTGAGCAGATTGCATGCGCTCAAAGTTCGTCTTATGGTCGTGGTATGTGCGGATTGATGAGTAATATAGCGATTGGAATTGGTGTTCCAACTATTCTTGCACTCTTATTTTTCGGTTGGTTTTTTGGAAAATTATGGAAAAAGTCAATTCTTGGTAGGAAGATAGTGAGATTCATTTTGTCGCTCTTTTCTGGATTTCTTATTACATTTATTTATGTTGTGGTTTCTCAGACCACATCCCTTGACTCATTCCTTAATAAAATTGAAGCCAGATACTCCTCTCTATTCGTTTGGGTCTTTTTGTTTCTAGTTCTTTCATTATTGTCTTATTTAATATTACCCAAGGGGAAATATGACTCAATTACTCAAGACTCAGACGGTGTTACACCTTAGAATTATTAATGTTGACACTTCAAGTATTCTATTTTCCGCCATTTTTTCCCTCAAAGGAAGAAGCCCCGCCTCTCGCCCCATCGCCCATTCAATTTCAAAAAATCCCGCGCAAAACAAATCAAGCATGGAAAAGCGATGAGGGCGAGGGCGGGAACGCCGAGGCTCTGCGAGGCGTTGGCGGAATAGTTGGAGTTATCACAGAATCGGAGCGTATGATTTTGGTCAGAGCCACCACGCGCTCCGCGCGTGGCACATCAGCGATTTTGGAAATAGGTGCGAGCTTGGTACAATAGAGACACCAGAACAGAACTCAAAGGTTTTGAAGAAGCCGTTAAGTTCTGTTCTGGTGCCGGTGAATGGAGTCGCACCATTTTTTAGGGTTTATGAGTCCCTCGTTCTACTGTTGAACTACACCGGCGCGCTCAATACAGTAATAAAAAATCTCATCTTTAGCAATGTGGATGTCGGGCCGATAAAAGTGACTCGCCGGCGCTTTTTTGACAAAAAAGCGAATTAATTATAATCTGCCGTAAGATTAAAAACCCAACAAGTCAAACGCGAAATCTATGGAAACCGAAAATTCTTTGACCCCCAAACGCCCTTTCTCATCTCATCATCGACGACATTGGCGAAACACACTGCTTCGTTCATATTCCAAAACACCGCCGGCCGTCAGAGCACCCGAAATGTCGCCGATACCGGGATTTCTGCCGATAGACCCTATTGATTTTGCGTCAGCAGTAAGAGAGACGCGAGGAGGACAAGTGGTAAAAAATCGTTGCCTCCGGGATGCTTTATGGTATGTGCTTCGTTATTACTATCCGAAACTTTTCAAAAGAACAGATGACAATGGTCCTAGAATGATGGAGGAGCTTCGTCTCTTTGGTTTTCAAATCCCCGACTGGTCGCCAGTTGGCGGTGGCACAGAGTGGAGCAGAATACATACCACCTTATCTGCCTTTGGCATTGGCCTAGTCATAAACGGAGAGGCAACCGAAAGTAATGGAGCTGTGGTCTGGAGAATCGTCAAACGCTTTATTGACCCATTCGGCATCTCTTTTGAAAAAGCGGTTAACTTGGCCAAAAGCGCGCTTTACCGAGCCGAACCGTGCGTCATGTTTGTTCCAATCAATCGCTTCATAGACCATGCGCTTTTCATCCACGGCATTGATGCGGGAAACCTTTACTGCCTTGACACTCATCAAGTCAACGAACTGACCTACTGGAACACCTCGGGTGTTCCAAATCGCTTCACCATGCAGTTCTCGCTTAAAGAGCTTGAAGCCCGCTGGAATCGCCTCGGGATGGTCTGGAGCTTTCATTTGGAAAATGCGCCAAACGCCTAGGCTGTTTCTTGGCTCGTCCCGCCGCTGGCAGGACGAGCTTTTTTGAGACCTCTCCAACCCCCCAACCAACCTTGACAATTTATCACTTGTCAGCTTTAATTTAGAAAGTTCACCGAAACCAAAGCCCGACTAACTCTCGGGAAAAACCAGAAGAAAGGGCCGTATGTATGATTGTCTCATCAGTTCTTTTAGAAAATTATGGGTATGCAATAGCAGATTACCTCGCATCCGAGGGTAAATTTGCCATATTGTCTCTTAACTTAGGCGACTCAATTATTGAATGTTATTGTCGTAAACATAATCTGGAAATTCCCGACAAGTCCAAGTTTTACGCCTGCTGGCAAGGAGCACCGACTCCCAGAAGACGGAGGGGAAGATATCTTCTTGAAAGCGGGTCGGTAGAACCAATTAGCCGATGGCTCCGACAAACCTCTTATAAGCCGGCGTTCGGTCACCAAGCAAGTTTTGGGAAAGAGGCGGAAGGCTTTTTAATTTGCGGGCTGATGCAATCCGGCATTCTTGTCCACCGCGCGACTCCATTTGAAGACGAAGTGCTGGGCGTTGATATGTGGTTGAGGATGAAAGCGTACACCATTGATAACACTCTTATTGAAGCCAGCGAAAAAAAACATTGGCTCTGGCTCCCAGTCAATCTCACTCTAAAACCGGAGGGGCAAGTATCTGACGAGCCCTATTCAAAGTACCAACACCACAAGAGACGAGGGGTTCTGCCAGTAAGAGCCACGAACGCCGCGGTTAAGGACCGTGTAAGATTAATTCAGCAGGTTAAAGAAACCATGGCTGAAGCCGTGTCGGACTTTCACAAGACCAAAACGCCAATCCTAGCTCGTCGCAGGGCTAAAGAAATGGAGGTGAATTACGCTCCCGAAACCGCCTCATTTGTTTACCCAAACAAAGTATTGGCAACAACGGTATTAGTTTGATTTGCCAAAATAACCATCGGAGAAACCGCTCAATCATCAGGGCGGTTCTTTTTTAAATTTGCATGGGTGAGACAGATTACACACCAAACATTTGTGTTATCCTATCAACCAAAACATTTTCTCCAATATTTCGTAAATGTTCCACAAGGGCTTTTTTGTCGGTAACTAATTCGTCGAATTTCTTTCTCGCATCTTCGAATGTGTTGTCCAGCGCGTCATATTTAGCCCGATTATTATCTACATATTGATGCACTGCTGCAAAATCATCAAAACCACCGAGCCTTTCAGTGAACTCATTTCTTGCATCAACCGCATCATATAGTGTTTTTGCTAAACTAATCTGTTTCTCAAATGACAATTCTTGTTCTTTTTTAGGTTCACCTTCCATGTGATTTTACATTTATTGTTTTTAATAAATCTTTAAACATAATAATTTATGTAAATCTTTTTATCAACTAATCAGTCCAAACTTGTTGCGGGGGCCCGAATTGCACGGGCATCTCAAGGTTATGAGCCTTGCGAATTACTGTTACTCTACCCCGCGATGTAACAAACCAACAACTTACGACCAGCGACCAACAACTTTAACCTAAGGCAGTATAGGATAACAAAAGAATACAGGCAACCCTCGCCATTTGGTACCTCTTTGTTGTGGGTTGTAAGTTGTTGGTCGTTAGTTAATTCTTTTGAATTACGAAACACAAAATTTTACGGTTGGTTCCGCAGAATCTCCTTGAAAACTTAGGGATTTTACGACCCGAGGACCTAAAATTTTGTGTTTCGTAATTCACTCTTAATTCACACTCTTATCTTCATATGAAATTCCTCAAAGACCTGGCGGTAGAGAGAGATAATCCGGCGGGCCTCGCGCTGGGTAATGAGAAAATCCGAACCCTCGTGGGCAATTTGATTTCGCACTTTATGGGCTTCCCAGGCCTGATTGATTGTTCCGAAATCGCTTTCTTCCACGGTCTTTAATTTTTCGCCAATTGTCGCCCCCATATAACCCATCTTGTCCAACATATCTCCCAAAACAATATCGGCCTCAAGAATAGCGAGCCGCCAGTCGGCCGGATTCTCCGAATCAAGGTGAAGCACTATCCTCTGCCAGCGAGGGTCTACCAGGTCTTCTCTGGGCATGGCTTTCGGTCTGTCCACCGAATATTTATGGGCCTCCGCGCCCCGAAGCGAGGCGGTCCGGAGGGCCGAATAAACAAGCGTGGTTAAGAGGAACAAAGTAAGCAGAATGGAGAAAATCTTAATCAGTCGCAATAAGAACGGGAAAAATGTTTCGTTCGGCACGCCCAGATTTTTTTCCAAAACCCAGCCGTCCGAGCCCGATTCAAAGTCCGTCGGCCACCAGCGCGCATCAGCGGCAAATTGCGCCGGACCGACGATGACGCCGGGCGAATCTTTCATTTGCCTGCCGGACACATCGCCGCCGGGCGTTTGATGAACAGAAATATCGCCTTTGACCGCGATTTTTTCCCCAACCGGCCGGCCAAAATCTTGGAGCATTTCTCCTTCCTCCGTTTTTAAGTCACTCTCCGCAACAAAACCTAAGGCGCCGTTTTCAAATTCAATGAGCCAGTATCTCTCGTCCTCAAGAACGCGCGGACCTTTGACAATCTTGCCGCGGCTGCCCTCGACCGCCGTGAATTTGGCGCTGCCGCCGGGACTATTGATAAACACAAAGGCCGAGGGCGCGCCAACGAAAATATCAGAACCGATGCCCGAGCGGGTGTCGGAAATCGGCCGATTGCCGCGAGAGAGATTATCTCCATCCACAAATCCCCGCACGCCACTTTGAAAAGATACGAACCAACGCTTAGCGCCGCTCCACATTTCTGGCCCGCCGGTGATTCTTCCCGACTCGCCTCTATTTATTTCTCCGATGGACCCCCCGCCGGCGCTGCCAAAGACATCGGTTTGCGCGTTTGAGACCACCTCGCGTCCGATTAACACTCCGCGCGCATCTATCGGCAAGACCTTGGCAAACGGTCCGCCTGAAGAGATGACTTTAAGAATCCTGTTTTCCGAAAGATAATCCAAAACGGCTCCGGTTATTGACGCCAGTATAAGAAGTATAAAAATAGCTTCAACCGCTCCTTCAAGACCGTCTTTTTTGGAAGATTTTTTTTCGTCGTCAGCCATAGAGTAACGCTAATCTAGAAATAACGCGCGGGTGCCACTAATCGACAACGGACTTTAATATCACTAGCAATATTCGCGGGCTACGATTAGCGGCATTAGTGTTATTTAATTGTCTCAAATTTTTTCCCTATATCAAAGAGCGCCTGTTCCTGCCCGGCGGTGGCCGTAAATTGAATACCGAGGGGAAGTTTTTTGCCGCCCGCTTCGGAAAAACCGGACGGCACGGAAAGAGCCGGGATACCGGCGATGTTGGCGGTGACGGTAAAAATGTCGGCGAGATACATTGAGAGCGGAGCGTTTGATTTCTCGCCGATTTTGAAAGCGGGCGATGGCGTGGTCGGCGTGGCTATGGCGTGAACGCCGCTTGCAAATACTTCCTTGAAGTCCTTTTCAATAAGGCCGCGAAGCGCCACCGCTCGGCCGTAGTAGGAATCGTAGTAACCGGCCGAGAGCACATAGGTGCCGATGATAATCCGCCGTCTCGCCTCCCGCCCGAATCCCTGGCCCCTGGTTTGTTTGTAGACATCCAATAAATCGGCGCCTTCGGCGCGCAGTCCATATTTGACGCCGTCAAAGCGCGCGAGGTTGGAGGACACTTCCGCCGGCATAATGATGTAATAACAAGCGAGAGCGTATTGGATATTCGGCAACTTCACCTCGCGGATTTCCACGCCGGCCTTTTCCAATTTTTTAAGCGACTCATCAAAGTTTGCGAGAACTTCTTTATCAATGCCGTCGCCCGCAAGAAAATGACGCGGCACGCCCACAACAAAGCGTTTAGCGTTTAGCGTAGAGCGTTTAGTTTCCAATTCAATGGAGGTGCTATCAAGAGGGTCGCGGCCGCGAATGGCGTTAAAAATAATTTCGGCGTCCTCCACCGTTTTTGCGAGCGGCCCAATTTGGTCAAGCGAGGAGCCCATAGCGATAAGGCCGGAGCGCGAGACCGCGCCGTAGGTCGGTTTCATGCCGACAATGCCGCAAAAGCTCGCCGGCTGTCTGATGGAGCCGCCGGTGTCCGAGCCAAGCGCCGCGAGCGCCATCCCGGCGGCTACCGCCGCCGCCGAGCCGCCCGAAGAGCCGCCGGCTACACGCGTTTCGTCATGAGGATTCTTGGTAACGCCGTAAGCGGAATTCTCGGTGGAACTTCCCATCGCAAACTCATCCATATTGGCGCGGCCGAGAAAAACCGCGCCTTGCGCTTTGAGTTTCTTTATCACCGTCGCATCATAGGTCGCGTGATATCCTTCCAAGATTTTTGAGGCCGCGCCCGCCCGCCGCCCTTTTATTAAAATATTGTCCTTAATCGCAAACGGAGTGCCCGTCAGCGCCGTCGTCTTCCCCGCTTCAAATAATTTATCCGCCTCCTTCGCCTGCTCCAGCACATCGCCAAAAACTTCCAAATAGGCGTGGATATCTTTGTTCTTCTCCTCAATTTCCTTCAGGTAACTTTCCGCCAGCTCGGTCACGCTAAAGTCCCCATGTTTGAGGCAGTCATGGGCAGTGGCGATGGTGAGGGCGTTAAGGTTTATAGCCATAATTTTCAATCAAAACCCGAAATGCTTCAAGTTTAAAAATTAAGACATTGAAAAGTAACTGAAAATTGGAAATTGATAATTGCAAAATTCATCCGCGTCAAAGGATTTTCTTGACGCGGATGTATCCATCCTCCGTCTCCGGCACTTCGGCAAGGAGTGCCTCGGTATACTCGCCCGAAAGGTGCGGTTCTTTGTCCTCACGGAAAACATTGCGAATAATCCTCGTCTCCTTCGCAGGTTCCGGCGGCGTTAATTTCTGAATCTCCCCGACAAATCCGAGAATTGAGTCCGCCTCCTCCAGCAAGGTTTCTTTCTCACCATCCGGAATCTCTAACCGCGCCAACTCGGCAAGTTTTTCTATATCTTTTATCTCCAACATTCGTTCTATCCTAGCACTTGTTCATCCAATCTCAAAAAGTCCGGCGCGAAGAATTTTTAGTTCCCGTAAAGATGGTGGTGGGTATCAATATCAAGCAGGCGGACGGTTTCGCCGTCCGCCTGCTCAAATATGAGGCGCCAATCGCCGGTGATGTTAATACTCCTTTGATTTCGGCGCACACCGGACAACTCATGGTTGTTGAGGAGTGGGTGAAAGGGGTTTGAGATAAATAGGCCGAGCCGGTTCAATAATGCTCTGCGGACTTTTTTGTCGAGCTTGGCTGATTTCTTGTCATAATTTCTGGAAGTGAAGATAATCATGCTCGGCCAACTTTTTTACCGCTATCCTCTTCTCTCCACACTCTATTCATGTGAGCGGTCAGGCCGGTAATCTTTGTAAACTTGCCCGTGATGCCTTCACCTCTATCCATCTCCTCGCTGATTTTATTCCACTCCGCCAATTTCTCCGGCCTAATCTTTGGCTCCAGTGAGACGGTAATGCTTCGGTCTCGCACAAACTGCCGGAGCATGGCATTCATCGCGGTGGTCAAAGGAATACCGAGTTTTTTTGCCGTCCGTTTCGCTTTGTCCCGCAATTTCTTTTCAGTTTTTATGGTGATGGTCGTGTGCATACCACTATGCTACTTTTGGTACGAAAATTGTCAACCTGCCAACTTCAACAACTCTGTTTCGGACAAAATTCTCACGCCGAGGGCGCGGATACTGGATTCGGCAGTCCCGATGCGATACATCGGAACAGATTTGCCTACTACCGTATTCATTATACAAAATAAACCCCGAGTGTTAATCGGGGTTGTGTGAAGAAAGACAAAGCCAAGCGACCGAGGGCTAGGACTAAGTGCCTGAAGCCGAGGGCATCTTGCGGAAGAGAACCCAGCCGAACGAACCGCCGAAGCAGCTCACCCAGCGAAGGCTCGCCTCGCGCCCCGCGCCGCGCCACCACACAGAGCACGCCTGCCGGCAGCCCTCAAAGAAGCATTCCGTTGTCGCCACGACATATATTGGATTCATTCCGAATGTATAATGAAGCGTTGGGTATTGCTCGCCGACAGCAAATGCTTCTCGCGGAGCGGTTCGCTGCAGTTCTTCCTGCGCAGCCCAAGCGAGGGATTTATCCCAGCTACCGTCGCCGTTCGGATAGTTAAGCAGGACATAGTCCCGCTCCTCTTCCCCGGTTTCGGTCGGCACATAGAGATCGCCGACCGTGCGGATGTTGTAGTCGCTGGGGGTGTTTGGTCCAGCCGTATCTACCGCTTCTTGCCACGGTCGGTCAAGCTTAACCTTGGCGCGGAGAATGTGAATTCGCGCTCCTTCGGGGGGAACAAGTTCTTTGAGACCATCCAAAAATCTCGTCCACCGTTTGTCATCGTGCGCCCTCTGCCAGTTGGCACGGCCAACACCTTTTTCGTTGGCCATTTGACGGACGGCATCACTCTGATTACTGGTTACCGGTAGTATCTTGCCCATACCTTCTTCCTTTCGTTATACCCGCTTAAAGCGACGACGAAGCGCCACCAAAAGCAGACAGATTTGATTTGTGCTGGACTCTTCGCCACAGCAGAAAATGGCCTAATTAAGCCGCTTTCTGCTGTGGCGAATCCGCGATTTTGAAGAACAATATGAAAGAAATCTACCATTGAATGGGCTTATGTGTCAAGTTCGAAAACTCTCCCTCCCCGATAACCTTGACCCCAAGTAACTTCGCCTTCTCCGCCTTTGAGCCGGGATTTCCGCCGACCACCACAAAGTCGGTTTGAGAAGAGACGGAAGAAGTCGGGTGGCCGCCGAGTGAGCGGATTTTGGCTTCGGCCTCTTCGCGGGACATTTTTAGAAGCGTGCCGGTGATGACAAAGGTCTTGCCGGCGAGCGGGAGTTTGAAAGTATCAACAGGTTTTGGATTTTCTACCTTGATATGCCGCAAGAGCTCGTCCAAAATCTTTTTGTTTTTCTTGTCGGCAAACCATTTTGTAACCGCCGCGCCGACAACCGGCCCGACCCCGTTTATTTTTTCTAGCGCTTCAAAGGCGGCAGTGCGAATTTTCTGGAGTGAAGCAAAGTGATTGGCTAAATCATTCGCCGTTTCTTCGCCGACTTGGGGAATGGACAAAGCGGCCAAAAGACGGGCAAGTGTTACCTTCCGAGCTTTTTCAATGGAATCCAACAAATTATCAACCGACTTCTCGGCGAAACGCGGAAGCTCCAAGAGGTCGCCGCGCTTCAGGGTAAAAATGTCGGCGTAAGTGGAAATCAAGCCCCTATCCAAAAGAACATCAATTATCTTCGGCCCGAGCCCTTCTATATTAAAGCAGTGTTTGCCGACCAGGTGATAAAACCGCCGGCGAAGAATCGTGAATGAGCTGCGATTCTTACAGCGCCATGCCGCCTCCCCCGGGACGCGTTCAATAAGGCCCTCGCCGCCGCAGGCGGCGAGGGCCGTGGGCCAGAGAAACGGCTTTGCGGATTTTGGCCGAAGTTCCTTAACCACGGCGACAATCTCCGGAATGACATCGCCGGCTTTTTGAAGAATCACCGTGTCGCCAACCCGCACATCCAAATTTTTAATAAAGTCCTCATTGTGAAGGGTCGCCCGCGAAACCACCGAACCGGCAACTGAAACCGGCGCGAGAACAGCGACCGGCGTGACCACCCCCGTCCGGCCGACTTGAAACACGATATCCTCCAATATTGTCGTGACCTGCTCCGGCGGAAATTTAAACGCAATGCCCCACCGCGGGGCCTTCCCCGTGTAGCCAAGCGCATCCTGAAATTTTCTCTCATCAACCTTAACCACCACCCCGTCCACCCAATAATCCTCCCTACCCGCTTTCCCCTTCCACTCTTTCCAGTATCCGATAACTTCATCAATACTTTTGCAGTGCCGGAAGTGGGGGTTCACCTTGAAACCAAGCCCTTGAAGCAATTTTAGTTCCTCAAATTGGCGCGGCGGAACTGGTTCACCTGCCTTCGTAATGTCGTAGATGAAGGTGTCCAGATGCCGCTCGGCCGCCATTTTAGGGTCAAGCTGGCGAATGGTGCCGGCGGCGAGGTTTCGCGGATTGGCAAACGGCTCCTCGCCTTTTTGGGCGCGCTCGCGATTTAATTTTTCAAGCGTGGACTTCGCCAGCCACACCTCGCCC